>Ga0102589_1000960_pt1 | contig 45523 bp, 44 predicted proteins | sample AraplaMF_Col_mLB_FD_76858 | JGI IMG/M metagenome (GOLD analysis project Ga0102589, IMG submission 76858) | Arabidopsis root microbial communities from the University of North Carolina, USA - plate scrape MF_Col_mLB | ecosystem: Host-associated > Plants > Roots > Endosphere | place: USA...
CGCGTGCCTCGAGCTTTGCCGTCGCGCTGCTTGCGAGCGTCGGTGTTCCCGGCGCGCTCTTCTATGCGGTCTTCGTCTACGAATGCTTCCTGCGCCCGCGCGGCCAGCCGGGCAGTCTGGAGGCCGACATCGCCGTCGCCGCCCGCAATGGCTATGCCGGCCTGCTGATCGGCGATCTGCTCGTCGGCCCGATCATCGATCAGGGCTTCTTCTTCTGCATGCTGGCCGCGCTCGCGGCGGCGATCAGGCCGCCAACCTCCAGCGTTCCCCGGCCTCTCCCTGTGATCCCCGGAGCGAGGATATGACCGAGACCTTCGCGGTGAACGGCCGCTTCCTGTCGCAGGCCATGACTGGTGTGCAGCGCTATACGCGCAACGTCGTCTCGGCCCTCGACGGGAGCCTCGCAGCGGCCGGCCGGAAAGCCGTCCTGGTTGCGCCGCGGGGTACCGATGCCATGGCGCTGCAGGCGATCGACACGATCCAAGGAGGGCGATTGAAGGGGCATGCCTGGGAGCAGCTCGAACTGCCGCGGCTCTGGGGAGGTCGGCTCCTCAATCTCTCCAATACGGCGCCGGCGATGAAGGGTGACCAGATCGTCTGCATTCACGACGCCAATGTCTTCACCGCGCCCGAGAGCTATAGCCGCGGCTTTCGCTCCGCATACAGGACGCTGCAGCCGCTGCTGGCGCGCCGCAGTGCCCGGATCGCCACCGTCTCGCAGGCTTCGGCACGGCAGCTGGCACGCCATCTGCCGCTGCGCGCCGCCGATATCGCCGTGCTCCCGAACGGCCATGAGCATGCCCTTGCCTGGGACCCGGCCAAGGCCGCGCAGGCTCCGGCATCGTTGGCGGCGCGAGGCACTGCCGAACGGCCTTTCGTCTTGGCGCTCGGTTCGCAGGCGCGCCACAAGAACCTCGCCCTTCTCACCGCGATTGCGCCGGCCCTGGCGGAGCTCGGCATCGACGTCGTTATCGCCGGAGGCGGCAGCGGCATCTTCGCGTCGGAGCAACTGGCGCAAGCCGCCAACGTCACCTTGCTGGGGCGGGTCAGCGACGATGACCTCGCCTTCCTGCTCGAGCGGGCGCTGTGCCTGGCTTTCCCGTCCTGGACCGAAGGGTTCGGCCTGCCGATCATCGAGGCGATGGCCCGCGGCTGCCCGGTCGTCGCCTCGAACTGCGCCAGCATGCCGGAGGTTTGTGGTGATGCCGCGTTGCTCGCATCGCCTGCGGACCCGGCAGCGTGGGTCGAACATATCAGAACGTTGGCGGATTCCGAGACGCTGCGGCAGGAGTTGAGCGGGCGCGGCCGCGAGCGCCTGCCACTATTCTCCTGGCGCAGCACCGCGGAGGGCTATCTGGACTTGGCGCAGTCGCCGAACGTGCGTCGCGCTGCCCCGGCGGCGCCGGCAATCCCGGCCCCGCGCATCGCCGCCGTCATCGCCACTCGTGGCCGGCCGGAGGTGGTGACGCAGACCGTCCTGCATCTGCTCGCCCGGCAGAGCCTGAAGCCAGACAGCGTCATCGTCTCGTGCATCGATCCGGCCGATGCCGGCGACTTGCTGGGGCGCAACGACGTCGTCGTGCTGACAGGGCCGGCGGGGCTCGCCGCCCAGCGCAACACGGCGCTCGCGAACCTGCCCCCCGGCACCGAGGTCGTCGCCTTCTTCGACGACGACTTCGTCGCCCATGAGGACTGGCTGGCCGCAGCTGCCCGGACCTTCCGCGACGAGGCCAGCATCGTCGCCTTCACCGGCCGGGTCCTGGCCGATGGGGCGACCGGGCCCGGCATCGCGCTTGCAGAGGCGATGAAGCTGGTTGCCGCGCCTCCGGCGAGCGACTGGTCCTGGATCGAGCCCTACAGCCCGTACGGGTGCAACATGGCCTTTCGCCTCGCCAGCATCGGTGACCTGCGCTTCGACGAGCGGCTCGTGCTCTATGGCTGGCTGGAGGATCGCGACTTCGCGGCGGGGTTGGCGCGCCGCGGCGGTCGCCTGGTCAAGTCGGCCGATGCGATCGGCGTCCATATGGGCGTTAAGGGCGGCCGCATGGCCGGCGAGCGCTTCGGCTACTCGCAGATCGTCAATCCGCTCTACATGCTGCGCAAGGGCACGATGACGCTCGGCCAGGTCGCCGACCATCTCTTCCGCAACATGTCGAGCAACTTCGGCCGCTCGCTCCGCCCCGAGCCGTTCATCGATCGACGCGGCCGCCTCTGGGGCAATCTGCTGGGGATTGCCGACATCCTGCGCGGGCGCATGCAGCCTGAGCGCGCCGCCGCCTTGCAGCCGAGGGGGAAGTTCAGATGATGCTGGGAAAACCGGGCGCGTCCGGCGCGCCGTTCCGTATCCTGCCGCTGCCGGATTCCGCCGTGGCGCCGGCGAGTGACGGCCCGGTCGCCCTGCTGCGGGCGATCGGTGCCGCCGGGCTGCGGCACAGGGGCAAGCTGGCCATCTGGGTCGCAGTCTGCCTCGTGGCTGCCTTCGTCTATGTTCGAACCACGCCGCCGACCTATAGCGCGACTGCGACCGTGCTTCTGGAGCCGCGAAGACAGGCTCCGAGCACGGCGCGGGAGATCGCCGCGCCGAGCTCGCTCGACCTGAACGCCGCCGACAGCGAGTTGCAGGTGATCCGCTCCGAGCGATTGCTCAGCACGGTATTCGACGCGTTGACCCTGGGCCGCCATCCCGAGCTCGGGCCACGGCCGCCGGGGCCGCTGCAGACACTGACCAGTCACGCCACGATCATGCTTCGCGGTGTCTTCTCCGCATTGGCGGGCACTTCCCCGGCGAGCCAGAGCGCCGAAGCTTCGCTTCGTGTCGATCCGCGGCGCAACGCCTTCGAGAATTTCGCACAGCGCTTCTCGGCGCGGCGCGTCGGCCAGTCCTATGTGCTGGAGATCGCCTATTCTTCTGCCGATCCGGAGCTGCCGGCGCGCGTCGCCAATGCGGCCGCCTCCGCCTATCTGCTGCAATCCGTCGCCTCCAAGGCCGATGCCGCCCGCAGCGGCGCGGAGTTCCTGCAAGGCAGGCTGGACGCGCTTGCGACCCAGGTCCGAACCGCCGAGGCCGCTGTCCGCAGCGGCATGTTGCCAGCGCAGCCGATCCCGGATGCAGATGCGCGGATCATCGGGGCAGCCCAGGCGCCGCTCGGCCCTTCGGCGCCGCGCGGCGGTCTGATCATGGCGTTCGCCGGGGTCTTCAGCCTGCTCGGAGGCCTATTCGTCGCTGTGCTCGCCTCGGTCTTCGATCGCCGGGTTCGCCTGCCGCAGGATGTCACACGCGAGACGGGGCTGCCCTGCCTCGCTGTCGTCCCCCAGGTCGGCGGCTGGCGCGGTCAGGCGCGGGCCTCGGGCCCGGACAAGTCGATGCTGGTGACGCGCGCGGATGCCGGTCCCTTCGCAGTGGCCATCCGCGACCTGCAGAGCGCGATCGAGATCGCCTGGGCTGCGAGCCGCTCCCAGGGTAGCCCGGTCGTCGCGATCGGGGCCTGGCGGTCAGGCGCCGGCGCGACGCTGCTGACGATGAACCTCGCTCAGCTGATCAATCATCGTGGTCGTCAGGTCAGCGTCATCAGCCCGGATGCCGCCCGCACGCAGGCCGGCCAGGGCAAGGAGGGGGCATCGCTGACCGATGTGATCGCCTCGGGCAGCGAGGCGCCGGCGGCCTACACCAATGTCGAGGGGGTTCACCTGCTGCCGATCCGCTCGGAGACGCCGCAGCTCAACCGGTTCGTCGATTTCCGGGACCCACGCGCAGCGCTCGTCGTCGCTCAGGCGAGGCAACGCGGCGAGGTGCTGATCGACCTGCCGCCGCTCGGCGAATCCTCCGATGCCGTCGCGCTCGCGACCCATGCCGACATCGTCGTCCTTGTCGCGGCCGAAGGCATGACGAGCCATGACGAGCTGAACGAGGCGCTCGGCACTCTTCAGCGCGCCGGCATCACCGTCATCGGTGCCGTGATCAATCGCAGCAGATCCTGACGGGCTCAGCCGGCGGCGCCGCGCATGTCGCGGCGTCCGATCGCGATTGCCCGCAACCGCCGGCGTAAGCGACCGAGCAGGCCGAGGAACGGCCGCTCGAGCCAGCGCTCTGCGGCGTAGGCGATGGCGACCATGAGCAGAAGGCAGCCGGCGACGAGGCCAGCTAGCACCAGTGCGCTGTCACTCGCGCGCAGATAGGCTTCCGCCACGATCGTGTAGATCAGCGGAACATGGACGAGGTAGAGCGGGAACGAGATCGCGCCGAGAAAGCGCCCGGTCCGACCCGATAGCCAGGCGACGAGCAGGCCGGATCGCATGCAGCCATAAACGACGAACAGCGCGCCGAGGGGATAGAGCAGGCCGCCCTTTTTCTCCGGACTCAACGCCTCAGGCAGCCAATCAAGGCCGATCTGACGCGCCGCATCGCCGCTTTGCGAGCCGATGAAAAGGCCGACTAGCACTGCGGAGATCGGCAGCGCCGAAGGCAGTCGCCCTGCCGCCCAGGCCTCGCGCAGGACGATGCCGAGCGGAAAGCAGACATAGTCGTAGCGCCGCAAGGCGATGAAGATCATGGCGCTGCCGATCGCGATCGCCAGCCTGGAACGGGAACGTGTGAAAGCGCAGGCGGCAAAGCACAGGATCGAGCCGAGCAGCTCGGGCCGCATCGTCCACAGCACGTTGTTGAAGAACGAACCGCCGGTCAGGAAGATTCCGGCCATACCGTTGTAAAGCGCGGCCGCCGGACCGGGGATAGCCTCCTGATATGTCCAGCCGAGCCAGCGGCTGCCGGTGGACGCGGCGAGATCGGTGGCGGAGGTCGGAAACAGGCTCAGCAGCGACCCGGCCGCAAGCGTGCTGACCGTGGCCGGGATCGCCAGCCGCAGATAGCGAATGACGACGTCGATCCAGATCGGGTCGGATTTGCGCAGCGTCGCACTGCTCACGACGAAGCCGCTCAGCACGAAGAACACCGCGACGGCGAAGGTTCCATTCCAAAGCACGGCGACGGGCGTATAGGCGAGCCAATGCGCGCCTGGCTGCTGCTCCGCCACGAGCCATGGTGCCAGGGCCGACACCAGGTGGAAAATCACGACCGCGACCGCAGCGACGCCGCGGAGACCGTCGAGATGGTCGAGTCGCTGGCTCACCAGCCTTCCCCGCTCTTGGCAGCCCCGATCCGCGGTCGCCACCAGCGATCGGAGAGATCGAGGCGCCCGGCACCGATTGCGAGCCACATACCGCAGGCGAGTAAGCCGAGCCCGTAAAGCAAGGCCCCAAGGGCCGCGATGACGAGGAGCTCGACCAGGGCCGGCAGGTGCCAGGCGGCGATGATGCCGCGCAGGGCGAGCACCCCGGCCGTCATCACAACGCCCGCGACGGCGATCTTCCAGAGATTGAGCAACTGCTCGGCGATGCCGATCGCGAGCAGACTGCGCAGCCAGCGCAGGAAAAAAACCGCCATGATCGCAGCCGCGACCAGGCGACCGGCTGCCATGCCGACGGCGCCCGATTGCAGGAAGCCGATGGTGACGGCGGGAACACGGATGGCCAGGTCGTAGAGATTGAGCCGGAAGATGACCTCGGGTCGGCCGAGCGCCAGGCTGAGCGAGTACAGCGTCTGGAAATAGGGCGTCGCCATCACCGAGAGCGAAAGCAGGCTGAGCAGCCAGTCGGCGCCATGCCATTGAGGGCCGAGCAGGACCTCGACGATCAGATCCGAAGTCAGGGCGATCCCCAGGCTGCACGGCACCGAGGCCAGCATGCTGAAGCGCGCTGCCTTGAGGAAAGCGAGCCGCAGCCGCCGATCCTCTTCCTTGATCCGGGCGAAGGCGGCCATGATCGGCTGCAGTGCCGGCCCGATCAGGCTCTGGGTCGGCATCACCGAGAGATCGGCCGCGACCGCATAGCGCCCGAGCACCTCCTTGCTGACGCCGAGCCCGAGCAGGATGCGATCGAACTGCCAGTTCACCGCGGAGACCAGCTGCGCACAGGTGAACCAGCCGACGAAGCTGGCGAAATCCGACAGGCGGGACAGCGACAGGGCCGGGCGATAGGGCGCGATCAGATAGGAGATGACGCAGCCGAAGACGGGGGCGGCGACGAAGTTGACGACGAGCGCCCAGTAGCCGCCACCGAGCAAGAGCGTCGCGACGGCGAGACAGAAGGCGGCGAGCTTGCCGCCGGTCTCCAGCAGGAAATTGCGCAGGAAGCCGAGCTCTCGGATGAACAGGACGAGGCCGGGGCTGGCGAGGCCGCGCGCGATCGGCGCGAAGGCGAGCGCGAGGATCACCGGCACGAGCTGCGGGTCGCCATTGATCCAGGAGAACGGCCAGGCGACGGCGAGCAACAGCAGCGCGATTGCGAGGCCCCGCAGCGCGCCGAGGGTGAAGCCGGTATCGAGATGCGCCTTGTCGACCTGCGGCAGGCGGACCAGCGCCTGCGTCACCGGGATCTCAAGCACCATGTCGACGATCGCGACGCAGGACATGGCCAGCGCCGTCAGGCCGAAATCTGCGGGCGTCAGCAGCCGCGCCATGATCAGCAGCGTGAAGAAATCGATGAACCGGCCGAGGAAACGCGAGGCGACCAGCCAGCCGGCGCCCCGGAGGGCTTTCATCGCCAGCATGGCAGTCCGTCCGTAGCTTCAGCGCGCGCGCGCCGGGACCTGGCTCGCGCTCCAACTGCCGCCGTCAACATCGCTTGACCCACGACGCTCCGCATCAGCGATGGAAGCCGGCGGAGAGCCCGCGCAGGGCGTGAAAGGCTTCGAGCGCTGTGAGCAGCGGCAGGCGCGTGCGGGGGAAGGCGCGCGCGATCGCGCCCTCCCGCCAGAGCTGGCTGCGGATCGATGCGAGACGGGACAGCGCGCCACCAGACAAGGCCTCGCGATTCCCAGCGACGCCGGATCGACCGAAGTCGACGGAACGCTCGCCGATCGCCAGCGCCGAGAGATCGGCCTCGACCGGACGGGTGACTGCCCGCCGAAGCCAGGGCCAGGCCCGAGCCGCATCGGCCATGATGGCAGCGCCGCTGCCGACGCCGTCGATATAGGCGAGTGCGCCGGCCAGAAGCGGGTTGCCGATGCTGGGATCGATCGTGCCGAAAGCGATGTCGCCGGCATTGCAGGTGACTTCGCCGTTGGTGCCTTCTGCGAAGGAACGCACCGACGGGATAGCCGGCTCGAACAGGCTTTCAATCAACTGCCAATAGCGCAAGACCGTGGAGCGGACGGCAAAGGGGCTGTAGCGATTACGCTCGACGGCGAGCCCGACGACGCGTGGGAAATGGTCCTCGCTGAAACCCTTGTAGTTGCAGCGCGCGAGCTGGATCGTCTCGAAGCTCAGCTCCGGCACCCCGGCCGCGAGCAGGCGCTGCGTGCTGCCATAGAGCCCGGTGTCGCACAGAATGATGCGCTTCGCGCCGGCGCTGGCGGCGGAAAGATGGCGCCGGAAAAGCGCATTCTGCCGATCGATGTCGGCCAGGATGTCTTCGCCCGCAGGCCGCTCGAGCATGGCGAAGAAGCGCTCGGGTGCGAACGGCTCGTCCCATGACTGGAGAAGCTCATAGCGCTTGCCGCCCAGCGCGGCTGCCACATCGGCGAAGCTGGCGCCGCGGAATTCGCGGCCAAGCTCGTCGAGTGCCGCTCCGCTGCGGGCCATGATGGCAGCCTTAGCCGCAACCAGCCGCGAAACCATCAGGTTTTCGCGCGGCAGTGCAAGCGGCAGGCTCAGGCGTTCCGCGGTGCGCTCGAATGCCGCGCGTATGCCCAGGCCACCCCGCGCGCAGAACAGCAGGGCAGCATCTCCGCGCTTGCCGGCTTCGTCGGCGTAGAGCCAGATCGCCAGGCAGAATTCGGCCACGATCGGCCCGAGTACCTCGCGCCCGAAGCCATGGGGATCGCGGACCTGTTCCGCCGGCATGCGTCCAGGGACCGGTCGCCGGCGCAGCACCCGGCCGAGTTCGCTCGCTGCACCGTGCAGGCGCGACAGATGGCGGCGCAGCTTGGGGCGCGGGAGATGGAGGGTCCGCAGGCCGAGCGCCGACGGCGCGATGTGGTCGGCGAGCCCATCATCGCCGACATGCAGGGTCCGCCGGGCATCGATCCCTTCGGCGGCAAGGACCGCATGGAAGAGATCGCCGCGCCGTTTGGTCAGGCCAAGATCGGCGCTGGAGTAGATCTTGTCGAGCAGGTCGGGACCATGGACATGCGCGACCAGCGCTTCGAGCGTCGTGGTTGGGAGCCCGATATCGCTGATCGCGACGACGCGGCGGCCTTCTTCGCGGCAGCGGCGCAGGAGCGCCGCGAGTTCATGATTCGGCCGCAGCGACACCTTTTCGATCGCGAGCTCGATCGCGAGGCGGGTCTCGCACAACTCTTCCACCCGAGCGCCGGGCAGTCCGAGCATCAGAAGCTGGCGCTGGACGACGTCATGCAGTGCGACTTCGCCGTCCTGTGCGCCCATGTCCAGCGCGCGATAGGCAAGGCGCTGCGCTGCCAGGCGCGCTTCGACGAGAGAGCTCTCCGCGACCGACAGGCCTTGTTCGGCCAGCTTGCGAGCAAAGCGGTGTTCGCCGGCAATGATCCGTGCGCGCTCGGAGCGGAGCGTGCGCAGCAGCAAGGTGTCGAACAGGTCGGTCGAGATCAGCTCGACTCCGTCCAGCAGTGCGGCTTCGTCAGGATGTGGCCAGCCCGGCATCATACGCTCCGTGCTCAGACGCAAGGGTCGAGACCGTCGTGGCAACGACGGCTGCATGCACAAAGGCATGCCTTACGCAGATGAAAGCAGGGACCGTGCCAGTCCAGGGCGGGCGTATTGTTGAGGTGCGAGTCAATTGCTCATTCGAATCGCAATCGCTGCGCGAATGAGCAGGAAAGGATCGCTGTGGCGCCGAGTCTTGCTTTCAGCTGATCTTGGAGGCGATTAGCCTCGTTACATGTCCGATCGATGGGGTTCGGGGATGGAAGAGACGGTCCAGCGGATCGATGATGCCGACAGCACGGCCGCCCAACACTGCGATGTGATCGTCCTTGGAGCGGGCGTCTCGGGCCTGGTCTCGGCATCGGTGCTCGCCAATCAGGGCTGCAGGCGGATTATTGTCGTCGACGAATACGCGCATCTCGGCGGGAACCATATCGACTGGTCGTCCGGCGATTACACCTTCGACATTGGCAGCCTGATCTTCCAGGACGATTCGCCGCTGCTGCAGCATTTCCCCGAACTGCTGCCGCTGTATGTGCCGATCCAGCCGCGTTGGGCCAGGCTGAACCCGCAAGGGCTGATCACCGCCTATCCGATCTCGGTGAAGGACGACATCCTGCGCGCCGGTCCGGCCGAGGTCGCCCGCATCCTGGCGTCGGCGGCCTATGCACGCCTGTTCAAGCGGCGCATGCGCAATGCCCGCGAATTCGCCCGTCACTGGATCGGGGCGAGGCTGCTGCATCGCTCGGGTCTCGATGCCTATATGACCCGGTTCTACGGCATAGCCTCCGACCGGATCGGCATCGAACTCGCCCGCAAGCGCATGCAATGGATCAGCGAGCACGCCTCGCTGCGCGCCATTCTCGGCCGCCTGCGCCGGACGAAGCCGCAGGCCCCGGCCAACCGGCAGATGGCGCGACCACGCGAAGGCTTCGCCACCCTCTACGCAGCCGCAGCCGCGTCGCTGACGGTGCGCGGTGCCAGCTTCTTGCTGGGCGCAAACATCGATCGGATCGAAAAACTCGGCAATCGCTTCGTGCTGCTCCGCGAGGGGCAGGCGATCGTCGCCGATCGCATCGTCTCGACCATTCCGGTCCCGCGCCTGCAGGCGCTCTGCAACCTGCCCGTTTCACAGGAGCTCGAGACGATCACGTTGCTGGCGCTATATTTCAGCTTCGACGGCACGCGCGGCTTCGGCGAGGAGATCATCTACAATTTCTCCTATGACGGCGCCTGGAAGCGCTTGACCATGTATTCCGATTTCTATGGCCGCGTGCAAGGACGCGAATATTTCGGCGTCGAGGTGATCGCCAACCATATCGGCAAGTCGATCACCCGGGCCGAGGCGGATTTCCGCAACCATGTCGCTGCGAATGGGCTGTTCCGAGGCGATCTCAGGCTCGAAGGTGGCCAGTTCCTCGACAATGCCTATCCGATCTATCGCAATGGTGCCGACGAGAGCGCCACCGAGGCGGTCAAGGCGCTGAAGGAATTCGGGATCGAGTCCTTCGGACGGCAAGGCGGCTTCAATTACCAGCCGACGGCACGGGTCTCGACGATCGAGGCCGAGGCGGCACTGCGGAGCGCCGCGACGATCCCGGCACGGTAAATGCAGGGCTCGCGGCGCCCAGCGGCGCAGAGGCGCGAGCGCAGGCGAGTTGCGGTCCGAGCAGCGTGATGGGCCCATGCGTATCCTCCATTTGCTGAATCACACGACGCAGTCGAACGGCCATGTCCACGCTGCAGTCGACCTTGCCTGCGAGCAGAGCCGGCTCGGCCATGTCGTCGCCGTCGCCAGCGGTGGCGGCGATTTCGATCGCCTGCTCGTCCGCAATGGCGTCAAGCTCTTCACGATCGACCATCAGCGAAAGGCAAAGACGCTCCTAGGGTCGGCCTGGGCCCTGCGGCAGGTGGTGGGCAATTTCGGCGCCGACATCGTCCATGCCCATATGATGACCAGCGCGGTCCTCGCCTGGCCGGTCTGCAAGCTCGCCGGCATCCCACTGATCACGACCGTTCACAACGAGTTCGAGAAGAGCGCCATTCTGATGGGCCTCGGCACGCGCGTCATCGCGGTCAGCGCCGCGGTCGGCGCCTCGATGCGCCGGCGCGGCGTCCCGGCCGCTAAGCTCCGCGTCATCCTCAATGGCACCATCGGCTCGGCCCGCCTGGCGAACCGCGAGACCTCTCCCGTCGCACTCGCCTCGCCGAGCATCCTCTTCGTCGGCGGATTGCACCCGCGCAAGGGCCTAGCCGATCTCTTCGCGGCCTTCGATCAGGTCCATCGCCAGCACCCGCAGGCGCGGCTGCATATCGTCGGCGACGGGCCTTTCGCGGAGACCTATCGCGAGATGGTTGCTGGCCTCTCCTGCCGTGAGGCGGTGCACTTCGAAGGCAGCAAGGCGGACCCCTTTCCCTGGATGCGCGGCGCCGACATCTTCGTGCTGCCCTCCCATGCCGACCCTGCGCCGCTCGTCCTGCCGGAGGCGCGGGAGGCGGGCTGCGCCGTCGTCGCGACCCGTGTCGACGGCATTCCCGAACTGCTCGAAGGTGGCGAGGCCGGCGTGCTGGTTCCGCCCCGCGACCCCGATGCACTTGCCGTTGCCCTGTCCGGGCTGATCGCCGAGCCGGATGCGATCTGCCATTGGCGGGGCCGGAGCCAGCACCGGCTCGACCATCTCAGGATCGCGCGCGTCGCTCGCCAGACGCTCGATCTCTACGACGAGGCGGCCCTGCAACTGGGCCGCAAAGCCGGATCGGTTCTGCCCCGCACGGGGTGAATATACCGGACCTGCCTCGGCTCTTTCATCAGACGGAGATGAGCCATGCCGACCATGCCATCTCGCCGGGCGCTGCTGCGTGCGGCTGCGGCCCTTGCGACAGCGGCGAGCGCGCGCCCGACATCGGTAGGTGCACAGCAAGATGCGGGAGACCCGACTCTCGGTCGCAGGCTCGTCTTCGACGAATCCTTCGCGACTATCGATCCGGCGATCTGGCAGGCCGGTCCGAAGGCGACTACTCACGAGCCCGGCTTCTATGGCCGCTCGGCCTTCAGCCGCCGCGGCGGCGAGGAAGGCTTCGACCCATACGCCATCGTCGTCGATCCGTTGGCTTCGGGCGGGCATGCGCTCGAGATCTCGGCCCGCTATCTCGGTCGGCAGATGAACGTGCCCGCCTATTACGGCAATGCGCTCCCGGAGTTTCAGTGGGTCTCCGGCAATCTCCAGACGGCGCGCCGCGACGGCACGATCCTGAAAGGCTGGCGCAGCGGCTATTTCGAGGCGCGGATGCGGTTTCCGGCCCATCCGCTCAGCTTCCCGGCCTTCTGGCTGATGAACGGCCGCAGCATCCTGTTTCCCAAGACCAGCGTGGAGATCGACATCATCGAGCACAAGGGCTGGGAGCACCGGCTCTACGGCGCGTATCTGCACGAATGGGGGCAACCGGGCGAGCGCCACGAAGGTGTCGGCGTTCCCACGGAAGTCGATCTGACCAGCGGCTATTTCCGCTATGGCGGGCTGATCGAAGGCGATCGCTGCGTGCTCTATTTCGAGCGCAGGCCGATCCGCGATCCGAAGACCGGCCGCGCGATCGATTGGCGCATCGGCCGCGCGAGCGAGCTCGACGCGCAGAGCGATGTCTTCTGGCCCCTGATCACGCTCGCCTTGCGGTCCGACGTGCCCTTTCCGCAACCGCTCAGACCGGAGGACCGTGAGGCCCGGCTGCGGGTCGATTATGTCCGCGTCTACGGCAGCTAGACAGTTAGACGGAGCGCTGGACAGCTAGGTGCTCATGCAGGCTGGAGCGCCGCTTCGGCCTGAACGCAGCGCACGAGTCGCCCTTCGCCGAGCGCGGCCGCTGGAGGCAAACTCGTCCGGCACGCATCCTGTGCCTGCTTGCAGCGTGGTGCGAATGAGCAGGAGGAGGGTGCCTCGTTCAGCGGCGGCGGCGCGCCGGGGATCGCTTCGAGCCGCTCTCCCCTCTTCGCGCCATGCAGGTTCGCCGCGAGGAGACCACGCGTATAGGGATGGCGGGGATCCGTCAGCAGCTCGCGCACCGTGCCGGTCTCGACGATCTGCCCGGCATACATCACGGCGAGCCGGTCGGAGACCTCGACCGCGACGCCGATGTCGTGGGTCACGAAGATCACGCCCATGCCGAGATCGCGCTGGAGCTGGCGCAGCAGCAAGAGGATCTGGATCTGCACGGTGGCGTCGAGCGCCGTCGTCGGCTCATCGGCGAGTAGGAGCTTCGGGCGGGCCGCGAGCGCCAGCGCGATCATGGCGCGCTGGCGCATACCGCCGGACATCTCGTGCGGATAGGCTTTCAGCCGCCGCTCCGGCGAGGGAATCCGGACAAGCTCTAGCAGCTCGAGCGCGCGCTTCATCGCCGCCTTCGCGCCGATCTTCTCATGCCGCATGATCGCCTCGGCGATCTGCTCACCGACGGTATAGACCGGGTCGAGCGCGAGGGCCGGGTCCTGGAAGATCATCGAGGTGACGGCACCGCGATAGTTAGAGAGATCGGCCGGGGTCATCGCCAGCACGTCGCGGCCGTCGACCATGACTTGGCCGCCGATCTCGGTCCGGCTTTCCGGCAGGAGGCGTAGCAGCGTCTTCAGCGTCACGCTCTTGCCCGAACCGGATTCGCCGAGGATGCCGAGGACCTTGCCGGGCTCCAGCGTCAACGAGACACCGTTGACGGCATGGACCGTCTGCGCGCCCTTGAAGCGCACGGTGACGTTCTCCATCGCGACGAGAGGCGTCGTCATGCGGCATCCTCCAGCGCGGGAGCGCGGCTGTGGCCGGAGCCGGGGATTTCCATATGGCAGGCGGCGAGCCGCGCACCGCTGCCGACCGGTGTCAGCGCCGGCTTGGCTTTGGAACAGACCGTCTGGGCGTGCGGACAGCGCGGGTGGAAGCGGCAGCCCTCTGGCGGATTGATCGGGTTTGGCGGATCGCCGGCGAGGGGGGCCTCCATCGTCCGGTTGTCCGGGTCCATCGACGGCATCGCTGACAGCAGCGCCCGCGTATAGGGATGGCGCGGATCGTCGTAGAGCTCCTCGACCGGCCCGATCTCCACGACCTCGCCGAGATACATCACCATGACGCGGTCGCTGATGAAGCGGACGACGTTGAGGTCGTGGCTGATGAAGATGTAAGTCAGCCCGAACTCCTCGCGCAGGTCCATCAGCAGGTTGAGCACCTGTGCCTCGACTGATTTGTCGAGCGCCGAGACGGCTTCGTCGAGGATGACGAGGCGCGGCCCCAGCGCCAGCGCGCGGGCGATGTTGACGCGCTGGCGCTGGCCGCCGGAGAGCTCGTGCGGATAGCGCGCCGCGAAGCGGGCGGGGTCGAGTCCGACGCGGGCGAGCAGGTCGCGGGCCCGCAGGATCGCGCCGGACTTCGGGACGCCGTGCACGGTCGGGCCGAATGCGATCGAATCCTCGATGGTCAGCCGCGGGTTCAGCGAGGCGAATGAATCCTGGAAGACCATCTGCGCCTGGCGGCGATAGTCCTTCAGCGACAGCGCGCTACTCCCGACAGCCTCGCCGTCGAACAGCATCTGGCCCTCGTCTTGCGGGATCAGCTGCATCACCACGCGTGCCGTCGTCGACTTGCCACAGCCGGATTCGCCGACGACGCCGAGCGTCTCACCCTTCATCACTGTGAAGTCGACGCCGTCGACCGCGCGCACCACTGCGCCGCGCCCGAGCGGGAAATGTTTGGTCAGCGTCCGTGCCTCGAGCAGCGGGGTGCCTGCGCCGCCCCGATCCGAGCCATCTTCGACATAGAGCGCCAGAGACATGGGTCAGCCTTTCACGTCCATGGCGGAGCGCAGCCCGTCCGAGAGCAGGTTGAAGGAGATCGAAGTGATGAAGATCGCGACGCCCGGCAGTGCGGCGACCCAGGGCTGGACATAGATCGCAGTGCGCAGCGTGTTCAGCATCAGGCCCCATTCCGGCGTCGGCGGCTTGGTGCCGAGACCGAGGAAGGAGAGGCCCGAGGCCAGGATCATCGAGACCGAAATCAGGCTGGTGGCGTAGACGAAAATCGGCCCGAGCACGTTGCCGAGGACGTGGACGCGGATGATCGTGCCGGAACCGGCGCCGGAGGCGCGCGCCGCCTCGACATAATCCATCGCCCGGACCTGCGTCGTCACGCTCTCGGCGATGCGCGCGATCGGCGGGATGAAGACGATGGTCAGCGACAGCAGCGAGTTGAAGACGCCGGCGCCGAGCGCGCCGGAGAGCGCGATCGCAAGCAGCACCGAGGGGAAGGCGTAGAAGATGTCGACGGTGCGCATCGTGATCGTGTTGAACTTGCCGCCGAAGAAGCCAGCGGCGACCCCGATCAGCGAGCCGAAGCCGAAGGCGATGAAGACCGGCACCACGCCCATGAACAGCGACAGCCGCGCGCCGTGGATCAGGCGCGAGAGCATGTCTCGCCCGAGCTCGTCGGCACCGAGCGGGTAGCCCGGCGTGCCGATCGGGCGCAGGCGCCGCAGCATCGACGAGCGGGTCGGGTCGGCCGGCGCGATATAATCGGCGAAGACCGCCATCAGGATGATCAGCAGCACGACGATGCCGGCGCCGACCGCGACCTTGTCCTTCCGGAAGCGGCTGAAGACGCCGGACCAGTAGCCGGGAGAGCGCGCCGGCTGGGGCGATGTCGCTGCCGGGACCGCGGCCGGAGAGGTCACTGCGCTCATCTCAACGCCTCCTCACGCGGGGATCGAGCAGGCCCTGGACGATGTCGACGAGGACGTTGAGGCCGACGAAAAACATGGCGAGGACGAGGATTGTGCCCTGCAGCAGCGGCAGGTCGCGCTGAAAGATTGCGTTGCCGAGCAGGAAGCCGGTGCCAGGCCAGGAAAAAACCGTCTCGATCAGGATCGATCCCCCCAGCAGATAGCCGAGCTGCAGGCCCATCACCGCGAGCGCGGTCGGCGCGGCGTTCTTCACGACATGGCGGAAGACGCCGAAATCCATCAGGCCCTTGGCCCGCAGCGCCGGCACGAATTCCTGGTTCAGGATGTCGGCGACTAGCGCGCGGACCGTGCGCGAGATGATGCCCATCGGGATCACCGACATGGTGACCGCCGGCAGGATCATGTGGCTGACATGCTCCCAGTCCCATTTCCAGGCGGCCGAGCCGCCAGGGCCGGCGCCGCCGGGCGGCAGCCAGCCGAGCTGCACCGAGAACACGATCACCAGCACCATGCCGAGCCAGTAATGCGGCACGGACACGCCGAGCACGGCGAGCAGGGAGGCGAACTTGTCGAGGAAGGAGCCGCGGAAATAGCCGGCGACGAAGCCGAAGAAGCAGCCGAGGACGAAGCCGATCACCGTCGCAAGGCAGGCGATCATCAAGGTGTTGCCGACCGCCCGCCAGACCTCGGCGGCGACCGGGCGGCCTGTCGCGATCGAGGTGCCGAGATCGCCTTGCAGCGCCTTCCAGAGCCAGAGCCCGAACTGCACCGGTAGCGGCCGGTCGAAGCCGTAGAGCTTCCTGATCTCCTCCTGCATCTGCTGGGAGGCGTCCGGCGGCAGCACCGAGGTCAGCGGATCACCCGGCGCGATGTGGACGAGCAGGAAGCAGAACAGGCTGACGCCGAGCGCTACCGGCAGCACGTAGAGAATGCGCTTGGCGAGATAGGTCAGCATGGCCGGCCCCGCGTCATTCGCTGCTCACTTGTCCATCGAGATCGGCGAGAAGTCCTGGAACCAGTTCTGCGCCTGGACGAAACCCTTGACCTTGGCCGACAGGGCGCGCGGGTTGACGTCGTGCGTCACCATCAGGAAGAGCGCATCATCGACGTATTTCTCATGCGCCTTCTGCAGGATTTTCGTCTGCTCGGCCGGATCGAAGGTGGTGCGGATCTGGTCGAAGAGCTTGTCCATCTCGGGGTCGCAATAGATGCCCCAATTGGTGCCCGCCGGCGGCTTCAGATCGCATTGCAGATGGCGGATGAAGCCGGTGAACGGGTCCTGGATGAAATAGGTATAGTTCATCCCCGTCGCCTTGCGCGACGATTCATGGTTCGCGCCGGCCCGCCAGATGTTGATCAGCGTGTTCCACTCGACCACCTCGAAATCGACCTTGATGCCAACCTCGGCGAGGTTCTGCTGGACGAACTCGTTCATCGGCAGCGGCTGCATTTGGCCGGAGCCGGAGGGCGAGATCAGGATCCGGGTCTGGAGCGGCTTGGCCGGAGAGTAGCCGGCTTCGGCGAGCAGCTTCTTGGCCGCCGCGGGATCGTATTTCAGCTTGAAGCTCGGCTTGCCGAACCATTGATGGCCGGGCGGATAGAAGCCTTCGGCCGGGATCATCATGCCGCCGAGCAATTCCTTCAGCCCGTCGCGGTCGATGGCGAGATTGGCCGCCTTGCGCACGCGGATATCGTTCCAGGGCGAGCCCTCGACGCGCGAGAGATGCCAGGTCCAGTTGTGCGGATAGGCGTTGGTGACGATCTTGTAGCCGGCGCCCTTCAGCGACTCGACGAGGTCGGGCGCCGGCGCCTCGATCCAGTCGACCTGGCCGGAGCGCAGCGCGGCGGCGCGTGCATTCGGCTCCGGCAGCGGCAGCAGCACGAGCTTGTCGAGCTTGGGCACCCGCGCCTTGTCCCAATAGTCCTTGAACGGCGAAAGTTCGGCGCGCTCGCGCGGCTGGAAGGCGGTGAGCTGCCAGGGGCCGGTGCCGGACGGTGTTTTGGCGAAGGCCTCCCAGTTCTTGCCGAGCTTCTCCCACTGCGCCGGCGACGACATCATGACCCAGGCGAGTTGGTAGGGCAGCGTCGCATCGGGCGATTTCGTGGTGATCTCAACCTTGTACTTGTCGATCACCTTGTAGGCGGCGACCGCCGGGATGCGTGAGCGCCCCTGTGCCGCCTGGCGCTGGTCGAATTGCGGGCTGTCGTTCTTGAGCAGCTTGTCGAGGTTCCAGACCACCGCCTCGGCGGTGAATTCGGAGCCGTCATGGAACTTCACGCCTTCGCGCAGGGTGAAGGTCCACTTGGTCTTGTCGGCGGCATCGACGGCCCAGGCGGTGGCGAGGGCGGGCTTGAGGTCGGAGGGCTTGTCGGCGCTGGAAAGGTCCCAGTTGATCAACGCGTCATAGACCGTATAGCCCATGAAGCGCATGCCTTCGCCGCCCTGGTCGGTCTGGCCGGTTGTCAGCGGAATGTCCGAGGCGGTCATGCCGATGCGCAGCGTGCCTTGGGCAAACGCTTGCTGGGCGAAGAGCGCGACGCCGGCGGCGAGCGAGAGAGCCAGGGCAGTGCGGACCATCGGGCACCTTTGATCTGGAAGGGTTCTGAACCGGCTCAGCAAGGGCCGTGCCATGGGCGGCCCTCGTCATTGCGAGGAGGCGGCGGCCGACGAAGTAATTCAGGGACGGCCGAGGAGCGCGACAGTCTGGATTGCTTCGCTTCGCTCGCAATGACGGCAGAAGCGTCGGGGTCGACCTGCTGCCGTCGGGGCGTGGCGACTGATAGCCTCGTCACTCCATCGACATCGGCGCGAGGTCGATGAACCAGCTCTTGGGCTGGACCACACCCTTGACCTTGGCGCTCATCGCACACGGGCCGACGTCGTGCGCCACCCAGACGAAGGGCGCTTCCTCGACGATGCGGGCATGGAGCCTGGCGAGGGCCGCATCGCGCGCCGTGCCGTCGAAGGAGGTTCGGGCGTCGGCGATCAGCTTATCGAACTCGTCATTGCCGAAATAGCCCCAGTTGTTGGAGACTGGCGGGAAGGTCTTGGTCGAGACGAAGCGGACCATGGCGAAGAACGGGTCCATCGCCGCGTAGGTCACATTGGTGGCGTTGGCGCCGCGGGCATTGGCGTGCTTGGCGCCCTCGCGCCAGTTGGTGAAGACGGCGTTCCACTCTCCGACCTCGAGCGCGACGTCGAAATAGCAGTCCTTCAGCGCCTGCTGCATGAACTCGTTCATCGGCAGCGGCTGCATCTGGCCGGAGCCGGAGGCCGAGGTCAGCACCTTGACTTTCGCCGGCTTGGCGGCCGAGAATCCGGCCTCGGTCATCAGCTTCTTGGCGGCGTCGAGATCGTACTTGATCTCGAATTTCGGATTGCCCCACCAGGGATGGCCGGGCGGCACCGTGCCCTTCGGCACCTCCATCAGCCCGCCGAGCAGCGTCTTCAATTCCTCGCGGTTGACGCAGAGATTGGCGGCGTGGCGGACTTTCTTGTCGAGCCAGACCGAACCCTCGGCGAAGGAGAGCTGCCAGGGCCAGACATGCGGCTGGGCATTGGTGTAGAGCGAGAAGCCGCGCTGCTTGATCTGCGGCACGGCATCCGGCGCCGGTGCCTCGATCCAGTCGACCTGGCCGGAGAGCAACGCGGCGGTACGGGCATTCGCTTCCGGCAGCGGCAGCAGCACGACGCGGTCGACCTTCGGCAAGCGCTTTTGATCCCAATAGGCCTTGTTGGCGACCATCTCGAAGCGCTCGCGCGGCACGAGCCTCACGCCCTTGAACGGGCCGGTACCGGACGGGTCGGCCGAGAAGGCGGTCCAGGCCTGCTTCGAACGTTCGGCGGCATCGGCCACCGAGGCCGGCACGGCGGCGAGCTTGGCGGCCCAGTGCGCTGGCGAGGCCATATAGAGATTGGTCAGATTGATCGGCAGGAACGCATCGGGCTCGGAGGTCGTGAGCTCGACGGTGAGCGGATCGATCGCCTTGGCCGACTTCAAGGTCGGCATGCGCGAGACGGTTACGCCAACCTGATCGGCAGCGAAATGCGGCGCCTCTTTATTAAGCACCTTTTCGACGTTCCAGACCACTGCACCGGCATCGAAGGCCGCGCCGTCCTGGAACTTCACGCCGGGGCGCAGCTTGAAAACCCATTTCGTCTTGTCGCTGGCGTCGACCGCCCATTCGGTGGCGAGGCCGGGGATGACGACGCTGGCCTTGTCTGACGAGGACAGGTCCCAGTTGGTCAGCCCGTCATACATCGGGATGCCGGTGAAGCGATTGCCCTCGAAACCCTGGTCGGGCTGGCCGTGGGTGCGCGGGATATCGGCAGCGGTCATGCCAATGCGCAGGACTTTCTCCTGCGCCAGCGCGGCGCCCGCGAGCGCGGTGGAGAAACCGAGCGCCAGCACGGCGGCGCGCGTGATGGGTGTGGATGACATGACGGTGCTCCCCTCGAGGCCCGGCGTTGGTTCGCGCGGATCACCGGTAAGCTAGCAACGGACATGCCATTGGCTCGGATAGCCGAAGAGAAGGCGTTGGCCGCAGCTCCACACCAGCCTGAAACGTCTCTCCGGAAAGTCCGCTATCGGGAGCCGTGCTGAGGTCAGCTAGTGGCGCATTCGGAACGAGGTCGTTGTGATCGTCCGCGAACATGCTTTTAGCGAGGTGCACGGATCAGCCCGAAGGTGGCAGGCAGTGATTCGCATAAGGTATCTTATGGAACGTAAGTTTTGCGCCTGTCGCGTTGTGCAAGATCGCCCGGAACCAAGGGTTCCCGCATGGCATTTTAAGTTTCGCGGATACCTTCGCGACCACGCAGGAGGCTCGGCACAGCGCCGACTATGATCCGATGGCGCGCTACAAACGGCCTGATGTTCTCAACCTAATCAACGACTGTGAACAGGCCATCGCCGCTCTCAAGGCGCCGCCGCGGGACGATCGGCGCGCCTTTGCCATCTGGGTCCTGTTGCAGAAGAAGCGCTAACGCTGCGCGCTGCAGGTCGCCTACACTCCAAACGGCGAGGAGAAGGTACCGAAGTCATCTTCCCGGCCTGTAAAAAAGGCTAGGAGACGAGCAACACGCCGCATCAGCCTACCTGATAGGTAGCGGAAAAGGCTGCGGCCTTGGATAAGATCGCGTGCGATATGCGTCCGGCAAAAGGGCTCGAAGAGCTCCTGAGCGCGGCACGAGCTCACCGACCAAGCAGGCGGCGCTCAAGCAACGCTTGCAGGTCGCGGCGACCATCGGCGACAACGAGGATAAAGACCTTATTGCCGCTGACGCGATAGATCAGGCGGTAAGGATCGAACAGAATCTGCCGGAATTCCCGAACCCCCAGCACCTCGAGTTCCCTGGGAAAGCTACCGCGCTCCGGATGGTGTTCCAGTGTATGGATTTTGTCGAGGAATGCGTCGAGCAACGACTCGGCAGCCTCCCTTGAACGATGTTCCAGCAGGTATCGGTGAATGGATTCGAGGTCATCTTCCGCGCCTCGCGTCAGTTCGACCTCGAAGCGGCCTTCCTTCATCGACGATCGGCCGCATTCGCGCGCAACCTTTCGACAACGCCGCGAGCGGGCGAGGTCTTGCCGGCATCGATATCCTGATTGCCGATGGCTAGCAGCTTTAGCAGTGCGAGCGTCTCTTGCGTCTGCTCGAAAGAGGCGACGTCCTGGATCACGGCCCTGGCCTCGCCATTCTGCGTGATCACCATGGGCTCCCGCCTCTCGGCGAGGCTTAAAAGGATGTCGGCTGCATTGGCCTTCAAATAACTGATCGGTTTGACCTGGGCCGAATATCGCATGGCTGCCTCGAACTAAATTCAGACCGAATTTAGTCTGAGTACGTGCGCGCCGCAAGAGCTAATCGTACGGGCTGAGCTCAAGTGGCCGATCTGTCCTCGGCATCGCCAAACCCGCGCTGCAGGCTCTTGAGGTTTTCCGCAGCTTGAGCGACGGAGCTGCTTGTAGAAGACGGTTCGCCAAGAGCCTGCATCATTGTGGCGAAGGTCGCCTCCTGTTCATCCCCGCCAGCCGCAATGATCCCGCGCAGATCGCAATCTTCGCCGACCGGCGTCGGCGGTGTCCCGAGGCTCAATTCCCTGGGTGGCTTCGTGTTCAACCGAGGCACAGAGGCCTTGACGGGCTCTGGCCGCTGCGTGGGGCTGGTCATGGTGGCTGACGACATGTCCGGAGGTTCCCAGTTTGTCGGTGCTCTGTCTGCGTCCGTCGGTTCGGCCTTCGCAGCGGTTCTGGGGAGCTGCTCCGTTCCGCTTTGCCGCGCATCCGCCGATGGACTGATCGCCGCGCCCAGTGGCTTATCCCGCCATCCATTGAGGCGTGGCAGTACGGGCGCAGACCCCTTCGCGGCCTCATAGAGCCGGCGATATGGCTTGTCTCGGTAGTGCCGGATCTTGGTGAGCTCGAAGGACGGCGAGTTCTTCACCATCAGGATCGAGAGCCGCGCCGACATCTCGCGCAGCTCGAGCGGGCTGCGAAGCGGGCGCGGCGTGTAGTGCGGTGCCCAGGCCCGCGGTGAGAAGGGCCCCTGCCCCGGCCGCATCACCGGGGTCTTGTAGACCTGCGTGGTCTCGCCGAGCATCTCCGACACGAATTCCGACGTCTCGAGGTCGTTGATCTGGATGAACAGCTTGATCTGCGAGCCCGAGACCGTGGTGATGCGGGTGTTCCTGCCATAGAGTTCGTCGAGCTGGGCGATGTCCTGCATGACGATCGCCATGCGGAAGCCATAGCCGGCCGAGATCGTGATCTTCGAGATCAGCGAGTCCATGCGCCCGACATGGTAGAATTCGTCGAGCATGAGCAGGACCTGATGCGGCTCGTCGGGGCCTGGGATTTTTTCCATCAGCAGGTCGTGGATCTGCTGGAACAGGATGCGGATCAGCGGCCGAAAGATCGAGACTTCGGCGATGGTGCAGCCGATGAAGATGGTCATCGGCCGGCGTCGCAATTCGCGAATGTCGAAATCAGACGTCTCGGTCGCCGCCGAGATCAGCCCGTTGTTCCACGGGCTCATCGCCATGTTGACGTTGAAGACGGCGCTGTTGCGGGTTTCCGGCTCGAGCGCGATGTACTGGTTGAAGCTGTCGACGACCCAGGTCGGCAGATGCTCGCTTTCAGTCTTCACGATCGCCCGCAGGACGGTCGAGATGTCCTTGCCGGTCGTCGTCATGCGCGCAACGCTGCGCATGTGCTGTGCGGCGGCCGTCAGCGGCGACGAGAGTACGTACCCGATCAGCGCCGAGAGCAGCAGGCGCCCGGCGCCGGCCCAAGTGTCGTCCGCCTTTTCGGGAATGACGAAGCTCGCGACGACAAGGCAGTCCGTTGCCATACGCTCGTCGCGGCGCACGAAATCGAGCGGATTGTAGCGATGGGTATCGGGCGAGCCCGGCGAGAACATGAAGACCTTGTTGCCCTGCTGCAGCCGGCGGCTGGCGAGGGCTTCGAAATTCTCGCGCTTCGGATCGAAGAACACGGCCGAGCCCTGCCAGAGATAGCCGTTCGGCAGCACGAAGCCCGTGCCTTTGCCCGACCGGGACGGTCCGACGACGAGGATGTGGGCGGGCTCGTCCGAGCGGATGGTGACACCGTTCAACGTGCCGAGGACGATCCCCTGCTTGGCGGTCAGCCCCTGTTTCGCGGCCTCCATCAGGGTACCGAAGCGGGCCGCGCCAAACGGCATCTGCCGGCGGTTGACCAATCCGACGATGACGAGGCCGATGCCAATCGCGACGACGGCGCCGGCGGCATAGCCGGCGCGGATCAGGGCCTCAGTGCGGGTCGGCGGATAGATGAGCCGCTCGTAGAAATGCCGCCAGGCGATGAGGGCGAAGCCGGGGGAGCGATCGGCGTTCTGCATTCGGAGCAAGGCCCAGCGCTGGGTTCCTTCGCTTGGAAACCGCGACGGCGCCCAGCGCAGGCCGACGACCACCTCATAGGCGAGGCTCCAGAGCAGCCAGAAGGCAATCAACGCCAGGACGACGACACCGATCCTACGGACGATGATGCGCGCCATAGCTGCCCTGCCCTCCCTGGCGGTCCTCGCGCCATTCCGCCATCCGCGCGAAATAAACCGCCGATGTCCCCCGCCAGCCGCCGATCTTGGTCTGCTGGATCACGATCGGCAGCACCGACTTGATGTAGGCGATGATCTCCTCGCGCTTCAGGCCGAGACCGGCCTGCATCACCATGAGCGCGAGCTGCTCGAAGGCGCCGGCCGGGCTGTCGGCGTGAACCGTGGTGATGCTGCCGGGATGACCGGTGTTGATCGCGCGGAGAAAGGAATAGGCCTCCGCGCCTCTGATCTCGCCGAGGAAGATCCGGTCGGGCCGCAGCCGCAGCGAAGCCTGCAGCAGCATCTCGACGGTGACGCGGGCCTCGCCCTGGTCGCCTTTCGAGGCGATCAGCGGCAGATAGTTCGGCTGGATCGGCCTGACCTCGCGGGTATCCTCGATGGTGATGATCCGCTCGTCGGCCGGGATCTCTTTGAGGATCGCGTTGAGGAAGGTAGTCTTGCCCGAGCTCGTGCCACCGGAGAGCAGGATCGAATAGCGGCTGACCACGGCGAGCTTGATGAAATCCTCGATCCGCCCGGCATCGAGATGCTCGCAGAGGGCCCGGTCGGCTTCGGTCAAAGACCCCTCCCCCACCGCCTGAACCTGCTTGAACGAGCCGAGCTTGCGGTAATCATCGAGGCGCATCTCCTTGATCACCTGCTTGCGGATGGCGAAGGCACCGCCAGCTGTGGTCGCCGGCGGAATGACGCCCTGGAAGCGTTCGCCGGTGGGAAGTGCCGCCGACAACAGCGGGTGCTCTTCGTTGACGCTCTGGCCGGAATGGCCGGCGATGCGCTCGGCGAGATGGCGGATTGCCTGCTCGGTCAGCTCCGGAACATCATGGCGCTCCATCGCGGACTGGCCGAAGTGCTCGACCCAGACGACGCCGGGGCCATTCACACAGATCTCGACGACTTGATCATCATCGAGCCAGGGCCGCAGCGGCGCGACCGCGCGATCAAGGAAGACCGTGAGGTTTCTGGGTGGTGCGTTCACGTCTGAGCTCCCGCAGCGCCTCCTTCACCGGATCGGGGTAAAGGGACGAGAAATCGAGGTCCCGTCGGACGAAGACGATGATCCTGGTGCCCTGGTCGAGATGGATCGTCGGCGGAATGTTGATCGAGTTCTTGAGAGCCTCCTGCGCAATATTCGTCAGGGTCTGCGAGACGTTCTGAGCAGCGATCTGCCTCGCCTGCAGCGAGAGCTGGTTCTGACTGAGCCCGGTCTGGGTCTGCGTGACCACGCCGGTCGCGGGATCGGTCGTGGTGATCACCGTGCCGTTGCCGGTGCTGCCGTAGTTCTGGCCGAAGCCGCTGAGGAACTGCGCGGCGCCGCCGACGAGCGAGAGCATGATCGCCGCGCCGAAGCGCTCGAGATAATGGTTGTCGACGGTGCCGGCGCTGCCGGCCCGGCCGAGATCGTCCGTGCCGTTCGAGCCGAGCTGGACGGACACACCGTCGGAACGCAGCAATCGTGTCCAGACGACGAAGACCCGGGTCTGGCCGCGGGTGAGGCCGGACTTGTATTCGCCGACCAGCCGGCTGCCGGCCGGGATCAGGATGCGTCGGCCGTCGAACGACCAGACATTCTCGGTGACGACGGCGCGCACCGTGCCGGGCAGGTCGCTCTGGACCGCCGTTTCGAGCACGCCGCGGATCAGCGTGCCCTGGGCGACCAACGCGTCGATCCGATTGTTGCTGGTCGCGCGCGAGATGTCGACGCCGGCGGCCGACACCGAGGCGAGGAAGCGACGATTGGGATCGTCGTCCGCGGCGGCTGCTGTTCCGGACGCGCCATCGGGATTCCCGGCTCCGGCCGCCGTTGCGCTATTGTCCGAGATCACCTGCGGCGCCCGCAGACGCTCCCATTTGCGGCGCTCCTCTTCCGCCAGCCGCTGGCGCTCGAGTTCGGCCAGCCGACGCGCCTCATCGTCATTTGGTATTGCGGCCGGGAGGGGAGGTTCCGGCGCCGGCGGCGGCTGGATGGTCTGGGGCGGCTGCGGCGGTGGGGCCGGTGCCTCGACCGGCGCTTGCGGGATGACGATCGTACCCTGATCTGTCTGCGGTCGCGGCGTCGACAGCGACGGCGCCGGAAACTGCGTCGTCGTGAACTCCTCCTTGTCTGGCGTGGTCATGATGGTCGGGCGCTGACTAGTCGTGCGATAGATCAGCCAGCCGGCGACGACGAGCGCTCCGGCCGGAATGCCGACCGTAAGCAGCTGTCCGAGCACGGTGCGGCCGCGCGCGACCGAGGTCGCGGCGGCGGCCTCCAGCTCGAAAGCGCGATAGTCGTCAGCGCTCGGCATCGCTCCTCCTCATTTGCCGGTGGCGCCGACGCGCTGCGGCGCGTAGGGTTCGAGCCCGGTCGGATCGTGCAGATTGGTGCGGCGCCGGTTGAAGATGCAGGTCGCGTCCTGGCCATTGCGCAGCGTCCACTGCGCCGCGACCTTGTCTACGACGACATAGGGGCCCTCCGTCCGGAAATTGACCAGGCTCTCGTTGCGATCGCCATCGACGATGTAGATTGCCGGTGTCTCGCCCTCGAAGCGGAACCAGGTCTTGGTCCCGTCGTCGAAGACCGTCACCGGCTTGTTGGTGGAGGCACCCTTGTAGCCGTAATCGCTGTTGGCGTTGGCGATATTGAGGGCCTTGAGATTGGGGTGCGCCGCGCGCTCTTTGGCCGCCGCGAGCAGGCGGCCATCAGCCTCGTCATCCGGGAAGCGGAAGCGCACGGCGTAGGTCTGGTTTTGGGCGGGGTGCGTGTTCGAGCGCAGCAGGAAGACATAGACACGCTTGGTGGTGACCACATTCAGGTTCGACTGAGCGTTCTTTTCGACCGGCTTGACGAAGATGATGTCGCCCTTGCGGTTGGGCTCGACCTTCCAGGCGATCGCGTCGCCAAGCGCCAGCGTCTCGATCTTCTCGTCGGACTGAAGCTGGATCATCGTCGAGGTGCCGTAGCTCGCGTCGATCGCCGTGACGTTGTCGCGGTTGTAGATGACGTCGCGGATTCGCGCGTCGACCCGGCCAGGCCGCGGCGTCGCCTCGGCGAGGGCTGCGGAGATCATCAGGGCCGAGATCGCGAGGCCAAGCAGAATGCACCGGATCACGGCAGGCTCCCGGCCGTGCCCGGTGACGGAGCCGTCTCCTGGTCGCGGCGATATTCGAGGGTCTGAAAGCCGAGCGGATTGTCGAAGCGCCATTGGTTGCGCATCGGCGTTGCGGTGTAGCGGAAACGGACGAGCGAGACCCAGTGGCGGGTCAGGATGTTGGTCGCCGATTTCTGCTCGGTCGAGAAGCGCACCAGCGCTGTGCGGTTGTTCGGGAAGGTCACCGATTTGATGGTGACGGCGACCTCAGTGTTCGAGCCGAGCAGCTTGACCGGATTGTTCGGGTTCGCCGGCGAATAGATCTCGGTAAGCTCGCGCGAGGCGTCGCCGGCCGAGAGCAGCTGGGCGAGGTCGAAATTGTCCTTGAGTGCCCGCGGATCATAGGTCTCGCGCGCCTTGATGTAGCGCACGACGCTGAACATGGTGACAGCTTCGTCTTGGGTCAGTGCGCCCTCGGCCATCGGACGCTTGACCTCGACGAAGCCCGTCGTCTTGTCGACCACGACCATATAGGGCTCGTAGGTCTTGAGCGGCACGAGCAAGGCAAGCAGCCCGAGCGCGACGACGGCAACGACCGTCATCACTCCTGCTACAATCCAGGCAAGCGCCCGCGAGTTGCGGTTGCGGCGGGCGAGATCATGTTCCCAAGTCGCGCCCTCAGCATAATAGCGCGGATCGACCCGAAGTGTTTCCGATGCGGCGACCTCGCTCATGACCGCACTCCCCGCTGGCCGGTTCCGGGGGCGGCCGCCTGATTGCGAATCTGGTCGGCGAGCCGGCGGAATTCGGGTGTCTCGGCCCAGGATCCGGCGCGCAGGCCGACACGGGCGCGCTGGCGGGCGGTGAGCTCCTCGCGCCGTGACAGCGAGGCCGGTCTGAACGGATTGCGCAGATCGAGCCGGGTGCGGTTGGCGGCGAGGCCGAGGCGAAAGCCGGTGGCGGTCGCGACGACGGCGCCGATCCGCGGCGCGTGCACCGGAACGCCGCCGGCGATCGCCGCGGCGACGTTGTTGATCTGAGCGAGCAGCAGAATGCCGATGATGGCGAGCAGAACGACCGGACCGATCGTCGCCCAGGTCGCGGATTTGCTGCCGGCGACCCCGTTCAGCGCATCGATCGATTGCTGGATCAGCGAGACGTAGAAGGCCAGGAAGGCGTAGACGAGGACCTGCACCACGAAATACTGCGCGATCGCGCCGAGCCAGCCACTGAAGAAGCGGCTCGTCACGCCGAACAGGAGCAGGATGATGAAGAGCGGCGCGAGCGCGAGCAGCAGCCACATGAACATCTTCGACAGGATGATCAGGAAGATCGCGAAGCCGATCAGGAGCGCCATCGCGACATAGAAGACGGCGGCGAAGATGTAGGGTCCCCAATTGGTGATGCCCGCATTCTGCAAGAAGGCTTCGGTGGCGCTGTTCGTCGTGTCCCACATGTTCTGCAGGGCATTCTGGACGCCGTTGACCGAGGTGAGATTGGCCGAGGTGCCGGTGTTGTTAGGCGTGGTGACGACGCTGAGCAGAGCGTTGCCGATGGCCGAAGGGCCGCTGTTCATGGCGTTGTAGACGAGCGTCTGGAAATCGCTCCAGCTTGTGGCCAGCGCGTAGATGATGAAGGCCCGAAACAGCCGAAAGGCATGATCTGCCGGGCCACCAGTCGCCGTTCCCTGCCAGATGCCGAAACCCCAGACGATCACATAGAGCGTGAGCAATAGCCCGGCGACGCTGGTCGCGCCGCCCGAGGTCGCGGCGTTCGCCAGGGCCTGGTAGGCGCTCGAGACGTAAGTCTGGCCGATCTGGTCGACGGATTGCAGAAGCGTCGTGACGCTGAAGGAATTGGGCATCGCCGCCTCAGATCGGCCGCATCGGGCCGCAGGGCGTGAGCGACGCAAATGCGGCCGGCGGATGTTGTTCGCTTCCCTCGGTCGAGGTGAGCGCAGCCCCGTCCTCATCGGCCGAGCAGGGCGCCTTCAACGGCTTGTAGGCGCAGCCAGCCAGAAGGCCGGACAGCAGCGCGAGCGTCGTCAGCCTGCGAGCGATCGTCACGGTTGCGGCGCCTTCGGTTGCGTGAAGGTCACGGCGCGGGAGGCGGCCTTTGCTGCGTCGTCCGAGCTCTGCGTGACGGCCGGCGCCGGCGTTCGTGTCGACCGGGCAGTCGAAAAGTCGATCGCGGCCGCGATGAAGGCGATGACCAATCCGCCGAGGCACCACAGCGCGAGCTTGCCGGTCTTCCGTGTCATTGAGTGAACTTCATGGCGCGGGCTGCTGCCGATTCCGCTGCGAGGCGATCGAGATTGGCCTGATTGGCCGCGGCCGCCGCCGTGTTCACCGTGCCGGTGAGCTCATTGATCGTCTGGCCGGTCTGGACCTGAACTTGCGTGTTCTGGTCGACGCTGCCCTTGAGATCCTGGGCCTGACCGATCTGCTGGCCACCCTGCGTGAAAGCCTGCGAGCGCTGCTTCACCGCGCCTTGCGTCGAATCGATCAGGCCCGACAGGGTCGCTGTGACATTGACGGAGTTCTTGTAGGCGGTGTCGACCGGATGGGTCTTGCCGCTGACGAGCCCGGTGATGGTCTTTACGAGCTGCAGCCCGTTGATCAGCGTCGAGACGATGTTCTGCGATCCGGAGCCCATGCCGGCGAAGGAGAGCGTCCCGCCCGAGATCACCGAGCCGAGCGAGGGGGCCGACCCCATCGAGAAGCCAGCTCCGAGCGCCATCTGGGCGAGAGAGCCTTGCGCCTGCGACGAGCGATCGCCGGTGACCGCAGCCAACGTCTTTTGCGTGAACTGCATGATCTGCTGGTCGGCAGTGAGGATCTGCCGCGTCGTTGAGGCGATTTCCTGGGCCTTGGTGAGATTGGCATCGTCACGGGTCGGGACCTGCGCGAAGACCGGGCTGGTAATCGCGATCGCAAGGCCCGAGAGCAGCAAGCGGAGGCGCATCGATCTCTCCCTTATCGGTTGCTAGCGGCAGTGGCCGCGTTCTGGGTCTGCTCGAGGAAGAACAGGACGTTGCCAGCGGTATCGACGTAGCGCGGCGTGACACAGGCCGGATCGCCTGAGGTGCCGGCTTCCGGCGACTGACAGCTTGACGTGGCGCGACAGGGATCGAGCGCGGTCCCCGAACCGGTCGTGCCAGTGGGACAGACCGTTCCCGTTGACGCCGGGTGGGTGGCACCACCTGCCCGCATCCCGCCGGCGGCGTGGCTGCCGTCGCTGATGCGCGCGAGATTGAGCGCGTTCAGCGCCGTCACCCATAAGTTCGTGGAGTTGATCACCTCGTTCCAGGCGAGGTTGTTCTGGATCCGAGCCGCGCTGTTCATGTCGAGCGCCGCCATCACCGTCTTGGCCGTGCCGACCTGCTGCCCCGTCGTGCGAAAGCCGTTCTGCGCCGCCTGCAGCGTCGAGCGGCTGGCATCGAGACCGCCGACGACGTTGCCAGCGGACTGGAAGAGCGTCTGGTTGTTGAGGGCCGCGCCCTTCGCACCGGCAGCGGGCGTGACGGAACTCTCTGGGCTGTAGGCCTGGATCTTGCGGGCACCGGCACCGCTCTGCGGCTGCACGGTCGGGCTGGTGACGTCGGCCTTCTTGCCCGTCGTCATGGCGCACTTGACGCCCTTATTGGCATCCTTGCGCTGGCTCCTGATCGGAACGAGCTTGACCGTCGTCCCGGCGGTCTCCGACTGCTTCGTCAGTAGGGCGGCGTCGTTGACGGGGACATTCGCGAGCGCCGGTAGCCCACTAAGCACTGTCACAAGCGCGACGATGAGGTGAGCCCGCTTCATGAAGCCTCCCTCCCGAGGAAAATCGGCAGCCAGATTGTAGGGTCGTCACCCACGCGGGCCCGCAGCGCCTCGAGCTCGGCCACCGTCTCGATCCGGCCGGACAGAACCTTGATGAGATCTGGCATGCCGGCGAGGTTTAGCCTTGCCACGACGCTGTCGCGGCCATGTTTGATCAGGAAGGAGCGGCATTCCGGCGCGGTCGATCGGATCCACGCCACCTCGCGGCCGGACAGACGGAAGGCCTGGGCGTAGCTGTCGTCGTCGGCTTTCGGGTTCGGGAAGAAGATGTTGGTGCTGGTCTGCTCGATCAGCGTGTTCGACGACTTCGAGCGCACGATATCGGCGGCGGACTGCGTGCCAAAGCCGATGATGCCGTTCTGCTTGCGGATCGTCTTCAGCTTGTCGCGGATGAAGAAGGCGAAGACATCGTCATCGAGCAGGCGCCAGCCCTCGTCGAGGAAGATCATCACCGGATCGCCGGTCATTAGCTCCTCGGTCCGATGGAAGATGTACATCAATGCCGCGGTGCGGATGACCGGATCGTCGAGCACCCGCGTCATGTCGAAGCCGAACACGCTCGAGATCGAGAACCGGTCCTCGTCATTGTCGAAGAGCCAGCCGCGCTGGTCGGCGCGCATCCAACTCTCAAGGCGAGCTAGCAGATCCCCCTCCCCTGCCCGGATCCGGCCGCGGAGCAGCGTCGAGAAGGCTTTCAGCGTCCGCCCTTCGGGCCCGGCGCCGAGCGAGGCCGCGATCGCGTTGCGGATCACCTGCTCCTCGGAGGCCGAGAGCTCCCTGCCATTCGCCGGCCGCAGCATGAAGGCGAAGAGCTGGAACAGGAAATCGCGGTTGGGGGCGGTATCCGGCAGCGAGAGCGGGTTGAAGCCGGTCGCCTCGCCAGGGACGAGTGTTTCGTATTGGCCGCCGAGCGCGCGGATGAAGATCTCGGCGCCGCGGTCCTTGTCGACGAAGACGAGTTTCGGGCGCGGCTCGACCCGCTGCGTCTGGGCCGCGATGAAGGACAGGAACACCGTCTTGCCCGAGCCTGTCGGGCCGACCACGGTGAAATTGCCGATGTCGCGGATATGATGGTTGTAATAATAGGCGGTCTGCGAGGTCGTCTCGAAGACCGAGATCGCCGGCCCCCAATGATTGCCGGAAGGCCTGCCGCTTGGATAATTGTGCAGGGAGCTCAGCCCCGCAAAATTCTTCGACGAGAGGATCGATTTCCGGGCGATATAGGCGAAATTCCCGGGGAGCTGTGCCCAGAAGGCCGGTTCGCAATTGAGATCCTCGCGCACCCAGATCGTCGAGCGATCGGTGAGCGCAGCCCCAACAGCCGTGACCGCCGCGCCGACCTCGGCGAGATCGCGACCGAGGCACATCACCGTCATATGGTGCTCGCCATAGATCGCCTCGGAGGCGAGGAGCTCATCGCGCGCCGCGTCGAGGTGCTCGGCGACGATCGAGCCGGCCTCGTCCGACATGTCGACCTGGCGGGAGACGCGCTCGATCTGCTTGGCCGCTTCCGGCCGGTCGACGATGGCAAAGCTCTGCGTCGCGATGAACTCGTGCGGGACCCGCAGGAGATTGTCGAAGGAGCCGGGCCCGGTCTGCGCCGGGTATTCCCGGATCGAGACCATGGCGCCGAAGCGCGTATCGGCGGGACCGGCACCGCGCAATTCGATCGCGTTGCGACCGAAGAAGATGCGCTTCATCGCCAGCGCATCGGCCAGGTCCATTCGCGGCAGATGCATCGGCCGCGGTAGGCCGCCATTGAGGAGCTGGACCAGGAACTCCAGCGGTTCGGAGAACCAGACGCCCTCGCGATCGACGACGCCGAGCTGCCGAATGCCATAGCCCGACAGGTTCTCGCGGATAGCAGTCGCGACATCGCGCAATTCGGCGAGTGCCGTCTGCTGCGCAACCGATGCGCCCGACCCGTCCTTGCGGCCGAGCAGCTTCGCCATCATGAATTCGAAGGTGCCGGCCTGCCCCTGCAGCGGCCGGCGGACGATCGTCAGGTACAGATCGTTGACGAACATCCGCCGTTTCGACAGCGCGGCATTGTAGCGTTCGTCGAGCTCCCGGCAGAACGGATTGTCGAAGCTTGAGTCGATCCGGGGCTGAACTTCGCGCCGCACGATATGGGAAACGAGGGCGAAGCGAGAATTCGCCAAGGTGCGGACGACATCGTTGCGGCCGAGCAAGCGCGCATTGACCTCGCTGATGTCCGAGGTCTCGAAGGGATAGCCTTCGAGCTTGAAGATGGTCAGGACCAGACCGTCGCGCGTGCGGATGATGTGGTCGTCGACATGCCTGGTATAGGGCACATGCGAGGAAACCGGACGTTCGCGCCGCGAGACGGCGCCGAAAGTCAGTTCATCGAGCAGGGCGCGGGCGACCATCGAGCCGCCTCACACACGGTAGCTGTCGGCGCCCCAAAAGGAGCGTGAGCGCGGCGGGCACTTGGCCGATTTGACGAATAGGATCTCAAAAATCCGATCATCGCGCAGCGTCATGACGAAGCCGAGCAGATGCAGCGGGATTGCGACTAGCAGCATCAGCAGATTGTGCGAGATGAGGAAGCAGACGCTGGTCACGACTCCGTTCAGCATGAAATACATGTAGGGCACGCCCATCAGCGTAGGCGCCCGTGTCAGCGCCTTGACCAAAGGTGTGATCAGCGGATCCTCGAGCTCACTATCCGTCATTGGCCGACCGCCGACTGGAAAAACTGGACGATCTGGGCTGAGCCGAAGACGAGCACGATGCCGAAAATGACGCTGCCGGCGATGCCCCAGGTCAGCCGGGCGGTCCAGGCGAAGAAGCCGCAGGCGATGACGGCGAGCGTCGCAAGCGAGGTCGCGATCGGTCCGGTCATCGTCGAGACCAGTTGCTGCAGGGTCGACTGGACCGGTTGCAGCGTGCCACCCGATTGGGCCGACGCGGCGGTGGCGCTGAGTGCGAGAAGGGGGCCGGCAAGGGTACGCCGGACTAGCGATAGGATCATCGGGGTCTCCATTCAGTCGATGTGCATGACGAAGCCGTCGTTCCAGCCAGCGCGTGGCGGTGCCCTCGACGGAGAGTTGCCGGCGAATGCGCGGCCGGGCGCGGGCAAAGCGTAGAAGTCGTTGATGACCTCGGCGACATAACGCACGGTCTCCGGATAAGCCGGAACGCCGCGGTTCTTTTCGACAGCATCCTCGCCGGCGTGGTAGGCGGCGAGGATATAGAACGGGTTGCGGTACTTCTCGTGGAGGGTGCGCAGGAAGCGGACACCGCCGCGGACATTGCCAGCCGGATCGCAGAGATCGACCTGGAAGCGCTTTGCCGTCTCCGGCATGAGCTGCATCAGCCCGAAGGCGCCCTTCTCTGAGATCGCCACCGAATTGAACCGGCTCTCGATCTTGGCGACCGCGAGCACGAAGTCGGGATAAAAGTCCTCCTCGGTGGCGACACGGGTCACCAGCGCGCGCGCCTCCTCGGGTGGTAGCGGCGTATCGGTCGAGCAGGCTGGCATCCGCCCTGCCTTATCGCCTTGTGTAGGCTGAGCGGGCGCCGGCGCCACCGGCACAACACGGCCCGACGCATCGACGGTGGCCAGCCGCGGCTGCGGACGATCCTGCGCGCGAACACCCATGAACGCAGTCGCAATGATCCCTAGTCCGACTGTCAGGCCTCGAATCTGCATCTCTTGGCTCTTCCAATCTAATATCTATTAGAATAGATGTTATGCATGTCGTAACCGCTTCGGCATGAGCCGGTCAACCCCGGTCTCGGAGGAACGATGAGAGCGAGAGCTGCTCGGATGATGGTCGCGCTGAGTACGTGCGCGCCGATCTTGGCTGGGCCTGCGGCAGCGCAGGAGGCTTCCTTCGGCTGCAAGGTGCTGCTCTGCTCGGCCGCGACCTCGCCGGGGTGGCTGAGCATTCCCTATTGCGTGCCGGTGATGCAGACCCTGTTCAGGATTCTGGCGAAGGGCGGGAGCTGGCCGAGCTGCCCCGAGGCGAATACCAGCGCGCTTGGCTATGAGCCCTTTCAGGCTTGCCCCGTTGGCCAGACGCCGGTTCAGGCTGGCGACGATGCCGACGCGATACTGACCAAAACCCCAAACGGCAATCTCTGCGCGGACTTGTCGAAACCGCGGCAGGATTGTTCGACGGAATCACGTTGCCGCACGCGCTATCCGACAACGCCGCGCGCGACGCGCAGCGAACCGCATTTCGTCGACATCACCACGGCGAACGCCGTCCAGCGCTTCTACTTCTCGCTGCAGGGTTATTGAGATGAGGCGAGCGAAATTCGTCGCGATCGCGATAACGATCCTCGCGAGCGCCAGCGCGTCGGCGCAGACGGCGTCACGCTGGTTCCCGGTTCCGGCGCAGGCGCAGTTTCTCACAGGCGACAGTTGGTCGGATGCGGGTACGACCTATCGCCTCTACGGCGTGCAGTCCTGCCTGCGCGGCACCAACTTCACCAATGCCCATGGTATCCGCCGCGACTGCGGTGAAGCCTCGCTTGCCATGCTGGTCGCGCTGACCCGCGATCTGAAACCGCAGTGCTATGACGCGGCCGCACAGCCACAGAGCCGCACGGTCTTCGTCTTCTGCGTCGCCACGCGCAGCGAAGGATCGAGTACTGGCTCCCGGATCGACCTCGGCACGGCCTTGATCGCCACGGGCTTCGCCTTTGCCGCGCTGAAGCCGGATGGCAAGCCGGTGCATGAACCTTATCTCGTGGCCCAGCGCGTCGCCCAACAAGCCCGTGCCGGGCTCTGGGCCTTTGCCGATCTCCCCGACCCCAACGCCATCATCCTGCGCGCGTTGCGCGAGGAAAGCTCGCGTTCGGTCGGCATGCCGTCACCACGCTGATCGTTCCATCAGGAGACTTCAGATTGCAGCCCCAAGCTCGATATGGGAATCTCGCTATGACGCGGCTGCGTGAAGCCGGTGTCGTCGGTTGCATCAGTGCGTTCGTTTTTGTCGCGCCGTGCTTGGCGCAGGCCTCGAGCACCGGAACCTATCGTCCGAAGCTGCCGGCGCAATCGCCACCCCTGCGCGTCGAGGTCATCGACGGCACCCGCTTCCGCGACATCGAGACGAAGGCCGTCTTTCGTCTCTACGGCATCGAGAGCTGCGCGCCCGGCCAGATCGCGACTCTGGAGCGCCAGCCATGGCCATGCGGGACGGTTGCCGCGGCCTGGCTGGTGAACGCGACCCTTAACCGCTGGCTCGCCTGTGCTGTGATCCGCGAAGAGGGCGACGAGCGCCTCGCGCGCTGCGCCACCGCCCATCATCCGGATCTCGGAGCTTCAATGCTGCGCGAGGGCGTCGCGGTTCTGGCTCCGCCAGCCAACGACAATCCGGCAGTCCCGCCGAGCTATGGCCAGGCCGAACAGCAGGCGCGCAAGGCCTACCGCGGCTTGTGGTCGAGCACGTTCGAGGTGCCCTGGGACTGGCGGGCGCGCCAGTCCGACGGGGTTCGGGCTGTCGGGCGCGAGGCTGTGCCATGACGGTGGGCTCGGCATGGTTCATCATCGCGTTCGCGATGGCACTTTCCGGATGTTCGACATCAGCTCCGGAGCCGGTGCCATCGATCGCCACGACATCTGCCCCAGGACGGCGCGCATTGCAGACGCCGGCGCGCGCCGTTGCTCAAAGGCGCAAATACGCGCCCGACGGTTTGACCTGTGCGCCGATCCTGACGGAGCGCTTCCCTTACCCCACTCAAGCAGACGCCAACGCCGCCTATCTCCGATTGATCAATGCGGCCGGTCCAGGCCGGTCGTATCCTTCGGCGGTGCGCCTGTTCGGCTGCAAACCGGGCGCCCTCGACGCGCAGATTGCGCGGGTGACCCGCCATCGCGGCCCCGTCGTTCACTGCGCGACAGACTTGCTCGACGGTGACGGCCGACAGCTCCGGCGCGAGACCGTGAATTTCTATTACCACGGCCATCGCTGGACCATGCAGCAGGTCCATCCGCCGCGGGCGCCGGTTGCGTGGCACAACCGGGAACACTCGCCCCGAGACTTCTGGTGGTGGGTGCCGGGCCGGTCTCGATACCAGTAGGAGCTCGAGATGGCCTGCCTGGGTTCGATCGGGAGAAGGGATGGTGATCACAGGGCGGCGCAGCGCGGCGTGGCCGGCGGGCAACCCGTGCCGATCCTGCTCGGCCTGGCACTGATTGCGATCGATGCCAGGCCGCTGCTCGGACAGGCGCTGACCCCAGATCCCGGCGCGTGGCGCCCCCTCGCCTATTCCGATCTGCAGCGCCCGACGGCGCGCGGCGCGGTCTATGCTGACATCTGGAAGGATCAGATCGAGGCCAATAACGAAGCCTACCTGGCGCGTGGCGATCGGCGCTTCGTCGACGCAAATGCCCCAGCGACAGAAGCGCATTTCGTGATCTGGAGCGCGAAGCGCTCCGTCGTGCTCAGCATCCTGAACACGGCGCTCGGCTGCAAGGAAAAGTCGCGTGACCGCAATGCGGCCGTTGTCGTCAAGCTCTGCCCGATGCGCGTCGCGATCTACGACGGTCTGCAGGTCCGGACCATGGAAGCGGGACAAGCCTGCTTCATCGAGCCCGCCGCGGGCACGACGCTCAAGCCCCAGATGGCAGCGGCTTACGGCGCCTACGATCTCGCGGGCAGAACGCTGAAGCTTGGGCTGGTCGTCAGCCACCGCCCGATCGACGGCTGTTCATTCAACGTGCCGCTCGGTCGAGAATGATCATTACCTCCCCTCCTCCCCGCCGCATCAGAAAGGGATCGCCGTGACACTTCATCTGCGTTCCGAGATCGCCCTCGCGATCCTGTGTCTGCTGATCGCGGGTTCTGCCGAAGCGGCCGAGGCGAATTTCACCTTCAAATCGGCTCGCCGCGATGTGACCACCGATCCGGATGGCATCTGGACGGGCGATGCCTTCACTGGCAAGGCCAGCGTCTTCAACTACGAGATGCGGTTGGGGACCAGTAGCCTGGTCGTCTCGCAGATCTGGAACGAGGATTGCTCGTCCAGCGTCTGTCCGACCAGGCTGGTTCGATTTGAGCCGGGCGGCCGCCGTATCGTGCTGGTCGACGATATGATGCACCAGGTCGTTCCGCCGAACGATCCACGCTTTGCAGGGCTCCCGAAATCGGCTCAGCAAGCCGAATATGAGCGCCATCCTTTCCGACTGAGCGAAGACGGCAGGAAGCTCCTCAATGGCGATTTCGGCTTTGACATCGACGAGAACAAGCCGTGATCGCTCGCTTGTGCATTCGACGGGCGCTGCTCGAGGGCGGGCTCCTGCTCAGTCTGTCGGCAACCCTGACCCTTGCCGGCGAGTCCGCTGCAAACCTCGTTGCCGCCGGCATGCCGGCCAATTGTGCGCCCTTTGCTGCCAAAGTCTCAGCTGCCGAAGGGAATTTTGGCACGACCAACCAGCACCGCTGCCTTGGGGCGTTTCAGTTCTGCCCCGGAACCTTCGAGCGCTATTACAACGGCAGCGCCCAGAGCTTCCTCGACGACCCGCAGGCGCAGGTCGCCGCCTGGTCGAAATACGAGCGCGATTCCTGGTCGCAGGCCGAACGGAACGGGTTGACCTCTCTCGTCGGACAACAGGTGTGCCATGGCGGCCGATGCGCCACGATCGATCAGTCCGCGATCCTGATGGCGTGCCAGTTCGGCTGCGGCAAAGGCGGGAAGCTCGCCAACTACGCGGCGAGCGGCGACTGCAATGCCCGCAACGTCAAGGACGGCAATCTAGTCAGCGTTTGCTCCTACATGATCAAGGGCGCGGGCTATGATGCTTCGTGCTTCACCGGCCAGCAGTCGACGGCTTGTGTCCAGACCCCGATCAATCCTGGTGACTACCCGACATCGACGGGGATTGCGTCGAACCCACCCTCTCCCGGTGACGCCTCGATCATCGTTGGGCCGACGGATGTGTGAGACTGATCCAAGCGAAGCTTGAATAATAGAGGCCGGCGTCCCTTTCGGAAGCCGGCCTTGAAAGTTTGCAACACCCGGCGACACGCCGAATATCTCAAAGGCGAACAGCTGAAACAGGATCGACGCTGGGAAGAGATGGCGGAGTCCGTTGAGACCAACCGTGCGTTCGGCCTGTACTGGCGATTTCGCAACGCAGCAAAGTCCGCGCCAGCCATGCGCCGTGCATCACAAGCCCGACGTGTGCCACTGCGCCTTTTAATATCGCGGGCTGAACTGGCTCAGCCCAGCTTCGCGTTCAGGTTCTGCTCGCGGCGTGCGGCTTGCTCGAGCTCGGATTGGCTGACGAGGACGCCCTTCTGGAACACCGCGCAGGACGTCACGCCAGAGCCGGCCTGCATCTGTCGAAACAGGCGCAATGCATCGCTCGCGGAGGTGGCACGATCGGACATCTTTGAGCCTCGCGCGACGGCTTTCACTTGATACACGATATCCTCGCGGTTGATTGCTGCCCGGCGATAGTGGCTGGCAGCGCGCATGAAAAGTATCGCGAACCACATCGGCGTGGAAAAAGCTGCTTCCGTCAGCTCGGCTGAGATGGATCACGCACAATGAACGGCTCGAACGTGGCGAGCTGACTTTCGATAGCTGGAGAGAGATCGCCGCCACAATAATGTGCGAAGACGAGCGCCCAGAACATGACCTCGTCCGGACGACCTCCAAATAGGGCCTTCTGCGAGACGCGTCCGATCAGCGTGATCGCCCGGGCATGCTCATAGCGGGCGTGAAGCTCCTGGGCGACCACATTCGCATCGGGAATCCGAATCATAGTGACACCATTGCCTAGATGCCGTGCGCTCACGCCGCGGCGGCAAGTGCGGCTTCGCGCAGCACAGATGCCTTGGACCCCGTCGCCTGCGGGATCGTGTGCAGCGTCTCCCGATTGAACGAAGTCCGTAAGGCGACGACCTCGTCTCGCCCAATTCTCTTCGGGAAGCCCAATGGCGGTACGAAGCAGCGCAACTGCATCGCGATGCCCGTAAGGCTCCAATCGGTCGCGACTGCGAGGGTGCCGACCCCGTGTGCCAGCGCCCATTCGACGACGCCCTGTGCCAATTCAACGAAGGGACCGTCTCCCTTTCGACGCGTGTCGCGCCGGCCGGGAGCTACGCCGAACCGTGTCCATTCGAATATCCGCTGGTCAGTCCGGGTCCGCTTCCAGCACAGATCCGCAAGGACATCTGTTAGAAGATGGGGCCGGGTTGTCGGCAGCAGCCGCTGGTATCCGACGATGTCTTCGCCGCGCAGGCAGATGCGATGAATGGCGTGATTGCCGTCGAACTGATCACACTCGAGGCCGTCGGCCTGGGCCAGATCCGACCAGTCCATGTGATCGACGAAGAACTTGTGGCGAAACTGAAAGGCACGCTCCATCGGAGCAGCGTGCGGGTCGATATCTGTGCCTGGTATGGCCAAAAGCATCTCGCGCCTCCTCGATTGATAAAGGGGCGTCGAACTGGTCATACGGGCAGCGTCACGGTTATGGCCGTAAATGACCATTGACAGCGAGAATCGGCAGCTAAGTGCAGTCGGAAATTGTAGCCTCGCGGAACTTGCCCTGGCCAGGCCGGTTTGAGGGGCCCTCCCCTTCCGGCGCCTATCGGGTGGGCTAGTTCGATCAGGCGGATAGCGGATTTGGCCCTAAAGATCGCGGAACGTGATGTGCTTGCGTTCCTTTGCCACCTGTGTGGTCAGGCTCGCAGCCGTGAGCTCCGCGATCGAGCTCGCAGGGCCACGCGTGATGGTGGTAGCTTGCATCGGTGCTGCAGCTCGAACGACCAGAGCTGGAGCATCCACCTGCGGCGAGGACAGTGCCCACCCCTGATCAGGGCTGCGACGTCATTTGACCGCCTTGCCGGCGGATTTCTTGCGCTTCTGGCCAAGCCCTATCTTCTTTGCAAGGCTCGATCGTGCCTCGGCGTATGACGGGGCGACCATCGGGTAGTCGACTGGCAGACCCCACCGCGCTCGGTATTCCTCTGGCGTCATGCCATAGGCCGAGCGCAGGTGCCGCTTGAGCGACTTGAATTTCTTCCCGTCCTCGAGGCACACGATGTAGTCCGCTGTGATCGACTTTTTTATTGTCACCGCTGGCGTGGGCTTTTCCTCGACCACCGGTGCAGCCGCTTCAGCTCGCAATCCAGTGATTGCCGCGTGGGTGGTCGCGATGAGGTTGGGAAGGTCGGCGGTTGGGACACTATTGTTCGAGATGTACGCCGAAACGATATTGGCGACGAGGCCGACAAGGGCGTCGTTGTTGTCTGTCACTGCAATCTCCCACAATGCTGCTGGGATGCCTATAAAACGAAACCAATGAAACCTGATTAGGGCAATCGATTAGGCCCACCGCACGAGAACTCTAGGCTTGAAACTACAGAAGTCTAGCACGCTGTCCTTAAGATATGGCTCACTGCAGTCTAGGCGTGCTGTGTCCTGGCGAAGCTTCAAAGCTGGCGGTCGTCAACATTCTACGGGCGGATCGGCCGATCGAAATAGATGGTTGCGAGAGCTCCTCTGGACGCGGATCTAAATGGAGAGTCGGCAAGCCGCGTGGGATTCCCTCACGTTGAAGGTTGGTGCCAGACATGCTCGGGTGTGGAGGGCGCTATTTGCAGAAGCGCTCTCCCCTCGCCTGGCTGGTTCTCCAAGGTTCAGGAGGAAACCATTAATTGGCGGCGTCGGGCGGTCAGGCAGCGCCGGACAGTATGTGGGCGTTGGGCCGAGTTCCCCGAACTTGTTGGCGTTAACGTTTGATTAATCTTAAAATCCTTGTCACAGGCTCCGACTCGCGGCAATCCTATGGCTACGAAATTCACCCGTAGTTGGAGCCTATCGCGTAGTTATGCTGAAAGCGCGTAACATCCCCTCCTCCGAGGAGCCGGCCCGTCTCGCGGTCGCGGATATCATCGCTGGCGACGGGTCAGCGTTGTCGACCGAGCTGCACGCGATGCGTGAAGCGCTATTCCCGCCGGTCTCGAAAAAGACATTGCGATCATTTTCCTCTATTGAGGCCGCAAAGCTCATTGGAATTGCGGACGCTTATCTTCGGCAAGTGTCTCTTCAAGGCAAGGGACCGCAGCCCGCAATCTCTGCCGGCGGTCGTCGATCGTACACTCTCGACCAGATCAACGAGCTCCGTGCGGTTCTGGAGGAAGGCTCCAAGAACAAACGCTACGTCCCTCACCGCCGGGGCAACGAGCACTGCCAAGTCTTGGCAGTTGTCAATTTCAAGGGTGGCTCCGGTAAGACGACGACCGCTTCGCACCTTGCGCAATATCTCGCACTCCACGGCTATCGAGTTCTGGCGATCGACCTCGATCCGCAGGCCTCGCTTACCGCCCTTCATGGCTATCAACCTGAATACGACATTCAGGCCAACGAGACGATGTACGCCGCCGTTCGTTACGACGATGAGCGGCGGCCGCTGCGAGATATCATCCGCAAGACCTATTTCGCAGGGCTCGATCTCGTCCCAGGCAATCTGGAGCTCATGGAGTTCGAGCACGACACGCCGCGCGCGCTCGCCGAGCGGTCGGCAGAACCATTCTTCGGACGAGTCGCCACGGCCTTGGGTTCAGTTGCAGATGACTACGACGTCATGGTTGTCGATTGCCCTCCCCAGCTCGGCTTCCTGACTCTTGGCGCGCTCTGCGCCGCAACAGGTCTCCTCATCACGGTTCATCCGCAGATGTTGGACGTCATGTCGATGTGTCAGTTCCTGTTGATGGCCTCGGACATGCTCAAGGTCGTCCAGACCTCTGGCGGTACTCTCGATTACGATTTCATTCGTTACATCGTGACGCGGTTCGAGCCGGCTGACGCGCCACAAACGCAAATGGTCGCTTTCATGAGGTCTCTGTTCAGAGACCGAGTGCTCAACAGCACGATGGTGAAATCGACTGCTGTCTCCGACGCTGGGTTGTCCAAGCAGACGCTGTATGAGGTCGGCAGGGAGAATTTTTCGAAACAAACCTACGATCGCGCGGTCGAATCTCTCGACGCCGTGAACGGCGAGATTGAGCGCCTGATCGCCCAAGCGTGGGGGCGTGCTGCATGAGCGCCCGAGACCAGCGTCTGGGTCTTCCGGAGCGAGTTGCCACCTGGCAACTCGCCCGCTCGTATCGCCGCTCGCCAGGGACCCACCGTGCCGGCCGCAAAATCCTGCGCCCGCTTGTCGGGTACCACGGTCGGCACGTCACCAGGCGGCAGTTCTTTAGTGGCACCACCATCGGCGCACCTTTGAGCCAGTTGGTTGAACTGCGGCGGCGTCAGCCGGAAGCACGCTCGTCTTGTCTGCTCATCGAGTTGCCAGGTGGCAACTCGATGGCTGTCGCCAGTGCAGAAGCGGTCGGTCGAGGGAGTCGGCGACCATGAGTCGGAAGGACACTCTTCGCGCGATGCTCACCCGCCGTACTGACGAGTTGCCACCTGGCAACTCGTCAGTCGCGGCGCCTCCAGCAGCGCCTCCGCAGCATGTTCGAGCTGGCGCTGTGGGCGCGATGGGGCGCTCGCTTGAGCAGATTGCGTCTGCTGCCGAACGCGCAAAAGCGTTGATCGCGTCGGGCGAATCCGTCATCGAAATTGCACCGGATAAGCTGACGAGTTCGTTTGCTCAGGATCGCCTCGACGACGAGGGCATCGAGCAGACGACGCTCTATACGGCGATCAAGGAATCTGGTCAGAAAAGCCCGATCCTTGTTCGGCCGGATCCCAGCAAGGCTGAGCACTTTCAGATCGCCTATGGTCACCGGCGGGCGAGGATTCTTCGCCTGCTGGGCAGGCCAGTCCGTGCGGTCGTCCAGAATCTGTCTGACGAAGAACTGGTCGTCATTCAGGGGCAGGAGAATTCGGCCCGGAAGGACCTGAGCTATATCGAGCGCGGCCTCTTCGCTCTGACTCTCGAGGAGAGGGGTTTCGAGCGGGCGGTTATCATGTCCGCGCTGAGCATGGAGAAGACCCAGCTTTCGAGGCTGCTGGCGCTGACGAAGTCCATATCCAAAGATCTCATCGTCGCGATAGGCCCCGCGCCGAAAGCCGGAAGGCCGAGATGGACGGCGTTCGTGGAGCGGCTTGAGACGCTCGACGACAGATCGCAGCTGGACGGACTGCTTTCCAGCTCAGAGTTCAAGGAAGCCGACAGCGATCAGCGCTTTCTCCTGGCATTCGGCGCATTGGCTCCAAGGCGGCCGATGAAGGAGAAAAAAGTCATTCTGAAAGCTGAGGCGGGCGAGCGAATCGCGACCATAGAGCGGACAAAAAAGACTTTGTCCGTCGTGGTCGATACGTCGGCTTCATCGGCATTCGGGGAGTTCGTCGCGGCGCAGCTCCCAGAGCTTTATCGCCAATTTCAGTCGAAAGGAGTGCTTTGACGAAGCAGGTTACAACGTAAGAGGCCGCAAAAGAAAAAGGCCCCCAGAACGAGTTCCGGAAGCCCTTCTCCTGTGTAGCAGCTAGAGAATCACACTTCCGCGAATCGCTGTCAAGAGTCACGTCGAACGCAGTGTCGTTTTGGCGAGCCGGATTCTTTTGCCTAACCACAGGTGAAAGAACATGGTTTCGCACATCTCAACGACGCCCTTTGGGCGGCGGACGCTGACGCTTGCCCATGTGGCAAGCCAGGCGGACGCGAAGGATCGGCCGCCGGAAAAGGCGGTCCACAAATGGAACATCTTCCGGGCGATCTGCACGGCCAAGAACCGCCTGGGCGTAACGGAGCGCGCCTTGGCGGTCCTGGACGCGCTGCTGACGTTTCACCCGGAGACGGTCCTGACAGGGGAGGGGCTGGTGGTGTTTCCCTCCAATCAACAGCTCTGCCTGCGGGCGCATGGCATGCCGCCAGCGACGTTGCGCCGTCATCTCGCGGTCCTCGTCGATTGCGGTCTGATCATCCGGCGCGATAGCCCGAACGGGAAGCGCTATGCGCGCAAGGGTAGGGGAGGGGAGATCGAGCTCGCTTTCGGCTTCGACCTGGCGCCATTAGTTGTCCGCGCCGAGGAATTCGAAGCGCTGGCTGAAGAGGTCTTGGCTGAAGACCGGGCTCTGAAGCTCGCCCGGGAGCGGATCACGATCTGCCGGCGGGATATCTGCAAGATGATCGCGACGGGCATCGAAGAGGGCGTTCCGACACGAAGGGATGGCCACGGTCCGGCTGACTGGGCCGAACTGCATGAGCTCTATAGGGGCATCGTCGGCCGGCTTCCGCGGACCGCCACGCGGGCGCTGCTCGAAGAGATCGCGATGGAGCTGTCTCTGCTTGCCGATGAAATCCTCAACTTGCTGGAAATGCACATTAAAACTCAAAATCCGAGCGGCAATGAGTCTCATTCTGAGCGTCACAGACAGAATTCAAATCCAAACTCTCTTACTGATCTTGAACCACGCTCTCCAGAGAGCTGGGGGGCGATTGTCGCGCGCGATCCTGAACCGGAGCGGATGCCGGACAGGACGTATCCCTTGGGGATGGTCTTGGACGCCTGTCCCGACATTATCGACTACAGTCGCGGTGGCATCGGCAACTGGCGCGACTTCCAGGCCGCGGTCGCTGTGGTTCGGCCGATGCTGGGGATCAGCCCGAGCGCCTGGTTGGATGCACAGGCTGTCATGGGTGAAGGCGAAGCGGCCGTCGTCGTGGCCGCCATTCTGCAGAGGGGAGAAGCGATCAGTAGTGCCGGCGGCTATCTGCGCGGCCTGACCCGCAAGGCCGCAGCTGGGGAATTCTCACTGGGACCGATGCTGATGGCTCTGATCGGCAGCCGAAAGCGGGAGAAGCAACGTGCCTAGCCGGGTCAGCGGGCCGCTCTGTCATCAGCTATGTGAATCGGTGGCGCCGGATCGATTCAAGCTTTGCGTTGGACCCGCCGCACGCCAGGGCGCGACATGTCCGCATGGACAGAGCGCTGACTTCGAATGGACCGCGGCTGCAGATGCTGGTGCTGGACCGGACCGATCCGCACCAGAACATGGCGCGCTTCTACGTGCTCTCCCTCGAGCCGACACTGTTCGGCGATGCGGCGCTCGTGCGCGAATGGGGACGCTGGGGCCGGCCTGGCAGGCGGCGGTTGGACCTGTTTCCGGATGTCGAGGCGGCTGCCGAGGCGCTCGAGGACTGGTTGCGGAAAAAGACCAAGCGCGGCTATCGCGTCTCCAACGGTGCGGCTGGAGTCGAGGAGCG
>Ga0102589_1000961_pt1 | contig 45512 bp, 49 predicted proteins | sample AraplaMF_Col_mLB_FD_76858 | JGI IMG/M metagenome (GOLD analysis project Ga0102589, IMG submission 76858) | Arabidopsis root microbial communities from the University of North Carolina, USA - plate scrape MF_Col_mLB | ecosystem: Host-associated > Plants > Roots > Endosphere | place: USA...
GATCTTGCGGGACCAGGCTATCGAGCGTCACCATCTCGAGAGCAGTCTGTTCGGGAGCAGGTTTCTTCAACATGTCCCAATGAATCACAAACCCCCAGCTCACGCCAGGGGTTTGTCAGCAGTCTGAAGGCTGCAATATATATTGCAGCCTTTTTTGACTTCCATCAAGCGTGGAACAAATAGAGCATTCATTAAACATATTCTATTATCGTCTCGCAGTATAACAACTGCGTGGGAATACTCTTATGGCTTCGATTCAAAGCAAAATCATATTGGCGAGCATTGCAATATTCTCCATCACCGGCAGCGCCGCCGGTATCGGCATATGGTCAGCGGCTAAGCTGAACAGTAACAGCGAATATGTCGCCCTTTCCGCCGATGTCCTGCGCAACCACATGCAGGCAGACATGATGCATGACGCGCTGCGCTCTGATGTACTTGCCGCCATCCTTTCCTCCGATGCCCGGATGAATCTCGACCTCAAGGACGTCAAGGCCGATCTTGACGAGCATGAAGCCAGCTTCCGCGAGGCGATCGAAGCCAATAAGTCGTTATCATCAGGCACCGATGTCAAAGCCGTAATCGACAGCGTCGAAAAACCGCTTCTCGCTTATATGGATGCAGCCGATGCGGTCGTGGCGCTCGCGGGTACCGATCAGGAAGGGGCCATCAAACTGGTGCCCGAATTCATGCGGCAATTCTCCGCGCTGGAAAAAGCGATGGAAACCGCAGGCGACCAGATTCAGGCTCTTTCCGACGCCGCCTCGGCCAAAAGCGAAAAGACAAAGGCGACGATCGATCTCGTCCTGAAAGGGCTTTTGGTCGCTGCAGCCATGTTCTGTGGCGCGCTTTTCCTTCTCACCCGCAAATCGGTTATCCGTCCGATCCTGCAATTGGCAAAGAACATGGAGAGCCTGGCGGGCGGCGATACGTCACAGTCGCCGTCCGGCATTGATCGCAAGGATGAGATTGGCTCGATGTCCGGTGCGGTCGAAATCTTCCGGCAGTCGGCGATCACAAATCGCGCCCTCGAGGAACAGGCAGCAGCAGCGCGTCTACAGGCGGAAGCTGATCAGGAAGCCGCCCGCCGGCAAGCTGAAGAAGAGGCGTCGGAAAGACTGCGTATCGCTACGTCCGGTCTTGCGGCTGGCTTGAAACGGCTGGCTTCGGGAGATCTGGCGTTTCAGCTCGATGACGCCTTCGCGCCGCAGTTCGAGGCGCTGCGCCATGATTTCAACAGCTCTGTCAGGCAACTGGCGGAAACACTTACCGCCATATCAAATGGCGTCGGCACGATAGACGGTAGCAGCCGCGAAATTGCAGCCGGCGCCGGCGATCTTTCGCGCCGCACGGAAAGTCAGGCGGCTTCCCTCGAGCAGACTGCGGCTGCGTTGGATGAGATCACCGTCAACGTCTCGAACGCCAACAAACGCGCCATCGAGGCGCGCCTGGCTGCAACCGACGCCAATGAGAGCGCGCTGAAATCGGTCGAAGTGGTAAGCCATGCCGAAGAAGCAATGCGGCGCATCGAAGCCTCGTCTCAGCAGATAACCGGCATCATTTCCGTTATCGATGAAATCGCTTTCCAGACCAATCTACTGGCGTTGAACGCGGGGGTGGAAGCCGCCCGCGCTGGCGAGAGCGGCAAGGGTTTTGCGGTCGTCGCGCAAGAAGTGCGCGATCTCGCCCAGCGGTCGGCAAAGGCTGCAAACGAAATCCGTGACCATATCCGCCAGTCCTCGGCCGAGGTTGAAAACGGCGTGAAGCTCGTTCTCAATACCGGCACCGCCCTGAAGGATATCGGTGAGCGCATCGCGGGCATTGACCGCCACATGAACGCCATCGCTACATCGGCCAGCGAGCAAACGACCGGTCTTGCGGAAATCAACGCGGCGGTGAATTCGATGGACCATGCGACGCAGCAGAATGCGGCTATGGTCGAACAGTCCACGGCTGCTTCAGCGACGCTCGCGGCTGAAACGGCGAAGCTGCGCTCCCTGGTCTCTCGCTTCCGTCTGGAAATGGAAAAGGACAATACCCGTGCCCGCCGGGTCGCCTAATGGCGAAAGTGGCATGGCAGACTTTTCGATGTCCGATACCGGGCGCAACTCACGGCGTATCCGCGCCGTGAGTTGACGTTCTGAAGATCAATAAGCCTGTACCGGCTGCGACAACCCGTCGCCGATGACGCCGTTACCGTACTGCGCCACGGGCACGCCTTCCTGGCCGATTGGAACGCCCTGCTGGGCCGGGCCGAGAGATGTCACGACAATCGGCGTGCCGGCGGGAACGCGGTTGTAGAGATCGACGATATCCTGGTTCAGCAGGCGGACGCAGCCCGATGACACCGACTTGCCGATGGTCCACCATTCGGGCGAGCCGTGCAGGCGGTAGATCGTATCCTTGCCATCCTTGAAAATATAAAGCGCGCGCGCGCCGAGCGGGTTTTTCAACCCCGGCTCCATACCGCCGTTGCGGCTGCTATAGGGTTCGAGCTCCGGCTGGCGTGCAACCATCTCATCCGGCGGGGTCCAGCGGGGCCATTCGCGCTTGTACTGGATCACGCCGCGGCCGGACCATTCAAAGCCGGCACGACCAAGACCAACGCCGTATCGCATCGCCTGTCCGTTTTCATAGGTCAGGTAAAGGAAGTGGTTGGCGGTATCGACAACGATCACGCCGGGACGCTCGCCTGTCGGGTTTGCAACCATCTGGCGCAGAAACTGTCGTGGAATGCGCTTGTAGGGAATTTCCGGAAGAGGAAACTGCTCATCCGGCTTCGGACCATACATCAGCGCATACATGGGATCATCGGCGGGAGCGGCAGGTTTTGCTACTTCGCGCGCCGTGGTGTTGCAACCGGCAAGGCCGGCAAGGGCCAATCCACCGGCTCCAAGCAGGAAGCCCCGCCGGGTCGTCGTCGTCTCGTTCAATTGAAAAACCTCATTAACGTCATCTCGCGCTGGCAAAGGGGTCTGCCAGCGCCGCCTCGGGGCGGCTGATTGGGTACTTCGTGCCGGAAACCTGAGACGCCATGGCTTTGGCGCCATTGGATTTCAGGATGGCCCGGAAGCTTGGATGCATGCCGCCGTCCACATACGCGCTGAGGGGGGCGGAAGTTCCCTCGCTCATCGCCGCGGCAAGTTTTTGTTGCTCCTGCGCCAGTTTCGAGGCCACTTCCGGCTCCGGCTGATTGACTACAGGTGGGCAGGCAGCGAGCGGATCGGCAGGCTCACCTCCCGCAAATTCGCTGTTAAAGACATAACGGCGTCCGCATACGGACACCTTGGGCTGGCGGCGCGTGACCTCGAAATAGTCGTAGCCCTCTTTGAGCGTCGTCCAGAAAGACATATTTGGGTCGTCCCGATGCGCCACCATGTTGCGTGCCGTCATCCGGAAGGGATAGGCCTGAACCTGGAAGCGATCCTGGCCGCCCTGGAGCGCCCGCGCCACGATCGCGTAAATCTCGCCTACTTGGCTGTCCGTCATGGCGTAGCAGCCGGAAGATGAGCAGGCGCCGTGGACCATCAAAGCCTCGCCGGTGTAGCCGAGGGCCGATTCCAGCCGGTTCGGGTAACCCAGGTTAAACGAGACGTAGTATTGGGAGTTCGGATTGAGCATGCCCGCGGAAACGTGATAGAAACCTTCAGGTGCCTGCCGGTCGCCGGTTTTCGTCTTGGGGCCAAGTTTGCCGGACCAGCGACACATGGGATAGGTCTTCAGCAGCGCATAGTTGCCCGTCTTGTCCACCTTCCAGACTTCGAGTTCGCTTTCCTGCTTGAAAATGCGAACGAGGACAGGGCTTTCCGGGCGCATGCTCTTGGCCGACATCTGCGCCATCATTTTTGAAGACAGCTTAGGCGGATCTTTTTTGACGCTGTCGAGTCCCATCGAGGTGCATGCGGCAAGGCTGCCTCCGATCGCAACGACCGCAGCCATTCGTGCTCCCGCCCTCACCTTTTGCCGTAACCCCGCAGCTGCGAAATTCAGCAACGTCTGGATGCTCATGGATCTCTCTACCCGCCTGATTTGCCCGCCTTTGCGGCAGAGGCTTAACTACCGAAGGTGGCCACAACACGGCAACCTCGCAATGGACAAAGTCTCGTGAAGAGACGTTACCCATTCGTTAATCATGGGCACACAAGGCCGTGAGGGTAGCTTCCAAAAGGCGCAAGCAGCAGTCGGGATCACCTCAGGAGACCCTGCCCACCATCGATCCAGACCGGCGTGCCGGTAATATGGCGCGATGCATCGGACGCCAGAAATTCGATGAGGTCGGCAACATCCTCGCTCGTCCCCGCGACACCACCGGTCACCGGAATGTCCCCTTCCGGGAAGCGGACCGGCACCTCGGTCTTTTCACGGGCGCGGATATTGGTATTTTCGTCGATCGAGGTCTTGATAGCGCCCGGACATACGGCATTGACGCGTATCCGGTGTCGCCCAAGCTCCAGCGCCAGTTGCTGCGTCATGGCCACCTGCCCGGCTTTGGTGACGGAATATGCGGTTGCCCCCGGCGAGGTGAAGGTGCGCGTACCATTGATGGATGAAACGATGATGATCGAGCCTCCACCTGCGGCCTTCAGATGCGGCACGCTGGCATGGATCGTCAGGTAAGTGCCGCGCAGATTGATGCGGATCGTATCGTCCCATTCGGAAGGCTTCAATTCATCGATCGGCGCCCAGACACCGTTCACACCCGCATTGGCGACGACGACGTCTATTCGGCCGAACTCTCCAGCCAGCGATTCGATAGCAACCCGCATCGCCTCCTCATCGGACACATCAGCGACGAGTATTTTGGCGGGCGCGTCCCCCATCTCCGCCGCGACATCCTGCAGCTCACTTTCGGTGCGCCCGAGAAGGCCGAGCGCAAACCCCGCGGCAGATAGTTGAATGGCGGCGGCGCGCCCGATCCCGGAGCCGGCACCTGTGACGAGAGCAACTTTGCGGTCAGCCACGATCAATATCCTCCCTTTGCCGATGCGATGGACGTGACGGTTGCCGACGCTGGCTTGCCCACTGGGAGACTGGCTCCTTCCTCCACAATCCCGCGATCTTTTGCTTCGCACGCGCTTTCCTGAGCTTCTGGGGCCTCGCCCTGTACAGCGCTCAACGCGGAGAACTGAGAGGGAGCGTCCGTTCCGTGACGCGTTCCGAAAGCCGTAAGCTGAACTAGCACTGCACTTGCGCGCCGCATCGCTTCCACGTCATCGATATCATGCAGACCATCGGCAAGGCGCACGGACACATGATCGCCATCGCTACCCACGAACTCGACGGAGGTGGCGCCGTTATTGCGTTTTACATGGATCGTGGATAGTTGCATGAAGTGCCCTCCGGTTGGCGATCAGCAACGAAAGTCGATGCTGGAAACGATAAACATATGATTTCAGAACAATTCAGGGCGGCAGGGGTTCCCGATGAATGATGCCTTCGGTGCGGAGTTGCAGCAGCGTTTTTTTAAGCGCGATGCCGTGGAAGTGGCGCGCGACCTCGTCGGCGCAGAGTTTCGCGTCGGCAATGTCGGCGGCCTGATCGTTGAAACGGAAGCCTATCACCCGGATGACCCGGCCTCGCACAGCTTTAACGGTCAAACACCGCGAAACAAGGCAATGTTCGGCCCGGCTGGGCATCTCTATGTGTATCGCTCCTACGGCATCCATTGGTGCGCCAACTTCGTATGCGCCCCCGGATCTGCGGTGCTTCTGCGCGCCATCGAGCCAACAGCGGGTATGGAAATGATGAAAGTCAGGCGCGGAACAGACAAGCTCAAGCTCCTCTGTTCGGGCCCCGGCAGACTTTGCCAGGCATTGGCGATTACGGGGGATATGGACGGGATGCCACTTCAAGCGCCACCGTTTTCGCTGCGCCTCGCGAAGGAAGCCGCCGCGGTCTCAAGTGGCAGACGCATCGGCATCAGCCGCGCAGTCGACTATCCTTGGCGCTTCGGCCTTAGGGGTTCTGCCTTCGTCAGCAAGAAATTTGACGATGTCACCGGGTGACAGACGAAAAGACTTTCGGCGGCTCGTCATTTTCGTCAGGATTTGGATTGGGCAGCTCATCCGGCAGCCTGTCCGGCTCGGGCTCCTTGACCGGAGGAATGTCCGGCTGCGGCGGTACCGGCACTGGCTGATCCGGATAGGGCTCAACGGGAATGGTGGTCATCGCGGTCTCCTGACAAACGCAATTCCCCTTGAAGCGAATTGCGGTTTGGTTTTCGGGAGGCGGCAGTTGCCATCTCCAATCGGGCGGCACAACCTCCAATTTGCCCACCGGTCACATGCCGATCAGGTCCCTTGGGTTCTGTTGCGCCGCCCAGGGGTCTAACAGGAAACGTCGGAACGACAGGTCCGTTCCGTGTGATAGGGAAGTTTCTGACTTTGCTCAGGCGAAGCCAAGCGCGCTGCGGGAGACATTGCGATCATCGCAATAATCTCTGGAATGGGCTTCGTGCCCATGTTCCCGCGCTGTAGAAACTGTCAGTTCCGGGCTCGAAACGTTGAGAAATGCGTCGGCATAAGTCCCGGTTGCTTCAACGTCATCGATGACGGGCTGCTGTTGCGGTTTTAGAAATTCAAACATCTATCATCCTCCCTCAACACGTCCCCTCAACGCGCCGGCACGGGTCCTGTTCCATCAAGCCCGCTGCATTTCCGATTATACAGAAGATGAGGCAGCCGTATAGACGGCCAAAGACGAACAGCCATCACACGATGTTCACAAAATGGAATGGAATCAGCATTCTATGCTGACAAGCTCAGACGGGGCCGACTGATTCCCGCAGGATCAACTCGACCGGCCAGAGTTCCTGGACCTCCTGCACCGGACGACCGCCTATAATCTGCAACAGCAGGTCCGTTACCCGCATCCCCGCCATGCGCATCGGCGAGCGCGTGGTGGAAAGGGGCGGCATCATGCTCTCCGGCGTCAGGTACGGAAAAACATCGTCGTGAGCGATGACGGAGACATCCTTGCCGATGGTGAGCCCCATCTGCGTTGCGGCGCGGTAGACGCCCTGAGCCGTCATCATTGCACCGGCAACGAAGGCCGTGGGGCGCGGTGTCTGCTCGAGAAGCGAGCGGGCGAAACGAAACGCCGTTTCCTCGCTGAAATGCTCATTCATCATGAAACGCGGCTCCGGCGTGATCCCGTGGGTTGCCAGTGCTTCGCGAAAGCCTCGTTCGCGGTCCTGCACGAATGTGCGGCCAACGGGACCGTTGATCAGAGCGATGCTTCGATGTCCACGTTCCAGAAAATGGATCGTCGGGCGGTAGGTGACATCGTGGTTGTCGATATCGAGCCAGGCATGTTCGAACGCTGTCCTCGAGCGTCCGTGAACGATGAAGGGAATACCCAAGCGGTTCAGCAGTGCAATACGTTCATCGTCAGGGCGCGGAGAATGCACGATGATGCCATCCACGCGGCCGCTCGCGGCAAGCCGGCTGAAGATCGCCAGTTCCTCATCAAGATTATTGTCTACGGTGACGCTGACAAGAATATCAGTCTCTTCCCGTTCGAGCCGCGTCGCCATGCCGCCCATGAATTCCGAAAAGAAATGCCCGCCACCCGACCGGCCCATTACGACCCCAATCGCGCCTGCCCTGCCGGTCGCCAGCCTGACGGCGTTGGCATTCGGCCGATAGCCGTATTTCAGGGCGGCATCCATCACCCGCTGCCGCGTCTCCTCGCGCACCTCGGGGTAACCGCCAAGCGCGCGGCTGACTGTGGTCGGCGAGAGCCCGACCTTTTCTGCAAATTCCTTGAGCTTCATATTTTTTGCCAATTTGCCCCTGCATGCGTCGCCGCCGCGGATTTTTCAAGCCGACAAAAATTGAAAACGATTTCAATTTTCCTCCATCTGAAACCTTACAGTTGATCTCCCTGAAAGGCAAACATCGAAAATCGCGAACGAAATCGCCCGATTTCCAGTGCGTTAGAAAGAGTATTGACAGATTGCTCGGCTTTTGAGAGCCTCGCGCCAGTCAAAAGCGCTTTCAATTTTGAGGACAATCGGGAGCGTCAACGGAGGAGTTTGACAATGAATATTTCAATCAAGACTTTGTTCCTGTGCGGCAGCGTACTTTCCGCTGCTGTTTCGGTGCAGGCGGCGGAGATTTCCATCGCTGCGAATTCCACCGGAAAGAACGTCGCATTTTTCCGCGAACGGATTGCTGCCTTCGAAAAAGAAAGCGGGCACAAGGTCAATCTGGTGACCATGCCTTCTTCTTCGAGCGAACAATTCAGCCAGTACCGGCTTTGGCTTGCCGCCGGCAACAAGGACGTCGACGTCTACCAGACGGACGTTATCTGGGCGCCGCAATTGGCAGACCAGTTCGTGGATCTGACGGCAGCGACCAAGGATGTCATCGGAGATCATTTCCCCTCGATCGTCGCCTCTCAGACGGTGGACGGCAAACTCGTTGCCATGCCGATGTTTACCGACGCGCCGGCACTGTTCTATCGCAAGGACCTTCTCGAAAAATACGGCAAGCAGCCACCGAAGACCTGGAAGGAACTCAGCGAAACCGCCAAGGAAATTCAGGAGAAGGAGCGCGCGGCCGGCCAGAAGGACCTCTGGGGTTTTGTTTTCCAGGGCAGCGCCTATGAGGGTCTGACCTGCAACGCGCTGGAATGGATCGCATCCGCCGGCGGCGGGCACATCGTAGAAACAAATGGCGATATCTCCGTCAACAATGAAAAGGCCGCCGCGGCCATCGAAACCGCCAAAGGCTGGGTCGGCACCATCGCGCCCCAGGGCGTGCTAGCCTACAAGGAAGAGGAAGCGCGCGGCGTCTGGCAGACCGGCAATTCCGTCTTCATGCGCAACTGGCCATACGCCTACGCGCTTGGCAATGGCGACGATAGCGCCATCAAGGGCAAGTTCGGCGTCACCCCGCTGCCGGCTGGTGCAGAAGGCGAAGCACCGGCCTCGACGCTCGGCGGCTGGAACCTCGCGGTCTCGAAATACTCTGCCAACCAGGAAGCGGCCATCCAGCTGGTGAAATTCATGGCGTCCAAGGACACCCAGAAGATGCGCGCCGTGCAGCTTTCCAACATGCCGACGATCGCCTCACTCTACGACGACAAGGATGTTGCGGCGGCGCAGCCCTTCATGCCCACGTGGAAGCCGATCTTCGAGACCGCTGTTCCCCGCCCTTCCGCCTCCGCCAAGGTAAAATACAATGAGGTTTCGGCCAAGTTCTGGGGCGCCGTGCACAACACGCTCTCCGGCAACGGTACGGCGGCGGAAAATCTCGAGCTTCTCGAGGTCGAACTGACCGATCTCAAAGGCAACGGCTGGTAACCCGCCCGCACGGGAGGCGGTCACGCCTGATCATCTCCCGTGCCCAAACCGCGAGATATCTTCATGAACGACATCGCCCTTCAAAGGCCGGTCGCGGCTTCCGGCACCGGCTCCGACCTGCAGTCGGAACGACTGAAATCCGCCTGGCTGTTTCTGGCCCCCACATTTCTGGTTCTGGCGCTGGTGGCCGGTTGGCCGCTCGTGCGCACCGTCTGGTTCAGTCTTACCGATGCGTCGCTGACCAATCTCGAAGGCGCGCAATTTGTCGGCCTCAAAAACTACCTCACCTGGATCACGCTCAGCAGCGGCCGCACGATCTATCGCGGCCTGCTTGCAGACCCCGCCTGGTGGGGTGCGGTTGTCAATACGCTGAAATTCACTGTCGTCTCCGTCAGCCTCGAAACGGTGCTCGGACTAATCGTCGCATTGGTGCTGAATGCCGAATTCAAGGGCCGTGGTCTCGTGCGTGCAGCCATTCTCGTTCCCTGGGCAATCCCCACCATTGTCTCCGCGCAGATGTGGGCATGGATGCTGAACGACCAGTTCGGCATATTGAACGACCTGTTCCTCAATCTGGGGCTGATCTCCAACAAGGTCGCCTGGACGGCCAATCCCGAAACCGCGATGGTCGCCGTCTTGATCGTCGACATCTGGAAGACCACGCCCTTCATGGCGCTTCTCATTCTCGCCGGTCTTCAGATGGTGCCGAAGGATATGTATGAGGCGGCGAAGGTAGATGGGATTCATCCCGTCAAGGTGTTCTTCCGTGTCACCCTGCCAATGATCCGTCCGGCGCTGATGGTCGCCGTGATCTTCCGCATGCTGGATGCGATGCGCGTGTTCGACCTGATCTACATCCTGACGCCGAATAACGCCCAGACGCGCACGATGTCCGTGCTCGCACGCGAGAACCTGTTCGATTTCGACAAGTTCGCCTATGGCGCGGCCGCCTCCACCATGCTGTTCCTCATCATCGCCTCGATCACGGTCATCTATATGTGGCTCGGGCGCGTTAACACGGATGGAGCCCAGCGATGACAATGCCAAACATCCTGAAAACCACCGCTTTTTATGCGCTGGTCGCCGTTATCATGGTGATCTCGGTATTCCCCTTCTATTACGCGATCCTGACCAGTCTGAAATCCGGTTCAGCCCTGTTCCAAGTCAATTACTGGCCGCGCGAATTTTCGCTTACCAACTACAACTTCGTCATCGGCAATGGCACCTTCCTGCGCAATCTCGGCAATTCGTTGCTGGTTGCGTCGTCCGTGGTCATCCTGTCGCTGTTTCTCGCGGTTACGGCATCCTATGCGCTGGCTCGTGTCCGCTTCCGCGGCCGCGCGCTACTGCTGCTCACCATCCTTTCGGTTTCGATGTTTCCGCAGATCGCCGTTCTCGCCGGCCTGTTCGAATTGATCCGCTGGGCCGGCATCTTCAACACGCCGCTCGCGCTGATCTTTTCCTACATGATCTTCACCCTGCCTTTCACGGTCTGGGTCTTGACGACCTTCATGCGCGACCTGCCGATCGAGATCGAGGAAGCGGCGATCGTGGATGGCGCGACACCATGGGTCATCATCACCCAGGTCTTCATGCCACTGATGTGGCCCGCACTCGTTACGACAGGGCTTCTCGCCTTCATCGCAGCGTGGAACGAATTCCTCTTCGCGCTCACCTTCACCTCATCGAACGAGCAGCGCACCGTGCCCGTCGCCATTGCCCTTCTGTCTGGCGGCTCGCAGTTCGAAATCCCGTGGGGAACGATTATGGCCGCGTCCGTCATCGTCACCGCTCCGCTCGTTGTCCTCGTTCTGATCTTCCAGCGACGCATCATCTCCGGCCTCACCGCCGGCGGCGTCAAAGGCTAGGAGAAATTTCATGACCACCATTCAACTGCGCGATCTTCGCAAATCCTTCGGCGCCTTCGATGTCATCAAGGGCATCGACATGGATATTCGCTCCGGCGAGTTCATGGTCTTTGTCGGCCCCTCCGGCTGCGGCAAGTCCACCCTTCTGCGCCTCATTTGCGGGCTGGAAGAAATCACCGGCGGTATGCTGTCCTTCGACGGCGAGACGGTAAACCGCCTGCCGCCCGCCAAGCGCGGCGTCGCCATGGTCTTCCAGTCCTATGCACTTTATCCGCATATGACCGTGTTCGAAAACATGGCCTTCGGCATGAAACTATCCGGTGCAGACAAGGAGCAGCGGCGCAAGCGCGTGGAGGCGGCGGCCGAGATGCTGCAACTCACGCCTTATCTGGAGCGTCTGCCAAAGCAGCTCTCCGGCGGCCAGCGTCAGCGTGTCGCCATCGGCCGCGCCATCGTGCGCGATCCCAAGGTCTTCCTCTTCGATGAACCGCTCTCCAACCTCGATGCAGCGCTGCGCGTCGCAACCCGCCTGGAAATCGCCAAGCTGCACCGCGAAATGCATGATACGACGATGATCTATGTCACGCATGATCAGGTGGAGGCCATGACGCTCGCCGACCGCATCTGCGTGTTGCGCGATGGCCGTGTCGAGCAGATCGGCACGCCGCTCGAGCTTTACGAGAGCCCCGTCAACACCTTCGTCGCGGGCTTCATCGGCTCGCCGAAGATGAACTTTCTGGCGGGCAAATATGCCGAAACCGAGGGCGCAAAGACCATTGGCATCCGCCCTGAACATATTGCCATCACAACGGACGGGAACGGTTGGAATGGCGAGATCGTTCATTCGGAGATGTTGGGATCTGACAGCTACATCTATGTCGAGATCGGCTCTGGCGAGCCGGTCGTCGTTCGCGAAGAGGGCGTGACAGGCCGAAAGGCAGGCGAGCGCATCACTCTCGTGCCGGATGCGGCGCAAATCCACCGTTTTGACGCTGAAGGCAGGGCGCTTTCCCGCAACCCCGCCCGGGGTGCTGCCTGATATTTCACTTTTGCCGGTCAACCCAAGGAGCCGGCTTTCACCAAGGAGCATGAGAATGGCCATCAACACCGTTGTATGGGGCGAAAATATCCACGAACACATCAATGAGACGGTGCGTTCGATCTATCCAAACGGCATGCACAACACGATTGCCGACGCTCTGAACCAGGACGCGGAGATCAACGCCACCACCGCCACACTGCAGGAGCCGGAACACGGGCTTTCGCAGGAGCGTCTCGACAACACCGACGTTCTGGTCTGGTGGGGCCACAAGGACCATGGCGCCGTACAGGATGAGATCGTCGAGCGCGTTGCCAAGCGGGTCTGGGAAGGCATGGGTCTCATCGTCCTGCATTCCGGCCACTTCTCCAAGCCCTTCAAGCGGCTGATGGGCACGCCCTGCGCGCTGAAATGGCGTGAAGCAGGTGAACGTGAGCGCCTGTGGACGATCAATCCGCGCCACCCGATTGCCGCTGGTCTGCCTGAACATTTTGAGCTTGAGAACGAAGAAATGTATGGCGAGCAGTTCTCGGTACCGGAACCATTGGAAACCGTCTTTATTTCTTGGTTCCAGGGCGGCGAGGTCTTCCGTTCCGGTCTGACCTGGAGGCGTGGGGCTGGCAACATTTTCTATTTCCGTCCTGGGCATGAAACCTATCCGACCTACCATGACGCCAACGTCCAGAAGGTCATCAGCAACTCGGTCAAATGGGCCTATAACCCGGCCGGCGCCCTGAAGAGCATTCACACCGCTCCCAACGTCCCCGTCGATCAGGCGCTGGAGCCGATCGAAGAACGCGGTCCGAAGCTGCACAAGGCGGGCGAAGCAGGTTATAGATAAGGGCTTGGAGATAACTGGCCATGAGACTTCTCATTCTTGGAACCGGTGGCATGGCGAACAATCACGCCACCTACTTCTCGCAAATAGCTGGCGTTGAACTTGTCGCGGCGGTGGATGTGGACGATGTGGTGGTGCGGGCATTCGCGCTGCGCCATAACATACCGCTGTCATTCACTTCTCTCGATGATGCGATCGCCTGGGGCGAATTCGATGCGGCGGCCAATGTCACGCCGGACGCCATTCATCATCCCACGAGTTTGAAACTCCTTGCCGCGGGCAAGCACGTCTTCTGCGAGAAACCGCTTGCGGAAAACTATGCTAACGCTGCGGAAATGGCCGATGCTGCCGAAAAGGCCGGGCTCGTGGCCATGGTCAACCTCACCTATCGCAATGTCGCCCCACTTCAGGCAGCACGCGAGATGGTGCTTTCAGGCAAGATCGGCAAAGTGCGCCATCTCGAGGCGTCATACCTCCAAAGCTGGCTCGTTTCCAAGGCCTGGGGCGACTGGATGACGGAAAGTAAGTGGCTTTGGCGGCTTTCCACCAAGCATGGCTCGAACGGCGTGCTCGGCGACGTTGGCATCCACATCCTCGACTTCGCCTCCTATGGTGCTGGCAGCGATGTGGAGCGCATCTTCACGCGCCTGAAGACCTTCGACAAATATGAAGGCAACAAAATTGGCGCTTACGATCTCGACGCCAACGACAGCTTCACCATGACCGCCGAACTGGAAAACGGGGCCATGGGCGTCATCCATGCCAGCCGCTGGGCAACCGGCCACCTGAACGAGCTTCGCCTGCGCATCCACGGCGACAAGGGCGCGCTCGAGGTGATCCACACGCCTGATTATTCCAGCCTGCGTGCGTGCATCGGCGAAGACGTCGAAAAAGCGATCTGGAAGACGATCGATGTCGATCCCGTGCCCACCAACTACGAAAAGTTCGCCAAGGCGGTTATGGAAGGCGGCGTCGCTGATCCGGACTTCCGCCACGCCGCAAACCTGCAAAAGGTGCTCGATCTGTCGATCATCGCCGATCGGGAGCGCCGCGAGCTCGCCGTTTCTGCTTGATGTGCGAAAGAGCGGTGGCGTGAGCCGCCGCTCGAACGCTTCCTGATCATGTCTCATGGGAACTCCGCGCGCTCGCTCCCACCACAAATCTCAATATTCTGTTGCTCTCCGGTTTCGCAACTTGCCTTCAAACTTTCCCAAGGCTAAAAGAACAAAAAGTGAACTACGGGAGGTCTTATGAGCGACACGGCGGCGCCCGCACTGAAGGAAATCTTCAACCGCGAAAAACTGCAGCATATCGCTGATCAGACCAAAGCTGTTTATCCGCCCTTCGACGTGTCCGCCTTCATGGCGCTTGCGACGGCGAATCTCGAGGCGCTTGGGATCATGCAGCGCATGCGCCAGGTGGCGACCAGCCTGCACGCAACTCTTCCCGGGGACTATGCTCGCAATATTGAGATTCTCAGCGCTACAGCTCCTGGCATCGGCAATGGTTTTGCCTCCATTTCGCTGCCGGAATATGTCGCACTGTACGGCCTAAATGATTTTGATCTCTCCATGGAGGCACTGCAATATTTCACGCGTTTCGGCTCTTCGGAATTCGCCATACGGCATTTTCTGCAGAAGGATATCGCGCGTACTATCGCTGTGATGGAGACATGGACGCAACATGATAACGAGCATGTCAGGCGGCTGGCGAGCGAAGGTTGTCGGCCTCGGCTTCCCTGGTCGTTCCAGCTTAAATCGCTCGTTGTCGATCCCTCCCCCGTCACCGCTATCCTGGACGCCCTAAAAGCGGACGAGGCGCTTTATGTGCGTAAATCCGTCGCCAATCACCTGAACGATATTACCAAGGACAATCCCGACTTCGTACTGGCGCTGATCGACACTTGGCCGAAAGACGACCCGAATGCGCGCTGGATCATGCGGCAGGCCCTTCGCACCCTCATCAAGAAAGGCGATGCCGCAGCACTCGCCCATCTGGGTGCGCATGAGGAGGCGCAGATTGCACTTGCGTCTTTTCAGGTATCGCCGGACAAGGTTGTTCTTGGCAATCCGGTGCGGATTGCAACCTCTTTCACCTCGACGGCGAAGAGCCCGCAGAAACTGGTGATCGACTACGCCGTCCACTACGTGAAGAAGAACGGCGGCACGTCCGCCAAGGTCTTCAAATGGAAGGAAGTCGAGCTTCAGCCCGGCGAAACTTGCGCGCTGTCGATCAGCCGCGCCACCAGAGACTTCACCACCCGCAAACATTATGCCGGCACCCACAGGGTCGACCTTATGATCAATGGCAGGCTCGCCGCCGACAGCGCTTTCGAGCTTCTGGTCTGAAGCCGGTCTTTTACCCTTTACGCCGCCGGGAAAATCTTTGCCCGGCGGATGATGACGGAACCGCGATCACCCGTCGTGACGTCGTTTTCCGGCGGCACGTCGAACTCGAGAATGTCTCCGCCATCGGTGCTGACAATCACCCGTCTTTCCCCGGCGCGGTCGAGAACACGCTCCACGGAGGCGGGAATGCCCTCATGGAGATCCTCCCATTCGAGATCACCCGGTCGGGCATAGATATCAACGGCACCGTCGCCCTGGCCATAAGAGAAAGGCAGCTCGTTATCGCCGACATAGATTTTTCCGCCCCGCGCCACACCGGGCACGCGGTTGGCATCGCCGAGGAAACGCATGACAAACGAGCTGTTGGGTTGGCGGCAAACCTCTTTCGGCGTGCCCTGCTGCACGATCTCCCCCTGGTTGAGAATGACCACACGGTCGGCAAGATCGAGCGCCTCTTCCTGATCGTGGGTCACGAAGATCGTGGTAATGCCAAGTTCGGAATGGATCTCACGAAGCCAGCGCCGCAGGTCACGACGCACATTGGCATCCAGCGCCCCGAAGGGTTCGTCCAGCAGCAGCACCTTCGGATCGACCGAAAGAGCGCGCGCCAAGGCAACCCGCTGTCGCTGCCCGCCGGATATCTGCGCCGGAAAACGGTCGCCAAGACCCTCAAGCTTCACAAGGCGCAGCAGCTCCTGCACGCGGGCATCTATCGCCGCCCGGTCGCGCTTTACCTTCGAGACCTTCATGCCGAAGGCGATGTTTTCATTCAGCGTCATATGCGGAAACAACGCATAATGTTGGAACACGAAGCCGACACCGCGGTCGCGCACCGGAATATTGGTCGCGTCCTCGTCCCCAAACAGGATGCGACCGCCATCGCTATATTCGAGGCCGGCCACCATGCGCAAAATCGTCGTCTTGCCGGAGCCGGAGGGACCAAGCAGGGCGAGAAGCTCGCCACTTTCGATATCCAGCGAAACACCGCGCACGGCGCGGAAGGTATCGAAGGTCTTCACTACATTTTCCAGGCGGATTTTCATTGAAATCAGGTCTCCGTAGCGATGGAGGCATCGCCGTTGGTCTTTTTACGCCCGCGGCCGGCACCGCGTTGCTCCAGCGCCACTTTTGCAATGATGGTGACCACGGCGAGCAAGGCAAGGATGGAGGCTGACGCAAAGGCGCCGGCCGTCTGGTAATCGTGATACAGCAGCTCGATATGCAGCGGCAGCGTGTTTGTCTGGCCGCGAATATTGCCCGAGACCACAGACACAGCGCCGAATTCACCCATGACGCGGGCATTGCACAACACGACGCCATAAAGCAGCGCCCATTTGATGTTCGGCAAGGTCACCGAAAAGAAGGTGCGCCACCCGGAGGCACCAAGCGAAGTCGCCGCCTCTTCGAGATCGCGGCCCTGCGCCTGCATCAGCGGGATAAGTTCTCGCGCCACGAAGGGTGCGGTCACGAACATCGAGGCGATGACGATGCCGGGGAGCGCAAAGAGTATCTTGATATCATGGGCATCGAGGAACGCGCCGAAAAGGCCCTGCAGGCCATACACGAAGAGATAGGCGACACCCGCAACGATGGGGGAAATGGAGAAAGGTATCTCGATCAATACCAGCAGAAAGCGTCTGCCGGGGAAATCAAACTTCGTGATGGACCAGGCCGCTGCAATGCCGAAGGCGGTGTTGACGGGCACCGCGATCAGCGCCGTCAGAACTGTCAACATGATGGCATGGCGGGTATCGGGATGTGTGATGGTGGCCGAATAGGCTTTCCAGCCCTGCGAAAACGCTTCGACACCGATGATGACAAGCGGCGCCACCACCAGCACGGCGCCAATGATGAGCACGAAGGCGATCAGGCTGCGGCGCACCCAAGGGGCATCACCAACGCGCGGCGGTTTGCGGTGCGAAGACACGGTGCTCATGGCTTAGCTCCTCACTGTGTAACGCAAGGCGCGCGACTGTAGAAAGTTGGTCAAAGCCAGCATGACGAATGCGGTGATGAGCAGAACTGACGCGATCGCGGCGGCGGCCTGATAATCATATTCCTCCAGCCGGATAAAGATCAGCAGCGCCGTGATCTCCGTCGACAAGGGCTGGTTGCCCGCGATGAAGATGATCGCGCCGAATTCACCAAGGCTACGGGCAAAGGAGAGCGAGAGACCGGCAAGCAGCGCCGGCGTCAGCAATGGCAGAATGACCTTGCGGAAAATCTCCATATCCGAGCCGCCAAGCGACTGTGCCGCTTCCTCCAGTGCCGGGTCGAGGTCTTCCAACACCGGCTGAACGGTGCGCACAATGAAGGGGAGGCTGGTGAAGGCCATGGCCACCATAATGCCGAGCGGCGTATAGGCGACCTTGATGCCGAATTGGGAAAGAACCGAGCCGAACCAGCCATTGCCCGCAAACAACGTCGTCAGCGCAATACCGGCGACGGCCGTGGGAAGCGCAAAGGGCAGATCGACAATGGCGTCGACGAGACGCCAACCCGGAAAGCGATAGCGCGTGAGCACCCAGGCAAGGGCAAGGCCAAACACGACATTAAAGAGGGTGGCAGCGAGAGCGCAGACAACCGTAACACGATAGCTTGCAACAGCGCGCGGCGACGAGATGATCGACCAATACTCGGCAGGTCCGAGGCTTGCCGCCTTGAAGACCAGCGCCGAGAGAGGCAGAAGCACGATAATGGCGACGTAGGTGAGAGTTACGCCAAGGGACAATTTAAGTCCCGGCAGAACATTCCGCTTCAAACCGCGCCCCCATTGATCATAAAACGACCCGGCAGTGTCCCGCCGGGTCTTGTACTTGTTGCTTGTCGCTGTGATTAGCGGCTGCCGTAAAGCGTATCAAGCGTCGCGCCGGATGCAAAATGCTCTTTCTGGATTTTGTCCCAGCCGCCGAAGACATCGTTGACGTTGACGAGGCGAATGGCAGGGAACTTGTCCTTGAATTCGCCGACGACTTTTTCGTCGTGGACCCTATGGCCGAACTCGGCGGCGATACGCTGGCCTTCTTCGGTATAGAGGAAATCGAGATAGCTTTTCGCCAGCTCACGCGAACCGCGCTTGTCGACCACCTTGTCCACCACGGCGACAGGGAATTCGGCGAGCAGGCTGACGGAGGGCACAACGCCTTCCACCTTGTCGGCTCCATATTGCTTGGCGATGCCGCGGGTCTCGGCCTCGAACGTGATCAGCACATCACCGATTTCACGTTCAACGAAGGTCGTGGTGGCGGCGCGGCCTCCAGTGTCGAACACCGGCGTGTTGTCGAAGATTTTCGTGACGAACTCCTGCACCTTCTTCTCATCGCCGTTGAACTTCTCCTTGGCGTAAGCCGTGGCGGCAAGATAGGTGTAGCGGGCGTTACCAGAGGTTTTAGGATTGGGGAAAACCACTTTCACATCGTCGCGGGCAAGATCGTCCCAGTCCTTGATGCCCTTGGGGTTACCGGCGCGCACGAGGAAAGAGGGAAAAGAATAGAACGGCGAGGCGTCGTTCGGAAAATCCTTCTTCCAGTCGGCGGAAACGAAACCCTGCTTCACCAGAAAGTCGACATCCGTCACCTGATTGAAGGTGACCACATCCGCCTCGAGGCCCTCAACGATAGCGCGGGCCTGCTTGGAGGTGCCAGCATGCGACTGATCGACGGTAACACCAGGGTGCTGCTTGATGAACGCCTCGTTCTCGGCTGCGAACACTTCACGGGCGACATCATAAGACGCATTGAGAATGGTGGTCGGAGCCTGCGCCTGCGCTGCACCTGCAAATAGTGCGGCGATGGCAGTACCGATAATGAGAAGACGTTTCATGAATACCCCCGGCAATTCGAATGGCGCCCACAATAGCGGCGAGCCTCAACATCAGCGAGAAACAGAAATTCCCGGCCGATGACTTAATCGGAAATATCGCCTAAAGAATCGAGGTCCGGCAGGCGGCCATTTCATTTAGATCAGGAAGTGGGATTTGTTTTGCACCGCTCAGAGGCGATGATCGGGAAACAGATTGCCGGGATGCCCGGCAAGATAGGGCTCCAAATCCACCTCCCGCACCTCCTCCAGCCGCGCAGGTCGCCAGCGGGGGTTACGGTCTTTATCGATCAGCGCGGCGCGTACGCCCTCATAAAAATCGTGCTGCCGCAATATTTCCGTACCGGCGGCGAATTCCCGTTCCAGGCATTCAATGAGGCTCGTGCTCTCCCGCCCGAGGCGCAGTAGCCTCAGCGTCAGTTTCAGGCTCGTCGGGGATCGCTTTTGGAGGACCTCCAGCGTTTCGCGCGAAAAAGCATCCTGTCGTGCCGACAGCGCAGCGACAATCTCCTCGATGGTGTCGAAGCCAAATGTCGCGTCGATGGTGTTCTGGTTTGTCTGCAAGATGCTTTCACCAGCCTGTGCAACGTAAGCGCCGATCGTCGTCTCGATATCTTCGCGGTCCGTGGCCTGCGAGAGGTCCTGGACCAAGTCATCGAGCCGGTGTGAAGGAACAAGATAATCCGCAAAGCCGGCATAAAGGGCATCGGCGGCCCCGATGGCATTTCCCGTCAATCCCAACCATGTGCCACATTCCCCGGGCGCTTTCGGAAGCAGCCATGACCCACCGACGTCGGGGAAATACCCGATCCCGGTTTCCGGCATGGCGAGTTTGGTGCGTTCGGTCACGATGCGGTGGCTGCCGTGGGCCGATATGCCGACGCCGCCGCCCATGACGATACCGTCCATCAAGGCGACATAGGGCTTACTGAAGTGGGCGATGCGATAGTTGAGCGGAAACTCTTCCCGCCAGAACTCCAGCACCTGCGGGTCGCCGGCCTTGCCGAGATTGTGAATGATGCGGACATCGCCACCGGCGCAGAGGCCCCGCTCCCCCTCCCCGGTCAGCACCACGCATGAAATGTCTGCTTCCTCCTCGAAACGCTGCAAGGCCCGCGAGAGCGCGCGCACCATCGGGAGTGTGAGGCTGTTGATGGCTTGGGGGCGGTTAAGCCTGATGACTCCGGCCCTTCCTCGCTTCTCGACGATGACCTCCGCATGCGCCTTCATTCTCTCTTCCAAAACCGCCTCCTCCGCTGCCATTTATCGAGCCATTCTGGCGGCCTTGATGCAATCACGCAACGTTGATCTCGTCCTAAAGGAACGTCTTTCGCCCAAACCGCTTTGACGGGTAAGAAATGCCAGAATTCCGATTTTGCGATGCAGCATGTTTGCTTGACGCCCGCAAAGTCATGGCGTGTAATGAGGTCTGATAATGCCGGCATTGATTCCTGTCGAGCGTGCCGGACCAAGCAGATTGTTGCCTTCCCAAAGGCGCTGTGAACAGCAACTGGAGACGAGCATGCAGGTTTCGGAACAGGAATGGATCAGCAAAAGGGCCTACACACTTTGGGAAAAGGAAGGCCATCCGCATGGCCGTGACGCCGACCATTGGGAACAGGCCAAGCACGAGTTCTCACTGCTGAAGTCGTCGGAAGCAACCAAACCGGCAACGCGCAAAAAGGCCGCTCTCAAGGCCGCCGTCGCAGAAGTCGCGCCTGATGCGGAAATTGCTGCTAAGCCGAAGAGCCGCGCCCGCAAGGCTGCCGCAAAGCAACAATAATATAAAAAATAGCCCGGCAATTATTTGCCGGGCCATTATTCCTTGATATCTCAAGCGTTACTCCGAACAAGATATCGGGTCGCTGACCATCCTTATTGCTGGTCTTGCTTGTCGAGCCCCAGATCGCGCCGCCATTTCATGAGCTGTTCGCGGTTGTCGTTGCTCGGGTTTCCACCAGCGTCTCCGCGGGGCGGTTCAGGATTGCGATTGCCCTGATCCCATTCACCGTGGCGACGTTCCCAGCGACCGTCGTTCGGGCCGCCCTGACGCGGGTCCCGTGGCTCGTCGCGGCGGTTGTCGCGCCAATCACCCCGGCGGCCATCCCGCCAGTCGTCACGACGGCCATCTCGCCACTCGTCGCGGCGACCGTCACGCCAGTCATCACGACGGCCGTCCCGCCACTCGTCGCGCGGACGTGGGCGGTCCCAGCCGGCGCTCGGAGGCGGTGCGTTCCAGTAACCACCAGACGGAGGCGGACGACGCCAGCGGTCACGCTCGCGGTAGAAATCGCGGTCACGATAGTAGCGGTCCCAGTAGCGGCCGGCTTCGAAGGTAATGATTGGGACTCCGAGATCGCGATAATAACGGGGCTCGACATAGACCCGGTTTTGCCGGAACGTCGTCTGGATATAACGACCGGCGACCCAACCACGACCATTGACAAAAGAGACGTCGCACCACGGCGTGTCTGACAGGCAGCCGTGAACGGTCAATGGTGCGCCAACGGGAATCACAACGACGGCCGGATAGGCCGTACTTGGGCCGGAGCGCATGTTTACATTTGCGGTGGCGAAACCGCGCGTCGCAGCCTCGGCAAGAGCCGGCGCGGCGAGCATGGCCACCAGCGCAATTGCGCCAAACAGTTTTTTCTTCACTTCTTTCTCCTCAAGCAAAGGCCCGCTTTGCCCTTGTCGGCATCCACCATTTTCGATGGACGAGCATGCGTTTCGCATACTGCCACGATCAGAAAATACGCGTTGCTGCATGAACGCAGCATGAAACAAACGAGGTACCTGATCAGTTCCACCTGCGGCAAACCGCGCCGATAAAATGCCAAGGGAATAAACCCGCCGGTCTTGACTTCGAAGACCAATCATCCGACTTCCAATAAAACGGCAATATGGAGCAGCACCCATGAGCGAAACCGCACAGACGACCGTCGATCAGAGCGAGGTGGATCGTTTTTCCGCGATGGCTGCGGAATGGTGGAGCCCGACGGGCAAGTTCCGGCCATTGCACAAGTTCAATCCGGTGAGGCTCGAATATATCCGCAACCGTGTCTGCGACAATTTTGGTCGCGATCCGAGGGGGCACCGCGCGCTGGAGGGGCTGCGGGTTCTCGATATCGGCTGCGGCGGCGGCCTTCTTTCCGAGCCGATCGCGCGCATGGGGGCGGACGTTGTCGGCGCCGATCCGTCCGAGAAAAATATTGGCATTGCCTCAACTCATGCCCGGGAGAGTGGCGTCAGCGTCGATTACCGCGCTGTGACTGCAGAGCAGTTGCAGGCAGCGGGCGAAACCTTCGACGTCATTCTCAACATGGAGGTGGTCGAGCACGTCGCCAATGTCGACCTCTTTGTCACCACCTGCGCGAAGATGGTACGCCCCGGCGGCCTCATGTTCGCGGCCACCATCAACCGCACGCTCAAAGCCCGCGCACTGGCAATTTTCGCGGCAGAAAACGTGCTCCGTTGGTTACCACGCGGCACGCACCAGTATGGAAAGCTTGTGCGCCCGGATGAACTCGAGCGACCGCTGGTGGCAAGTAGCATGGATATCATCCATCGCACCGGTGTCTTTTATAACGTCCTGCAGGATCGCTGGAACCTGTCGCCGGATATGGATGTCAATTATATGATGCTGGCAAAACGGCCAGCATAACGAGCTGTCAGACGGGCATGGCCTGCACCTGCGCAAGCAGTTCCCGCTGCCCGGCAGCGTTGCGTTCGGCAATGTCTTTCACCCTTCCGCGGTTGATCGCAGCTGGAGCACCATCCGCGTCAAAGGGCATCTTGAAGTGAAAGGCGCGCGGCGACGGGCCCTGTTCGTGCAGATGCTCCAGCCGTTCAACGGCTTGCGCCCATACCGGCTGGTGGGTGGCGTCAACCCACCAGAGCACCAGCGGCGGCCACTGCTGCGGAATGTTCCAGTGTCTGCCGTGTTTCAGCGCCTCGGCATGTACTCCCGAGTAGGAATAGGCCATCACCGATTCAATATCCTGCCAGAGTGACAAGGACGAGACGCCGCTCGCGGCACCGTTCTCTTTCAGAAATCGCGGAAAGACCTGGTCATCCCAGCTTGGAGGGCCGGGCTCGCCATCATAGCCAGACCTCGCGATAAACCCCTCTGATCGTTCTGCCGCCTGGAAGTTGAGCGGCTCGCGGCGAGCGAACCCTGCAACGCGTGGATTGTCATAGGGCGCGATCTGTATTCCGAAATTATAAATCGCGAGCCGCATCAACAAACTCAATTCACGTCGTCGGGCAACAGCGGCAAAGGCGCGATATCGATACCTTCCTCCAACAGGGCTTTCGCTTCCTGAACAGAGGCATTGCCGATGATACCGCGTTCATCCGCCTCGCCGTAATGGATTTTTCGCGCCTCTTCGGCAAACTTGTCACCGACATCCTCTGCACTGGCGCGAATGGTGGCGACAGCCTCGCGGATCTTTGCGAGCGCTTCTTTCCGGGCAGCGTCCATGGCAAGCGTCTGGCGTTCTTCCTTCCTGCGGGCCGTGGAGACCGACGGCGCCATTAATGTCTTGGAGACCTGGAGCGAATTGCAGATGGGACAGGACAGAAAACCGCGCTGCAACTGATTATCGAAATCGTCGCTACCCGCAAACCAGCCCTCAAACTCATGACCTTTTTCACAGGCCAGCGCATACCGTATCACGCCGCTTGGCCTCCGGCGGGCGTCAGGGGAATAACCGTATCGACGCCGAACTCGCGGCTATTACGCAGATTGGGTATCTTGCCGCGAGCGGCGGCGACCAGCGACGTGTCGATCTCGGCGAATATGATTTCTTCGCCGCTGCCGCCTGCAATCGAAAGCACCCTGCCCCACGGGTCTATGATGATCGAGTGTCCGTAAGTCACTCGTCCATCCTCGTGCACGCCGGCCTGAGCCGCAGCGACGACGAAGGCACCGTTCTCGATGGCGCGGGCGCGCAGCAATATCTCCCAATGCGCTTCGCCCGTCTGTCGGGTGAACGCTGCCGGAACCGTCAGAATTTCTGCGCCCGCAAGCGCTTCCGCCCGGAAAAGCTGCGGAAATCGGACATCGTAGCAAATCGCAAAGCCAAATTTCGCGAGCGGTACATCAGCGACGCGCGCCACGTCACCCGGTTCGTAAGCAGCGCTTTCGCGCCAGCTCTCACCATTATCGAGATCAACATCGAACATGTGGATTTTGTCGTAGCTGCAGATACGCGAGCCATCCGGCGCGAAGAAAAATCCTCGATTGGCAATTTTTCCATCGGGTCGGGCAATGGCGGTCGAACCGACATGAACGTGGATCCCGAGCTCGCGGGCAAGCCGGGCCGCTGTCGCGACGATGATGTCACCGTCGTCATCGCGTAGCTGCGCGCGCAACGCCTGCCTGTCCTTCTGGATGGCCCCGGTCATTTCCGGGGTTTGCACATAGACGGCACCCCCCGCCGCGGCCGCCCGTACAAGGCGCTCCATATCCGCAGCGTTTTTTGCCGTGTCCACACCCGAACTCATCTGAATGGCAGCAGCCTTGAAAGCCATCCTATCCTCCATGCCCGCAAATGATACCGATCAGGCGGCCAGCAGCGCGTCCAGTTTGCCGGCGCGCTCCAGTGCGTGCAGATCATCGCAGCCACCCACATGCTGGCCATTGATGAAGATTTGCGGGAAGGTTGTGCCGCCGGACTTCTCGATCATCTCCTGCCGGTATTCCGGCGTGGTCGTGGCGTTATATTCGGCATAATCCACGCCCTTGCTGTCCAGCAGTGCCTTGGCGCGTGCGCAATACCCACAAAAATCCCGCGTATAGATCGTTACCGGTGCCATGTTTTAAACGCCCTCGCAAACGCGCGGCAAGCCGCACGATAAAGTCCTGTCTTTCAGCTTTCATATAGGCTCCGAAATGGCCATTGCAAAGGTCAAAACAGTCACATCCGCCGCACCGGCCTTGCGTAGAACCCGGCTTGCTGCACCCACCGTCGCCCCGGTGGTGTAGACATCATCCACCAGCACCACCCGCTTGCCATGGACATCCGTCTCACTGCCCGCCGCAAGCGAAAAAGCGCCGCGAACATTGTCTCGCCGGGCGTTCGCCGAAAGCCCGACCTGACGCTCGGTTGGCTTTACACGCAGCAGCGTGCCCGCGAGCATTGGTTTGCCAGATAACTTGGCCAGATGGCGAGCCAGCTCTGCCGATTGGTTGAAACGGCGGCGAAGGAAGCGGCCGCGATGCAACGGCACGGGAATAATGCAATCGCAGTCGGCAACGGTTCCGTCGCTCGCCCGCAGCATCCACGTCGCCATCACGTGAGCAAGATCGATGCGATCCTGGTACTTCAGCCGGTGTACGAGCTTTCGAGCCGTACCATCATGGCTTGCAACGCTGCGCAGGCGATCAAAGGGAGGCGGCTCGGCAATTGCCTTAGCGCTGACAAAACCGTCTCCGTGATCCCGCGCAAAGGGTATCCCGAGAACTTCGCAAAAAGGGCGATCGATAAAGGCCACATCCCGCCAGCAATCCGCGCATAGCGCGGCTTCCCGGCCGGTCATGCAGTTGCAGCCAGCACAGGTCGGTGGGTAGATCATGCGAAACGCAGCGCGCCCCGCGTCCGACATGATCGCGGACGCCGATAACAATCCCGAAAATAGGCTGTCACCGATACCCATGAGGTTGACTTTAGCGCCGAACGGGTGCCTTTGCGAGAGCGATAGTTCACCCCGCCCCTGCGGATAACGACACCCCAAGTGGGACGGGAACAACGAGACGGCCCGCCAATCCGAAGGCGTTTGAGGCCGAGCAGGCAAAACGATGGATATTCTTTTTGACCAGGCCCTGATCGAACAAAACCGCCGTCGGGCGTGGGCAAGACGTGATGACAAGGCGCTATTTCTTCTCGATATGGCAGCGGAGGAACTGGCCGACCGGCTTGCCATCGTCGAGCGTCAGTTCGAGACCGCGATCGAACTTCACGGAGGAACCGGCGTTACGGCCCGGCGCCTGGCCGAGACCGGCAAGGTCGACGCCATCCATCGCATCGAGACGGAGCGCTATTTTGCCGCCGACGGTAATTTGCCCGAGGCTGCTTCAATGGAGCATCTGCCGCTTGAGGAGGCCTCAGCCAATCTCATCGTTTCACCACTCGCGCTGCATCTGACAAACGACACACCCGGTGCGCTGATCCAGATTCGGCGGGCGTTGAAGCCGGACGGCCTGTTTCTCGGCGCGATACCCGGCAGCGGGACGCTACAAGAACTCCGCGACGTGCTGCTGACGGCAGAGGCGGAATTGACCGGCGGCGCGAGCCCGCGGGTCATCCCCTTCGCCGATGTCCGTGACGTGGGGGCCTTGTTGCAGCGTGCCGGGTTTGCACTGCCCGTGACAGATGCGGAAAGCTATACCGTCAGGTACGATTCGATTTTCCCGCTGATGCGCGACCTCCGTGCCATGGGCATGGCCAACCCACTGGCGAGCCGCAGCAGAAAACCGCCGAACCGTGCCTTTTTCATGCGTGCGGCAGAACTTTACGCCGAGCGGTATTCCGATGCGGACGGGCGGATAAGGGCAACATTCTCGATCATTTACGTCTCAGGCTGGGCGCCCCACGAAAGCCAGCAGAAACCTCTGAAACCCGGCTCGGCCAAGCTACGGCTCGCGGACGCGTTGAAGACAACGGAGGTGAAGCTCTCGTGAGGCCGCCTCTATGTTGCTCTAGATACTGATACTGTTGAACGTATCGACGATGAACTGAAATACGCCGTTGATATTGCTGCTGAGTTGCGTCGCTCCACCGATCAGCGCCGCCGAAATGATCCCGACAATAAGGCCGTATTCGATTGCGGTGGCACCGTTTTCATTTTTCCAGAAGTGAACAAGCGAATGCAGCAAAGCAGCGTACCTATCTTTAGCGAGCCGCACGGCAACGGACGCAAAATCTTCAAACCGCGTCCATCATAGACCCTCGGCTTGAGCAATCCGTTACGAAAGTTGGTAAACTATCAGCAACCGGTCTCGTTGCTGTAACCTGTTACAACGCATGGCATTTCCGGCATAGGCTGGGTGATGCTGCGGCGAATGGAATAGGTGCTGCCGACATCCGGCTTCCTGATCGAGCCCGTGCTGATCATATCGAAATTGTCGGGAAACTGCGCCACGCGCGTGGAAGATTTGCCGGCTAGCATGGGAGTGACGATCAGGGAGAGTGCTATAACGGCCGTACCAAAAAGCAATGCGACATTCAAAACGCCGGTACGACGAGTCTTGTTGGAATAAGAATGACGACCTTCCACCGTCTTCCAGAAATCCTCGTTCATGACCAACCTCGTCTCGCGCAGTTTACCGCTTCTTTAGCTTAACAATTTGCCAGAGGGTGCTGAACGATCTCTTAACGAAGCCCCGTTTTGGGACGGCAAAATGCTGCAGGAACAGCATTTTCACGAAGCTGTGACGGCGGAAAAATCAGCGTTTGCGCGAAGCACTGCCTTTACAGCAGGTCCTGCAGGAAGGGGATGAGCGGTTCATCGGCCGGTGGCATGGGATAGTCGCGCAATGCCTGCGGTTTTACCCACTTGATTGCCTGCCCTTCGCGACCATGCGCAATACCTTCATAACGGCGGCAGACGTACAGCGGCATCAACAGGTGGAAGGTCTCATAAGTGTGGCTCGCAAATGTCAAAGGAGCCAGGCAGGCGACCTTCGTCGTGACGCCCAGTTCCTCGTCCAACTCGCGCACCAGAGTTTCTTCCGGGGTCTCGCCCTGCTCAACTTTCCCGCCCGGAAATTCCCACAGGCCCGCTAGTGACTTGCCTTCGGGTCGCTGGGCCAGAAGAATGCGGCCATCCTGATCGAGAAGCGCACAGGCAGCGACCAGCAGAATTTTTTTACCCGCCTCGCTCATGCGGCAGCTCCCTTGCGCCAATAGCGGTAACGGTAGGCTTCGGCAAAACCGAATTTCTCGTAAAGCGCGATTGCCTGCGTGTTGTTGCGCTCCACCTGCAGCCAGGCACTCTTCGCACCGCTTATCCGCGCCCAGCGGAGAGCCGACGACAGGATTTGCGTGCCGAGCCCCTTTCGACGTTGCGATTTCGCGACATCGAGGGAGAGGATGCCAGCAAGATCATTGTCCTGCACGCAGATGACGGTGGCGAGGGGATGGCCTTCCACCTCCTCATTGATGAACAGCCCGAGATTCGGCTTGATGGAACTGACGATTTCCGCAATCGCCGGACGCAGCGCCGGGTCGCCATCGCTGACCTTGAGGCTCGCCTCGACAAAACGGCCGACATCGTGGCTGGGCAGACTGACAAGCGTTTCCGGCAGCTCCATATCTGACAGATCCGCGGTCATGACCATGACCTCTTCGAAAACCGACCAGCCATCCCGCACCAGAAATTCGGTGAGCTGCGGCGGCATCAGTGTCGTCTCGCGAACAACCAGCGCACGCCCGAAATCTTCGAAACGCTTGCGCGCCTTTTCCAGCCGCACGGCGCTATTACCGTAGTCTGAAGGATCAAGCGGCACAACGCAGTTGATGCGCTTGGAGGGATGCGAGCCTGTTAAACGCACCTGCCAGCTGCCGTCGTAAATAACCGACGAGGCAGGCCACGCCCGAAAGCTCACAGCTTCCAGACGGCGAACCAGCGGCAGATTAACGGCCTTGTTGTCCTGCATTCTCTTCGGCTCCAACGGTCAGCTCCGGTAGTCGCCGTTGATCGCAACATATTCCTTGGTCAGGTCGCAGGTCCAGACAGTGGCGGTGCCGTTGCCGAGACCGATATCGACTTTCACCGTGATGTCTTCCAGCTTCATGACGGCGCTGGTTTCTGCTTCCGAGTAATCAGGGTCGCGCTCGCCATTAACAGCCACGCGCACACCGCCAAACCAGATGGCGAGACGATCACGATCGGCCATCTCACCGGACTTGCCCACCGCCATGACGACGCGGCCCCAGTTGGCGTCTTCGCCGGCAACGGCGGTCTTGACCAGCGGCGAATTGGCGATGGAAAGGGCGATCTTCTTGGCGGCGACATCGTTTTCCGCGCCGGTCACCGTGACTTCCACCATCTTGCGCGCGCCTTCGCCATCACGAACCACCTGCAAGGCGAGATCCTTCAGGAGATCGTTGAGAGCGGCGCGGAAACCGGAAAGGCGCTCGTCATCGGCGCTCGTTACCTTCACCTGGCCGTCTTCAGCGGCAGCACCCGTCGCAAACAGCATCAGCGTGTCCGACGTGGACGTGTCGCTATCAACGGTCACGGAGTTGAAGGTCGCGCCGACACCGGCAGAGAGCAGCGACTGCAGGGCGGCGGGATCGATATCCGCATCCGTCACCACGAAGGAGAGCATCGTTGCCATGTCAGGGGCGATCATGCCGGCGCCCTTGGCGATACCGTTGATGGTGACCCTGACGCCGCCGATCTCGGCGGTGCGGGTTGCGACCTTCGGATAGGTGTCCGTCGTCATGATGGCCTTGGCCGCTTCCTGCCAGAAATCGGCAACGGCCTTGCCGTGCATGTCGCCGAGAACGCCGGCAAATTTCGAGGCGTCCAGCGGCTCGCCGATAACGCCGGTCGACGCGAGGAAAACCTCGTCTTCAGAGCAGCCGACAGCCGCGGCGGCAGATTTCGCCGTCAGTTCGGTCGCGGCCTTACCCTTGAGGCCGGTAAAGGCGTTGGCATTGCCAGAATTCACCACCACCGCACGCGCCGCGCCGCCGCCAAGATTGGCACGGCAGAAATCAACGGGAGCCGAAGGGCATTTGGATTTGGTGAAGACGCCAGCGACGCTTGCCGGCTTGTCGAACACCATCAGCAGAACGTCGGTGCGGTTCTTGTACTTGATGCCGGCGGCCGCCGTCGCCATGCGAACACCACGCAACGCGGGCATATCAGGATAAGATTTCGGAGCGAGCGGGGAAACGGCAACGGACATGGGAAGCGCCTGAAATTCTGGAATGGGGTCTGGATGTGGCTTTAGATGAAACGGGGCGGCCCTTGAGCCGCCCCGTAACCTCAATTTTTACTGCTGCGGCTGAGCCTGCTGTTCCTTCGAGGCTTCGTCGTAGCCCTTCTTCAGCGCCTCATCCATGATGTCGATCTTCTGGTCGGCCTTGGCCTTCTCGATGAGGGCAACATACTTGTCGCGCATGACAAGCTGACGAACCTGCGGCTCGACCTGCTCGAATGCCGGCGGCGGAGCAACACGCTTGTCTTCAAGCTTGATGACGTGGAAGCCGAACTGGGTCTTCACGGGCGTCTTGGTGTAGGCACCCTTTTCGAGGCCAAAAGCGGCTTCTTCGAATTCAGGCACCATGCGGCCTTTGCCGAACCAGCCGAGATCACCGCCGTCATCCTTATTGGAATCGGTCGACTTTTCCTTGGCGAGCGCTGCGAAATCCTTGCCCGAATCGAGCTGCTTGATGATGTCCTTGGCTTCGTCCTCGCTGGCAACGAGAATGTGCGCGGCCTTGATTTCTTCTTCCTGGGGCAGGGCTGCGACTTCCTTGTCGTAGCGGGCCTTTACTTCGTCATTGGTGACGGCATCGACCACGTGCTTCCGGAAGTAGGCGTTGTGCAGCTCACGGTCCTTGATGAAGTCCATGCGCTTTTTGAAATCGTCTGTCTTTTCAAGGCCTTCGGCAGTCGCGTTCTTGACGAGAAGCTTGACGTCGATCGCGCCGGAAAGGGCTGCGACCTTCTTCTGTTCATCGGGAAGCTGCGCGAGCTGGGGGTCGAGGTTGCTCATGGCAAGGTCGAGTTCGGACTGGTGGATTTCCAGATCGCCGACCTTGGCGACAACCTTGTCTTCCTGTGCGAAAGCCGGAAGCTGGAGGCCGAGCGTGGCCACAATCACCGCAGCCGCAATTTTATTATAGCGCAACATTTTGAACCTTTCGGGGACAATGCCGGCTCCAGACATGGTTTCCGGCTCTGAAAAAACTTCCAAACACCGGAATGTGGCCATTCTGTAACGGGCAGAACCGTTGACATCATTTGCCCCCCCTCTTATCTGTCACGCAACCTCGCGTCCAGATACGTTGAAGGGCGAAGTCCGTCATTTGTGCTGAAAACAGCGTGACGGAGCAAAGCGCCCGGCAAAACGGAATTTCAGAAAGGGCCAGTAAGATGGTCAGTCTCGGCGGAATAGCCCGCAAGTTGTTCGGTTCGGCAAATGATCGCCGCGTCCGCTCCTATAAAAGCAAGATCGCAGCCATCAATGCGCTTGAAGAGGCCACGAAGGCGCTCTCCGACGAAGCGCTGGCGGCCAAGACCGCCGAATTCCGCCAGCAGCTGGCAGACGGCAAAACGCTCGACGATCTGCTGATCCCGGCTTTTGCCGTGGCCCGCGAAGCATCGCGCCGCGTTCTCGGCATGCGTCCCTTCGATGTCCAGCTGACCGGCGGTATGATCCTGCATGGCGGCGCCATTGCGGAGATGAAGACGGGTGAAGGCAAGACGCTGGTGGCGACACTCGCGGTTTACCTCAACGCGCTCGCCGGCAAGGGCGTCCACGTCGTGACCGTCAACGACTACCTTGCCCAGCGCGACGCGGCCACGATGAGCCGGCTCTATCGCTTCCTGGGGTTGACGACAGGCGTCATCGTCCACGGTCTCGACGACGACCAGCGCCGCGAGGCTTACGCCTGCGATATCACTTACGCGACGAATAACGAACTTGGCTTCGATTATCTGCGCGACAACATGAAATACGACCGCGCCCAGATGGTGCAGCGCGGCCACAACTACGCGATCGTCGACGAAGTCGATTCGATCCTCGTCGACGAGGCGCGCACACCGCTCATCATTTCCGGCCCGCTGGACGACCGTTCCGATCTCTACAACACCATCGACGCTTTCATTCCGCTCTTGACGCCGGAAGATTACGAAATCGACGAGAAACAGCGTTCGGCCAACTTTTCCGAAGAAGGCACCGAGAAGCTGGAGAACCTGCTGCGACAGGCAGGGCTGCTGAAGGGCGAATCGCTGTACGACGTCGAGAATGTCGCAATCGTTCACCACATCAACAATGCGCTGAAGGCCCACAAGCTCTTCACCCGCGACAAGGACTACATCGTTCGCAACGGCGAAATCGTCATCATCGACGAGTTCACCGGCCGTATGATGCCCGGTCGCCGTTATTCCGAAGGTCAACACCAGGCTCTCGAAGCCAAGGAAAAGGTGCAGATCCAGCCGGAAAACCAGACGCTGTCTTCCGTCACGTTCCAGAACTATTTCCGCATGTACACGAAGCTCGCCGGTATGACCGGTACGGCGTCGACGGAAGCGGAAGAGTTCGGCAACATTTACGGTCTCGACGTCATCGAAGTGCCGACCAACCTGCCGATCCAGCGTATCGATGAGGATGACGAAGTTTATCGTACCGGCGAAGAAAAGTTCCTGGCGATCATCAGCGAGATCAAGGCAGCGCACGAGCGTGGCCAGCCGGTTCTCGTCGGCACCACCTCCATCGAAAAATCCGAGCTTCTGGCAACCATGCTGCGACAGTCCGGTTTCACCGACTTCCAGGTTCTGAACGCCCGTTATCACGAGCAGGAAGCCTATATCGTCTCGCAGGCCGGTGTTCCCGGTGCCGTCACCATCGCCACCAACATGGCCGGCCGCGGTACCGACATCCAGCTCGGCGGCAACGTCGAGATGCGTCTGGAGCGTGAACTGGAAGGCATGGAGCCTGGTGCGGAGCGCGACGCGAAGGAACAGGAAATCCGCGCCGAGATAAAGGTGCTGAAGGAAAAGGCACTCGCGGCCGGCGGTCTTTACGTCATCGCCACGGAACGCCACGAAAGCCGCCGTATCGACAACCAGCTGCGCGGTCGCTCCGGCCGTCAGGGTGACCCAGGCCGTTCGAAATTCTACCTGTCGCTTCAGGATGACCTGATGCGCATCTTCGGCTCCGAGCGCATGGATTCGATGCTGCAGAAGCTCGGCCTGAAGGACGGCGAGGCCATCGTCCATCCGTGGATCAACAAGGCGCTGGAACGCGCCCAGAAGAAGGTCGAAGCCCGCAACTTCGAGACGCGTAAAAACCTTCTGAAATATGATGACGTTCTGAACGATCAGCGTAAGGTCATCTTCGACCAGCGTCTCGAGCTGATGGAAGCCGACAATATCGGCGAAACCGCGGCTGACATGCGCCACGAAGTCATCGAAATGCTCGTGACCAAGCATATCCCCGAAAATGCCTATGCCGAACAGTGGGATATCGCCGGTCTGAAAGCCGGCATCGAGCAGTTCCTCAACCTTGACCTGCCGGTTGAGGAGTGGGCGAAGGAAGAAGGCATCGCCGAAGACGATATTCTTCAGCGCGTGACCGAGGCCGCCGACAAATACGCCGCCGAGCGCGCCGAACGTTTCGGCCCCGAGATCATGACTTACGTCGAACGCTCGGTCATTCTGCAGACGATCGACCATCTGTGGCGCGAGCACATCGTCAACCTCGACCACCTGCGCTCCGTCGTCGGTTTCCGCGGTTACGCTCAGCGAGACCCGCTGCAGGAATACAAGGCGGAAGCTTTCGAACTGTTCCAGGCGCTGCTCGCCAATCTGCGCGAGGCCGTTACTGCCCAGCTGATGCGCGTTGAGCTCGTACAGCAGGAACCGCAGCAGCCCGAACTGCCGGAAATGACGGCACATCATCTCGACCCCGTCACGGGCGAAGATGAAATGGCGCAGAGCACGCAGGCCGCTTTTGTGCCGGCCGAGGAACGCGATCCTAACAACCCCGCCACCTGGGGGCGCATCGGCCGCAACGAAATGTGCCCCTGTGGCTCCGGCAAGAAGTACAAGCACTGCCACGGCGTTTACGAGCAGGCGTAAGTCCGCACTCGGCCGCATGACAATTGATCGCCCGTAACCTTCGTTACGGGCGATTTTGTTTCGAGCTGGTCATCGCCAGCGAGCGGGCTGTTGACTGGCCACTGCACTTTCCATAAGTGAGCCTGATCATCTTCTGGACAAAGCTTCCATGGCCCCTCGCGATCTCGCCGCCTATATCTTTCTCGCGCTTGCGTGGGGAGCATCATTTCTGCTGCTCTTGCATGTCGTTGCGGCTTTCGGCTGGATCGGTGCAGTGACGCTTCGATCACTCATGACTGCTGCGGCGCTCTTCCTGATCGCAAAGACCGTGCGCCGTAAGCTGACATTCTCCGCTGGCTGGCTTGGATTTACGGTCGTCGGTGCGACAACCGTCGCAGGGCAGTTGATTGGATTATCCTACGCCACGCCGCAGATCGGCACTGCCATGGCCGCGATCCTGGTCGCGACCATTCCGCTCTTTTCCATGCTCATTTCGCAGCTCTGGGGGCTGGAACGCCTAACGCGTCAAGGCATGGCCGGTCTTATCATCGGTTTTGCGGGCATCGTTCTGCTCGTTGGTTTTCCCGCCGTTCCCGTAACGACCGGCTTTATCATCGGCTGCGCCGCCGCGGTCGCTGCGTGCATCTGTGCCGCCTATGGCAGCAATTTCGCCAGCCGCCACCTGAAGGGTGTGGGGTCCTGGGAAATCACCATAGGCTCCTTCCTCGCCGGCGGCCTGATGACCCTGCCGCTTCTCTTAGCCGTCCCTCTGCCGAAAACACCTGCCCTTGTCGATTACGGTTATCTGCTGGTGCAGGCGGTCGTCATGAGCGGCCTCACCTACATCACCTACTTCAAGCTCGTCTCATCGATCGGCGCAACAAAGGCGATCAGCGTGGAATTTGCTGTCACTGTCGTTGCCGTTCTTGTCGGTGCGCTGGTGCTGGATGAACCGCTTTCGCTCCCCCAGCTTTTCGGCGCCGGCATTATTATTTTCGGCTGCGCCCTCGTGCTGGACCTCCTTCCCAAGAAGAAGGCGCCGCCCACGCCCTCCGGCGCTTGAAGGGTACAAAGGCCTCGCTTGCTAACCGGTTATCGCGCAGATATTGGCACATGACCCAGCCGCTCCCAACCCTTCGTTAAGGATGAGCGGCTTATGATCAAGATGCCTTTTCAACTGGAAATGATGGCGTGTGGATCATGGCTCTCCTCAGCGCGGCGGAAAAAGCCTTACCCGCAGGCGTGCGAGCGACGCTATCGCCGCTGCTGGGAAAACTGGCTATCCTGCTTTCCGGTTCAGATGAGGTGTCCAGGGCGCAACGCATGGCTCTGGTGGCGTTTGCGGTGCGTATCGTCAGCGCTGGCATCGCCTTCATCTCCCAGATCATCCTCGCCCGCGTGATGGGAGAGTTTGAATATGGCATTTTCGCCTTTGTCTGGGTGCTGGTAATCCTCTTCGGCAACCTTTCCTGTCTCGGTTTCCACACCACCGTCATCCGCTTTTTACCCGGTTACCGTCTGGAAGGGGCACATGACAAGATCATGGGTCTAACCTCGACCGCCCGTGTCTTCGCCATGCTCTCGGCCAGCGTGGTTGCGATCATCGGCTTCATTTTTCTTTACCTCTTCGGCGAAAGGATCGCGACTTATTATCTCATTCCCGTTTCGCTGGCCCTGTTTACCCTGCCGATGGTCGCGCTGGGCGATGTGCTGAACGGGACGGCGCGGGCAAACGGATGGGCAATTTCCGCGTTAAGCCCCACCTATATCGTTCGTCCGCTGCTAATCCTGCTGTTCATGATGGTGGCGATCGGTGTCGGCGCGGAAAAAACCGCAACGACCGCCATGCTTACGGCCCTTCTTGCCACCTACGTCACCACGCTTTCACATTTTCTCTTCATGAACCGGCGGCTCAACAGCCACTTCCGCAGCACGATGCGCAGGGTCTATTTCCGGCACTGGATAAGGTTCGCCTTTCCCATGTTCCTGATCGACGGCATCGGCTTCCTGATGACCAACTCGGATGTCGTGATCGTCGGGCTTTATCTGCCGCCGGATCAGGTCGGCATCTATTTTGCCGCGGCAAAGACCATCGTGCTGATGCAATTCGTGTTCTTCTCGGTGCAGGCGGCCGCTGCTCCCCGTCTGGCAGCCCTGATGTCCGCTGACGACCGGCCTGGCCTTGCCGCTTTCTCCAGCCAGGCGGCACGATGGGCCTTCTGGCCGTCACTTGCGGTCGGCAGCGTCGTGCTTCTGGCCGGTCCCTTCCTGCTGTCGCTCTTTGGTCCTGGCTTCGTCCAAGGCTACACGTTGATGTTTTTCCTTTTTGCCGGCTTTCTCGCCAAGGCGTTGATCGGGCCCGGAGAAACATTGTTGAACATGGCCGGCAAACAAAAATTGTGCGTTGTGCTTTATATTATTATCTTCGGTTGCAATATTGCACTCAACATGGCGCTCATTCCGGTCTATGGTCTCGCAGGAGCCGCGGCAGCGGTGGCGATAGCCATGTGCATCGAAGCTGTGCTATTGCATATTGCCATCCGCCGCACACTCGGGATCGTTCTTTTTGCCTTTAACGATATCCGGGCGGGTCAAAACACGCAGAAGACGGTGTAACGACAAGCATGTCCAGTGATCCAAACAATCCGGATTTTGGCGACCCGCGCATCGCGGCACTGATGGCGTCTGCAGAGCGTGACCGCCCCGTGGCTGACAGCAGCCGGCGCGTTGGCCGCAAAGGACGGGAGTTCTGTATCTATCCGGGTCAACTCGGCTATGAGATGCAGGAAGAGCTCGACTTTCTGTCGAACCGCGTCATGGAGGCGAATGTCTTCTTCACCGGCCGCCTGCTCGCCCCTGCCATGCCTCGGATTGAGGACAAGTCCGTTCGTTTTGCCCTCATTCGCGACGAGAATGGCGCCAGAAGCCGCATGCGGTTTCTCATGCCCTTCACCGTGGAGAAGCCGGGCTTTTCCATTGGCCCCTCCATTATTCGCGTCTGGGCCAACCCGTTCGGGCCGCTTGGCACGCCGCTCGTCGATACGGAGGGGGCCGCGGAAACCCTCGACAATCTCTTCGATGCGCTCTCCGACACCAATATGCGTCTGCCCAACGTGCTGGTTTTACCGGATGTTCGGTTGGAAGGGCCTTTTGCCCGCATGTTCAGGGCCATCGCACTTAGCCGCAACCTGCCCGTAACGACGACGGGAAACTATCACAGGCCGATGCTGGAAAGCCTGCTGGATGGCAAAACCTATCTGCGAAACGCCCTGGCGCCGCACCATCTGCGCGAGATGAACCGGCAATGGCGCCAGCTCGAAAAACTTGGCGCCCTCGCCTATACCGTCACACGGCAGCCAAAAGATGTCCGTTATCGGATGGAAGAGTTCCTGGCGCTGGAGGCCAGTGGTTGGAAAGGACGCAAGCGCACCGCGCTCGTCAACGACCGATATCGCGCCGCCTTCGCGCGCGAAGCGATCACCAATCTGGCCGAAGCGGATGCAGTGCGCATCCACACCATCGACCTCAATGGAAGCGCCATCGCATCCATGGTGGTCTTCATCGCCGCCGGCGAGGCCTATACCTGGAAGACCGCCTTCGACGAAACCTATTCCCAGTTCTCTCCCGGCAAGCTGCTGGTGGAGAAACTGACCGACTGGCATCTGGACGACGCCAATATCCTGCGCAGTGACAGCTGCGCGGTGCCAGACCACCCCATTATGAGCCGTTTCTGGCAGGAACGTCAGGAAATGGGCACGCTCGTTGTCGGGCTGACGCAGAATAGCGACCGCGATGTGCGACAGGTCTCCGCCCAGGTGGACATGTACCGCACCACCCGCAATCTGGCGCGTAGCCTCCGGCAAAAGATCCTGTCTTTCGGTCGTAAGGGCAATTGAGCCGAAGGACGCCAGAGCGCCCTTCGGATTAGCGACGGATCCAGCGACCGCTTACCGCGATGCAGTCCGGATCATCTTGCAGAGTTGCGTCAGAGCCGCATCGTATCCGCCACCCAGAATATCGACACAACGGCGGGCGAGCTTGATCCGCTCGGTTCGTGACATGTCGTTGTAAGACTGGATAACCTGACGCATGGCGCGCGGCGTCATCGTGCCCGGCCTGCCGGGGTTGTTCGGGTTTCCGATCCCCGGGTTTCCGGGATTCCCAGGATTGCCCGGGTTACCGGGATTGCCGGGGTTACCCGGATTGCCCGACGAGCCTGAGCCTCCAATTCCCAGGCCGACATCAACGCCTATTCCACGCGATCCGCCGACGCCAGCGCCGACATTCGCATTTATGCCGTTGGAACCACCAACCGATGCGTTCACGCCAGCATTGATACCGCTCGAACCACCCACCGATGCATTCACGTCTGTATTGATGCCGTTACTGCCGCCGACAGAGGCGTTGACATTAGCGCCTAGACCGCCGCCGCTCCTGCCGCCGACATCGGCGTTGGCATTGATGCCGCCGCTGCCGCCAACGGAGGCACCGACCCCCAGGCCACCACTACCATTACCACCCACACTGGCATTAACTCCGTTCTCGCCACCGATCCCGATATCCAGCGCATGGGCGTTGACCGGCAAGATCAGGCAGGCAGACAATAATAGGTTACGCGAAAAAGCCCTCATAATTTCCTCCATATGAGTTAGCCGCTCCCTCCCCGCGTGGAAAACCCACACCACCAGTATAAGTTCAATTAGCAATTGCGTATATACTAATTTATTAGAGATCTCTAAAATTATCGAAATTCCGCAATCAAAGGTGTTTCATTTTGAAACAGAGCGCGCCACGAACCCTCCAAATCGCGGATCTCTGAACGCCGCATCGCCTAGCAAAGCAGGGTTAAGGGGCTCGCCGATTTGCGCGGGGTGTTGGCCAAACCGAGAGCGCGCCCGACCTACCCAACCATTTTCATGAGCATCAGATTTCCAGCTTTTGGGGTTGCACGTATGGCCTCGACCATGATAGAGGCCGTGGCATTACCACCGTTGCCCCAATGGCGGAATTGGTAGACGCGCCGCACTCAAAATGCGGTTCCGAAAGGAGTGCTGGTTCGATCCCGGCTTGGGGTACCATTACCTAAAAATCACATTGATTTGCTTAGGTTTTCTGTTCCGAAGTGTCCAAGTAGTTCACACCACCTAGAAAAGTTGGACACTTTTGTTCCTCTTTTGGTCAGTCGTCGCTGTCATCTACAGCCTGATCCATGAGCTTTACAGCGCTCTTCGCGAGCACTTTTTGGCGAGCCGCCTTGGTGTAGCGGATTACCTCTTTCGATGTTGTATGGCCGGTGATTGCCATAATCTGATGTTCTGTCGCGCCGCGATCTGCCAGCCGTGCAGCTGCGGCTTTTCTCAGCCCGTGGGCGCTGCAATGCGTAAGCTCGGCTTCATTGCATCTTTTCCGAAACCAGTTGCCAAAGCCGTTCGAAGTGAAGGGCTTATTGAACTCGGTGACAAGTAACGTCAGATCGCCGCATGGTCCGGCTTCGATTGCCTTCACAAGATTAGGATGCAGCGGCATTTCCAACCGGCGGGGTTTTCGCTTCTTGTCCTTCTCCTGGACGAAGCGCAGCCATCCCTTTGTCATATGCTGCTTTCCAAACAGCACGATATCGCTGCGGCGCTGGCTTGTGTAAAGGATCAGCATCAAGGCGAGATATGCTTTTGTTCCGATAGGATGCTTGGCTATGAACTGGTCAACCTCGTCTTCTGTCCAAGAGTGGTAGCCTTCCGATCCGGTTTTGAAATAGGGGATGTCTCGGGCCGGATTAGTCGTACACAATTCCACGGCGGGCATCGTCGCCCACCCGAAAATTGCACGTAACGCCTTAAGCCAGCTATTTGCCGCATCCGGCGTCTCCGCCTTCCGGTCCCGCAGAACGCGAACGGCTTTTGCAGTGAATGCAGATACCGGCACATCTTCGAATATCTTGTTGTCTCCCTTCTTGATCGGCTCTTTCCACATCGCCTCAATTATGAGCTTGCGGCGATAGCGCGTCTTGCTGTCCAGTTGCTTGTATTCCGCGCTCTGGAAATAGAGCTGGCACAGCCAGCGGAACGTACCCTTCCCTGCCATCTTAGGGCCGGCGGATTCCTCTTTCTTTACGCCCTCCAACGCGGCGTAATAAGCCGCATTGAATTCATCGGTGCCGGGTAAGCCCGGTAGCCGAACTTTCGGCTGACCTTTGCGCCGAAAATAAAACCGGAGACTGCCCCCGGTTCGATCTTCGACTACATATTTTTTTGCGAATTTCTTGGGCATTTACGCGAAATCCCATTCCTCTGTTTCATCACCCTCCCCTCCGGGCAAGCGATTGAATGCTCTTTCGAGCGACCGCCTGTCCCAAATGGTGCGGCTATTCGCCTTCTTCGGCTTCGGCATTCTGCCATCGGCCACCATTTCGTCAAACAGGGATTTGGAAACGCCAATGTAGGCGGCGGCTTGTTCGCGGTTTAAACCAAGAACGGGTGGCAATGGACAAGCGCCCGCCGGTCTTGCTTCGGCGGCGGCTGTCATCGCATGTCCTCCGTGAAAAGTTTTGTGGCCTCTAGCTCAAGGGTCCTAGTGGGTTCTTCAAGCGCGCGAGCGGTATACGTCGCTCGATCCGTTTTAAACTCGGCGATGCCGAGCGCCCAAAGGCAATTCTCGGCACGCTGCCGCGACCAACGTTTTTGTGTTGGTGACAGTGCGTTTTCGCTGAATGCCGTAAGCGCGACAAAACAAAAGGAGAGGACGTTTATCTTGTCTGCGGCGGTTGGCTTTTTCATGCACTGTCACCCTGCTTTCCGAATGCCGCTGCGTTGTGGCGTTTGATATCGGCGAGGCTGCTGGCGCAAAGCGCTGAGCCGCCGATGATGGCGAGGATAAGGGCGGCGCAAATGCAAGCCAAAAAGAACCGGCCGTAGAGCGGCGCTAGCTGCCTTGGGCGGTCTGTCGGGAGCATGGGTGAAATCTGGATCAAGGCTTTCTCCATCCGTTCTGGAAACCGCCTCGCGTAAGGCGGAAACCAGAGCGGAGGTTTCAAGCCGCAACGCGCGCGTCTTGAACACGCATGTCGTGGAACCGCGCAATAGCTGCATCACCGCAGCGATGGATTTCGTCAGCCGTGAACCATTCCCGCAGGTCGGCTTTCGTGCAGCCTTCGCCCACGCGCTGGATCGCCTCCGCCATCGCCTGCTTCAGATCGGTGTCGTTCGCGGTATTGATATGCATGCCTTGTCTCCATTCTATTGAGGGAGCCGGGCGGCATGTTCACATTTCGAGGGTGGGCCGCCCGGCAGTTTGGCCAAGCCGCAACGAGGTTGGGCGGCTTGGATAGACAATATACAAGCACAGCTTTAAATTTTACGCAAGTCATGCTTTAATCGTGAAGCGCTTAAAAAACGATTCGACAACCTGGGAAAAAGAATCAATTATTAGAACACAACGAGAACAGAACGGAGAGAAATGGATGCAATCGGGTGCCGCTGCGACACTGAACCAAGTGCTTTCGCTGTCCATTGAGTGCGGGGATTGTGGCCGTATGCGCTGGCGGAAACCGCAGGAGCTTTACCGATTGAGCGGCGTTGGTCCATCTACTCAGATTACAGAGCTGGGCAGCAGATTAGTGTGCTCGGCCTGCCATTCGGAAGGCTTGGACGGTAGAAATATATCGATACAAGCCGCTTTCTCATTCGAAAATGATCGTATTAGGGCGGAAGCTTGGCGTATTAATAACCGAGCAGTTCGCGTAGCGGGATGATGCGCCACATATTCTTGATGGCGTACGCATCGAACTGGAGTTCTTTGGGAGGATTGTATTGTTCGCAGACTATCGCGCCCTTCGCCCGCCCTTTCAGCTTCTTCACGTAGGCCTTGCCGACAGTCGCGCCATCTTCTGGGAACATTTCAATCACTACGTGGTCACCAGCTACCGCCTCGCGCCCGCCGACATATATTAGTTCGCCGGGATCGTAACGCGGAATCATGCTTTCACTGAGCACATGAAGCGCGAACACTTTCCGGAGGTGCGCAATTCCTGGTGGTCTGCGAACATAGCCGGAAACCTCGCCATTCAGTGTAAAATCGCCATCATCTCCGCCAACAGCGACCCCCAAAACTTCCACGTCCATCGGGCCGGAGGGCGCTGGCCCCAAATCCGTGACTTGCTCCGCGTCGGCCAACGTCTCCACGTCATCCAGATACCTTAATTGGCCATTGCTCAGGGCGACAGGATCGATTCGCAGCTTTTGCGAAATCGCCTGCAAATGCTCCATAGCAATCGCGTTTGCACCGCGCTCCCAATTACCAACAGCGCCAGTGCTAACGCCGCCAGCTTCGGCTAGATCGCGCATCACCAAGCCGCGCCGAATGCGTGCGGTTCTAATGGCGTGGCCAATTTTTTTTCTAAGTTCGATGTGATCCATGCGTGCGATGAAAGGGGAACTTTCATCTTTCGTCCATTTAAGTATAGCTTGCATAGGTTTTAAAGCTGTGCTTTTAATTGCGCCCATGGAAACGAACCTCAATCAGAATGGGTTGATCGCAGTAAAAGGTGCCGCAGGCGGCGCTAGCGCGATTGCGCGCGCGATTGGGGTGACCCCGCAGGCAGTAGCGCAGTGGAAGGCAATTCCACCTGAGCATGTCCTGAAGTTAGAAAAAGCTTTTGGCGTTTCTCGCCATGTACAGCGCCCGGACGTGTTCGGCCCCGCTGAATTGGAGGCCGCAGAATGAACGGCCTCTTTTCCCTTTCGCGCGGCCAATCCTCCCGGCCTGCTGCGGCCCGCGCCGGTGCGCTTTCCTTCTTCTCGCCCGGCGCGGGCAACTCTCGTTTTGCATGTGGGCCTCCATAACTTCCTGACGCCCTGAAACTCTCATCTCCAATCAATTCCCACCACGGGAAAAACGCCGGGATTTTCCCGGCGCGGGAAAGGTATTGTCTCATGATTTCAAACGCATGGTTTCACCGCATCAAAGCCGCGCAACGTGACCTTATCCGCCTCGTGGGCGGTATCGAGCGTGCAGCGGGGATTTCCTCTATTTCGAAAAGCCACATCGGGCGCATGAACAATGCGACGGACCCGGAATTGATGCCGCTGCACGCTGTCTATGCGCTGGAAAGCGAATGCGGCGTGCCGGTCGTCACCTCTGCGATGGCGGAACTTAACGGGCGGCGGCTGGCCGACCCGGAAAATGAGCGCGCCGCCGAACAGTGCGTCGTCGTCACCTATTCCGAACTGGTCCGCAAAGCTGGCGATCTCATTTCCGGCGGCGCGGTTGCTATTGCCGACATGGTGGTGACGCCAGCCGAAGCGACCAAAATGGACCGTGACGCGGCGGAGCTGGAAGCAGGTCTGGCCGCATTTCGTAAGGCGCTCGCCAGTGTGAAAGCTAAGGGAGGTCAAAAAGTCGGGCTTAGCGTTGTGGGGGGTGCAGAATGAAGCGCCAAACCGATCCGGCCATCACCGAATTGATGAAACGCCCCTTGTCAGACAGTTCAAGGGGCTTTTTGCGCGAGGTGAAGTTCCAGCGCGGCAAGCTGGAGCTTTACACACCCGTTCGGCGACGGCTCGCCGAAGAGTGCCGCCGCTGCGGTTACGTTCATATCACCGCCGATGGTGAGACGGCTAAACTGACCGGATTGGGACAGGCTTATCTTGACCGTCTGATGAGGGCGCAGTGATGGCCCCTTACAAGCAAGTCAAACTCCCGAAGCCCGGGCCAAGCGCCCTTGTCGTCATCAACGCCGCCGTTCGCGATGGCGTGGTGACGGTCGAATCACAACAGCAGAGCATTGCGGCAAACAAGTCCGTCAGTAACGGTTACCTGTCACGGGACAAGAAGAACGGGAAAACCTATTACCCGACCGACCGCGCCCGCGAAATGCTGGCAATGCTGGAAGGCATTGCGGAGCCGGGCGACATGCCGGAACGCGAAATGGAAACAGCCGTGGTGCCAGTCGCAGACGCGTCGGGGCTTGTCGCCACGGTGGAACGGGCGCGGGCGCTGTTGGACGATGGCGATATCATCAACGCCCGCATCGTTGCGTCGGTCGCTTATAATCAGGCCAAGACCGCCGCTCAATTCGCCGAACAGATCGGGGCAACCGAAAAACTCATCGCGAAGGCGCGGCGCATGCAGGCCGACGCGCTGTTGATTGAAGCCCGCGCAAAAATCCTCATCGCCGATAAGTGGGACGAGGCGCAAGCGGCGGGAGAGGCATCAGTTGGCGGCAGGCCAAAAACCGTTTCCGATGGAAACGGTTTTACGTCAGACGATACCGGTCTTACCCGAAAGGAAATCCACGAAGCCCGTAAGCTTTCAGCGGCGGAACATCGCGACCCCGGCATTGTCGAGCGGGCAATTCAGGCGCGTCTTGCCGCCGGTCTGGAGCCGACGAAAGCCAATCTTCGCGCCGCAGTCGGGACGGCCAGCGCCACGAAGGAAGAACGCGGAGCGAACCTCTACGAAACGCCGCTGGAAGCGATGTTTACGCTGCTGGCGCTGGAAGAATTCACCGCGTGCGTGCTTGAACCGGCCTGCGGACGCGGTGCCATCTCGCGCATGCTGGAAGCGTTCCACTATAGCGTGGTTCTGGCCGATATTAACGACTACGGCACGGCGGACAGCAACGGCGAATTGCAGGCTGTGCAGGACTTCTTGGCCTCGCAGCCGCCGGAAGCCGGCTCATACGATATCGTCACCAATCCGCCTTACGGCGATATACTCAATGCCTTCGTTGCCTACGCCCTGCGCGTCTACAAGCCGCGCAAAATGGCGCTTTTGCTCAATCTGAATTTCCTTTGCGGCTTCGCGGACGATGACCGCAATTTCGTCATGGATGATTGCCCGCCTGCGCGTGTCTACGTCTTCAAGCGCCGCCTTCCGATGATGCACCGCGACGGATGGGACGGAAACAAGGCCAGCAGCCGCATGAACACGGCGTGGTTCGTTTGGGAACGTGACGAGGCCGGAAACTACGGCAGCGCCACCGTAGTCCGTCGGGTAGACTGGAAGGATTTCCAGCCGCAGGAAGCCGCCGCGACGGCGGAAAGCGAGGCGGCATGAGCGTTTCCTTTTCCAGTGCGCAACTCAAGATCGCGAAACCTCTCAAAGTTCTGATCGGCTGCGAAACCTCTGGCGTAGTTCGCCGCGCGTTTTCGGCGCTCGGCCATGACGTCTGGTCATGCGATCTCCTGCCCGCCGATGACGGTAGCAACCGCCATATCATTTGCGATGTTCGCGACCTCTTGAATGAGGGATGGGACTTGTTGGCGGTGATGCATCCGCCCTGTACCCGGCTCTGCAATTCTGGTGTGCGGTGGCTGAAAGAGCCTCCAACAAATGCGCCAAGCGAGGCGGCGGACGTTGAGCGCACCGCGTGGGCGCTGCTCTCCCGTGATGAAAAACTGGCGATCATGTGGCGGCTCCTGGATGAAGGGGCTGCATTGTTCTCCGATTGCTGGAATGCACCGATCCAGCGCATCGCCGTCGAAAATCCCGTGAT
>Ga0102589_1000962_pt1 | contig 45455 bp, 37 predicted proteins | sample AraplaMF_Col_mLB_FD_76858 | JGI IMG/M metagenome (GOLD analysis project Ga0102589, IMG submission 76858) | Arabidopsis root microbial communities from the University of North Carolina, USA - plate scrape MF_Col_mLB | ecosystem: Host-associated > Plants > Roots > Endosphere | place: USA...
CCACCAGTGCGGCGTTGTTGCGCAGGTTCACCGCATCGATCGAGTGCGTGGCAAAGGCCATCTGCGACTGGAAGTCGATCATCACCAGCGTGTGGTCGGTGGGCGTGAGCAGCTTGGCGCCGGCGGTGGGGGTGGCTTGGATGGACATGGGAAGCTCCTTGGGGTTGAATGGATGTTCGATTGAATTCACAATTGCGTTTGGAGGAAATCTCCTTGGCATGGGCTGAATCATCGGGCCCGTCTCGCCGGTCATCGGCGAAACTTTTCACAACCAACGATCGAAGTTTTCGATCATTCCTTTTCGGGGAACGCGCGTGCTCAAACTCAGCCTGGAAGCCATCGAGGTCGTCGACGCCATCGCGCGCCACGGCTCCTTCGCCGCCGCCGCCACGCGCCTGAACAAGGTGCCCTCCACCATCTCGTACGCGGTGGGCAAGCTCGAGGAGCAGCTGGGCATGCTGCTGTTCGAGCGCAACGGCCCGCGCGTGACCCTCACCGCCGCCGGCGAAGAGATGCTCAAGGAGGGCCGCTGGCTGCTCAGCGCCGCGAGCGACCTCGAATCGCGCATGCGGCAGATCGCCACCGGCTACGAGTCGGAGCTGCGGCTGGTGCACGACTCGCTCATTCCCACCGAGGCGCTCATCGACGACATCCGCGCCTTCGAAGACCTGCGCTGCGGCACGCGGCTGCGCGTCGGCTGCGAGGCGCTCACCGGCAGCTGGGAGGCGCTGCGCGAGGGCCGCGCCGACGTCGTCATCGCCGCGGGCGAAGGGCCGGCCGGCGGCGGCTACCAGGCCGTGACCGTGGGCAGCCTCGACTTCGCCTTCTGCGTCGCGCCCACCCACCCGCTCACGCGCCTGGGCCGCCCGCTGCAGCGCGGCGACCTGCTGGAGTGCAACGCCATCGTGGTGGGCGACTCGGCCCGCACCCTGTCGGACCGCACCGTCGGCCTGCTCGCCGGCCAGCCGCGCATCACCGTGCCGTCGATGGCGGCGAAGGTCGCCTGCCAGGTGGCCGGCCTCGGCCACGGCTTTCTGCCCCGCGCCTGCATCGCGAACGAGCTGAAGCGCGGCACGCTGGTGGAACTGCCGACCGAAGAACCGCGCGCGCCCGAGGCCTTCTGGCTCGCGTGGAAGACCGGCGCGCAGGGCCAGGCGCTGCGCTGGTGGCGCGAGCGGATGAACCGCACGCTGGTGCCGGCGCTGCTGCCGCGCTCGTTCCTGTGAAGAAAAGAGCCGGCCGGCCGCTCAGCGGCTTGCGCGCAGCTTGTCCAGCGCCCGGTCGAGGAACGCCAGCCGGTCCTGTCCCCAGAAGCGCTCGCCGTTCAATATGAACGTCGGCGCGCCGAACACGCCCGCCTCCACCGCCTCCGCACTGTTGGCGCGGTACACCGCCAGCGTCTCGGCCGCCTGCTCCAGCGCCTGCAGCGAGGCGCCGTCGTAGCCGTTCTCGTCGGCCACTGCGATGCGCACCGCGGCCTGCGAGGTGTCGCGCTCCTCGGCCCACAGCGCGCGCAGCAGCGCATGCGAGAGCGGCTGCGCGTCGAGCCCCTGCAACTGCGCGGCGATGACCATCCAGCCGGGGTACTTGTTCCAGTTCGGATCGCTGGCCACGCCCTTGGGGTAGTGCGCGGGCTCCAGGTTCAGCGGCATGCCGAGGTACTCGCGCCAGCGCGCCAGTTCCAGCGCGTGGTACGTCCGGCGCGGCTCGGGCCGCGTCTTCAGCGGGATGCCGCCGGTCTGCGGCACCACGGCCTGGAAGTCGTAGGGCTTGAGCGTGAGCCGCACATGGTGGCGGCGCACGATGTCCTGCAGGTGCGGGCCGCCGAGATAGGCCCAGGGGGAGGAGAGGCTGTAGTAGCAGTCGAGCGCGATCATGTTTCGATTATCTTCAGCACATGCCCACAGCCGCCGCGCCCCTCACCCTTCTGCCCTCGGGGTTGGCGCCGGCACGATGAAGTTCCCGGCCTTTCTTTTCTCGCTGTTCGTCTCCAGGCTCGCCGACCAGATCCTCCTGTTCCTGGTGCCGCTGGTGGTGTTCCAGGTGACACAGGACGTGGCGTGGTCGGGCTATGCCTTCGCGGCGGAGACCTTTCCGCGCTTCCTGTCGTTCCCGATCTGCGGTGCGCTGTGCGACCGCGTGTCGCCGCTCAAGCTGCTGCGCGGCAGCCAGGTCTTTCGCGCGCTGGTCTGCCTGCTCGGCGTGCTGGGCAACGAGGCGCTCGGCGGCATCGGGTGGCTCGTGGGCCTCTCGGCCGTGTGCGGCGTGCTCACCACGCAGGGCATGATGGCCCGCGAGGTGCTGCTGCCGCAGATGGCCGGCGGCCACGGCTTCGACAAGGTGCTGGCCTATGCCCAGACCGCCGACCAGGCCGGCATGGTGCTCGGCCCGCTGCTGGCGGCGGGGCTCATCGCCCTGTGGCCCTGGCAGGCGGCAGTGGGTGCGGCCGCGGCGCTCTTTCTGCTGGCCGACGCGGCCATCGCGTACTGGCGGCGCGGCAACCCGTTGAAGCTGCACGAACCCGAGCCGGCGCAGGGACGGCAACAACACCTGCTCCAGCCCATCGCAACGGCATTCGGCCATGTGCTGCGCCTGCCGGGCCTGCTGCGGCTCACGGTGCTGACGGCGGGCGTGAACCTGATGCTCGGCACCACGCTGGCCTCGTCCGCCGCGATGGTCACCGGGCTGCACCAGCGCTCGGCCACCTACTACGCCGGGCTGCAGACGCTTGGGGCCGTCGCCACCATCGTCATCCTGCTGGCCATCATCCGCGGCTCGTTCGCGCTGAAGCGCATGGGCGTGGCCTCGTACACGCTGATCTTTGCCGGCGGCCTGCTCACGGCCGCGAGCCCCAGCCACTGGGGCTATGCGCTCGGCTTTCTGCTGGTGATCGGGTTCGACAAGATGTTCAGCATCTACATCCGCATCCACCGCCAGCGGATCATTCCGGCGCAGGACTACGGCAAGACCACCGGCGTGATCGTGCTGCTGAACAACCTGACGCAGCCGGTGGCGGGGCTGCTGGTGGGGGCGTTTGCCGACGCCACGCAGACCCGCATGGTGATCTTCGTGCTGTGCTTGCTGGTGGGGGCGATCGGGGTGGCGGCGGCCGCGTTTGCCTACCGGGCGCGGGCTGCATGACCCTGGCCTTGCGGCCCACCGGCCTATGCCTCGGCACACCCAACGGCCTATAGGCGCAGCAGGCCCGGCTCGCCAGAATGCCGGCCTGTCTTCATTCATACCGGAGCCTTTCGCATGACGCTCAAGTCGGACATCGTCAACTTCCTGAAGCGCGATACCACCATCCCCCGGCTCAACTTCGCCTTCAAGTCGTTCAGGGTGTACCCGAGCGCGTACCAGAACGACGTGGCCGACGCGATCGACAGCGGCGCCATCAAGCTCGGCGGCATGGTGAAAGCGGGCGCCGGCGCCAGCTACTACATGGGCTTCGACACGCTCGACCTCAGGCCCGGGTTCTCGATCTCGAACTCGGACGACCAGGCCTATCTGGTGCACGAATGCACGCACGCCCACCTGGACATCCAGAACACCGGCACCCATTCGAGTCACGAGGACGAGGCCACGGCCTATATCGCCGAAGCCATGTACCTCGAAGCCCTGGGAAAGCCACCGCTCGGCCCGCAAACCATCCGCACCATCGCGCACGGCATCGCCAGGGGCCTGCTCGCGGGTGGCTACTCCGTTGCGGGCGCCGACGTGGCGGCCTTGACCGCGGAGGTGGCGGCGAACCCGGCGTATGCGGAACCCACCTACGACAGCAACGGGTTTCGCCGCAATTTCTTCAAGAACTGGATACGGTGACGCGCCTTCGGAGCGCGCCGCGGTTACAACGCGAAGCCGGCATGGCCAAGGCGGGCGGCGGTGGTCAAATCCACCCGCCATGATCAATCTGAATCGCTTCGATCTCATCTCCCTGCGCCTTTTCGTCGCGGTCGTCGATGCAGGAAGCCTGACCGCGGGCGCAGAACGATTCGGCGTGTCGGTCCCGGCGGCGAGCAAGCGCATCACCGATCTCGAACGGCATTGCGGCATCGCCCTGCTCCAGCGGGGGCAGCGCGGCGTGACCGCCACGCCGGAGGGGCAGACCCTGCACCGGCACGCAATCGAGGTGATCGCCCGCCTGGAACAGCTCGTGCAGGCCGTCGACGATCTCCAGTCGGGGGCCACCGGCCACCTGCGGTTGTGCGCCAATCCTTCCGCTTTCGGCGGCTTCCTGCCGGGCGTGCTGGCCGCGTACGCCCGCCGCTACCCGCATGTCGTGATCGACATGGAAGACGCCTTGAGCGAGGACGGCATCCGCGCCGTGCTGAAAGGCACGGCGGAGCTTGCCGTCATCGGCGACAACGTGCCGCACGAAGGCCTGGAGACCATCGTCTGCAATGTCGACCAGCTGGTGCTGCTCGTGCCGGCGGGCCACGCGCTAGACGGTCAGCAGAACGCCGCCATCGCGGACGTGCTCGACCATGACCTGGTCACGCTGGCGCGAAGCGCATCGCTCACCCGCAAGGTGATGGCGGCAGCCGACGCGGTGAAGCGCACACCCCGCATCCGCGTGCAGGTGCGCAGCTTCGATTCGATGTGCCGCATGGTCGCATTCGGGCTCGGCCTGGCGATCCTGCCGCGCGCGGCGGCCGCTCTCTATGCGCAGGCCCTCGGCCTGGTGCAGGTGGGCCTCGAAGGCATCGAGATGGAACGCGTGCTGCTGCTGGCCATGCGCAGCCGACCGGAACTGTCCACGCCGGCCGCCGCGCTCGTGGACATGATCGAGAGCATGGCGCCGCTCGGCGGCTTCGTCAGCGCAGCACCGCGCTCTCCGACGCCTGCCGGATGAGGCGTTCGCGATCGGCAGCAAGAAGAAAGCCCGCGGCCGACGCCTTCTCGGCGGCGGCGCGTACCGCCGCCACGTAGCCCTCGTGGCTGCCGTAGCGCTCCTCCAGCGACAGGCGCGGGTCGCCACTGGCGATCCGCTCGGCACGCGTGCGCGCGAACGGCACATAGCCGCCCACATAGTTGCACACCTGCCCCCGATGGAACCCTGAAGCGGTGATGTTGAAGCCCAGGTAGGTGCCCAGCGGCGCCATCACCAGCACGGTGGGCACGCCCTCGATCTCGTTGCCGTCGGCATCGACCTTCGGCACCTTCATCGGAATCACCTTCCTGATGAGCGGCGGCACGTGGGTGGGCACGCCGGAAGCTTCCGCGTGGTCGAATTGCGGGCCCCAGTCGTAGTCGAACACCGGAAACGCAAAGTTCTCGGGCCGGAAGATCGCGTCCGGGATGCCCGGCACCGCGCTCGGAAAGCCCATCGCCGCCTTGTTCGCATCGACCAGCGTCTTGCCCGCGAGCGTGGGCCACCGGCTGGGCGGCGGCGGCGTGCCCTTCAGCACCCAGTCGCGCAGGGCCAGGCGCAGCACGTTGGTGATCTCCGTGTGCGGCACCGGGTTGGCCGCCAGCGTGCCGCGGCCGAAGTTGTTGCCGGGACAGGTGGGGCCGGTGGGGGTGGCCGGCATGTGCGCGAAGCCGCCCGCGCCGCCGCCGTGGTGGGAGCTCGGCACGTAGTAGCGGCGAACGTTGCGAGGCAGCGGGATGTCCGCGTCGCCGGTCGTGCCGATCCACTCGGGCGTGAGCTTCAGCGCGTACACCTCGGCCGACCCGAAATGCTCGATCACCTTCGGGCAGGTGTCGTTCGCGTTGCAGCGCGAGAAGATGCTGCCCGTGGGCTGCCTGCGCACCGGGTCCGCCCAGTCGGCCCACCACTGCGGGCCTTCGCTGCCCTGCTGGTAGAGCTCCAGCACGCCGTCCGGCTGGGCCCAGCGCGAGTTGGCCGCCACCCGGCGGCCCGCGATGATCGGCCAGGCCCCGTCGTAGACCTTGCGGTTGCGCTCGTCCTGGTTCAGGCCCATGAAGATGAACTGCCGCACCATGTTTCCCGACTGCGACACACCCCGCACCGCCGAGCCCTTGACGAAGCCGGCCACCGGATTGCGCGTGCCGAAGTCGTCGGCCGCCTCGTGGCGGAAGAAGGTGCCGACGTCGCGGAACGCCGCCATGCCCACGCCCAGGATGTAGGCGTTGTGTGCCGGGTACACCACCTGGTACAGCAGATTGGGATCGAAGCCGTTGCGCAGGCAGATGTGCACTGGCAGATTGCCGGGCGCGTTGGCGGGGTTGTTGTCGATCGGCGTACCGGGGAACGGGTTGCCGGCGTCGCATTTCGCGAACGCCCAGTCGCCCGCGGCGATGCCCGGGCCCTCGGTGACGACGCCATCGACGGTCTCCCGGGTGTGCGTCTTCAGTGTTGCCTTGGCCGTGTCCAGCGTTGCCGGAAGGTAGGGCACGGGGTTCGCCTGCACCATCAGCGGCTGGGAGCCCGCGCCGCCCTGATTGACGACCCGCGCGAACACCTTGCCTGTGACGGCCAGCCCATCGACCTTCGCGATGGGCACGGCCACCCAGTGATTGGTGCCCGCGGCGCGGTTGGCGGGAATGCCCGTGTTGCCGGCGTTGTCCGCCTGCCAGCCGCTGCGCAGGCCGATATCGCCCAGCTCGCGTTCGTCGGCGACGAGGGTGCCGGCGCCGCCGCGGTTGGGCACGTCATGCCAGAGGAAGCCGCTGGCGCGGTTCATCTCGACCGGCTTCACCAGATTGAACGTGGTTTCGTAGCGCACCTTGCCATCGGCATCCGCGCCCAGCTTGATGTCGGTGACGACGCTGTTGTGCGGATCGTTCGGGTCGAGCTCACCGAAGGCGCGGCCGCGGATCTGCTCGTACGGGATCGCCTGCCCCGTGATGGGCGCGACGTCGTCGATCACGATGCGCGTGACGCGGGCCTCGGCCGGCGCGGCGGCAACGATGGCCGCCGTGGCCGCTGCCGCAGCCGCGAACCAGTGCAGGCGCGACGGGCGCCCGATCGGGCTTCTGGGGTGCATGTTGTCTCCTGCTTCTTTTTTTGCCGGTCCGACCGCGTCGGCGCCTTGCATCCTCACGATTCGGAGACACGCCGGCAATTCGCGTCTTGTTTAGCCGGTCTTAACGGATGGTTAAGGACTGGCGCCGCGAGGTTCTGAGGAGGCGCCAATCTTTGGAGGGGCCAGAAAACAGAAACACGCGAACAGCGTGAAGAAATTCGAGCCGGTTGACACTGGGCCACAGTGTCATCGGCCACATCCTCTTAGAACTCCCGGACACAACTGGGAGGTTCCAAGATGATGCGAAAAATTCTGGTGGTCGGCGACCCGCCCGCTCCTGGCGGCCGGGTGCTGCCGTACGACGGCCCGATGCTCGATCTGTATGGCCATCGGGTCGCATTGATCGGCGGCAGGGCCTACTGCGAGGGCTGCAACAGCGTCGGCATCATCGCCAAGGCCGGAGGACCGCGCCGGCCGCAATTCATATCGGAGGCAGCGCTGGAGGGGGAGAGCCCTATGAAGGCTAGATTCATCGCCCTGCTGTCACTGATCCTGACTGCCGGACAGGCCGCGGCATGCAGCTACATCGTGCAAACCCAATTGAGTTTTGAACCCGGCTCGGCAGAGCTGGATCGTTCGCAAGTCATCAAGCTCTCGGAGTGGCTGACCCGTTCCTACGCAGCCTTCCCCATGTACACGAGCGCGGCGGTGGAAGCCGGTGCTTCCGGGTCAATTCCCAGTGACGCGAAAACCTTGGCCGGGCTGCGTGCGGCCAACACCGCGAGAGCGCTGCGCATGTTGCTGCACACCGACCTTCCCGTGGAGACGGCCTCCCAGGCTTACCGCTCGCCAAAGAGCCGCTTTGAAGAGAGCAATGATTTCGCGGCCATCCAGCTCTATCCCGATGTGGAGGGACTGAAGCTGCCGATCTGCCACCCCGCTCCAGCCCCCGTTTCGGGCACTGACACAAAGGCTTCGCCGTGAAAAATCACAGCCGCACCGCGCTTGCCCTTGCCTGCGCCCTCGCACCCGCATGGGCCGTCGCATGCTCATTCGCCAACCTCGAGCACGATGTGCAGTTCGCCCCGGCAAGCACGCACCTCGAATCGCAGGAGCTCATCTCGTTGACGAACTGGTTTGTCGAGCAGCGGAACCCGAACAGGGCGACCGGCGGTGTCTACCGCGCCGATATCCATGCCGGAGCCATCAAAGGCGATGCCGCTTCGTCGAAGAAAGCGAACCTCCGACTTGCCGAGATCGCCGATCTTCTGAAAACCCTGAGCACCGCCGCATCTGTCGAAGTACAAACCTACGTCGATGAGTTTGAAAGCAAGTCGATAAAGCATCCCGAGCGCCTGGATGTTCTGAATGCAACCGTTCAACCCGCGTGCGCCAAAACGGGCTCATGCTGCAAATGGTCCGAGGGGCCTGAGCCGCGGCCCAAGAAGCAATGAGACATGCAACGAAGGGCGGCTCACGCGAACAGTCAGCCGCCCTTGCGCACTGCCTCAAAGCTCTTTGCAGTAGCAACTGACAGGCGCACAAGCCAGCTGCCCCGCCAGCGCATCCCAAGCCCCCGACGCCACCGCGCCCGCAATATGGGCCTGGTGATGGCCTTGCGATTCCCACGACTCGACCAGCGTGAACACGCAGGCGTTGTCGCTGCGCCCGAACAGTTGCACGCCCCGGCAACCATCCGCCGACGGCAGCGACTGCTTGACCTGGTTCATGAGTTCGGCGAACGCGGAGGCGCGCTCGGGCTTGGCTTCGAAAGTGATGATGACGTTGATCGGGTCCATGGAAATTTCTTTGTCGTTGGCTTGAAGGAAAAGGGAGACGGCAGGTTAGCCAGCGCCCTCTCCCGCGCCAAGGCGCGAAGCTGCGAAGAAATTGACCATGGCTGCGAAGGCCTGCGGAACGCGCGGTTGAAATGTGCCGCGCTCTCGAACCCTACCCCTGCGGCCGCATCGCCGGGTCCGCGAAGGGCTTGCCCCGGAGCGACCGCGATGCGGCCACATCTAAATCTAGGGGGACACTTGGCGCGATTTGTAGATTAATTTATTTTGATCATTGAAATCAAATATCACGAGCTTGAGATCGAGAAAAATTGATGTTCGATAGCCAATCCGCATGCCGCATTCGCCGCTGCATGAGGACCTCATCCCCCAATCGTACGATTTGTCGTTTGTTGATCGAATTTCAACAAATGTAGGCTTTCCAAGACGCGCAACGACCTGCGAATAGTCACCCCCCATGTTCGCCTCATTGAAATAGGAGTTTCGTTGCTTAATTTTTGAAATTTCACCGACAATAATGACTACTACTATCGCGATTGACAAAATTAATATGCCAAGCACAAGCGTCGAGAGAATTCCGCGGCGAGTGGGAAAAATAGAATCAAGGAACATTTGGCGACTGAAACCTTTTGATGATTTCGAGAAGTACTGGAGGAATTTCTCCACCTCGCGGAATATAAAATGTCTGCGCGCCAGGAGTATTCGCAGCGGTAACCGCTACGCCGATTTGCAGAGAAGAAATAAATGCACTTAAAAGCCCTGCTGCGACCGCAGCGTCGTTAGATCCGCATCACAAGTGTCAATCAAATCCACGCTGCTCATTCCAGGTCTGCCAATAAAATATTGATACGCAGCCTCATCCTGAGAAGGCGTTCAGGGCACAACTGTAATAACTTGATCGCGCAAGGCAATTTGGGATTGAATATAGGACAAGGGACTCGAGCCAAGAGATGTATCGCTTCCGTAACCGTAAAATCCGGCACTTTGAACTGCCACTGCCGCATTCAATTATCTACGCCTAATTTTTACGATTGCGCAAAAAAATAGCAAACAATGGCGCCCCTATTGCAACGCCCACAATAGATGCACCAATTTGACCAACCACGCTTTTTATGTAGGAAATCGTGAGGGCACCGTTCGTCACGTAGACTTCTGAGCCAGCGACAACAGTCGAGTTTGGCGCCACATCAAATGAGAAAAATCCATAAACTGAAAGCGAAACTATTAGTGAAAAAATGATTGAAAAAGACAGACTCCATCGCACCCCGTTGTTTGAAATTGAATAAAGAGGATACACAATAACCCACCAAAATGGAATTCCAAAAAAGAAACCCAAATACAGTGCATCAAAATTAAATAAACTCAACCCAAGGCTTGCGCTAATCAGGTAAACAAAAAAATGAATCGGCAACAACACCAAAGGAATCAATTTAACAAACTGCATTTGATTTTATTTCCTCAAATAATCCCGAATCTTTCCATCCGTATACTTGCCCCAAATCCATTGAGCCGCAGCTCCGCTATTTACTTGAGGAAGTAGCCCCTCGCCGTATCCACGCGTAACCACGACAATGGAATTCCCCTCCAGCTCAACACTTCGAATCACAACCCCTGGATTCAGTAAATGCAGGCCGGCGATTGTCGTATTTGTGATGGTGTAATTTCCCACCCAATGGGTTACCTCACCAACTCCCAGCGCAAAAGACTGATCTCCACTTTTAATTCCGACCTGACGATCGGGCGTTGCAAAACGCGGTGGGGCAGGATAAAGTTTTAGCGCCTCAAAAACATGATCCATTGTGCAACCACTTTCCCCTATCGTGCACGCAATTGATTTGACTGTGTAATCATGGAATCCCGGCAACACTGAATTTCCCGACTGATATCCATTCAAGTCACTCGAAAAGTGTGTTGTTGAATCATAGGTTGTCATATCGTTTAGATAGTTTTTCCAAACACCCTGACACATGGCGGTCATATTTTCAGCACACTGCGCAAGCAGTTCATCAGACCTCTTATCTTTAAACGCAAGCGTGTTCATTCGTGATCTTTCGGCATCTGAACACTCCGCTTTGCATTTTTCTACCAGCCCATCTAACACTCCGCGCTCGGGCTTACTCAGCCAGTTGTTCTCCGCAGCATTGCCTGCAGCCCCAGAGGCAATGCTCACACTGGATGGATCACCGCCCACCAATAAGCCAGCGAGTGCTCCTACCAGTTGACTTACTGCAACGGTTTGCTCACTCAAAGCAGGATCACCACTGGGATTGAAATACTGCGCCGCCAAGTGCCCCGTAACGGCGCCCACCGCGCCCGCACTGCACCCGCTGGCTGCGCTGGAGCCACCAACAGACGCACGCCCCGCACCAGTGAGGCAACCTACCAGTGCATGCGCCAATTCGCGAGTGAATCTGTCCCAGTCGCTCTGGCCGATCCAGTTGGCGCTACCAGCCGCGGCCGAGGTCAAGAGGCCATTCAGCATTCCATTCGCCAGTTCGGTTTCGAGGCTTGTGCCGTTAATGGCCGCACGAATCAGCCCGGCAGCCGCGCCGTCCACCAGACCTCGGCCGATGAGTTGTGGCGTCGTCAACGCGGAAGCCGCACCGTTCAACCCAAGGCCGATATTCAGTCCCTGCACAGCCCCCGCAGTTGCCATGGCTGTGACAATGTTCTTGATCCCCCGGCTCGAAGCCAGATCCTCCAGCACCGCGCCAATGTTGCCGTTGTGATTGATCAGTCCAACGGCGGCTTGCGCGGCAATGCTCGACACGCCGGCGGTGACTGCTGCACCGACAACAGCGCCTGTGGTGCCGCCGCCCACCGCGCTGCCGGCTGCGGCTCCCACGCTACTGGCGGCCCCCCAGGTCAGCACGGTCGCCACAATCGCCACCACGGCGCCGCCCGCCCCGGTCAGGCTGCCTTGTTGCTCCGCCCACCGCCGCTGTTCCAGCGGCACGCCCTCCCAGTTGATCTGCACCTTGTTGAGGGCCGGATCGTTCTGGATCTGGTTCAGCCACCCCATGCCGGGCTGGTTGGCCTGTGCTTGCAGAACCTGCTCGATGGTCTGTTGCGCAACGTAGATGTTGCCCGGCCCCTTGGTGGCGTTCTGCCCCACCTGCACATTCACTTTGGGGGTGTCCAGCTTCAGTGTCTTGCTGTCGATCTGGGTGTAGTTCGCGCTTTCCAGGTGCAGGCCGGTGTCCCGCGTGCGCTGGTACATGGGGTCGCTCTCGCCACGGCTCTGGCCCACTTCGGTGCCGGTCTTGACGAGATCGAAGTTCACGGCCCCCTTCGGAGCCTTCAGCGCAATGGCATCCTCTGCCTTGATACGCACGGCCCCCAAGGTCAGATCGCCATCGGTGGCGGTGACCGTGACGTTCTTGCCATTCAGCGTGGCAGGTGCGAGCAGGGTCTGATCCAGGGTGTCGGTCACGCTCTCCTTGCCATTCATGCCCTTTCCGACGCGCTTGAAGTTGCCCATCGTGCCGATGGACTGCTTGGAGTCCTTGCGGCCGATCTCCCTGTGGAACTGGTTGGTTCCGCTCAGGACGGTCACCTCCTTGCCGGAAATCTTCAGGTCTTCGCCGGCGCTGAGGTTGCTGGCATAGACATTGACCTGCTGGCCTGCTGTGACGCCCAGGTTGCCACCCGCGGTGACATTCGATGCCCGCTCGAACTGACTGGAAACCTCCGCGTGCTGCTCCTTGCGAATCGCGCGATCGATGCTGGGGCCGCCCAGCTTCGGAACGATGAACCCCTTGGTCTCGCGGGAACTGTCCAGGCTCGCAGAGGTACTGTCGACCGCGGACACGATGTTGACATTGCGTCCCGCCTTCAACATGGCGTCACCGCGGGCAGTGACATCGCTGCCCACGATGCTCAGGTCACGACCACTCTCCATCGCGATGTTTTTGCCGCTGAAACTGCTGGCAATGCTGGTGTCGGTATGGGCTTGTCCCGTGATGGTATTGCTGGTGCGCTTGAGAAATCCCTTGTCCGTCCACTGCGTGGAAAACGCGAAATCACTGGTCTGCCGACCAGACTCGATCAGGATGTCGTTGCCCGCCTTGACGCCCAAGTCGCCACCTGCGGAAACCACTGCGGCACGTGCCTTGACATCATTTCCCGCGTCCAGGATGACATCGCCTCCCCCGAGGATCTTGGTTCCAATCTCTTTGCTCTGCAAGAAGCTTCCGGTCAGGTTCCGGCCGTTCGCGTATGCAGCGCTTGTGGTGGTCACCGTACCAAGGTCGATGTCGTTCTTGGCCTTGAAGGATGTCAGGCCCCCGCCCTGATTCGAGACGATGGCGCCGACCAGATGGATGTCGTGCCCGGCACTGGCCACCAGCGTGCCGCCCGGGTTGGTCACATACAGGCCTGCGACGCGGTCGATGCCGGTGTTGCCAAGGGCGCCAACGCCTGTTGTCGTGCGCACGTTGATGTCGCGGCCTGCCTCCAGCGTCAGCTTGTCCCGGGCATCGATCACGCCACCGAGGTTGTTGATGTCGAGCTGAGCCTTCAGATCGACCTGGCCGCCGCTGATGCGCCCGCCCAGGTTGTCGATGGTGTTGGCATTGATGCTGACCAACTGGCGCCCGGCGATGGTGCCGGTGTTGACCAGGTTGTGGTCCTTGCCGTCGATCTTGACCTGGTTGCCCGCCAGCAGCGCGCCCGATCCGTCGATGTCGCCCGGGCGTACACGCACGTACACCTGCGGCACGAGCACCTGCTGCGTGCTGCCGTCAGGCAGCGTGACCGTCTGCTCGACCAGCCAGACGATGTCGCTGGTGAGCTGGGCCATCTGCGCTGGCGTCAACGCGATGCCGGGACGCAAGCCGTACTCCTTGGCGAAGGTGACACCGGCGTTCATCAACGCGGTGTACTGATCGTCGTCGCTGCTGAATCCGTCCAGATAGCGGTAGCCGGTGAGCTGGGCCACCTGCTCACGAATGAGCTTCTGCTCGTAGAAGCCGTCGCCGAGGCGCTTGAGGGTGCTGTTGGGGTCCAGCCCGAGGTTGTTCAGCAGGTAGTCGCTGCTGAGCCAGCTGCGGTAGTTCGCAAAGCGTGGATCGGTTTCGATCAGGTAGCCGCCAGGGCCGGCGTGGATGCCGAACAGGCTGGCCTGAGGAATGGCGACGTTGGGCATGCTGGTGCGCACAACCATGGGGATGGTCTGGGTTGCGCCGGCACCTGCCGCGCCGTTGGCGCCATTCGCATTGCCCGCCGTATTGCCGTTGCCACCAACCACGGCCCCCACGTTGGCCGGGACCTGCACGATGACGCCAGGGCCGGTGCCGCCACCGACGCCCCCGGTTCCCGCGGCGCCCGTGCTCACGCTGCCGGTGTTCGCCGAGCCGATGGCGTAGCCCTGGGTGGCGTTGGCGTGCTCGATGTACTCGTAGCGGCCCACGTCGATGCTCCCTGGCGTGCCGGGCATGATCACGTTCGGCTGCGGCTGGCCCTTGTCATTGACGACCGTTGCGAAGACGTCGGTCTTGCCCGTGCCTTTCAGGGCGGTGTTCTGAATGCTCGTGGCCTGGAGCGTTCCGCCCGCGATGATGCGGCTGTCCTTGTTGGAGACCTGGCCGTTGAGGGTCATGTCGCCGCCCGAGACGATGCGGGCAGGATCGGCGTTGATGGCCGTGTCGGCGGTCGTCGTGAAGGTGCTGTTCCAGATGCCGTAGCCGTTGCTGTACAGCAAGGCGCCCGTGGAGCCGTCCGGATTGCGCGCCCAGACGAACGGCTGGCCGGGAATGACGACAACCTGGTCCATCGTGTACATGCCACTGCCGCCGACCGGGGCGACACTGGTAATGGGCCCCGTCACCGTCGTTTGTTGCGGCCCCAGCCGGACGTGCGTGTCCCAGTTGTTGATCGTCCCCATGGCGATCTTCATGTCGCCCAACGATTCGATGTCCGCGCTCAGGTTGTTGAGCACCGCCCCCCGACCCGTAGCGAGACGATTGCCGTCCAAGGCTCCACCAATGGACATGTCGCCGCCGCTGAAGATCAGCGCGTGCTCGCGGTTGTTGATGGTGCCGGCCCCGATGTTCAGGGTGTTGCGCGCCGCGATGGTCGCCGCCTTGGTCACGCCGTTGACCGTCTCGGTGTCGTTCTCCAGCGTGCCGGCTGCAATGGAAACGTCGTCACCGTAAATGCGGCCGGTGCCGATGTTCTTCAGGGTGCCCGCGTTGATCTGGGTCTCGCCCAGGCTGTCGATCAGGCCCCGATTGGTCAGCGTGCCGCTGGCGTTGACGGTGGTGTTCGTGCCCGACATCTCCGCGTTGGCGGTGTTGTCGACGTTGTTGCCGCCCACCGTGAGGGCCTGCCCGGCGAGCAACTTGCCGTTGTTCGTGAAGTTGCCGGTGGTGGTGTAGCTGAGGTTCCCGTTGGCGGCCACCTCGCCGTTGTTGACGATGTCCTGCGTGAGCGCGATGCTCAGATCCTTGCCCGAGACGGCGCGGCCGTCGCCGCTGAAGGTCGCGGCGTCGATCTTGAGGCTCTTGTCGGCCACCAGCGTTCCGTTGGTGTTGACGAGGTTCAGCGTCTTGGCACCGGGGTTTGCGGCATTGGGGTCCACGATGGCCAGCGTGTCGCCGGCCGAGATCAGGCCGTTCTTGTTGCTGACCGTGCCGCCGCTGGTGAGGGTGGCGTTGACGTCGGCGCGGATTGCTCCCGTGTCGTTGTTCAGGTTGCCGGTGCCGATGGCAACGTTCTTGCCCTCGATGCCTTGGTCGGTGCCCTGCGTGTTCGTGTTGACGATGGTACCGGCATTCAACGTCGTCGTGGCCATCGAGCGGACGAGGCCGCCGTTGTTGTTGAAGCTGCCGGCGTTGATGCCGAGGTCGCCTGCCGCCTGCATTTGCCCGCCGCTGTTGTCGTAGGCCGCGCCGTTGGTGTTGATCGCCACCGTGGACTGGCCGAGGACAAGGCCCCCATTCGTGTTGGTGAAGGCCTGCGTCTCGGCGGTCAGCGCATTCTTCGCGCCGATGAAGCCGGCTGCGTTGTTGACTGTTCCCGTCTTCAGGTCGAGCGTGTCGGCGCTCGTGATGCCGCCCTGCTGGTTGCTGTAGCCAGCCGCGTTGGTGTTGCTCAGGCTCTGACCGTTCGTGTTGATGGTCATCGCGCCGCCTGACTGGATCAGGCCAGCGTCGTTGGTCAGAACGCCCGAGCTGATGGCTACCGTCGTGGTCGCGGCGATCGTGCCGTTCGCGCTGTTGTCCAGCGCGTTGCCGTGCGTGTCCACGGTCAGGCTATCGCCGAAGACCTTGCCCGCTTGGTTGAGCAGCCCACCATTGCTCAAGGTGGTGATGCCGCCAGCTTGCAGGGTGCTGCCGTTGTTGATCGTCTGGCCCGTGGTCGTGACGTTCAGATTGCCGTTGACGGCGGCGGTCGTGCCCGCGCTGTTGTCCAGGCTGGCGGCGCTGACCGTGGTGTTGCCATTGGCCGCGAGGGTGCCGCCGACGTTCGTTGCGGCACCCGCGATGGTGGCACCGAGGTCACCGACCGCCGTTACGCTGCCGGCGTTGTTGTTGAGACTGCCTGCCGCGATGGTGGTGTTGCCGCCCGCGCCGATCACGCCCTTGTTGCTGTTGTCGAGCAAGCCGCCGACGGTGAGGCCAAGGCTGGAGGTTTCAGCCGCACGGATGGCGCCCCCCTGGTTGGTCAGGCTGCCGGCGGCAATGGTCGTGCTGCCGTTGCTGGCGATGGTGCCGGCGGTGTTGTCGAGCGCACCGACCACCGTGATGCGCGTGGCATCGGCGCCGGTCTGGACAATCTGGCCGCCGCGATTGCTCAAGGAGCCTGCATCGATGGTGACCTGCTTGACGCTGGTCGTGCCGCCGTCCTGGTTGAAGGCACTCGACAATGCGACCACCAGCGCGTTGTTCGTGGTGATCTGGCCGTTGGTGCCATTGAAGTTGCCGCCCGCGATGGTCAGGGTGCCGCTACCGGCATGTTCGATCTTGCCGGTGGCGTTGCCGATGCTCGCGCCTTGCAGTGTGAGGTCCTGCCCGTTGCTGGCGATACGCCCGCCGTCGTTGTTCAGGGTGCCGCTGGTCGCGATGGTGGTCGCGCCGGTGCCCGTCTGCACGATCTCGCCGCCGTTCGTGTTGGCGAGGTTCGAGACGTTGATCTGCAACTGGGCAGCGTTGAGCTGGCCGGCGTCGTTGACGAGGGTTTGCGCTGGGTTGCTGTTGGCGGTGACGGTGAGCGTGCCGGGCGTGACCACCGTGGCCTTGCTGGTGGTCACATCGCCCTGTGTCGCCGTGACGGCGATGTTCGCCGCGCTGGTCTTGCTGTTCGACAGATCGACGCTCGCGCCTTGCAGCGTGGCGTTGCCGGCCGCGAGGTTGGTGCCGTTGGCGACCAGGGCACCGGAAGCCGTCACGCGCAGGTCACCCGCAGCACCAAGCTTGCCGTCGTTCTGGAGGCCGGCACCCAGCACGCCGGTGCTGCTGCTTTGCACGCTGCCGGCCGTGATCGTGGTGTTGCGGCCCGCCGTGACGCTGCCGTCATTGGTCAGCGCGCCGCCGACTGCGATGTTGGCATCGTTGCCACCGCGCAGGCTGCCGCCGTTGGCGAGTGCGCCTGCTTGTACGTTCAGGTCTGTGGCCGCGTTGATGCTGCCGCCACTGCCATTGGTCAGGGTGTTGGTCACCCCGAGCTGCACGGCGGCCTGTGCCGACTGGATGCTGCCTTGGGTATTCTGGAGAGAGGCGGTGGTGAGCGTCAGCGCCTGGTTGGAAGCCAGGGTGCCGCTGTTGTTGATGGTGGCCCCAGTCACGTTCGCCGTCAGCGCGCCCGCTGCGGAAATCGATCCGCGCGTGTTCTCGGCTTCGCCGCCGACCGTGAGGTTGGCATCGGTGGCGCTGGTCAACACGCCGTCGGTGTTGATCAAGTCGCCGCTGGTGGCGATGTTCAACGAGCCTGCATTGAGCTTGCCGCCGGTGTTGTCCAGTTGACCGACGTTGGCGCTGAAGCTGTTGCTGACGTTGAGGGTCCCGCCTGCGTTGCTGAAGTTCGGGCCGGTGACCGCCATGGTGGCCACCGAGAGTGTGCCGCCCGCGTTGTTGATCTGCGGCGTGTTCAGCGTGATGGGGCCACCCGCGTAGATGCGGCCACCATCGTTCAGGATGGCGCCCATCGCCGTGATGGTGCCGGGTGAGGTAGGGATGAAGGGAGCCGGCGCTGGCGCGGCGGTAGAACCGCTGGAACTGGAGCCCGTTCCAGTGGTGGGTGTGCTCGGGCTGATGGTGCCGCCGGTGCTTGCGCCGCCTCCCGTGCTCGTGCCGCCGCCCGCGCCAGCCGTGGGCGTTGGCACAGGCTCGGCACCGATCACTCCGCCATTCGTGTTGGACAGAACGGGCGCCGTGATCGTGAGACCCACGCTGCTGGCCTGGCGGATCGTTCCGCCACGGTTGTCGATGTCGCCTGCACCGGCGAGTTCGATTCGCGTCCCTTCGAGGGTGCCGGTGTTTTCCAGTCTGCCTGCTGCAGTGACTACGAGGTTGCCATTGCTGGCGCCGATGTTGCCGGCGTTGCGCACGCCAAGACCGGCTTCCGTGCCCACCAGAAAAATGTGGTTCGCAAACATCCCGCCAAGCTGCGAGACATCGAGGGCAAAGGTCGGTGCAGGGCCAGTGCCCGTCGTCGGCGTAACCTGCGAGCGGTCCGCCGAGACCGTGTTGGCGCCAGTGACGACCTTCAAGTCCGTGGCGTTAATCGCGGCATTGACCTGCACGGCACGCGCGAGGATGGCAGCGTAGTCCGACTTGCTGACATCGAGGCCAGCGCCGTTGATGCTGACGGTGCCGCTGCGCACCACATAACTGTCCAGGCCGCCGAAGGCGTTGTACTGCGGCACGCCCGTGGTCAATACGACGCCCGCTGCGTTGATGAAGGTGCCGCCGGAGACCGCTATGCCTGCCGGATTTGCCAGGATGAACTCCGCGCGCTGGCCCGCGATCTCGACCGGACCGTTGATGTACGACGGATTGCTGGAGCTGACTTCGTTGACAACGATGCGGGCCGGTCCTGTCGCCAGGTAAGGGTTCCCATTGATCCAGCCGCCAATGCCCGACTGCACATTCGTTCGGGAGTTATTGACGACCACGCCCCGCCCCGAGACGTCGAATTGCAGGTATTGATTTCTGGAGACACCGGCCGCGCTCGGCGTCGTGATGTTCGCGATGGGAATCCCGTTGGGCGTCACAAGGATCGTAGGCCGCATGCCGCCCGGGGCCATCGGGTTGGCAACGATCTGCGCCTGTCCAGGGAATGTGGCCAGCGCACCGAAGAGGGCCACCACAGCAGCCGTTGGTGCTGCGGTGGCCGAACTGCCTGTCGCCTTGGACGAACCTCTGCCGATGCTGGCCGCAGCCTCGTGGACAACGACCCGCATGGCGCGCGCAGCACTCCAGATCACCCGGTGAAAATTCTTGTTCATCGCGTTCTTCTCCCTGACCGCCCAACGTGACAGCAATGCACGACGTGACAGGCGACGTGCTGGATCGCCGACGCAACGTCGGCGGACCGGGATTGTCTGGTGAAGATGTCGCTTGAAATGTCAACAAATCTGAGCGCGCGCAGATTCGAGCGAGAACCGTCGCTTAAGTCACATCGTCAACGGGCTACGCTACCCCGCCTGCACGCGCCGCACATACTCCGCAGGCGTCGCCTCGAACCGCCTGCGGAACGCCCGGTTGAAATGCGCCGCGCTCTCGAACCCCACCCTTGCGGCCGCATCGCCGGGGCGCAGCCCGGTGCCCAGCATCAGCACGCGCGCCTCTTCCAGGCGCAGGTCGCGAATGCAGCGCATCGGCGTGACGCCGGCCACCTCGCGAAAACTGTGCGCGAAATGCGAAGGGCTCATGTGCACGTGGCTGGCGATCTCGGCCACCGACAGCGGCCGGCCCAGATGGCGGCGCATGAAGGCGATGGCCGTCTGTATGCGTGCGCCGGCCTTGGTGACGGCGCCCGCGCTGCGGATGGCGGCCGCGGCCTCGGAGCGCAGCAGCCGCAGCACGATCTCCTCGACGGCCAGCGGCGCGAGCGTGCGGCGGTCCACCGGGTCGTCGGCCGCCAGCAGCAGGCGGGCGAAGGCCTCTACCACCTCCGGCCCCACCGGGGCCGTGAAGTTCTCGGTCACGCGGGCGGGCTCGGCCCGCAGCGTGCCGCTTTCCGCCAGCGCGACAACCGACTTGACCAACACGTCGGGCGGCAGGTCGAGATGAATGGCGAGGTACGGCGCTTCGGCGCTCGCCTCGACGACCGTGCCGAGGCACGCGACCTCGGCCCCGAGCACCAGGCACTGCGTGGCGCCGTAGTCGAGCGAGCGACGGTCGCCACCGAGGTGTGCGGTCTTGCGGCCCTGCAAGACCACCACCACGCCCGGCGTGAGGCGCTGGGTTTTCTCGTAGCGGATTGGGTGCGAGAAGCGATAGCAGCGCAGGCCCGGGTACAGCGCGTCGGTGCGGCCGTCTGCGGGGGTTCGCGCCGCGACCATGTCGCGCAGACGGGCCCAGGCGGCGGGAACAACGGCTTCGTCGGGCTTGTTGTTGTCGGCAACGGTCGGAGCTGGCATCGGCTTTGTTGGGGAGAGAAAAGCGGGATGCGCAGGGTAGCCGGTCGGCGCGTGCCCGCTGGCGGGGCGCCCTGTTGTTGGCGCTATGGGGCGCTGGGGGTGTTCCATTGCAGCGCTTCGTGCACTGCGCCGGTGGTGGCGTTGACGGTGTCGATGCGGACCCGCAGTGCGTCGTTGAGCAGACGCAGCAAGGCGCTCAGTTCGGTGCGGCTGGGGGTGAGCACTTCGCTGTCATTCAGGGCGCTGGGGTCGATGAGCTTTTCGAGCGCGGTGTAGGCGCGCATCACGTCGTTGAGGGTGTCGGCGTCGTCGCAGGCTTGGAGGGCGAGCGCGTCGAAGTGGAGCGACGCGGGGTCGAGGGAAATGCGATGAGCACCGGATTGCGCGAGTGCGGGGGCAGATTCAGCCATGTGCGGCCTCCGAAGGGATTTTGATTTGCCACAACCGCCGCACCCGCTTCCAAACGGTGGCGGCAGCTCGAACGGGTTGGAAGACCGGAAAACCCCTTGAAGAGAAACCGGCAGGGCTCACGCCCTCCCGTCCGAGCCGCCTAAAAAAGCAGCGCGAACGAAAAAGCCGCAGACCATGTGCGGGTCCTGCGGCTTTCGTCGCAGGGGTTTTAGCGGGCTTCCAAACCCGACCACGCTTTTTTTGCGCGACGGGGGCAGTATATCGGCGCTTGACGTATGAGTCAGCGCTGTAATGCTTAGTTCCGATCCGGACATGCCCCCCATATAGTGCCGAGCAGCACGACGCAGATAATCTCGAACAGCGCAGAAAACATAAGGATCACCATGAGAATCGACTCGATACGGCTCGTGAACTATCGATGCCATCAAGACCTTCCAGTGGACTTTTCTCCCGGGTTCAACGTTCTTGTGGGTGCCAACGGAAGCGGCAAGACTACGATCCTCAAAGGTCTGCGTGACTGCCTGGGAGGACTCACGATGTACTTCAATCTGAGGCACGGTCAATCACAACCATTGCAGGATCCAGGAGACGCACGAGTAAGCGTTGCGGAGGTTAACGAGCGTCGACGTTTTGAGCCCTGCTATCCCATTGAGTTGATCGCGACAGGACAAGCTTTTGGGACTCGGATCGAATGGTCATGGAAGAAAGCTGGTTCGATCGAACATCCTGTGATCTCAGGAGACCCTCCTGGGCCACTCTGGGTATCACAGCGCCCGCTTCCGAATTCGAGTGATGAGACGCTTCATAAAACATTGCCCATTGCGGTTTTTTATGGCGCGAATCGCAGGTGGCTACAAGGAGCACCCAACGAATTGGAGGCCGTAACAGAGCGCCACGCCAGAGCAGACGGATACGAGAGATGGTGGGACGCCTCGCTAGATTCTTCGGCTTTGGCAGGATGGATGATCTCTAAGAGCCTAGAGCGCCTTCAAACAGCGTCCGAGTTGGGGCGTTCGTTTGATGAAGTACTCGATGACGAACTAGGCCTCGTCAACTCCGCATTGGCAGGCGCGGTTGAAGGCTTAAAGGGCGTGCGCTATGACATGAAACAACGAGGGCTTCTTGTCGAGTGGAGCGAAGGCCCATCCAGAAAACGCGTTCCTACGCTGTATGAGAACCTGAGTGATGGTCAGCGCTCCGTTATCTCTCTTGTCGCGGACATCGCCCGTCGGATGTGCCTTCTAAACCCACATCTTGGTCGAAGTGTGCTGAGAGATTCACCGGGCGTAGTGTTGATCGATGAACTCGATATGCACTTGCATCCCAAATGGCAACGGATGATCACCAATGGACTGAAGGCCGCCTTCCCTGCGGTCCAGTTCATCGTCGCGAGTCATTCGCCGCAGGTGCTTGGAGAGCTCAAGCCAGAGGAGATTATTTTGCTTAGCCCTCATGGCATCACGCATCCCAAAGTTAGCTATGGGGTTGATTCGAGCCGCGTTCTTGAAGAAATCATGGGCGCGTCTGCTCGGCCTCCAATTGTCGAAACAAGGCTGTCCGAGTTATTTGCTGCCTTAGAGCGAAATCAGTTGGAGGCTGCGCGCGAGCAACTCAAAGAGCTACGAAAAATAGCTCCAGGCCTCGCGGAGCTTGCTGGCGCAACTGCCCTGCTGAAGCGGAAGGAGACCATTGGAAAATGAGATACGTGAACAAGAAATTTGCTCCCGAACTTTTTCAGCAATGGATGGAGCTTGAAAACGAGGACTGGCAACCGAGCTACGCTGATCTACAAAACCCTCAAAAGCATGCCTTGCATGAATCGCTGCTGCTAGAACAAGGCTGGACCTGCTGCTACTGCGGGCAATCAATTGACTTCAACAGCAGTCACATTGAACACTTTCGCCCGCAGGAAAGCCACGAGAATCTAGCTCTCCAATACGGGAATCTTTTCGCTTCCTGCGGAAGAAAATTCGAAGCGACGACACCATCGCATTGCGGGCACGCCAAGAGCAACCAGTTCGACGAGCATCAGCACATATCGCCGCTAGACCAGACGTGCGAAGCTAGGTTCCTCTATACGCGAGACGGGCAGATCTGTGCAAGCGATCCCGCAGACGCGAGCGCGGACTATATGACGAGCCTGCTCCAACTAGACATCCCGTTTCTACGCAACCGGCGCGAAGAAGTCATCAAAAGAGTTTTCGACGAGGACTTTCTGAGCACTGCGACGAACGAGTCCTTACTAGAGCTAGGTCGAATCTTTCGAGCATTAGATAACGAAGGCAAAGCAGATGATCTAGGGCATGTCGTTGCGCGCTTTGCGGAACAACAGACGACTGAGTGAAAGCCAATTTGCCACGCAAGCCGCCTCTTCTTAGTTGATTTTTGATCAACTATCTTCTGCCCCATCCCCCATTTATCCGCAAAGGTAATCCACGGACACTCCTCCCCATCCAAGAAGGAGTGCTCTCATGCCAATCGCCTTACTCGCGCTGACCCTCAGCGCCTTCGCCATCGGGACGACCGAGTTCGTCATCGTTGGCCTCATCCCCACGGTCGCCGCCGACCTCGGCATCGGCCTTCCCTCGGCCGGCCTGCTGGTCAGCCTCTACGCGCTGGGCGTCGCCATCGGCGCGCCGGTGCTCACCGCCCTCACGGGCAAGCTGCCGCGCAAGGCGCTGCTGCTCGGGCTGATGGCGCTCTTCACGCTCGGCAACCTGCTGGCGTGGAAGGCGCCGGGCTATGAATCGCTGATTGCCGCCCGCGTGCTCACGGGTCTGGCGCACGGCGTGTTCTTCTCGATCGGCTCGACCATCGCCACCGGCCTGGTGCCGAAGGAAAAGGCCGCCAGCGCCATCGCGATCATGTTCACCGGGCTCACGGTGGCGCTGGTCACGGGCGTGCCGCTGGGCACGTTCATCGGGCAGCACTTCGGCTGGCGCGAAACCTTCCTGGCCGTGTCCGCGCTGGGCGTCATCGCCTTCATCGGCAGCTGGATCTTCATTCCCCACAACATCCGCCACACGCCGCCGGCCTCGCTCGCGCAGCAGGCCAAGGTGCTGGCCGAGCCGCGCCTGTTGCTGGTGTATGCCAAGACGGCCATCGGCTACGGCGGTTCGTTCATTCCCTTCACCTTTCTTGCGCCGATCCTCACCGACGTGTCGGGCTTCAGTGCCGGCGCCGTGGGCTGGGTGATGCTGGTGTACGGCGTGTCGGTGGCGGTGGGCAACATCTGGGGCGGCAAGCTGGCCGACCGCATGGGGCCGATTCCGGCGCTGAAGATCATCTTCGCGCTGCTGGCCGCCGTGCTGCTGGTCTTCAACTTCGCGGCGCCGCACAAGTGGCTCGCGCTGGTGGCGGTGCTGATGTGGGGCGCGGTCGCCTTCGGCAACGTGCCGGGCCTGCAGGTGTATGTGGTGAAGCAGGCCGAACGCTTCACGCCGCAGGCGGTGGACGTGGCCTCGGGCCTGAACATCGCGGCCTTCAACCTGGGCATTGCCCTCGCCGCCTGGGCCGGCGGCCTGATCGTGACGCACCTCGGGCTGATGCACACGCCGTGGATCGGCGCGCTGGTGGTGCTCGTATCGCTGGCCCTCACGCAGTGGAGCGGCACGCTGGACCGCCGCGCCGGCATCCCGGTGCGGGCCTCGGGGCCGGTGCCGGTCGGCCACTGAGCGCCCTCTTTCCTGCCTCTCTCTATTTATTGATTTATTCAAACGCACAAGGACAACACCATGACAACCCCCAACACCATCCCCGCCTTCGGCCTCGGCACCTTCCGCCTCAAGGGCCAGGTGGTGATCGACTCGGTGAAAAACGGCCTCGACGTGGGCTACCGCGCGATCGACACGGCGCAGATCTACGGCAACGAGGCCGAGGTGGGCCAGGCGATTGCCGAAAGCGGCGTGGCGCGCAAGGACCTGTTCATCACCACCAAGATCTGGACCGACAACTACGCCAAGGACAAGCTGGTGCCCAGCCTGAAGGACAGCCTCGCCAAGCTGCGCACAACCCAAGTGGACCTGACGCTGATCCACTGGCCCTCGCCCGGCAATTCGGTGCCGGTGGCCGAGTTCATGGGCGCGCTGGCCGAGGCCAAGGCGCAGGGGCTCACGAAGCACATTGGCGTGTCGAACTTCAACATCGCGCTGATGAAGGAAGCCATCGCGGCCGTGGGTGCGAAGGAAATCGCCACCAACCAGATCGAGCTGCACCCGTACCTGCAGAACCGCAAGGTGGCGGAGTTCGCGAAGAGCCAGGGCATCCACGTCACCTCGTACATGACGCTGGCGTATGGCAAGGTGATTGCCGACCCGGTGATCGAGGCGATTGCAAAGGCGCACGACGCAACCACCGCGCAGGTCACGCTGGCCTGGGCGATGCAGCTGGGCTATGCGGTGATTCCGTCGTCCACCCAACGCGCGAACCTCGAAGGCAACCTGAAGGCGCAGCAGCTGAAGCTGACGGACGCCGAGATGGCGCAGATCGCCGCGCTCGACCGCGGCGAGCGGCTCACCGACCCGGCCGGCCTGTCGCCGGCGTGGGACTGATCGATGGTCCACGCCATGAACGACAACAAGACATCACTGGTGTTCGTCGGCCGCACTTACGAAGTGCGGTACGGCGAGACGATGACGGCGCTGAACATCTACGCGGCCGACGGCCAGACGATGCGCTACGAAGTCACGGCCGGCCCCTTCCAGGGCGCGACGGCCGAGGTGCGCTACCAGGCCGAAGAGATCGGCCCCGGCCTCTATGCCCTCTCGTGGCAGGAGGCCGACAAGGGCACGGTGGTGCACATCGACGACTTCGCGGCGGGCCACTCGCGCTCCTACTACACGACGGCCGGGCACGACTTCGTGCGCATGGCCGGCACGCTGCGCGAAGTGGCGATGCCATGAACAGCGATTCGCGGCCGGTCACTCGGCCTTGATGGCCTCGACCTGGATGCGCAGCGTGACGTCGGGCTTGAAGCCCCACTGCGGCTGGTGGTCGAGCCCGAAGGCATCGCGCTTGAAGTGGCCGGATGCATCGGCGCCGCAGTAGTCGCGCTTGAGCATCGGGTGCGCAATGCACTTGAAGGAATGGATCTTGAGCGACACCGGCTGGGTCACGCCGTGCATCGTGAGCTCGCCGGCCAGCGTGGTGGGCGCGCCGTTGACGAAGCCGCCGAGCTTGCCCTTGTAGGTGATGGCGGGGTACTTGGCTGCATCGAGCTGCTCGGGGCCGGCCACGTATTCGGCCACCTTGGCGTGGCCGAAGTCGATGCTGGCGGGGTCGATGGTCACGTCCACCGTGCCTGCGCCCGCGGCCTTGTCGAGCATGACCTTGCCGGTGGTCTTGTTGAACCTGCCGCGCCATATCGAGAGGCCCATGTGGTCGGCCTCGAAGCTGGGGTAGGTGTGCTCGGGGTCGATCTCGTAGGTGGCGGGCGCGGCCGCGGCGCTGGCGCAGGCGCCGAGCACGCAGAGGGAAAACAGAAGTTTGCTTTTCGTCATGGCGGGGCCGTCTCCATCGATGAAGCGCGTTCCTGAAAGGCAGGTTCGGTGTGGCGAATCCGCCGGAGGACGGACTCTAGCGCGTTCGCCTCCGCAGGGGTGAGCGCGCGCACGATGCGCCGGAACCCGGCCTGGTAGCAGGGCAGCATCAACGCCGCCGCGAGCGCGTGGGCGTCGTTGCTGTGTGCCATGCACTCGTTGCACGCCGCAATGCTTCGGTAGATTTCGAGCGCCTGTGCCACCCGGCCGGCAGGTTGCGGGGTCGCGGTGTTCGTTTCGGTACGCATGCTCGTCATCGCCCAACTCCTTGTGGCGCGCCTCGGATGGCGCCGCAGGACGACTCTATTCACACGGGAGCGCAGCAGGGAGTAACAACATCGTCGTGAATCCACCCCCCACAATCGGCCGTCATGCATGCATACCGCCACCTTCTGCCTCTTGCGCTGCTCATCGGGTCGACACACTGCCTTTCGTCCACCAGCATCGACCAGATGCGCTCCAACGATGTGAGCCACGGCCTCTACGAAATACGGGAAGAAGCCCGCAATTTCGTCGCGCGGGAGAACGCAAAGAATCGCGATCAATGGGAGGCGCTGGAGCCGAACCTGAAAGTCTTCGTTCCGAGGTGCGCGGTGCCTCTGACAGCGCGATGGGATGCGATCCGATGGCACGCGGTGTCGAAGAGCGGGGAACTGTCGCAACGCAGTCGCCGCGTCATCGCCGTGATATGCACGCGCGCCACGGGCGCCTCGGGCGCCTCGCCAGCGTGGGACGTGCATGTGCCGGTGACGCAGCGCACAGGCAACTGACGACCGGGCGCGAGCCCGTCACTGCCCGCTGCCGCCCTCGTACATCACCTCCTGGTTCTTGCCGGCTCGCTTGGCCTCGTAGAGCGCCTTGTCGGCGGCTTCGATGAGCTCGAGAAAGGAGCCGTCGCGCGAAGGGATCACCGACGCGCCGCCGACGCTCACGGTCAGGAGCCCGGCCACCGAGGATCGGCCGTGCGCGAGCCCCATCTCCTGCACCGACAGGCGAAGCCGGCGGGCCACGGCGAACGCGCCCTCCTGGGGCGTGGTCCTCATGATCAGCGCGAACTCCTCGCCGCCGAAGCGGGCGACCAGATCGGTCGATCGGCTGACGTTCAGCTGCAGGGTGTTCGCCACCTTCTTCAGGACTTCGTCGCCGGCCAGGTGGCCATAGGTGTCGTTGTATTGCTTGAAGTCGTCGATGTCGATCATGAGCACGGAGAGCGCGCTCTGGTCGCGCAGCGCCCGGTCCCACTCCTCCTGGATGTATTCGTCGAAACGGCGCCGGTTCCAGACGCCGGTGAGTCCGTCCGAATGGGTCATCCGCTGCAGCTCGATGTTCTTCTCCATCAGCTGCCGCTGGCTCTCGCGCAGTGCGCGATAGGCCTCGTCGCGCTGCAGCTGGTTCTGGTATGCCTTCGAGTGGTAGCGGATGCGCGCGATCAGTTCGACCTGGCTCGGCAGCTTGACCAGATAGTCGTTGGCGCCGGCCGCGAAGGCATCGCCCTTGGCCGCCGGGTCTTCCTTGGTCGACAGCACCACGATCGGTATCTCCGCGGTGGCCGGATTGGCACGGTACCGGCGCACCAGCGTCAGGCCGTCGATGGTGGGCATGACCAGGTCCTGCAGGATCACCGTCGCCCGGACCTGCTCGGCCACCGCGAGCGCTTCGGCCGGATCGGAGCAGTAGTGGAAATCGATGTTCGGCTGATTCAGCAGCGCGCGCCGCACCGCCTCGCCCACCATCGCCTGGTCGTCGACCAGCAGCACCATGACCCGGTCGGCCTTGCCAACGGACGGCCTCGGCTCGCCGCTGTCTCTCGATTCGGATTCGGTCATCGTGATCCCCCGGGTTCGGTCTGGGTGGAAAGAACACTGCACAGTTGCGCCGCGATCGCCTCGATCGGCAGGATGTCGACCGCGGCGTCCAGCGCGACGGCGGCCTTGGGCATGCCGTAGACGGCGCTGCTGGCCTGGTCCTGCGCGATGGTGTGGTGGCCCTTGTCGCGCAAGGCTTTGAGGCCATTTGCGCCGTCGCGCCCCATGCCGGTCAGCAGCACGCCGACGATCTCGCCGCGCCACAGCGTGCAGGCGCTGTGGAAGAACACGTCGACGGAGGGGCGGTAGACATAGCTCTGCGGCGCGCGCGTGTAGGCGAGCCGCTCGCGCCCGACCAGCCGCAGATGGTCGTTGGTCGCCGCGAGCAGCACCTTGCCGGGAGCAGGCCGATCGCCTTCCCGGGCCAGCGCGACCGGCAGCACCGAATGCTGCGCCAGCCAGTGCGCCATGCCGGCGGCGAACTGCTCGTCGACATGCTGGACGATGACCACGGCAGCGGGAAAGTCGGCCGGCAGGCCGCGCAGCAGCGTGGCCAGCGCCGCCGGTCCGCCGGCCGATGCGCCAATGGCGACCAGGCTTTCCGGGCGGCCCTCGCCGGGTGCCGCGGCGAACCGTGCCGCGCCGGCATCGGAGCGGCTGCGGTCGCCGATCAGCCTGGCGATGATCTCGATCTTCGCGAGCACGGGGGCGGCGCCGGCGCGCGGATCGCCGCTGCCGATGGCCGGCGCATCGACCACGTCGAGCGCGCCGTGGCCCATCGCCTCGAAGATGCGGGCGGTGTTGGCGCCCATGTCGGCAGTGACGAGCAGGATGGCGCAGGGCGTTGCGGACATGATGCGGCGCGTGGCCTCGACGCCGTCCATCTCCGGCATCAGCAGGTCCATGAGGATGAGGTCGGGCTTCAGCTCGGCGCAGCGCTGCACCGCCTGCGCGCCGTTCTCGGCCACCCAGGCGACGTGGTGCTCGGGCCGCAGCGCCAGCACGCGCCGCAGGGCCTCCACCGCCATCGGCATGTCGTTGACGATGGCGATCTTCATGCGACGGCCTCGCCGATCAGGTCGACCACCGCCTGGAGCAGCGTCTCGTCGTGAAAGCTGCCCTTGGTCAGGTAGTGGTCGGCGCCGGCCTCCAGCCCGCGCCGGCGGTCTTCGGCGCGGTCCTTGTACGACATGATCATGACCGGCAGGGACTTGAGGTTGGGGTTCTTCTTCACCAGCGTCACCAGTTCGATGCCGTCCAGGCGCGGCATGTCGACGTCGGTCACCAGCAGGTCGAAGTGGCCGGTGCGCACGGCGTTCCAGCCGTCCATGCCGTCGACGGCCACCTCGACGTCGTAGCCGTGCTGCGCGAGCAGCTTGCGTTCGAGCTCGCGCACCGTCAGCGAGTCGTCGACCACCAGCACGCGCTTGCGCTTGCTGCCGTCGGCGGCGGCCTGGCCCGGCTGGGCCTGGCTCAGGTGGCCGGATGCGATGAGCTTCTGCACGGAGCGGAGCATGTCCTCGACGTCGACGATGAGCACCGGCGAGCCGTCCTCCATCAGCGCGCCGGCGCTGATGTCCTTGATCTTGCCCAGGCGCGGGTCGAGCGCGTGCACCACGAGCTCGCGCTCGCCGAGGAAGCGGTCCACCACCACGCCGTAGGTCTCGCCGTGGTCGCCGATGACCACGACCGCGAGGTCGCCGCCGGCGGCCTGGAGCTCCCCCGCCTGCAGGATCTGGTGCGCGGTCACGAGCCCGATGCGCCGCCCGTCGACCTCGATGTGCTGCCGCCCTTCCAGCAGTTCGACCTGCTGCGGCGCGACCTTCGAGGTACGGACGATGCGCGCCAGCGGAAAGGCATAGGGCTCGCCGCCGACGTCCGCGAGCAAGGTGCGCACCACCGAGAGCGTGAGCGGCAACTGCAGCTGGAAACGCGTGCCCTGCCCGGCCTGCGTCGACACGCGCACGCTGCCGCGCACCTGCTTCACCATGTCCTGCACGGCGTCCAGCCCGACGCCGCGGCCCGAGATGTCGGTCACGCGGTCGCTGAGCGTGAAGCCGGGCAGGAACAGGAACTCCAGCAGTTCGGCCTCGGACATCTCGGCCGCGAGCTCGGCCTTGGTGTGGTTGCGCTCGACCACGGCACGGCGCATCGCATCGATGGAAATGCCCCGTCCATCGTCGGAGACAAAGATCTCCAGCGCACCGGCGCTGTGGCGCGCTTCGAGCCGGACGACGCCTTCCGCGGGCTTGCCTGCGGCGCGGCGCTGCTCGGGCGGCTCGATGCCGTGGTCGACCGCATTGCGCAGCAGGTGGCCCAGCGGGGCGTCCAGCCTCTCGAGCACGTCGCGGTCCACCGGCGTCGCGGCACCGACGATGTCGAGCCTGACCTGCTTGCCGAGCGAGCGGCCGAGGTCGCGCAGCATGCGCGGCGTGGCATGGACGCCGTCGGCGAACGGCCGCATGCGGCAGGCCACCGCCTCGTCGTACAGCCGGCGCGACAGGTCGGCCGAGCGCCACTCGAAGGCCTCCAGGTCGGCCAGCCCCTGCGTCAACAGGCGCTCGCACTCGACGACGCGCTGCGTGACCTCGTGCAGTGCAGTCCGGGCGCGCTCCTCCGGGGAAGCCGCCGGCCCGTCGTCGCCGTGCAGCGCGGCCAGCCTTTGCGCGGCCTCGTGCTGCAGCCGCTTGAGCCGCAGCAGCGAATCGGCGAAGGGCCGCAGCCAGCGCGCGGCCACCAGCGATTCGCCGGCCAGGCCGAGCAGCCGGTTCAGGTTGTCGGCGCTGACGCGCACGACGCGGTCCGGCGCGGCGCCTTCGGCCGGGGCGGGAGGCGCCCTCGAGAGGGCGTCCGATGCCGGCGCCGCTGCGGCCGGCACCGGCTCGCTTGCGCCGTCGTCCTGCATCGCGCGTTCCAGCGCCTCGACGAAGGCCGTCACCTGCGGCGAGTCGAGGGGGTCCGACGCCGGCGAATGCGCGAAGCGCCCGAGCAGGTCCACGCCGCCGAGCAGCAGGTCGATGTGGCCCTGGCGCAATCGCAGGCGGCCGTCCTGCGCGGCGACGAAGCAGTCTTCCATGGCATGGGCCACGCCGACTGCGGAGCCGATGTCGACGATGCGTGCGGCGCCCTTGAGCGAATGGGCGGCGCGCATGCAGGCCTCGAGCTGATCGGCGGCCTCCGGGTCGCGCTCCAGGGCAAGCAGCCCCGCCGTCAGCAAGGGGGCCTGGTTCTCCACCTCGGCGCGGAACAGCTCCAGCATCGACAGTTCGCTGAGGTCTTTGGCGGTCACGCCAGGCTCCGGTGAAGTGTGTAGAACAGCAGTTGCTCGTCGAGCAGGCCGACCATGTGCCCGTGCCACGGCAGGACCGCCTTGGCGTAGGAGGCGGTGGCGCGGGCGACGGTGGCCGGCACCTCCTTCAACGTGCCGGGATCGAAGCGCGCGATGCCGTGCATCTCGTCGACCGCGAAGCCGAGCCGCTGGCCGTCGAGGCCGATCACCACCAGGCGCCGCGTTGCCGCGTGCTGCCGTGCGTGCCCGGTCTCCGCGGCGCGCGCCAGGCCGAGCAGGCTGCCGAGCAGCACGCAGACCAGCAGTTCGCCGCGCACATTGGCCACGCCCTGCACGATGCCCCCGCGCCGGCCGGGCAGCGAGTGAATCGCAGGCAGGGCGGCAACTTCGAGGAAGACCGGCGTCGGCAAGGCGAGCCATTCGGTCCCGATGCGAAAGACGATCGCCGAGTCCAGGGCATCGGCCTGGCCGGTCCTGGGAGTCTGGGCCGCGTGGCGGGTGCATTCGGCGAGGTAGTCGGGCGGCGCCTCCCGGTCCAGCAGGGCCAGCGCGGCGGCGCCATGGACCGGACACCGGTTGCAGTGCACGTGCTGCCTGAGTTGCGGGCAGCTGCCGTCGCCCTGCACGCCGATGCGGTTCCAGCAATCGCCGATGGCGGCACGCCCAGGGTCTTCGGTGACGATCGGTGCGGCGTCCATCGATCAGGCCCCGCCGCCCTGTTGCAGCCGGTTCGCGCGCCGCTGCAGGCGCTGCGCGCCGGCCTCGTCGCCGCGCTTGCGCAGCAGCAGCGCGAGGTGGACCAGCGCTTCGTGGTGGTCCGGCGCCAGGTAGAGCGCCTTGCGGTACTGCTCGGCCGCATCCTCCGCGTTGCCGCTCGCGTCGCGCACCAGGCCGAGCAGGTGGAACGCCTCGGCCGAGGGGCCGTGCCGGCGCAGGTGCGCTTCGCAATGCGCCGCGGCGTCGGCCAGGTGCCCCTGGTCGGCAAGACGCCGCGCGCGGTCGATGCCGTTCGGCGCTTCGGCCGGCGCCGCGGCCCGCGGCACCGCGGGGACCATGCGGGGCCGGACGGCCGGCGGGGGTGGGGCCGCGGCCACCGGGGCCCGCTTGCGCACGGGCATGAGCGGCGCCTGCACCGCGCGGAGCCTGGCATCGCTGCCGGCCGCCGGCCCCTTGCGGAAGGCGAACGCGAGCGGCAGCTTCGCGGAGATGAAGCCATGGTCCGACAGCAAGGCGGTCTCCGAGGGGCCGACGAACAGCCAGCCGCGCGGCTTGAGCAGCCGCGTCAGCACGGCGATGGCGCGGTCCTGCGTGGCGCGGTCGAAGTAGATCAGCACGTTGCGGCAAAAGATGACGTCGTAGAGCTCCGCCTCGGCCGCAAGGCCGTCCAGCAGGTTGCCGTGCCGGAACTGCACCCGCCGGCGCACCGCGTCGACCGGGCTGTGGCCGCCCGGGGTGGCGACGAAGTAGCGGTCGCGGAACGCCAGGTCGTTGCCGCGAAACGAGTTGCGGCCGTACACCGCCCTCTGCGCCCGCGCCAGCGCGCGGGTGCTGATGTCGACGGCGTCGATGTGCAGCGCGTGTTCCGGAAAGCCGGCATCCAGCAGCGCCATGGCCAGCGAGTAGGGCTCCTCGCCCGTCGCGCACGGCACGCTCAGCAGGCGCAGGCCCGTCTGCGCCTGCGGGGGCCGCCCGTCTTCGCACGCCAGGCGTGCCAGCGCCGCGAAGGCCGCCGGGTCGCGGAAGAACCAGGTCTCCGGCACGACCACGGCCTCGATGAGTTCCTGCAGCTCGGGCGCCGAGCTGCCGAGCCGCTCCCAGTAGGCCTGCGCATCCGGCAGCTGGCAGGCGGCCAGCCGCTCCTGCACCGCGCGCTGCACGACGGCCGAGCCGATCGAGGCGGCATCCAGGCCCATCGTCTGCTTCAGCAACTGCTCGAACCGGGCGACGTCCATCACGCGGCCACCGTCTCTTGGAACAGCAGCGCCTGCAGCGGCGGCGGCAGCAGGTGCTGCACCTCGATGCGCTGGATCAACCCGCGCGCGTCGGCGGTCACAGGGCCCAGGTAGGAGGCCGCATCGATGCGGACGCCGGCCGGCACGAAGTCGCCCTCGTCGCAGCGCAGCGTTTCGGTCGCGCGTTCGGCCAACAGGCCCAGCAGGTGGGGGCCGTGGGCCGGGTCGGGAAAACGCACGAGCACGATGCGCGTGCTCAGGCGGTTCGCGCAAGGGCGGCCGAGCGCCAGTTGGCCGAGATCGATCACCGGCGCCGGGCTTCCCCGGTACTGGCACAGGCCGGCCACCGCCGGGGGCGCGTGGGGGATCTCCTTCACGCCGAGCCGCGGCAGCACGGCGACGACCTGGCCCGCGTCGAGCGCGTAGCGTTCAGTGCCGAGTTGGAAGAGGAGGAACAGCATCTGGCCGGCCCTCGCTTGCCTCACGCCTCCGCCAGTTTGAAGCGCGAGACGCCGCTGCGCAGGCCGCCGGCGGCCAGGTGCAGGCCGTCGATCGCCTGGCCGGACTGGCGCAGCGAGTCGACGGTCTGCTGGGCGGCTTCGCTCAGCTGCGTGAGCGCCTGGCTGATCTGCTCGGCGCCGGTAGCCTGCGCCTGCACGCCCTCGCTGACCGCCACGAAACGCGGCGCCAGCGCCTGCACCTGCGCAATGATCTGCGACAGCTGCGTGCCGACCTGCTGCACCTCCTGCATGCCGCGGCGGACCTCCTCGGAAAACTTGTCCATGCCCATGACGCCGGCCGACACGGCCGACTGGATTTCCTTGACCATCTGCTCGATGTCGTAGGTGGCCACAGCCGTCTGGTCGGCGAGCCGGCGGATCTCGGTGGCGACCACGCCGAAGCCGCGCCCGAACTCGCCGGCCTTCTCGGCCTCGATGGCCGCATTCAGCGACAGCAGGTTGGTCTGGTCCGCCACCTTGGTGATGGTGGTGACGACCTGGTTGATGTTGCCGGCCTTCTCGCTCAGCACGGCGAGCTTGGCGTTGATCGACCCGACGGCTTCCATCACCTTGTGCATGGTCTCGGCCATGCGCTGCAGGCCGTCCTGCCCGCCGCCCGCCAGCGTGGCCGTTTCCTCGGCGACCTCCGACACCTCGCTCATGGTCCTCACCAGTTCGCGCGAGGTGGCGGAAATTTCCCTCGACGTGGCGCCGATCTCGGTGGTCGTCGCGGCGATCTCGCTGGCGGTGGCCTGCTGTTCCTTGGAGGTGGCGGCGATCTCGGTCGCGGAGGTGTTGACCTGGATGCCGGACTTCTGCACCTGGCCGAACAGCACCGTCAGCTGCTCCGTCATGCGATTGAACCCCTGCGCCAGCGTGCCGAACTCGTCGCGCCGCTCCAGGTCCATGCGCTGGGTGAAATCGCCGGTGCCGATCGCATCGGCGACCGTGAGCAGGCGGCCCAGCGGCCGCGTGATCGACTGCAGCAGCACATAGCCGAGCGCCAGCGCCAGCAACAGGGCGGCGGCGAGACTGAGCACGATGGCCGTGTTGGCGGTCGTCACAGCCCCCATGATCTGCCGGGCCGATTCCTCGCCGTTCGAGGCGTTGAAGTCGGCGACGACCTGGAGCGCGGCGCGGATCTTGGTGAACTGCGGATCGAGCTGGCTGTGCAGCAGCGCCCGGGCCTCCTGGTTCTTGTTGCCCGAGCTCAGCCGCAGGACGTCTTCCTGCGCGCGCAGGTAGGCGGCACGAAGGTTCAGGAATGCATCGAAGTTCTCCCTGTCCTTGGCCGTGAAGATGGTGGCCTCGTAGCTGCGGGACAGCTTCTCGAGGCTGGCCCGGTTGACCTGCAGCTGCGCGTCGACACTGCGCATCTCGGCATCTTCGGTTTCGAGAACGTGCTTCTGCGTGAGCGCGAAATTGTCGAGCCAGGCGGCCTTCAGCTGACCGCTGACCGCCATCCCCGGCACGGCGTCCTTCTGGATGACGGTCGCGTCCTGCGCCACGCGCGCGAGGCAGACATAGGCGACCGCGCCCATGACAATCATCAGGGCCAGCACGGCGGCGAAGCTGGCGAGAATGCGCTGTCGTATGGTCCAGGTATTCATCGGGTTCGTGGCATGGCCATCCATCGCGCTCGCCAAATCCGGGAGGTTGGCAAGATTGGGTGGCGACATTGGGCGCAGGCCCATCCGTTGTCAAGCTGGGCTTTTAGGCAGTAATCTTTAGACCTCCTGCCCCAGCCGGCCAGCCGCCCCGGCATGGCCGCACCGCCGTGTGGGCTGACGCTCAGCCGGCCCGGCGCCACCGGCCGGAATCGGGGCAGACGACGGCCCGCTCGCCATTCACCAGCACTTGCTCTTCGTCCAGTTGCGACGCGGCCGAAGGGTCGATGTCGAAGTCAACCCGAAGTGCGCGCGCCACGTGGGCATCCTCGATGGGGAGCTCCCAGGTCAGGAACAGCTGGGTGCAATCCTGGCCGGGCGCGAAGTCGGCCACGTCGAAGCCGCTGCAGCGGCGTCGAATGACGGCATGGGGCTGGCCCGTATCGAAGATCACGGCCGTTCCCCGGACCAGGGGGATGCGCAGGCCGGCCGACGGGAAATGCAGGTCCAGCCCCTTGTCCTCGCTCAGGAAGAGATTGCAGAAGGCCGCGCCGCCATATTGCGCACCGTCGTGGTGGTACCGCGCGCCGCGGCAGGCCATGAGGGCGACGTCGCTGGCGGCCAGCACCTCGGGCAGCCCCAGCGTGCGCGTCCAGTCGGACACCGCCTGCACGCAGTGCCTGTAGTCCGGCCAGCGCGCCCGCGCCCGGGCCAAGGGCAAGGGCTCGACGTCGCCGGGCTCCAGGAACAGGCGTGAAGAGATATCCCTTTCCCAGTCTGCAAACAGGCGTGCCGGGGGTGCGGGCACGTCGAGCGTGCCCGACAGCACGACATCGCTCACGCTTCGGCTGCGGAGGGTGTCGCCGCTCCAGAAGTAGGAAACAAGGGGGTCCCGGCTCATCCGGGCCAGTGTAGTGAGGCTGCAGGACCCCGGAGTGAGGCGCAGCCCCTTCAGCGATCGGGATGGGAGCGGGGCAACAGCTGCGCGCGCAGCCACGCGGCCAGGTCGGCCATCACCTGGGTGCCCAGCGCAGACACCGCGGTGAAGTGAATGCAGGCGTGGATGGCACCGGGGTAGTGGCGGTGCACGGTCGGCACGCCGGCCTCTGCGATGCGCAGCGCCAGCGCATGGCCTTCGTCACGCAGCGGGTCGTGGCCCATGGTGGCCAGCCAGGTGGGCGGCAGCGTGTGCAGTGCCGGCGCATGCAGCAAGGCGAAATCGGAGTGCCGCGCCAGCGCGCGGCGCCCGCCGAGGTAGCTGTCGATGAACCATCGCATGACGCCGGTGGTGAGGAACTTGCCCTCGCCGTTCTCGGCCATCGACGGGCTCGGTTCGCTGTAGTGCTGGGCGACCGGATAGATGAGGCCCAGTGCACGCGGCGCGATCGTGCCGGCTGCGCGCAGCGCCGCCACAGTGGCAAGCTGCGCGCCCGCGCTGTCGCCGGCCAGCGCGATGCGCGACGGATCGGCGCCGAGTTCGTGCGCGTGCGCGGCTATCCAGCGCAGCGCGCAGGCCACGTCGTCCACCGCCGCCGGAAAGGGATGCTCGGGCGCCAGCCGGTAGTCCACCGCCACCACCACGGCGGCCACGTCATGGCACAGGGTGCGGCACACCTTGTCGTGGGTTTCGAGGTCGCCGATCACGAAGCCGCCACCGTGCACGTAGAGCAGCAAAGGAAGCGGCCCCTGCGGCGCGTCGGGCTGGTAGATGCGCAGCGTCAACGGGCTGCCGGGGCCGTCGATGACACGGTCGTCCGCCGACGCGATGGCCGGTGCCGGCAGGCCCAGGCCGGCGGCCAGGTCGCGGTAGACCTGGCGCGCCACCGGCGGCGGCAGCGACTCCAGCGGCGGGTGGCCTTCGGCGGCGGCCTGCGCCAGGAAGCCGGCCAGTGCCGGGTCGAGGGGCGCCGTGTCGAGCACGGCAGCGATGGAGGTGCGGGTCATGGCGCGTCAGATGTAGGTCGATGCCAGTCCGCCGTCGACCGGGATGTTGGCGCCGCTGATCCAGCGCGCCTCGTCGCTGCACAGCCACGCGATCACCGGCGCGATCTCGTCGGCGAAGCCGGGGCGCAGCATGCGGTGTGCGTCGGCCTGCACCCGCTCCTGGCCGAGCATGCTCACGAAGTCGCCCAGGATCGGCGTGAACACCGGACCCGGCGCGACGCAGTTCATGCGCACGCCGTGTTCCAGAAACCATTGCTGCGACTGCGTGGCGCTCCAGACGATCAGCGCTTCCTTGAAGTACTGGTAGCAGGTCTCCTGCGGCACGGGGTGGTCGCGCAGCCAATGGGCGCCGGCCTCGAAGCCCTGCGCGGCGGCCAGGGCCTTGTGCGGCGCCAGGCGCTGCGGCCACTCGGCGCCGAGGATGGAGGCCACGTTGACGATGGAACCGCCGCGCGGGATGCGTGGCAGCGCCTGTTCGCTCAGGTGGCGCAGGCCCAGGTAGTTGACGTCGGCGACCAGTTTCACCGGGGCCGTGCCGGGCACGCCGGCGATGTTGCACAGCGCGTCGAAGCGCTCGGGCAATTGCGCCACGGCCGCGTCGATGGCGGCGGCGGAGCCCAGGTCGGCCTTGACGAAGCCGTCGAGCGTGAGGCTGGGGTCGTTGCGGTCCACGCCGATGACGCGGGCGCCGGCAAAGCGCGCGATGCGCACCACCTCGGCGCCGATGCCCGACGACACGCCGGTGACGACGATGGTTTTTCCTTGAAGCTGCATGTGTATGTCTCCGGGTTTTGATGAAGGTCAGAACGGATAGGGATGCGGCGCCTGCTTGATGGTCAGCCACTGCCACTGGGTGTATTCCTCCCAGTCGGCCGGGCCGCCCACGCTGCTGCCGTTGCCGGCGATGCCGGGGCCGCCGAAGGGGTTGACGCACTCGTCGTTGACGGTCTGGTCGTTGATGTGGACCATGCCGGAGTTCAACTGCGCGGCCATCGCCATGGCCCGTCCGATCGAGGGCGAGATCACCGCCGACGCCAGGCTGCCCTGGTGGTTGTTGGCGAGGGCCACGGCCTCGTCGTCGGTCTGGAAGGTGATGATGTTGGCGACGGGGCCGAACACTTCCTCGTCGTACACGCGCATGCCGGCCTTCACGCCCGCCAGCACCGTGGGTTTGTAGAAGAGGCCGTCGCTGCTGCCGCCGGCCAGCAGCTGCGCGCCGGCCGCGATGCTGTCCTGCACGATGGCATGCACGCGGTCGCGCTGCTTCGCGTCGATCAGCGGTCCCAGGGCCACCTGGCCGCTGGCGCCGTCGCCCACCGGCAGGTGCTGGGCCTTCGCGACCAGCCGCTGCGTGAAGGCGGCGGCAATGCGCTCGTGCACGATGATGCGGTTGGTCGCCATGCAGATCTGGCCCTGGTGCAGGTAGGCGCCCCAGGCGGCATTGCTGGCCGCGATGTCGAGGTCGGCGTCTTCCAGGACGATCAGCGAGTTGGCGCCGCCCAGCTCCAGCGTGACCTTCTTCAGGTGGCGCCCCGCCAGTTCGCCGATGCGCCGCCCCACGGCGGGCGAGCCGGTGAAGGCGATCATCGGCACGTGCGCATCGGTCACCAGGGCTTCGCCGGCGGCGGCGTCGCCGGGCAGCACCTGCAGCAGGCCGGCGGGCAGGCCCGCCACTTCGAACACGCGGGCGATCATGAAGCCGCCGCTCACCGGCGTGCGCGCGTCGGGCTTGACCACCACGCCGTTGCCGGCCGCGAGGGCCGGCGCCACGGTGCGAAGCGTGAGGATGAGCGGAAAGTTGAAGGGCGAGATCACGCCCACCACGCCGCGCGGCACGCGCCGCGCCAGGCTGGTGGTGCCGCTCGCGCTCGGCAACACCTGGCCCTGCGCCTGCAGCGGCATGGCCGCCGCCAGGTGGCACAGGGTGATGGCCTCGCGCACCTCGTGCTGACCCTTGGGCAGGATGGCGCCGGTCTCCCGGGCCACATACAGCGCCAGCTCGTCGAAGTGCTGCTCGAACAGCGCCGCGGCCCGCAGGAACACCGCGGCCTTCTCGCGCGGCGCCACCTGCGCCCAGCTTTTCTGCGCCTGCGCCGCGGCGGCCGTGGCCAGCCCCATGTCCTGCGCGTCGGCGATGCCGACGGTCGCCATCACCTGGCCCGTGGCCGGTTCGACGACGTTGCGCACACCGCCGGCGGACGCGACCCACCCGCCGTTGAACACCTTGCCGGCCCAGGCCGCCGCGTCCAGGAACGCCAGCTTCTGCGAAACACCCATGACTCACCCCTTGCGAAAAAGTTGATCGACGGGCCGCGGGTGGAAATGCCCGCGGCACGGCCTTCTTTTCGCAACGGGCATACCAGCGGCGCCGCGGCAGAGTGGCCCGACACCGCTGCGCGACGTTGTTTTCATTGGGGAATTAGGGGAATTCCCGGAGTTGTAATAGTTATTCGAAATAACTGGTTTACCCTGATCCGAGCTTTCATCAAATGATGAAAAATCGGCCGCTCGTTTCACCAAACGATGAACTCGAAATTGACCAAAGCCACTGCCTCACCGGTCCCGCAGCGGATCTCGCTGGCCGAGGTGGCGCGTGCCACCGGCGCTGCGCTGGGCCGTTTCGACGGCGCCGACGTGGCGCGCGCGATGAGCCGCTTCGAGGCCTCGCACGTGGGCAGCGAAGCGCACCCGACGATTGCCGACATCAGCGAATGCCTGTTCTTTTCGCCCGGCGACGGCCGCATCTGGCTGCAGGACCAGCGCATGGTGCTGCTGCATACCGAGGCGCTGGGGTCGCTGCGGCGCGAACTCATCGACAGCCTGGGCCAGGAGAAGGCGCGCGGCCTGTTCACGCGCGCGGGCTATGTCAGCGGCGCGCGCGATGCGCAGCTGGTGCGCAAGCATTGGCCCGAGGCCGAGCTGGCCGCGGCCGCCATGGCCGGCACCCGCCTGCATGCGCTGGAAGGCGTGGTGAAGGTCGAGCTGGTGCATGCGCGCTACGACCCCGAGACCTCGGACTACGAGGGCGAATTCATCTGGCACCACTCGAGCGAAGACGACGAGCACATCGCGGCCTACGGCATCGGCGGCTCGCCAGCCTGCTGGATGCAGGTGGGCTATGCCACCGGCTACGTCAGCACGCTGTTCGGGCGGCTGGTGGTGTTCCGCGAGGTCGCCTGCCGCTCGATGGGCGAGAGCCACTGCCGCGTGATCGGCAAATCGGCGGAGCGCTGGGACGACGTGGAAGAAGACATGCGCTACCTGCGCGCGCGCGATTTCGTCGGCGTGCCGCCCTACGGCAGCACGGCGCCGCAGGCCGCCGAGTTGCCCACGCCGCCGCGCAAGAGCGACGCGATGGTGGGCGCGTCATCGGCATTCAACGCGGCCTGTCACCTGCTGCATCGCGTGGCGCCGACCACGGCCACCGTGCTTTTCACCGGCGAGTCCGGCGTCGGCAAGGAAAAGTTCGCGAGCATGCTGCACAGCATCAGCCCACGGCGCGACAAGCCCTTCGTCGCGGTGAATTGCGCGGCCATTCCGGAGACGCTGATCGAGTCCGAGCTGTTCGGCGTGGAGCGCGGCGCCTACACCGGCGCGGGCGCGGCGCGGCCGGGACGCTTCGAGCGCGCCCACGGCGGCACGCTGTTCCTGGACGAGATCGGCACGCTGAGCTACGCGGCCCAGGGCAAGCTGCTGCGCACGCTGCAGGAGGGCGAAGTCGAGCGCGTGGGCGGCACGCGCAGCATCCAGGTCGACACGCGCGTCGTCGCGGCCACCAACGTCGATCTGCGCCAGGCCGTGCGCGAGGGAAAGTTTCGCGACGACCTGTTCTTCCGGCTCAATGTCTTTCCCATCCACCTGCCGCCGCTGCGCGAGCGGCGCGACGACGTGCCGCTCCTGATGAGCCATTTCCTGCAGCACTACGGCCGCAAGCACGACCGGCAGGTTGCCGGCTTCACGCAGGCCGCCGTCAAGGCGCTCCTGAACTACGACTACCCCGGCAACATCCGCGAGCTGCAGAACCTGATCGAGCGCGCCGTGATCGTCGCGCCCGAGGGCAGCCTGCTCGAAGTGCACCACCTGTTCACGAGCGGCGAGACGCTGGACAAGAACGTGCTGTCGGTGCGGCCGGATGGCCACCTGGCGGGCGCGGCCGGCGGCCCGCCTCCGCAGGCCGCGCCTTCGGACCACGCCGGCTCCGCTTCGTTGGGGCACATGGAAGAGACGCTGATCCGCCGTGCGCTGGCGCAATGCGGAGGCAACCTCTCCGCGGCCGCGCGCGTGCTGGGCGTCACGCGCCCCCAACTGGCCTACCGTGCGCGCAAGCGCGGCATCACGGGCTGACGACCGCCGGCGCCGCGGCTGTATTTATCGATTGCCCCCCAGGCGCTGCGGTGCTTCAATGTCGGCTCCTGCGGTGACGAAGGAGACTTCCATGGCCTACGAAGCGCGATATGTCCTGCGACCCAACCCCGGCGCCGATCTCGGGGCCGTCATCGAAGCCTTGAAGGCGGGCGCGGCGCTCTGGAAGAAGCACGGTGCGCCCGACCCGCAGCTGTGGAGCGTGGCCGCCGGAGAACTGGGCAACTATGTCCTGACCGTGCAGTTCGAGAACGCGACGGCGTACGCGAAGGTCACGGATCCGTTGTCGGCCGACCCCGAATTCCGCCGCTGGCAAGCGAGCAACGTCCAGTCCGGCGCGTTCACGTGGGTGCGCAGCAACCTCATGCGCGAACTCCCCCTGTCGTAAAGCCGAAAGCCGCCGCCGCGCTCAGTGGGGGCGCCGATGTTCGCGCTCCCTCGCAGCGCGCACTTCCGTCGAAATGGACGAGACCACGGCGGCCCATTCCTCTGCCGTGAGCAGCAGGGCCGTCTGCGAGTGCAGGAGCGTGTCCTCCTTGTCCAGGTGCACGTACATGAGTTGGCGGTGCCGTTGCAACAGGGCCTCGGCCTCCGCGGCTGCGCGCACATCGCCGGCCTCGGCAAGCTTCAAGAGGGCCTCCGCCCGCGAGAGGAGGTCGTTGCACTGTTCGCTCTCCGCGTCGAGCTGGTCGAGAAGCGCGTCGGCTTCGCTCGAGCGGCCGCGCAGCATGTTCAGCATGACGACGCCCTTGGGGCGATGCGTCGTTGCTTCAAAGGCCTGGAAGCGCTCGATGACTTCGATGGCAGACCTTGCCCGTTGCCCGGTGCAGGCCCCGGCGTCCATCTTCGTCGCCGTATCGAGTCGAGCCAGCAACTCCCGGGTGCGGGTGTGCTCGGCGCGCAAGATGGCCCACGCGCATTCGGCTGCCAACATGCTTCACCTCCTTGGGAGCAGCGAACTGCTCCGAAACTGCGTGTGAGCTTGAGCCTTCTTTCCTTAACGCCATGGTTCTACATCGTCGCGGCCGGCACCGCAAGCCTCGCCTCAAAGCCCGGGCTGCAGCGTTCCGTTGCGCGCCACGACGCGGCCGCCCGCCACCACCAGCTTGCGCACCGGGCGCGAGACGACGGCCTGCGCGATGGTCTGGGCATCGACCAGCACCAGGTCGGCGCGGTTTCCTGGCACGAGGCCATAGGCCTCGAAGCCGCAGCCGCGCGCGCCGGCGTGGGTGACGGTGTCGAGCGCCACGTCGATCTCGTCGTCGCGGCGCAGGTTGTAGCGCAGGCCGATGAGCATGGCGCGCTCCAGCATGTCGGGTGTGCCGTACGGGGTCCAGGTGTCGCGGATGCCGTCGTTGCCGCCGAGCACGGTCACGCCGGCCTGCCGGCAGGCCATGAGCGGCGGCACGCTGCGCGAGGGCGGCGCGCTGGTGATGAGCACCACGCCGAGCGCCGCCATGCGCGCGAGCAGTGTTTCGCGCTCGCGTTCGCCCACGTCGCCGAGGCAGAAGCCGTGGCTGATGGCCACCTTGCCCTGCATGCCCAGCGCCTGCGCGCGCTGCAGGATCAGGTCGAGCGAGAACGCGCCCATGGCGCCCGGCTCGTGCAGGTGGATGTCGATGGGTCGCTGGTGCCTGTCGGCAATGCCGAAGAGCACGTCGAGCGAGCGCACCGGGTCGCCGTCGATGGCGCAGGGGTCGAGGCCGCCGAGCACGTCGGCGCCCAGTGCCAGCGACCGGTCGAGCAGCTCGGCCGTGCCGGGGCGGCCCAGCAGGCCCGATTGCGGGAACGCGACGATCTGGATCTGCTGCAGCTCGCGCAGCGCCTCGCGCGTGCGGAGGGTGCCTTCGAGGTGGCGCAGGCCGGCCTGCGTGTCGACATCGACATGGGTGCGAAGCCGCGTGGTGCCCAGCGCGAGAAAGGCCTTGGCCAGCACCAGCGACTGCGCCGCGGCGTCGTGCCCGCTGGCATGCCGGAAGGCGCGCTCGTTCTCGATCCTGTCGGTGAGGTTCGGGCCGACTTCGTTGCGGTACCAGGGCATGCCCCACAGCGTCTTGTCGAGGTGGGTGTGGCCTTCGACCAGGCCGGGCAAGAGCAATGCGCCGCCGCCCTCCTCGACCGCGGCATCGGCCGGCGCGGCGAGCGCGGCGCCGGTTGCGGCAATGCGGCCATCGCGCACCAGCACGTCGACGGGGGAAGCGCCCATGGGGCGCACGTTGCGGATCAGGAGCGTGGGCATGTTGGAAGTCATCGAGCGGTTGTCATGAACAGCGTACCCAGATTCGGGCGCGTGGTCATCACCGCACAGTTCGTTCCAGGCCGAAGTGTCGGCGTCGCGGTCTCGCGATGATCGGCGCACCATGCACACGACCACACTCGCCACGGCCGGCAAGACGCCTCCCCACGCAGCTTTCGAATGGGCCCTGCTCGCGGTGCTCGCCACCTGCTGGGGCGCCTCGTACACCTTCATCAAGATCGGCGTCGAGACGCTGCCGCCCGTCACCCTGATCGCGGCGCGCACGCTGATTGCGGGCCTGCTGCTGCTCGCTGTGCTGCGCATGCGCGGCGTGAAGCTGCCGAAGGAGCCCGCCATGTGGGGACGCTTCGCGCTGCAGGCCTGCCTGAACAGCGTGCTGCCCTTCACGCTCATCGCGTGGGCCGAGCGCAGCGTGGATGCCGGGCTTGCGACCATCCTCAACTCGACCTCGCCGATCTTCATCTTCCTGCTGGGCCTCGGCCTGGGCGGCGCGGAAAAGCCCACGCTGCGCCGGCTGTTCGGCGTGGGTGCGGGCCTGGCGGGCATCTGCCTGATCGTAGGCTTCGAGGCGCTGCACGGGCTGGGGCATTCGCTGCTCGCGCAGCTCGGGCTGGTGGCGGCGGCCGTCTGCTACGGCTGCGCGGCGATGTTCGGCCGCGTCTTCAAGGGGCTGGACCCGATGGTGCCCGCCGCGGGATCGCTGCTGAGCGGTGCGGCGATGCTGGTACCCGCGAGCATCGCGATCGACCGGCCGTGGACGCTGGCGCCTTCGGCCGCGTCGATGATGGCGGTGCTGGCGCTGGCGGTGCTCTCCACCGCGCTCGCCTTCACCATTTACTTCCGGCTGATCAGGACGCTCGGGCCGATGTCGACCGCCGCGCAGGCCTACCTGCGCGTGCCGATCGGCGTGGCGATCGGCGTGGTCTTTCTGGGCGAGGCGCTCTCGCCCACCGCGTGGCTCGGGCTCGCATGCATCATGGCCGGCGTGGTCGCGATGACGATGCCCGCGCGCGGCGGAACCGCAACGCTCCGCGGCTGAACGGCCTGCCGGAACGCCGCCCAACTGCGGCGGCGGCCGCATCCCGCTCAAGAATTTTGCGTCCGGCCCCGCATTTTTTACGCGGCCTTTAGACGCGCCCTCCTACGCTGCCGGCTCCTCCATCCGTTAGCGATTTCTTTCGATGAAACACCTGATTCGCATCGCCCTGCCGGTGCTCGTTCTCCCCGCCCTCGCCGCCTTGCCGGTGCTCGCGAGCGCGCAGCTCACCGGCAATGTCGCACTGACCAGCAACTACAAGTTCCGCGGCCAGGACCAGGACATGATCGGGCGCAACGACTACGCCAAGACCCGCGGCTTCAAGCCCGCCATCCAGGGCGGCTTCGACTACGCCTTCGGCGAAAGCGGCTTCTACGTCGGCAACTGGAACTCCAGCGTCAACTGGCTCAAGGGCAACAGCATCGAGAGCGACATCTACGGCGGCT
>Ga0102589_1000965_pt1 | contig 45367 bp, 38 predicted proteins | sample AraplaMF_Col_mLB_FD_76858 | JGI IMG/M metagenome (GOLD analysis project Ga0102589, IMG submission 76858) | Arabidopsis root microbial communities from the University of North Carolina, USA - plate scrape MF_Col_mLB | ecosystem: Host-associated > Plants > Roots > Endosphere | place: USA...
AATCGATTCTTTTTCATGACCCATGGCCTGAACCCCGCCCAGCAAGAAGCCGTCAACTACCTGCATGGCCCTTGCCTGGTGCTGGCGGGAGCCGGCTCGGGCAAGACCCGGGTGATCACGCACAAGATAGGCCAGCTGATCCAGTCGGGGCTCAAGCCCGAGCAGGTCGCCGCGATCACCTTCACCAACAAGGCCGCTGCCGAGATGCGCGAGCGGGCCAAGGCGCTGATCGGCAAAAGCGCCAAGGGCGTGCTGATCTGCACCTTCCACGCGCTGGGCGTGCGCATGCTGCGCCAGGACGGCGAGGCGCTGGGCCTGAAGCCCCAGTTCTCCATCCTTGACAGCGACGACGTGACCAGCATCCTGAAGGATGCCGGCGGCAGCACCGACGCGGCCACCGCGCGGCAATGGCAGTGGACCATCAGCCTCTGGAAGAACATGGGCCTTAACGCGGCCCAGGCCATGGCGCAGGCCAATGGCGACGAGGAACGCGCCATCGCGCGCGTGATGGCGCACTATGAAGAGCGCCTGACCGCCTACCAGAGCGTGGACTTCGACGACCTGGTGGGCCTGCCGCTCAAGCTGCTGCGCGAGCATGACAGCGTGCGCAGCAAATGGCAGGAATCCCTGGGCCATGTGCTGGTCGACGAATACCAGGACACCAACGCCACGCAGTACGAGATGCTCAAGCTGCTGGTGGGCGCGCGCGGCCGCTTCACGGCCGTGGGCGACGACGACCAGTCGATCTACGGCTGGCGCGGCGCCACGCTGGACAACCTGCGCAAGCTGCCGCAGGACTACCCCAACCTCAGGGTGGTCAAGCTCGAGCAGAACTACCGCTCGACCAGCGCCATCCTGCGCGCGGCCAACAATGTGATCGGCCCCAACCCCAAGCTCTTCCCGAAGACGCTGTTCAGCGAGCTCGGCGAGGGCGAGCCGGTGCGCGTGGTCGACTGCGACAGCGAGGAGCACGAGGCCGAGCGGGTGGTGGCGCGCATCCAGAGCCTGCGCGCCGAAGGCAGCCTGCAGGCCGAGGGCGGGCAGTACAAGGAGTGGAAGGATTTTTGCGTGCTGTACCGCGCCAACCACCTCGCCAAGCCTTTTGAAAAAGCCTTTCGCCGCGCCAACATTCCCTACAAAGTTTCAGGCGGGCAGAGCTTTTTCGACCGCGCGGAGATCAAGGACCTGTGCTGCTGGATGCGGCTTCTGGTCAACAACAACAACGACCCGGCATTCATGCGCGCGGTGACCACGCCCAAGCGCGGAATCGGCCACACCACGCTGGGCGCGCTGGGCACTTTCGCGAGCCAGACCAAACAAAGCCTGTTCGAGGCGCTGTTCAGCAACTCGCTGGGCTCGGTGCTGCCGGCCAAGGCGGTGGGCTCGCTGCACGAGTTCGGCCGCTACCTCAACGACCTCGAGTACCGCGCCAAGCGCACCGTCGGCGCCGAGGACGCGCGCGCCTTCCTGAACGACTGGCTCAAGGAAATCGATTACGAGAAACACCTCTACGACGGCGAGGACAGCGAAAAGCTCGCGGCCGCGCGCTGGACCAATGTGATGGATTTCTGCGACTGGGTGGCCCAGCGCTGCGGCGGGCAGATCGAGGACGCCTCGGGCGCGGTGGTGGCCGCCGAGACCAAGACCATGCTGGAGGTGGTGCAGACGATTGCACTGCTCTCCACCATCAGCGAACGCGAGGGCGACCAGAACGTGGTGACGCTGTCCACTCTGCATGCCGCCAAGGGCCTGGAGTGGCCGCACGTGGTGCTGGCCGGGGTGAACGAGGGCCTGCTGCCCTTCAAGCTCGAAGAGGACGACGGCAGCAACACGGACGACATCGCCCTGCGCCTGCAGGAAGAGCGCCGCCTGATGTATGTGGGCATCACGCGCGCGCAGCGCACGCTGGCCGTGAACTGGCTGCGCAAGCGCAAGAAGGGCCGCGACATGATTCCCGGCGCGCCCAGCCGCTTCATCGCCGAGATGGCGCTGGACAAGGCCACCGTGAAGGAAGACCCGCGCGAAAAGCTCAAGGCCCTGCGCGCGGAGTTCGCGAAAAAGTCCGCCGAGGGGATTGCCGCGGCGGCGGCGGCAGAAAGCCGCTAGCGCGGGCTTATAGCCCCAGCCATTTGCCTAGGTCCATCAGCTTCGCCTGGTCATACTCGGTGAACCCCTGCACGGTGAGTGCGTCCAGTCGCTTCCTGCCATCGGCGGACTGATCCAGTCCCACAAAGTAAGCGCTCAGCTGAGCGCGTTCCGCTTCAGTCAGCTTGCCGCTGGCGATCAGGTGCTTGATAGGCACGGGCTTGCTGGTGGCCAGCACCTTGCCGCCCTTGGCCTGCCAGTCTTTGACCACCGCGCGCGAGGCGGTAACTCCCGAAGCCACCATGCCGTGCTCCACCATAAAGGGCACGGCGTCCTGCAGTTTCACGTACACGGTTTCCAGCGGTTGCGGCCCGAACGCGTCACGCAAGGCGGCGCGCATGATCACCGAGGTGATGGAGTCTTCACCGGGCGCGCCTATCTTGAGGCCCTTCAGGTCGCTGATGGACTTGAGCGGGGAATCGCTGCGCACCATGAAAGAGGCGCTGTATTCGGTGAAGCCCTTGGTCACCGCGATGAGGCGGTAGCCGTTTTTGGACATCGCCCGGATGGAATGGTGGGCCGGGTGCACATAGGCGATGTCGTAACGCTGCTCGGCCAGGCCGGCCGCGAGCTCCTTGTAGTCTGTTACTGGCTGTATCTTGACGGGCCGCTTGAGCAGCTTGCCCAGATCGTCGGACAGCTCGCGAAAACGGTCGACGGTAGCGCCCGGGTTGACCCCGTAAGTCACGCCTTCGTTCACTGCGAACACCAGCGGCGCCCCCTGAGCGCAGGCTTGACCGGCCAGCAAAGCCAGCATCAGCGCACTTATATATTGACGGATTTTCATGGTGGTCACCTCTTTGGATAAATGGAAACAAATGTAGTATTACAGTTACAAATGGTTTCAACTCACGGGTTAACCTGCGTTGCGCGTCATAGAAGATGTATTCGTGAGATAGTTCGCAGGCCCCAGGGTTGGTGCGTTGCTTAAACCCCGCAACTTGCCGCCCCGAGTTTTCCCTCCCACCGCTGCACCGCAACCCCGGCCGCCCGACCTGGGCCTGTGCCGCGTTTCCTGCAGCCCCGTTCTGAACGCCCGAGCCGGCGTTCGCCTGTCCATGATTTCGAAGACCTTCCGAATTGCCCTTTTGCTGATCGCGTCCTGCGCCACATCCACCGGCCTTATCGCCCAAACCAAGACCGATACCGCGTGTCCCGCGGCGGCAGACATGAAGGCCGCGCAGCTTTACGGCCTGTGGGCCGTGCGCTTTGACAACCCGCCCGCCGGCCTGCCGGCCCGCGCCACCATGCTGCTGGAGCGGCACGCGGAATTCGCCGAAAGCCTGGCCGGCATCGTGAGCCGTGACCTGGGCGCGGCCGCCGGCACCAAGGCCATTGCCGGCCATGCCGCCAAGGCCGCGCTGGCGGGCGACCTCGAGGGCGGCATGCTGCTGCTTGACGAGTCCTCCGACAACATCAGCATCACCGGCACCTGGAACGGCGAGATGGTCGAGGGTTCCTGCGGCAAGGCCTTCAAGGGCAGCTGGAAAGACACCAGCAGCAGCGCGCCCGACAACGCGCCGGATGTGCCCTTCACGCTGACCCGGCTGCCCTGAGCCCGGTATCCTTTAGAACACCACCGGACCTACAGCCCCTCATGCGACAGAAACTTTCCGCATTCGCCGCCCCCCTGCTTTGGGCCGGCCTCCTGGCGCTCACGAGCACCAGCATCGCGCAGGCGCAAACACCCTCCGCCGCGCGCTCCCCCCTGGGCTGGCAGGCCTGCCAGGCCCTGAAAGCCGACCCCGCCGCGCAACTGGCCTGCTTCCAGCAGTGGGCCGACGCGCAGACACCCGCCAACATGCCCGCGCCCAGCCTCACCACGGCGCCGGCCAATCCGGCGACCGGCCAGCCGGCCACGCCGGTGCTGCTGCTGCCTTCGTTGAACACCGAGGCGCCCGACGGCAAGCCCATAGGCTGCAAGAACACCAAGTACTCCGAACTCTCTCGCTTCTGGGAGCTGCAGCGCGGCACCGACTGCGACACCTTCTCGCTGCGCGGCTACCGGCCGATCACGCTGGCGGTGTCGACCTCCGACAGCGTGAACATGCAGCCCTCCTCGCCTTCGCTGGGCCATACCGCGCTGACCGCGCAGCCCTATATGCGGACCGAGAACAAGATCCAGCTCTCGGTGCGCACCAAGATCGCCAAGGGCTTGTTCAAGAACGGCCCCGAGGACGACGACGACCACGACTCGCTGTGGTTCGGCTACACGCAGCAAAGTTACTGGCAGCTGTTCAACGGCAGCATTTCGCGGCCCTTCCGCACCACCGACCATGAGCCCGAGGTCCTTTACATCTACCCGCACCAGATCCCGCTGGCCGGCGGCTGGACCTACCGGCTCTCGGGCCTGGGGCTGGTGCACCAGTCCAACGGCCAGTCGCTGCCGCTGTCGCGCAGCTGGAACCGCGTCTACCTGATGGGCGCGGCCGAAAAAACGCTGGGCCAGGACTCGGGCCTGACCCTGCAGGGACGCATCTGGGACCGGCTCAAGGAGTCCTCCGGCAACGACGACAACCCCGGCATCGAAAACTACATAGGCCGCGCCGAAGTCACCGGCAGCTGGCAAGTCAACAAGGCCAACACCCTGGGTATCACGCTGCGACATTCGCTGCGCAAGGAAGCCCGCGGCTCGGTGCGCCTTGACTGGATGATGGCGCCCGCCTCCTCGCCCAACTACACCGGCCTGCGCTACCACGTGCAGCTCTTCAGCGGCTATGGCGACAGCCTGGTCGACTACAACCGCAAGCGCACCGTCCTGAGCGTGGGCCTGAGCCTGGTCGACTGGTAGCCGCGGCGCTTTTGTCGGCGCTTGGGTGGCGGTTTTGCCAGCACGCGGACGGCGTGCCGGCTGATACACAAAAGCGCGGGCCGGCCCCAAGCTGGGCCCATGACCGAGCCCACCACCTTTACCCTGGCCTGCATCGTGGCCGGCGCGCTGCTGATCGCGATGACGCTGGGCGGCTCCTTCATCGCGCGCCTGCCGCTGAGCGCCGCCATGCTCTACCTCGGCGTGGGCGTGGCCGTCAGCCCTGTGGGGCTGGGGCTGCTCAAGCTCGACGCGATGAAGAACACCGTGCTGCTGGAGCGCCTCACGGAGGTGGCCGTGCTGGTCTCGCTGTTCACCTGCGGCATGAAGCTGGAGTTCCGCTTCAAGGACCGCCGCTGGCGCGTGCCGGTGCAACTGGCGACGGTCTCCATGCTGCTCACGGTGGCGGCGGTCGCCGCGCTGGGCGTCTATGCCCTGGACCTGCCGCTGGGCGCGGCCGTGCTGCTGGGCGCCATCCTCGCGCCCACCGATCCGGTGCTGGCCTCCGACGTGCAAGTGGCCAACCCTGGCGACCGCGACCGCCTGCGCTTCGGCCTCACGGGTGAAGGCGGGCTCAACGACGGCACGGCCTTTCCCTTGGTCATGCTCGGACTGGGCTTGCTGGGCCTGCACGAACTCGGCGAAGGCGGCTGGCGCTGGTGGGCCGTCGACGTGCTGTGGGCGGTGGCCGGCGGCCTGGCGCTGGGCTGGCTGCTGGGCACGCTGGTGGGCCGCCTCATTCTTTACCTGCGCATGCGGCACCGCGAGGCGCTGGGCTCGGACGAGTTCATCGCGCTGGGGCTGATAGGGCTGACCTACGGCCTGGCGCTGCTGAGCCACACCTACGGATTTCTCGCGGTGTTCGCGGCCGGGCTGGCGCTGCGCCGCATCGACGAGCCCCATGTGCGCCCGCAGGTGCAGGCGGCCGATCCCGGCGAGGCCCTGAGCCCCGCGGAACAGGAAGCCTCGGGCGCCGAGGCGCCGGCCCACATGATGCGCGCGGTGGAGCGCTTCAACAGCCAGCTGGAAAGCTTTGCCGAAGTCGCCATCGTGCTGGCGGTGGGCGTGCTGGTGGCAACGACACGCTTTCGCGCCGAGGTGTTGTGGTTCATCCCGCTGCTGTTCCTGGTGGTGCGGCCCGCAGCGGTTTACATCGGCCTGCTGGGCACGCCGGTCAAGGGCGCGCAGCGCCGGCTCATGGGCTGGTTCGGCATACGCGGCATAGGCTCGCTGTATTACCTGCTCTACGCCATCAACCACGACATCGAGCGCGCGCTGGCCCAGCAACTGCTGTCCATCACGCTGGCCGTCATCGTGGCCTCGGTGGTCGCGCACGGCGTTTCGGTCACGCCGCTGATGAAGCGCTATGAGGCGCGCAAGGCAAGCCGGCGGCGCTGAGAGCCTCCCACAGGCTTGACGGCCTTGGGCCGCGGAGAAAAGACCCGGCATTCCGTATGTCGATGATATTGATAACCATTCTCATTTGTATAATCCTGGTTTTGCCCTTCACAAAATCCCAGGAGCCGCCATGACATCCGTGCTGAAACCCGTTGTTCTTGCCACCCTGCTCGCCCTGCTGGCGGCGCCCGCCATGGCCCAGCCCGCAGCCCCCGCGAACAGCACCGTGGCGGCGTCGCCGGCCGCGACGGCTCCCGCCGTGGCCAAGCACTATGCCCAGCTGGTGCTGGCCAGCTATGAAGACACCCTGGCCGGCGCGCTCACGCTGCAAAAAGCCGTGCAGTCTTTCACCGCCGCACCTTCCGACGAGGGCCTCAAGGCCGCGCGCAAGGCCTGGCTGGACGCGCGCGAGTTTTACGGCCAGACCGAGGCTTTCCGCTTTTACGGCGGCCCGATCGACGACAAAAACGGCCCCGAGGGCCGCATCAACGCCTGGCCCATGGACGAGTCCTATGTCGACTACGTGAAAGACGCGCCCAACGCCGGCATCATCAACAAGCGCAAGACCGTCATCGGCAAGAAGCAGCTGGCCAGCCTCAACGAGCGCAACGGCGAAGAAAACATTGCCACCGGCTGGCACGCCATCGAATTTTTGCTGTGGGGCCAGGACCTGAGCACCACGGGCCCGGGCAACCGTTCGTTTGAAGATTTTGTGGACGGCAAGAAGCCCAACGCCGACCGCCGCCGCCAGTACCTGCAGGTGGTGACCGACCTGCTGGTCGACGACCTGCGCAGCCTCACCAAGGCCTGGGCGCCCACGGCCACCTCCTACCGCGCGAAGTTCGAGCGCGGCGGCATGGAGTCGGTGCGCAAGATATTCGTCGGCCTGGGCTCGCTCTCGCGCGGCGAACTCGCGGGCGAGCGCCTGGAGGTCGCGCTGGCCAGCCAGGACCAGGAAGACGAGCATTCGTGCTTCTCCGACAACACGCACCGCGACGTGGTGGCCAACGCCAAGGGCATACAAAACGTGTGGCTGGGCCAGTACAAACGCGCCGACGGCAGCACGCTCAGCGGCGCCTCGCTGCGCGAGCTGGTGGCTGCCAAAAACCCGGCGCTGGCGGACCGCACCACACAGCAGATCACCGCCTCGGTCGCAGCGGCCGAAGGCATACAGGCGCCGTTTGACCGCGAGATCGTCGGCGCCAAGGACGCGCCCGGCCGCCTGCGCGTGCAAAAAACCATCGACAGCCTGGTGCAGCAAAGCAAGGACCTGGTCGAGGCGGCCAACGCGGCCGGTATCACCAAGCTGACTTTGGTCAAACCTTAAGTGTTGCGCGGCGCTTCCCCCCACTTGGCCACGCGCCGCCTGCGCGCGGGTCTCGCCTGGCTGGCCGTGGCGGGCCTCGCGGGCCTGGCCCTCTGGACCCATGCGGGGGTCGCGCAAGACAGCGCTACGCCCGATGACGAAAAAACCGGCGGCGAGACCACCGTGTTCGCCACCGGCCAGAACGCGTTTTCCTTCCCGCTGGCCAATCTGCCCGACGAGGAGCGCACGCGCTTTGTCATCGGCAATTCCTTTTTCAGGCGCAACTGGGTGCAGGCGCCGTCCTCGACCACCGCGCGCGACGGCCTGGGCCCGCACTTCATCGCGCGCTCCTGCGGCGGCTGCCATGTGCAGGACGGCCGCGGCGCGCCGCCCGATTTCACGCGCGGGCTGTCCGAGCAGCCGGTAGGCCTCTTGCTGCGCCTCTCGATTCCGGGCAAGGACGCGCATGGCGGTCCCCTGTCCGACCCGGTGTACGGCGACCAGTTTTCCAACTTCGCGGTCCAGGGCGTGATGCCCGAAGGGCAGATCTCGCTGCGCTACGAGACCGTGCGCGGCAAGTTCGCCGACGGCACGCCTTATCAGCTGCAAAAGCCGCGTTACGGTTTCAGCAAGCTCAACTACGGCCCCATGGCCAAAGACGTGATGCTGAGCCCGCGCATCGCGCCGCAGATGGCCGGCGTGGGCCTGCTCGAGGCGATCCCCGAAGCGGAAATCCTGCGCAATGCACGCGAGCAGGCGGCCCTGGGCGGGCCGGTGCGCGGCGCGGTCAACCAGGTGTGGGACGCGCCTTCGCAGCAAATGCGCGTGGGGCGTTTCGGTTGGAAAGCTAACGTCGCCACGCTCGCGCACCAGACCGGCGGCGCTTTCCTCGGCGACATGGGCATCACCTCGCCGCTGTTCCCCAAGGAAACCTGCACCGGCGCGCAAAAGGATTGCCTGGCCGCACCGCACGGCGCGCAGGGCAAGGCGCCCGAGATCGACGAGAAGACTTTCAACGACGTAGTGTTCTACGAAAGCACGCTGGCGCCTGCCGCGCGGCGCAACCCGAAGGACGCCCAGGTGATGCAAGGCCAGAAGCTGTTTGCCCAGGCGCAATGCGCGGCCTGCCACCGGCCCAGCTATGTCACCGGCGACATCCCCTTCCCGCGCCTGGGCAGCAAGGCCGCGCAGGGCCAGACCATCTGGCCCTATACCGACCTGCTGCTGCACGACATGGGCGAAGGCCTGGCCGACGGCCGTCCCGACTTTCTCGCCAACGGCCGCCAGTGGCGCACGCCGCCGCTGTGGGGCCTGGGCCTGGTGCCCGACGTCAACGGCCACAACCGGCTGCTGCACGACGGCCGCGCGCGCGGCGCGCTGGAGGCCGCGCTCTGGCATGACGGCGAAGCCAAGGCCAGCAAGGACAAGGTTTTGCAGATGACGGGGCAGGAGCGCGCCGCGCTGGTCAAATTCCTCGAATCGCTGTAAGTGCCATGAAAACTTCGCGCGCTCCCTGGAAGGCCATTGCCGGCATCGCCTTGCTGGCTTGCGGCGCCGCATGCGCGCAAAACGTCGCACCGAATGTCGCCGTGCCCTTCTACACCGCCGGTGATTTCATGCGCGGCGTGTATCGCTTCTGGTATGCGCCGCAAGCCGCCGCGTTTGCCGAGCAGGCCGGCGGCCTTCCCACGGCGATTTCCGCGGTCTGCGATGCGGACGCCGGCGCGGCCACGGCGAAACTGGAGCAGGCGCGCGAACGCTGGAAAAGCAGCGCGCTTGCCTGGGACCGTTTAAGCGGCGTGCAGATAGGCCCGCTGGTGCAGCGGCGCTCGGCGCGCCAGATTGACTTCACGCCGACACGGCCCGAGCTCATCAAGCGCGCGATCCAGGCCGCGCCGCAGGACGCGACCGCCATGGAAAGCATAGGCACGCCGGCCAAGGGCCTGCCGGCGCTCGAGTGGCTGCTGTGGGCCCAGCCCATCGCGCCGGCCACGCCGGCCTGCCGCTATGCGCTGCAGGTGGCGGCCGATATCCAGCGCGAGGCCGATACGCTGGCCAAAGCCTTTGACGAACTGGCCGAGCGCCCGCCCGGCCAGGCCGAGGAAAGCCAGGGCCCCGCGATGAGCGAACTCATCAACCAGTGGACCGGCGCGCTGGAGCGATTGCGTTGGGCCGAAATGGAAAAGCCCCGCCTTGCCGGCAGCGCGCAAGGCGGCCGCAATGCCGCGGCCTATGCGCGCGGCGCCAGCGGCCAGACCGCCGCGCGCTGGGCCGCGCAATGGCAGGCGCTGCGCACGCTGGGCGCCTCGCAAGCCACCGAAGCGCCGCGTCCCGGTGCCGGCCTGGCGCCGATTGAAACCTATTTGCGCGGCCTGGGCCGCAACGAGCCGGCCGAGCTGCTGGCGCAAAGCGTGGGCAGGACCGACAAGGCACTGCAAAACATTTCGCCCGCGAACAAGGCCGGCATGACGGCCGCCGGTCGCTCACTGGCCGAGCTGAAAAAACTCACCGAGGCCGAGATCGCGCCCGCGCTGGAGGTGAGCATTGGATTTTCAGACGCCGACGGCGACTAGGAACCCGCCATGAGGAAGCTTGATGCCCTGACGAAGCTGCAGCGCCGGCAATGGCTGGCGCTGGCAGCGGCCGGCGCAAGTACCTGGCTCAAACCCGCGCTGGCGGCAGCTACCGCGACGGCCCCGCCGCAACAGCTGGCCGCCGCCTGGGAGGCAGCGCAGGGCTACCAGGTCGGCGTGCTGGCGTATCACGGCACCGCGCTCCAGGTCAGCGCGGCCCTCGACGTGCCGACGCGAGCCCACGGGGTGTGGGCCGAGCGCGGCGGCTCGCTGCTGGCGGTGGCACGCCGCCCGGGGGACTGGCTGCTGCGCTGGCGGCCCGTCAGCGAGGGCGAAAGCCAGGGCAAGGCCATCGCCTGGGCCTGGGCCGAACCGGACCGCGCCTTCAACGGCCACGTGATCGCGAGCGCCGACGGCAAAACGCTCTACACCACCGAAACGAACCTCGAAACCGGTGAAGGCCTGGTGGGCGTGCGCGATGCCGCCACGCTGGAAAAATCCGGCGAATGGCCAAGCCACGGCATGGACCCGCACGAGCTCTTGCTCGACGACGATGGCAGCCTGGTCGTGGCGAACGGCGGCATTCCCGCCTTGCCTGAAACCGGCCGCCTGAAGATTCACATGGAGCGCATGGATGCCTCGCTGGTGCGGCTGGACACGCGCAGCGGCGCGCTGCTGGGCCAATGGCGCCTGGCCGACAAGCGCCTGAGCCTGCGGCACTTGGCCTGGGGCCGCGCACCGGCGGCGGGCGGCCCGCGCGTATTGGGCATCGCGCTGCAGGCCGAGCATGAGGACAGCGCAGCCAAAACCGGCGCGCCCGTGCTGGCGCTTTTTGACGGCCGGAAGCTGCGGACCTGCGACGCCGGGGCCGGGCATGTGCTGGCCGGCTACGGCGGCGACATCGCCTGGGCGGCGGGCGCTTTTGCCGTGGGCTGTCCGCGCGCCAATGGCGTCGCCGTGTGGCAGGCCGACGGGCGCTGGACAGGTTTTTTCCCGCTGCAGGAGGCCTGTGCCGTCACCTCGGCCCCGGCAGCCGGCCGGGCCGACACCACACTCTGGGCCGGCGGGCGGTTCGCCGCGCTGGTGCGCGATGGCGCAGGCCGCACGGCTTCGCCGACGCTTGCAAATGTGCGACTGGACAACCACTGGGCCCCGCTGGCGGGCTAGAGGGTGGCCGGTGATTGACCGGATCACGGCCCATTTATCGCAAGCAAGGCACCGTGAATTCAAACGTGCCTTGCCCGGTGAACTTCACAGCTTCTTCCATCGCTCGCCATCGGTGGAGCGGTAGGTGCCGCCGGTGGCGCAACAGCCTCCCGCACCAAAAGCCATACGCCCGAGTGTGACGGTGACCGCGCCGTTTTCCGCACGCAGCGTCTGCCGATCGCACGAGGAGAAAAAGGGATAGGGTTCGGGTTCGAGCACCATCTGCCAGCCGCCATCGCCGGGCAGGGCGCGGTAGACCTTGCAGTCAGACACCGCCAGGTGCACGGGCTTTCCACCGAGCGAGCCCTTGAATACCCGCTCCGGCGGTACCTCCGCCATGGGGTCCGGCTTGGCGGGCGGCACGGCCGGCTCCGGCTTGCCGCAGCCCGCCAGCAGGGCAGCCAGCATCAACACCAGAACCAGAAGGCTGCCCCGGGGGATCGAGGGGATGGACATATTGCCTCTCGCAACAAAAAGGAACATAAGGCAGCAGGCGTGAGTTCGCCGTCGCCGGTGATCTTAATAAGAACACAGCAACAGCGATCACCAGGCACTTAGGGGCAGGCACCAATGCAATCGCCCCGGCAATCCTTTCGGACTACCGGGGCGATTGCGTCAGAACCGGCAAAGGCCGGCCTGCGCAAGCTTACTGGGCGTTGGTCTTCACGAGCTCGGCAGCCGCCTGGGGGGCTGCGCCGGCTTTTTCAGCACGGGGAGCGGCCAGGTTTTGCTGGGCGGTCACGCCATTGAAGCTGGAAGTGGCGTCGGTCTTCTGGGCCTGCAGCACTTCGCTTTTGACTTCAGCGCGGGTCTTGGTGGCGGGTGCCTGCATCTGGTCCAGCAGGAAGGCGTTCAGGGGCTGGGCGGAGGCGGCCACGGAAGTCAGGGCGGCAACAGCAACAACAGCGGCGGCAACAAAGTTCGATTTCATGATGAATATCCTCTCAAAAGTTAAGTGACGTTCCGGGCATGGCGGGCTCATCTCCCCGTCTGTCCAGCCTCGGTGAGTCGCCTTGTAAGTGGCTTCGGCTCATCGATGTATGAACTGTATTCCTGTTAAATCAATCAAAAAATACCAATCCCAACAATACATTGCTGTTAAATTAGCAACAATAAAGGTGTTATACAAGGGTTAACCCATGGACAGGCTTCAATCAATGCGGGTGTTCCAGCAAGTCGTGGATGACGGCAGTTTTGCCGCTGCGGCGCGCAAATTCGACATCTCGTCCGCCGTCGTGACCCGCCTGGTCGGCGACCTGGAAGACCACCTGGGCGTGCGCCTGCTGCAGCGCACCACGCGCCGCCTGGCGCTCACCGATGCCGGCGAAACCTATTTGGCCCGCGTGCGGCACATCCTGAGCGACATCGACGAAGCCCACGCCGCCGCCCAGGCCCATGCGCAGGAGATGTCCGGCACCATACGCATCATGACGCCGCCGGTGTTCGCCGTGCATGTGCTGGCGCCGCTGGTGGCCGAGTTCGGCCGGCGCTACCCCAAGGTGGTGCTCGACATCCATGTGGACTCGCCGCTGGTGCCGCCGGTCGAGGACTACGACCTCACACTGCTGGGCGCCGGCGACGCCTTTGACGCCAACATCATCGCGCGGCCGATTGCCTCATCGGACGGTGTGCTCTGCGCCTCACCCGACTACCTGCGCCGCAACGGCACGCCGGCGCGGCCCGAAGACCTGCCGCAGTACCACAACCTGCGCGTCAAGCAGGCTGCCAACCGCCACCGCACCTGGCGCCTGACCAATCCCGACGAAGGCAAGCGCGTCATTGAAGTGCAGATAGAGCCCAGCATGCTGGTCAACCACAGCGACACGCTGATACGCGCCTGCGTGGACGGCGCCGGCATCATGAGCCAGTCCATAGACCTGGTGGCCAACCACCTCAACAGCGGTGCGCTGCAGCGCATCCTCGCACCCTGGATCACCGGCACCAACACCTTGTACGCGGCGCTGCCCAGCCGCAAATTCATCCCGGTGCGCACCAGCGTGTTCCTCGAATTCATGACCGAGTACACGCGCAGGGTGATCAAGAGAATGGACACGCGGCAGGAGTGAACTCCGCGCGTTCAACGCGTGGCATCAACGCCATTTGATTTCGCCATGCGCAACAAGGGGCGCATGCGCTTCTTGACGCAAAGCTTTCAAAAAACTTTCGCCCGAAAAGTTCCGTGAATTCGCGCCTTCATTGTTCCGATTTCGGCAATGGAATGTTCTGCAAACACGCACTTGTCTATCGCCCTTGCGGAACAAGGTTGGATGCATCGGTGAGCCACATTGATAACGCGACTCAGCGAGGAAGGCCCCTCGGGCACACAGCCCGTCCGACCGGATATTTCAAAAACTGTTCTAAAGGAAATTCATCATGAAATCGAATCTCGTCTCCGCCTCCGTTCTTGCCGTCTCCGCACTGGCCTTCTTCGGCTCGGCCAGCAGCTTTGCCGAAGGCCGCGATCCTTTTGCGCAAGACCAGGTGAAGTCGGTCAGCACCAAGACCCGCGCTGAAGTCAAAGCCGAGCTGGCACAAGCCCAGCGCGAAGGCTATTCCGTGAACATCGGCCGGACCTACCAGGACGTCTACACGGCACCCGCCAGCAGCAAGACCCGCGCGGAAGTGAAAGCCGAAATCGGCACCACCGTGTCGGCCTCGGCCCTTGACCGCGACTTCCCTGTCGTCCAATAAGCGCATTCCGCGCTGTTGAGCGCTGTTGATCACCGGTGACGGCTGCAAAAGCAGCCGTCACCGGCAGCCACCAGTCGCAACACAAGGCATCCCGCTGTGCATTGGCGCAACGGGATGCCTTGCCGTGCGTGCGCCGTCAAAGGCCTCGCGCGCCGTACAGCGGGGCGACGCCGGCGTACAGCGCGGCAAAACGCGCGCCGCGCTCCTTCCATCGTGCCCGTTCGGCGGGCCGGGGCGTGTAGCTGTCCAGCGCCGCGGGCGCCTTCAGCACATCCTGCGCATCCGCCTTGTCCACACACAGCCAGGCGAGCCGGGCAGCGCCCAGGGCCGGCCCCACGGCGGAATCCTCGCGCCTGAGCACCTCCAGCCCCGTGGCGTCCGCCAGCATCTGGGCCCAGTAAGCGCTGCGCGAGCCGCCGCCTATCAGGCTGACCTGCGCTAGCCCGGCCCCGGTGGCCTGCAAGGCGGCAATGCCCTGGGCCAGCCCATGGCACACGCCTTCCAGCGTGGCGTTGACCAGGTCGGCGCGTACGGTGCCCGCATTCAGGCCGAAAAACACGGCCTCGGCCTGGGGGTTGTTGTGCGGCGTGCGCTCCCCGTTCAGGTAAGGCAGGAACAGCGGCGTGGACGCTCGCAGGCCGCGCGCCTCGGCCTCGGCCAGCAGCCGCCCGATGTCGGGCTCGCCGAGCAGCGAGGCGGTGAAATCCAGGCAGGAGGCCGCCGACAGCATGACCGACATCAGGTGCCAGGTGCGCGGCAAGGCATGGCAAAAGCTGTGCACCGCCTGCCCGGGATTGGAGACAAATTCGCGCGTGGCGACGAACACCACACCCGAAGTGCCCAGCGACAACATCGCGTCGCCCGGGCGGTAGACGCCGGCGCCCAGCGCACCGGCGGCGTTGTCGCTCGCGCCGGCCGCCACCGGGATGGCGCGCATGCCCCAGTGCCGCGCGAGGTCCGCGCGCAGCATGCCCGTCGTCTCCGGTCCCTCGTGCAGGGCCGGCATGTGCGCGCGCGACAAGTTGCAGGCGGCGAGCAGCTCGTCGCTCCAGCCGCGCCCGGCCACGTCCAGCCACAGCGTGCCCGCGGCGTCCGACATGTCGGTGGCGAACTCGCCGGTCATTCGCCAGCGCAGCCAGTCCTTGGGCAGCAGCACCTGCCGCACGCGCTCGAACACTTGCGGCTCATGGCGCGCCACCCACAGGAGTTTGGGGGCCGTGAAGCCGGGCATCATCATGTTGCCGGTGATCTCGCGCGAACGCGGCACCTGGCGCTCGAGCAAGGCGCACTCCTCGGCGCTGCGCCCGTCGTTCCACAGGATGGCGGGCCGCAGGGCATGGCCTTGCGCATCGAGCAGGGTCGCGCCGTGCATCTGGCCGGTCAGGCCTACGCCCGCCAGCTCATCCGGGCTGCGCCCCGCCGCCGCCAGCCCGGCCAGCGCCTGCCGGACGGCGTCATCACAGGCGCGCCACCAGTCCTGCGGGTCCTGCTCGCGCCACAAGGGGTGCGGCTGATCGACCGCCAGCGGCGCGCTGCCGCTGGCCAGGACCTGGTGCCCGCGGTCCAGGACCACGGCTTTGACGCCGGACGTGCCGAGATCGATGCCGAGGAACATGCGTCAGCGCATCGGCGTCCACTTGGCCTGGCTGCCGGCGGACTCCACCACCTTCTCGATGAAACGCACGCCGCGCGCGCCGTCGGCCAGGCGCGGGTAGTCGGCCTCCAGCGGATCGGGCGCCCGTCCCGCCTGCACCGCCCGGATGTGCGCGGCGACGCCGAGGTACACATTGGCAAAGGCCTCGAGGAAGGCTTCGGGATGGCCCGTGGGCAGCCGCGTGGCGCGGCGCGCGGCCTCGCCCAGCCAGGGCGAGCCGCGGGTCAGCACGCGCGCGGGGCCGTCGATGGGCTGGTGCACCAGGCGATTCGGCTCCTCCTGGTGCCACACCAGTGTGCCCTGGCTGCCGAACACCCGCAGGCGCAGGTCGTTCTCGCAGCCGACCTCGATCTGCGACGCGATGAGCACGCCCCTGGCGCCATTGGTAAAACGCAGCAGCACATTGCCGTCATCGTCCAGCCGGCGCCCGGGCACAAAGGCCGTCAGGTCCGCGCAAATGCTGTCCAGCTCCAGGCCGGTCACCGTAGCCACCAGGTTTTCGGCGTGCGAGCCGATGTCGCCCATGGCGCCGGCCAGGCCACTGCGCGCGGGGTCGGTGCGCCAATCAGCCTGCTTCTGGCCCGTGGCTTCCAGGTTGGTGGCGAGCCACCCCTGGTTGTATTCGACGATGACCTTGCGCAGCTCGCCGATCAGGCCCTTGGCCACCAACTCGCGGGCTTCGCGCACCATGGGGTAGCCCGTGTAGTTGTAGGTCACTCCGAACACGCAGCCGCTGCGCTGCGCGGCGCGCTCCAGCGCCTGGGCTTCTTCGCTGCTGTGCACCAGCGGCTTATCGCAGACCACGTGGATGCCCGCCTCGGCGAAGGCCTGGGCCACCGGGAAGTGCACGTGGTTGGGCGTGACGATGGACACGAAGTCTATGCGTTCGTGCGCCGGCCGCTTGAGCTCATCGGCCAGCAGGTCCTGCCAGCGCCCGTGGTTGCGCGCGTCGGCCAGCCCCAGCTCGGCGCCCGAAGCGCGCGCACGATGCGGGTCGGACGACAGCGCGCCGGCCACCAGCTCCATCTGGCCGTCCAGCGCCATCGCCTTGCGGTGTACCGCGCCTATGAAGGCGCCCTGCCCGCCGCCCACCATGGCGTAACGCAGCTTGCCCGTCATGACCCGGCCATCCCGCCCTGTTTGGCCTTGTCGAAGACGGCGTCGAAGGCGCCCGCCGCCGGCTTGAAGTCCAGCCGCTTGCAATAGGCCGCGCTCTCTGTGGCGCCGTGCACGCGGTCCATGCGGCTGTCCTCCCACTCCACGCTGAGCGGCCCGGCATACGCGATGTCGTTGAGCGCGACGATGATGGACTCGAAGTCGATCATGCCGCGGCCCACGCTGCGGAAGTCCCAGTAGCGGCGCGCGTCGCCGAAGCTGGTGTGGCCGCCGAACACGCCGGCCGTCCCGTCGCCCTTGCCCCACCAGACATCCTTCATGTGCACGTTGTAGATGCGGTCGCTGAAGGTGCGCAGGAACTTGACGTAGTCCACACCCTGGTAGCCCAGGTGGCTGGGATCGAAATTAAAACCGAAGCGCCTGTGCCCCGCCACCGCCTCGACGGCGCGCTGCGCCGACGCCGTGTCGAATGCGATCTCGGTAGGGTGCACTTCCAGGGCGAAGTTCACGCCGCAGGATTCGAAGACGTCCAGGATGGGCTTCCAGCGCTGCGCGAAATCCGCGAAACCCTTGTCCCAGTACGCCTGCGGTGTCGGCGGGAAGGCGTACAGCGAATGCCAGATCGAGGAACCCGTGAAGCCGGTGACCGCTTTCACGCCCAGCTTGGCCGCCGCGCGCGCCGTGTCCTGCATCTCGCGCGCGGCGCGCTGGCGCACGCCCTCGGGATCGCCGTCGCCCCACACATGCGCGGGCAGGATGGACTGGTGGCGCTCGTCGATCAGGTCGCACACGGCCTGGCCCACAAGATGGCTGCCGATCGCGAAGCAGCGCAAGCCGTGCTTTTCCAGCAGGTTGCGCTTGTCCTGCAGGTAGCGGTCGCTGCCCAGCGCTTCCTGCACGTTGAAGTGGTCGCCCCAGCAAGCGAGCTCGAGCCCGTCGTAGCCCATGCCGCGCGCCAGGGGTGCGAGTTCGGCCAGCGGCAGGTCGGCCCACTGTCCGGTGAAAAGTGTGACGGGTCTGGCCATGATTGCCTCAGAACGGGGAGTCGGGGAAATAGTACTGTTTGGCGTTGTCTCGGGTCACCAGCACCGAGGGGATGATGGTGGAGGCCGGCAGCTTCTCGCCCTTGACGCGCGCGGCCGCAGTGAGCTTCATCGCGTCGGCGATCATGGCGGGCGAATAGGTCACGTCGGCCGTGACCATCTTGTCGCCGTCCATCACCTTCTTGATGTAGTCCTTGGAACCGGCGCCGCCCAGCACCATCTTGATGTCGCCGCGCTTGGCCTGGTCTATCGCCTTCTGCACGCCCACGGCCATGTCGTCGTCCGAGGCCCACACCGCGTCGATCTGCTTGAAGCGCGTGAGGTAGTCCTGCATCACCTTGAAGGCATCGTCGCGATTCCAGTTGCCGTGCTTGGCATCCAGCACCTTGATGTCGGGGTGGCTCTTCATCACCGCCATGAAGGCGTCGACGCGCTGGTTGTCGATCACGGTCGGGATGCCGCGCAGCACGACGACGTTGCCCTTGCCGCCCATGGCCTTGGCCATGTACTCGCCCGAGACCTTGCCGAAGCCGGGGTTGTCGCCCGCCACGTAGGCGTCCTGCGCGCCGGCATCGGTCAGGCCCCGGTCCACCACGGTGACGTACACACCCTTGCCCTTGACCTGCGCGACGGGCTGCGTGAGCGGCGCGGACTCAAACGGGAGGATCACCAGCGTGTCGATCTTGTTGGCCGTCTGCAGGTCCTGCACCTGGTTGGCCTGTTCGGCGGCCGAGCCGGCCGTCTTGACGGTGACCTTCAGGCCGGGGTACTGCTTTTCCAGCTCCGTCTTGGTGCGGTTGGCCCAGTACACCACCCCACCCGTCCAGCCGTGGGTGGCGGCGGGGATGGACACGCCGATGTGCGGCTTGTTCTGCGCCAGCGCGGCCGGCGCGGCGCCGAGCAAGGCCAGGACGGCGGCGCCTGCCGCGAGCAATTGGGTGATCGGTTTCATGGTTTGTCTCCTCTTTGGGTTGGCTGAAAGGTTGGCTGAAAAACGGCAGCGCCGCCGGTGAACTCCATCATTTACGCCCGCGCTGGAAGAACGCCACCGCGATGATCACAAAGCCCTGTACCGCGGCGTTCAGGTACACGCTGATGATGCTGGTGAGGTTCAGGATGTTGCTGATCACCGAAAGCAGCACCGCGCCTATGACGGTGCCGGTGATGCTGCCGGCGCCGCCCTTGAGCGCCGTGCCGCCGACGATCACGGCCGCGATCGCCTCGAGCTCCCAGAGCAGGCCGGTGGACGGCGAGGCCGAGCCCAGGCGCGGCACATAGAGCACGGTGGCGATGCCGACACAAACGCCCAGCAGCACGTAGGTCAGCACCTTGACGCGGTCGACCTCCACGGCCGCGTAGCGGGCCACCTGCTCGTTGGAGCCTATGGCCTGCACGTAGCGGCCGTAGGCCGTGCGGTTCAGGATCAGGCCGCCCAGCAGCGCGACCACGACAAAGACCCACACCGGCACGGGCACGCCCAGCCAGCTGCCGTAGTACACCGGGCCGTAGGCGCTGGCCAGCGAGCCGTCCAGCGTGATGGCGCCGCCGTTGGAGAAATAGGTGAGATAGGCGCGGAAAATGCCCAGCGTGCCCAGGGTCACGATAAAGGGTTCTATGCGCCCCTTGCTGATCAGCAGGCCGTGGGCCAGGCCGAACAGCGCGCCCAGCCCGATGGCGCAGGCCATGCCGGCCAGGATGGCGGCCAGCGGCGGCCAGCCGGCGCCCGCGGCGGCGTTCATCAGCAGGATCATGGCGCCCGCGATCAGCGCCGCCATGGACCCCACCGACAGGTCTATGCCGCCGGAAATGATCACAAAACACATGCCCACGGCGATGATGCCGATGAACGCCGTTCGGGTCAGCACATTCATGGCGTTGTCCAGGCTGGCGAAGTTTTCGTTCAGCATGGCGCCGAGCAGGCACACCAGCACCAGGCCCGCCAGCGGGCCGCCGCCGCGCAGGCCGGCCCAGCGGCGCGCGACCATGGGCGCCGGCGATACACCGGCCATGGGTTTAGTGGGTTCCAGTTGCATGGGCGATCAGCAGTTCTTCAGTGAGCTGGTCCTGCGCCAGCTCGGCCGCCATCCGGCCCTGGCGCATGACGATGACGCGGTGGCACAGGCCTATGAGCTCAAGCAGCTCGGACGAGACGATGACGACGGCGCGGCCCTCGTCGGCCAGGCGCCGGATCAGGAAATAAATGTCGCGCTTGGCCCCCACGTCCACGCCGCGCGTCGGCTCGTCGAGCACCACGACTTGCGGCTGCGGCTGCAGCACGCGGGCGAGCGCCAGCTTCTGCTGGTTGCCGCCGGACAGCGCCGATGCCGGAACGCCGGCCGCCGCGCGTATGCCGAAGGCTTCGCTCGCCTGCTTCAAGGCCGCGCGCTCCGCCGCGGGGTCCAGCCAGGGCAGGGCGTAGCGCTCCAGCGCCATCAGCGTGAGGTTCTCCGGCACGCCCATGCGCAGGTGCAGGCCGCGGCCCTTGCGGTCCTCGCTGAGATAGGTCAGCCCCAGGCGCGAGGCTGAGCGCGGGCTGCGCCGCGTCCACGGGCGGCCCGCGATGTCCACCGCCGCGCAGCTCGCGGGGCGCAGGCCCAGCAGGCCTTCAAACAACTCAGTCCGGCCGGCGCCGACCAGCCCGGCAAAGCCCAGGATCTCGCCGGCGCGCACCTGGAAGCTCACGTCCTGCGCCCAGCCGGGCACCTGCAGGTCCCGGACCTTGAGCAGCGCCTGCGCGCCCTCGGGCACGGGCTGCCGCGGCGGAAACAGGTCGCTGAGCTCGCGGCCCACCATGAGGCTGGCCATTTGCTGCCGGGTCACGCTGCCCGTGGGCCGGTGCGCCACCAGGCGGCCGTCGCGCATGACCAGCACTTCGTCGGTGATGCGTTCAACCTCGTCCAGCTTGTGCGAAATGTAGAGCACCGTGGCGCCCTGGCCACGCAGCTGCGCGATCAGGGCGAACAGCCGCTCGGTTTCGGAGGGTGTGAGCGTGGCGGTGGGTTCGTCCATCACCAGCACGCGGGCATTGCGGCTCAGGGCCTTGGCGATCTCCACCAGCTGCTTCTCGGCCACGATCAGGTCGCGCACGCGCCGGCCGGGGTCGCAGGCCAGCCCCACCGAGCGCATCGCCGCCTCGGCGCGGCGCGCCATCGCCCGCTCGTCCAGCAGGCCGTGGCGCGTCAGCTCATGCCCAAGGAAAATGTTCTGCGCGATGCTCAGGTCGTCGGCGAGGTTGAACTCCTGGTGGATCATCACGATGCCTTCGGCCTCTGCGTCGCGCGGGCCCCTGAAACTCACGGCCTGCCCGCCTATCTCCACCGAGCCCTCGCTGGCCGGTTCATAGCCGGCCAGTATCTTCATGAGCGTGGACTTGCCGGCACCGTTCTCGCCCAGCACACCGTACACCCGCCCGGGCGCAAAAGCGAAGCTCACGCCATGCAGCACCTGCACGGGCCCGAAGCGCTTTGTCACCTGCTGGAAGCCGACGTCCGGGTTCATGGTGCGCGCTCCTGCAGCCTCAATCAAAGATCGCGGCGTTCACGCGGTTTTCCAGCCACTCCTGCCGCCCGCTCACCGGCCGGGGCCGCAGGTCCTGCACGAAGGCGTATTCCGCCACCTCGCTGAGCTTCATGTCCCCGCCCAGGATGCCGCGGCCCAGGTCGCCGTCCCAGCGGGCGTAGCGCTCGGCGCGAAAACGCTCGAGCTCACCGGCTTCCACCAGCCGCGCGGCGCTCTTGAGCGCCAGGGCCAGCGCGTCGATGGCGCCAGCGTGCCCGTGCAGGATGTCCACCGGGTCCATGCTCTGGCGGCGCACCTTGGCGTCGAAGTTGAAGCCGCCGCTGCCGACCCCGCCCGCGCGCAGGATCTCGTACATCGCCAGCGTGAGGTCTTCCACGCTGTTGGGGAACTGGTCGGTGTCCCAGCCGTTCTGCGGGTCACCGCGGTTGGCGTCTATGCTGCCGAAGATGCCCAGCGCGGCAGCCGTGGCAATCTCGTGCTGGAAGCTGTGGCCCGCCAGCGTGGCGTGGTTGGCCTCGATGTTCAGCTTGATTTCGCGCTCCAGGCCGAAGTCCTTGAGGAAGCCATAGACCGTGGCGCTGTCGTAGTCGTACTGGTGCTTGGTGGGCTCAAGCGGCTTGGGCTCTATCAGCAGCTGGCCCGCGAAACCTATCTTGTGTTTGTGCTCCACCACCATCTGCATGAAGCGGCCGAGCTGGCGCCGCTCACGGCGCAAGTCGGTGTTGAGCAGCGTGTCGTAGCCTTCGCGCCCGCCCCACATCACGTAGTTCGCGCCACCCAGGCGATGGGTCGCGTTGAGCGCGCTGAAGACCTGCGTCGCGGCGTAGGCGAAGACTTCGGGGTCGGGATTGCTCGCGGCGCCGGCGGCGTAGCGTGGATGGCTGAACAGGTTGGCCGTGCCCCACAGCAGCGCGATTCCCGTCTCCTGCTGCTTTTGCGCCAGCACGTCCACCATGGCCGACAGGTTGCTGCGGTAGTCCGCCAGGCTCGCGCCCTCGGGCGCCACGTCGGTGTCGTGAAAAGTGTAGAAAGGCACGCCCAGCCGCGAGATCAGGCCGAAGGCGGCGTCGGCCTTGCGGCGCGCCAGCGTCAACTCGTCGCCGGGCACATGCCAGGGCCGCGCGAAGGTCGCCTGCCCGAACACGTCGTTGCCGGGCCACACAAAGGTATGCCAATAACAGACGGCCAGCCGCAGGTGCTGCTCCATCGTCTTGCCCAGCACGCGCTCCTTGGCGTCGTAATGGCGGTAGGCCAGCGGATTCGTCGACTGCGGGCCCTCGTAACGGACCTGGGGAAGGGATTCAAAGGAGGTCATGTCTGCGCCGGAACAATCAAAATGGCGATGCTAGTCCCCGTACCGCCGCGCAAGTTTGCGAATTTGGCGAGCGCGGCTTGTGAAATTTCTTTCTGCATTGCAGCAATTGGCGCGATAGGCGCGATAGTCGCCGGCATGGCCATCCCCTCAGCCGGCCCGCGGCGCGGAAACGCTCGCACCGGAGGTCGCCAGGTAGCAGGCATACAGCGAGGTCGTCGCCGTGATGAACAGCCTGTTGCCGCGCGGGCCGCCGAACTCGAGGTTGGCCACCGGCTCCGGGATGAGGATCTTGCCGAGCAGCTCGCCTTGCGGCGTGAAGCAATGGACGCCATCGCCGGCGCTGGTCCAGACATTGCCGAGAAGGTCCACGCGCAGCCCGTCCGGGATGCCGCTGTCCACCGTCGCGAACACCTCGCCGCCCAGCAAGCGGTCTCCGCTCACCAGGAAGGAGCGGATGTGGCGCGGCCCCTGGGGATCGTGCGAGGCGCCCGAATCCGCGATATACAGCCGCCGCCCGTCGGGCGAAAAAGCCAGCCCGTTCGGCTGGACAAAGTCGGTCACGACCGCCTCCACGCGGCCGCTGACGGTGTCGACGCGGAACACGTAGCGGCCGCCGTACTCAGGCTCTGCCGCGTAACCCTCGTAATCGGAGAGGATGCCGTAGGACGGGTCGGAGAACCACAAGGCTCCATCGGGCCCCAGCACCAGGTCGTTGGGCGAGTTGAGTTTTTTTCCCTGGAACGAGGAGGCCAGCACCGTGCGGCGCCCGTCGTGGCCGGTGCGGCTCACGCAGCGCGTTCCGTGCTCGCAGCTGAGCAGGCGGCCCTCACCGTCACGCGTGTTGCCGTTGGCGAAATCGGAAGGCTTGCGGAACTCCAGCACGCACCCAGGCCCGGCACCGTCGGGTACCCAGCGCAGGATGCGGTTGTTGGGGATGTCGCTGAACAGCAGGAAATCACCCGCGGGGAAATACACCGGCCCTTCGGCCCAACGCGCACCGCTGTAGAGTTTTTCCACAAAAGCGTTGGGAGGCACCAGGCCGCGAAAGCGGGCGTCGTGCAGGCGGAAATCACCGCGAATCCCATAGCGTTCACCCATGCTCACATCCCTTCATCTCACTTTGGCCGATCTTCCGTACAACAGCAGCATGGCCAGTATCAGCGCTCCGTAGATGATCTGGCGGCCCGCTTCGGGCATCTGCAAAACCGCCAGCATGCTTTGCAACAGCACGATGAACACGACGCCGGCGACCGTACCCAGGTAGCTGCCGCGCCCGCCCAGGATGTTGGTGCCGCCCAGCACCACGGCCGCGATCGCCGGCAGCAGGTAGGGGTCGCCCATGGCCTGGTAGGCGTTGCCTGAATACCCGGCCAGCATCACCCCGGCGAACGCCGCCAGCATGCCGCAGGCGACGAAACAGGCGACCGTCATCCTGGCGGTGCGCACGCCGCTGAGGTAGGCGGCGCGCTCGCTGTTGCCGATCACGTAGACATAACGGCCGGCCGCCGTGCGCGTCAGCAGCAGGTACACCAGCAGCGAAACGGCCGCCCAGGCCAGCACCGCGTTGGGCAGGCCCAGGGTCCTGCCCACGGCCAGCTCGCGCATCAGCGGCGTGGCGGCGTCCTGGGGCGCATGGCCGCCGGTGTACAGCACCATCAGCCCCTGCAGCACGGCATTGGCACCCAGCGTGAAAATCATGGAGGGGATGCGCAGCAGCGCCACACCCAGGCCGTTGACCAGCCCGACCAGCGCGCCGCAGAAGAGGCCGGCCGGGATGGCCCAGCCGGCCCCATAAGCCGACCCCGCGGCGGCGGCCATCATGGCGCCGGTGGTGATGGTCCAGGGCACCGACAGGTCGATGTGGCCCAGCAGGATGACGGCCATCAGCCCCGCCGCGGCCAGCCCGAGGAAAGCGGCGATCTGCAGCTGCTGCAGCAGGTAGGCGGGCATCAGGAAATTGCGGTTCACGGCGCTGCCGGCCAGCAGCAGCAAGAGGCAGCACAGCCCCACCACGGCGGGCGGGTTCAGCAGCAGGCGCTGCACAGGGCTCTTCGCCCTAGCGGTTGCGGACGAAGGCTGCGCAGCGACCAGTTCACCGGTGCTCATCAAAACAGCTCCAGGCGGTTTCTGACGCGCAACACGCGCGCCGCGCCCATGCACACGGCGGCCAGCAGGATCAGGCCCTCAAAAAGGGGCTGCCAGAGCGCCGGCGCATTGAAGACGAACAGCAGGTCGCCGATGGTGCGCAGCACGAAGGCGCCCAGAATGGAGCCGACCATCCCGCCGGTGCCGCCATACAGGGAGGTGCCGCCTATCACGACCGCCGCGATCGAATTGAGGGTGTACAGGCCGGCCTGCGGGCCGCTGGCCTCGCCCGACAGCGCGATCAGGGACAGCAGCAGGCCGGCCACACCCGAAAGCAGGCCGGCCACGGTATAGGCCAGGAACTTGGCGCGGTCCGACGGAACGCCGGAGAGGTAGGCCGCCTGCTCCGACGACCCGACGGCATAACATGCGCGGCCCGTCACCGTGCGCTTCAAAGGCATCCACCCCAGCACGACCAGCACGGCCAACAGCACCATGGTGGCGGGAATCACGCCGAACAGCCGGCCTGTCAGCGCGTCCGACAGCCCCTCGCTGACCTCGCCGCCGGGCGCGGGCCGCAGCAGCAGGGCAAAGCCGAAATACACCGCGCCGGTGGCGAGCGTGACAATGATGGGCTGCAGGCGCCCGAACACCACGATGGCGCCGTTGAGGGCGCCGGCCGCCGCGCCGCAGGCGAGCACCAGCACAATGCCCAGCGCCACCTGCCAGGGCGCCCCGTTCACGACCGTGGAAGCCAGGCAGCCGGTCAGCACCATCACCATGCCGACGGAGAGATCCAGCCCCCGGGTGATGACGGGCAGCGTCTGCGCCATGGCCACGATGGCCAGCAGCACCGCCTTGTTGGACGCGGTGGTCACGATGGCCGCGGAAATCGAGCGCGGGTGCTCCATCAGGAACAGCGCGAACATCACGATGAACACCGCCAGCGCGGCCAGCGGCCCGCCGTTGCGCCGCAATGCCATGCGCCATTCGCCGCGCCGGTTCATACGGTGGCGGCCTCCCGGCCGCCGGGTGAGACGTTGAGCGAGGAAGCCACGATGGCGTGCTCGCTGATATCGCCGCCGGCCAGTGTGCGGGCAATCCGGCCCTCGTACATGATGAGCACGCGGTCGGCCAGGCCTATGAGCTCTTCATAGTCGGTGGAATACAGCAGCACGGCCACACCCCGGGCGGCCAGCTCGCGCAGCAGCGCATACAGCTCCTGCTTGGTGGCCACGTCGATGCCGCGGGTCGGGTCGTTGAGCAGCAGCACGCGCGGCTGGGCCATCAGCCATTTGGCGATCACCACCTTTTGCTGGTTGCCGCCCGACAAGGTCTGCACCGGGTCTTGCGCATCGCCTATCTTGATGCGCAGTTGCTCCACCATGCGCGCCACGGCGGAGGACTCCGCCGCCGCGCTGAGCATGCCCAGGCGCGTTAGCGCCGGCAGGTTGGCCAGGCTCATGTTCTCGCGGATGCTCATGGGCAGGATCAGCCCCTCGGTCTTGCGGTCCTCGGGGATCAGCGCGATACCCAGCTCCGGGCCCTTGCAGACATGCGGCGCCAGGTCGCGGCGCAACTGGCCGAACACCTGCACCTTGCCCTGCACGCCCTTGAGCACGCCGAACAGCGCCAGCAGCAGTTCCCGCTGCCCCTGCCCGTCCAGCCCTCCCAGCCCGACGATCTCGCCGGCCTTGATCTCCAGCGAGATGTCGTGCAGCGCGGGGGGCCAGCCCAGGCCCTGCACGCTGATGGCGGGCTGGGCCCAGGGCGCGGGGCCGGTTTTCGGCGGATAGGTCTTGGCGACGTCGCGGCCTATCATCAGCTGCACCACCTGCGCATCGGATCGGCTGCCACCGACGAAGCTGTCCACGCGCCTGCCGCTGCGAAACACCGAGCAGGTGTCGGCCAGCGCCTTGACCTCATGCATGCGGTGCGAGATGAACAGGATGCCCACGCCGCGCGCGCGCAACTGGAACAACAGCGTGTAAAGCCGCTCCACGTCCTCGCTGCTCAGCGCCGAGGTCGCCTCGTCCAGGATCAGCAGGCGCGGTTGGAGGCTCAGCGCCTTGGCGATCTCGATCAGCTGGCGGCGTGAAAGCGGCAGGTCCCGCACGCGCTCCCTGGGGTGGATGTCGCCGCACCCCAGCATGGCCAGCAGGGCGGCAGCCTGCGCCTGCTGCGCCTTCGCGTCGATCAGCCCGCGCCGGCGCGGCGGCCGCGACAGGAAGATGTTCTCGGCCACTGAGAGGTCCGGCACCAGGGACAGTTCCTGGAACACGCAGGCGATCCCATGGTCGCGGGCGACGTTGGGCGAAGCCAGGCGCAGCTCCACGCCTTCCATGAGGATGCGGCCGGCGTCGGGCTGCACCACCCCGGCGATGACCTTGATCAGGGTGGACTTGCCCGCGCCGTTTTCCCCCAGCACGGCGTGGATCTCGCCGGCATGGCAGGTGAGATCCGCGCCGTCCAGCGCGCGCACGCCCGCGTAGCGCTTGGAGATGTCCTGGAGCTGCAGCAAGGTCTGGGGCACGGCGCCTTCCTTCAGGTGTTCCCTTCGCTCTGCTTCATGATGTCCGGCGCCGTGATGTTGATGTTGCACGGCGGGAACTCATTGGCCACGTAGAACGTGTCCGGCAGGTCGGGATAGAAGTTTTTCCCCGGCGCCATCTGCGCGTATTCCACATAAGGAATGGGCACCGAGATGTACTGGGGCAGCTTCTGCCCTTGCAGCGCGGCGATGGCCGCCTTCAGCGCCACGGCGACCAGGCCGGGGGACTGCGCGGCCGAAGCACCCTTGAGCCCGTCCTTGTGGTGCGCGTAGACCATCTTGCGAAAACCGTTCTCGCCCTCGGCACCTATGGGCACGAAGGGATGTTTGGCCTCGATGAGCGCACGGACCGTGCCGTTGGAGCCGGCCTGGGTGTAAATGCCGTTGAACCGGCCGTGCACGGCGATGGCGTCCGCCGCCACTTTCTGGGAGGTGCCGTCGTCCCAGTTGCCGACCACCTCGACGATCTGCACGCCCTTGTGCTTTTCCATGATCTCGCGAAAGCCCAGGTGTCGGTCGCGATCGACCGAGTTGCCCGGAAGCCCGCGGATTTCCAGCACCTTGCCGCTGGTGACGCCGTTCTTCTCCAGCCAGCGCCCCATGAGGCGGCCCATCTCGAACTGGTCTTCGTTGACCTGGATGACCTCGTCGGTGTCCAGCACGTTGTCAAAGGGGATCAGGACCACGCCCGCATCCTTGGCGCGCTTGATCACCGGCTTGAAGGAGGTGGGCGACACCGCGATGGTGAGGATGGCGTCGAAACCCGCGTTGATGAAGTTGTCGATGGCGCCCAGCTGCGCGGCGACGTCGGTGCCGGTGGAGACCACCTTCAGTTCCTTGATGTGGGGCTTGATCTCGGGTGTCGCCGCATAGGCCTTGAGCGACTTGATCATCTGGATGCGCCAGCTGTTTCCCGCATAGCCGTTGGCCAGGGCGATGCGGTAGGGCCCCTTGCGGGCCGGGTACTGGATGGTCTTGGTGCTGGAGGAAAAGGGCTTGAAGCAGCCCGGCTCATAGGTCTGCGCCGCCGCAGGTCCCGCAATACCAGCCAGTGCTGCGCCTGCGCCGGCGGCGAGGATGTCTCTTCTCGTATGCATGGTTGTCTCCTGATCGTTATTTGCCGGCCTGGCGGCGGCATGGGCGCGATGGCTAAACCGCGCGGCTTGGTCGTAGTGAGCAGCGACTCCCAGGCCAATCGCTTTGTCACCCTACGAATGGCAAAACCGTTTCTCTCGTGCTTGTCAGTACTTGCGGTTGGGAAATTCCTTCGCCGCGACCTCCGCGGGGAATACCCCCTCTATCGTCTTGATCCAGCGCGGCAGGGTCTGGCCCGCGGCGGCCTTGGCCGCGGCCTCCATCAGCTGCGGGCCCAGCAGCGGGTTGCACTCCACGCTCACATTCATCTTGCCGGCGATCATGGCTTCGAAGGCACCCTTGACGGCGTCGACGCCGATGACGAGGATGTCCTTGCCGGGCTTGAGGCCTGCCTCCTCGATGGCCTGGATAGCGCCTATGGCCATATCGTCGTTGTGCGCGTAGAGGACATTGATTTTTTTGCCCTCGGCCTTGAGGAAGGCTTCCATCACTTCCTTGCCCTTGGCGCGCGTGAAGTCGCCGGTCTGGGAGCGGATGACCTTGTAGCGCGCATTCCCCTTGAGGACTTCGTCAAATCCCTTCTTGCGGTCTATGGCCGGGTCCGAGCCGACCGTTCCCTGCAACTCGACGATGTTCACCGTCCCCGTGCCGTTCTTCGTGTTGTCGAGGAGCCACTGCGCCGCGCGGCGGCCTTCCTCGACGAAGTCGGAACCAATGAAGGTGGTCCAGGTGGACGGGTCTTTCACCACCACGTTGCGGCTTTCCAGGATCACGGGGATCTTCGCGGCCTTGGCTTCCTTGAGCACCGTGTCCCAGCCGGTGGTGACCAGCGGCGCGAGGATGATGACGTCCACCTTCTGGCTGATGAAGGAGCGGATCGCCTTGATCTGGTTCTCCTGCTTTTGCTGCGCGTCGGAAAACTTCAGTTCATGGCCGGCCGCCTTGGCCGCGGCTTTTACCGACTCGGTGTTGGCGGTCCGCCATTCGCTTTCGGCGCCCGTCTGGGCAAACCCGATCACCAGCTTCTTGCCGGCGGCTTGGGCATGAGCAAACGGGCTCCACGCCGCCGCCAGGCCGGCGCCGGCCAGAATTGCCGTGAAAGTGCGTCGCTGAAGCTGTTTCATGTTTTGTCTCCTCAGTTGGTTTTTCGAATCGCGCCGCCACTCCTTGCTTTCAGCTGCTCCCGGTGCGGCGGCGGGAGCAGCGCTGTTGCTATCCGGGATACCAGACGACGCGGGGCTCGTCGGCGGGGCGCTGGTAGGCCCACGCGGCCTCCACGAGCCGCGCCATGTCGTAGCGAGGCCGCCAGTCCAGAAGAAATTTCGCCTTGCTGTTGTCCAGCCATGTCGAGTGGTAAGGCGTGCGCAGGGGAACCAGCGGCACGCCGCGCGTGCGCGCCAGGTAGTCGCCGAGTTCGCCGTAATCGACCGGCTCATCCATGCAGACGTTCATCCGCTGGTGCCTGGCCCGCGGCGCATCGAGCGCCAGCAAAAGCGCCTCCACCAGGTCGTCCACATGCACGAAGTTGCGCTTGACCGGCTTGCCTTGCAGGTCCAGCATGACCGGAACAGCCCCTGACGCGCTGTATTCGCGCGCCTTGTCGGCATCCACCAGCTCACACCAGCGCGGGCCTCCGAAGACGTCGTCGCCAAAAGACAGGGAATAGCGGAAGTCATCCTTTTCCATGATCCAGGGCGCGCGCAGGCAGCAGCTGTTGAGTCCGTACTGGATCTGGTATTGCTCCAGCATGACTTCCTCGAGCACCTTGGACAGGGCATAACACCCCGGGTAGGCGCTGTGCGGCTGGCTTTCGACGACGGGAACGCTGTGCGGATAGTAAAAATGCCCTACCGCGGCATCACCGCCCACGAGCAGGAACTGCCGGAATGTCTTGCTGGCGCGGCACTCCTCGAGCAGCCAGAACATCCCCTTGACCGCCACGTCCATCACCTCGTCCGGCGTCTCCTTGCTGGTGGCAAGGTGCAGCACGTGCGTGGCGCCTTCCAGCGCGCGGCGGACGTCGGCGCGATGCTGGATGGAGCCGTGCACCGATTCGACGCGAGGATGCGGCGGCAAGGCCCGGTTGTGGCACAGCGCGCGAATTTCGAACCCCTCGTAGCGCGCATCGCCCAGCAGGCGGTCCATGAACGCGCGACCGACCTTGCCGGTCGCGCCCGTCACCAGGATGAGATCACGCGCGGCCGGGGCGTTCATGTCCAGCCACCGTCGACGACCAGGTCATGCGCGGTGATCATGCTGCTGTCATCTGACGCGAGAAAGAGCACGGCGCGCGCGAGGTCCGCGGGTGCAAGTTCGCCGGGCAGGCATTGCGCTTTGGCCAGTTCGGCCTTCGCTTGCGGCGTCACCCACAGCCGGATCTGCTTTTCGGTCATGACCCATCCCGGCACAACCGTGTTGACGCGGATGCGATGGGCGCCGAAATCGCGCGCCAGGCTTCTGGTGAGCCCCTGGATCGCGGACTTGCAGGTGGTGTACACGGGCATGCCGCCGGTCTTGACCATCCAGCTCACGGAGCCGAAATTGATGATCGAGCCCCCGCCCAGGGCTTTCATGTCCTTGAAAACTTCCTGCGCGGCGAAAAAGTAGTGCTTGAGGTTGACCGCCACGCCGCTGTCCCAGGACTCCGGCGTGGTCTCTTCAATGAGATGGCGCTGGTCATTCGCCGCGTTGTTCACCAGCACCTGGATGGCGCCTATGCGCTGGCGCAGCGTGCCGATGGCGCTGCGCAGGCGGGGCGTGTCGGTGACATCACATTCCTCGAAATGGACGCCGGGCAGGCCTTCACGCGCCAGCCTGGTCTGCAAAGCCAGGGCGCCTTCGGTATCTATATCCACAAACCCCACCTTGGCGCCTTGCGCGGCGAAATGCTCCACCAGGCACGCGCCTATCCCCGTCGCGCCACCGGAGATGAACACGCTTTTGCCCTTGAGACTCGGATAGCGGGTTTGCTCAGTCATCGAGTTCCTCGTTGCTTGCCCGGGAAGCATTGGCATTTCGCGCACACGACAAAGCGGCGTCTTCGTGCGTTGACGCCCGCGGATCCGGCTCGCGATGCCACGCGACGGGGCCCGGACGGTACCCGCATCACGATCAGCAGAGTGGCGATGCTAGCGGGCGTGCCTGCGCGGCAGCTTGCGAAATTGCCGAGCGTGGCTTATGAAATTTCTTTCTGCATCGCAGCAATCGGCGCAATGTGCCAAGATCGGCCTTCCATGACCAAAAGCCCGACCCCGCGCCGGCCCGACCGGACCAGCGGCCCCGCAGTCCTGCGCGTGGCCCTGCTGTTCCACGCCAGCAAGGTCTATGACCGCGAGATCCTCATCGGCATCGGTGACTATGTGAAGCAGACGCGCGTGGCCTGGGACCTGTTCCTGGAGGAGGACTTCCGCTTTCGCCTCGACGGCATCCACGAGTGGGAGGGCGACGGCATCATCGCGGACTACGACGATCCCGCCGTCGCGCGGGCGCTCGCGGGTGCCCATGTGCCGGTCATCGCCATCGGCGGCTCCTATGAAGACCCCGCCTGCTACCCGGGACAGGTCCCCTACGTGGCCACCGACAACCAGCTGCTGGTGGCGCGCGCGCTCGAGCACCTGGTGGAAGCCGGCGTGACGCGCTTCGCCTGCTACAGCCTTCCGGAATCACCGCTCAACCGCTGGGCGCAGGAACGCGAAAGGGCGTTCTCGGCATGGCTGCTGCGCAATGGCGCTTCGGGTGAGATCCATCGCGGCCTGGCCACCAGCGCGCCCACCTGGGGGAGCGCCACCAAAAAGCTGATCGACTGGCTGGACAGCCTGCCCAAGCCGACAGGCATCGTCGCCGTCACCGACGCGCGCGCGCGCCAGCTGTTGCAGGCCTGCATCGTCGCCAACATCGCGGTGCCCGACGAAGTCGCGATCATCGGCATCGACAACGATACGCTGGGACAGCACCTCACCCGCATCGAGCTCAGTTCCGTGAGCCAGGGCACGGCCGAGATGGGCCGGCGGGCCGCGCAGCTGCTGCACCAGGCGCTGAGCGGCTCGCCGGTGCGCGGCGCCCGCGTGGTGGTGCCGCCGGCCGAGGTGCACAGCCGGGCGTCGACCGCGCGCGACGTCCAGCACAGCCCGCAAGTGATGCGGGCGCTCTATTACATACGCCAGTACGCCTGCCAGGGCATCAAGACCGAGCAGGTGGCCGAAATGATGGGCATGTCGCGTTCATCGCTGGAGATGTACTTCCGCCGGGACCTCAAGCGCTCCGTGCACGACCTGATCCTGCAGTGCAAGCTGGAGCACTGCTTTGAATTGTTGGCCCACACGGACACCGGCATCGCGGAGGTTGCGCTGGCCTCGGGCTTTCGTTCGGTGCAATACCTGAACGCCGTGTTCCGGCGCGAGGTGGGCTCGACACCTGCGGTGTGGCGGGAAGCCAGACAGGCCGTTGAATCCCGTTGACCTGTCCGTGCTGCGGGCCAATACGGGACCACGCTTGAACGGCAGCCTCGGTACACCGTTGGATTGCCGCGAAGGTGGGATATGGTCGGGTTCAACGCTTGAGCCGACTTTCCCACTCGAAGAGCGGGGCTTGCGGAAAACCGCAAGAAGAAATTTCCGGAAAAAACGTCAAGCCGCTTTGACGAATGCAATCTCACAAATCGTCATTGCCAGCCCGACTTGGCAATCGACGGTTTACGCCTCATCCATTCACAGTCTTTTTATTAAAGTACTTCCTTTTTAAGTTGCGCAAATTCCTGTAGAGAATTGGCGGCAATACTTCCTTCAGCAGAGGCCCTCTCCCCTTTAATGACAATACCTCTTGAGCCTCGTTTTCTGAACGAGCTTGAAATTCCGTACCCGAATTGGGAACTTCGTCATAAATTGCTCTGGACGCCGTGTAGTAATAAAGTGCGAGCGATTTTCTTGTAACGCCATCCGGGGTGTTCAAGGGGTCAGGATGCCCGTGATACGAGCTGGCATCGGTGTTAAATATGACGCACCTGTTAAAGAGAGGTTCGATGCCTTTTATTTTTCCGGACATCTCCCTATCCCAAATTTCGAATTCCCCGCCGTACGCTCGATTCCAGTCTTTATTCAAATAAATCAGTACATTCAATCTTCTCTTCAAATGCAGCTGGTTTTGAATTCGAAAATCTGCATGGACACCCAGTTTTCCACCCTTGGTAATCTCATGAAACCCGCCACCAGAGAAGTATGGATCGGGTATCAACGCATCAACTGCGGTCAGGCCTTCTAAAAACTGCAAAAAGGGCGCCGAATTAAAACCCAGAAAGTAATTCAACGCCGCTTGATTGCAGGCGTACGGGAGTATTTGTCTTTTGTTGTGTTCAAAATACCCACCAACATAATTCACGTCGCTATCCAGTTTTTCCGCCGGGAAATTGGCCAGAATATCTTCCGCCATTGCTTCCGGTAAAAAATTATCCAGAACGATATGCGGGTACGGCTCAGCGAAACAATATTCTCCAGCGAGCTCCTCACCCAACGCGCGCGCTAGTTTTGCGTCCTGAAATATCCCGTTCGTCAGCCCAACGGGCAAATTAACCTGCATGTCGCCACCCCTTTGGAAATTACGCGCGGATTGCCTGACCGCTTCGTTGGTAATCTACCATTAACAAAAACTCCCACTGCCATAAGGCGCGAGACGCGGGGACGGCGCTCACCTCATCTGCCGATATCGGTGAAATCGTGGTAATCCCGCTCCGCACATGGAAACGCCCCAGGACCCGAAAGGGGCGCTGGGGCGCATGGTGGCCTGAGGCGGAATCAAAACACCGACACATGGATTTTCAAGCCAGACACGGGCGCGAGCCGCACTCGCCTTTTACCCGTCGAGCCGATCTCAGCCTGCCAAGGCGGCCTCGAGAATAGGCCTTATGTCCCGGCTTCGAATGGCCTCAAATCCGGCTTCCTCTATCGCTTGGCGCCGAGTGTCGTTGAAGACAATGTTGTGGCATTCCTGAACAAGCATTGACGGAGACGCGACGCAGATTCCGGCGCGAATATCCTCTTCAATAATGGTTTCCGGATCAATGTCGGCCACCACGGCTTTGCGATTGGCCAACAGATAAGAAACGCGAACGACTTCAAATATTTTTTTGGCCGTATAAAGATTGATGTTCACGATGAGTTTTGACCGCGCAATCAGCTCATCCCTCGCCTTCCCATACAGGCCGCACACAAAGACTGACTTGAGCCCGGAATGGCACAGGTGATGGAACGCATCCATACGGTCGGTTCCGGGTGCTCCGTACATCAGGACGTCAATGTCCTGGACTGGCGCTTTGGGAATTCGCGTCAGAGGTTCCGCATAACCCACTGGCACGATCCGGCAATCCGCATTGAGTTTCCTCCACACGTCCGCATTCCCTTCGCTGTAATCCCATATCTTGAAATTCGCGGCGGCATGCATCAGCGCCGGCTTCAGCAAAGTCGCGCCTCGAATCTGCTCGAAGTTATAAACAATGGTGGAAGGCGGCAGCTTGCTCACTACGTCCATCTCCAGCATCTGGGCGCCAAAGATGATGTTCGTTGCCGATTCAGAGAAGGTATCTACGCCCAACTCCACCGTGTGCCCCAACTCACGCAGGCCCCAGACGACGGACTCAATAACTTCCTGGTAGGCGTGCAAGCCATACGCCCGGCCTTCGCACATGATGTGACTGACGTGGTATTTCAATTGAATTCCTGGTGTTGGCCGCTCAGCTGAAATTCATCGGCCAAGCCTGCAAGTCATTGTTAAGCGTCATTATCGACAGGCCGCCGTGCAATGCAGCCTCGGCCAAGCCTTCTTGCCGACATGCGGGGACGGCACCGCAGCGGGGCATCTTACAGGCGATCCGTACCCAAAGGGGGAGGCGGCGCGTCCAGGAAATGCGCCAATCCCGCGAGTCTCCATATTGCCGCAGCATTAAGGGCCCCAAGTATCCCGGCACAAAGGGGAAAGCGACACGCCAGAAATCAAAAAAGCCCTTGAATCCGTTAGGAATCAAGGGCTTGCGCATCTGGTGGCCTGGGGCGGAATCGAACCACCGACACAAGGATTTTCAATCCTCTGCTCTACCGACTGAGCTACCGGGCCTGAGCCTTAGATTATATATCACCCGCGAGGGGTGCCCGGCGGGCCGGCCGCAAAAGCTCAGATGCCGCGTTTGCCGCGCGTGAGGTCCACGCCCAGCTGCTTCAGTTTGCGGTACAGGTGGGTGCGCTCCAGGCCGGTTTTTTCGGCGACACGGGTCATGGAGCCGCCTTCCTTGGCCAGGTGGAATTCGAAGTACGCTTTCTCAAACTCGTCACGCGCGTCGCGCAGCGGCTTTTCCAGCAGAAAGCTCTGCGTGGCCTGGGGGCCCAGGTCGACGGGCGCCGGCAAGCTGCCGCCGGTCATCACGGCTTCCACCGTGAGGTCGGCCAGGGGCATCGCGGAATTGTTGTTGAGGGCGGCGGGTTTGCGCGGGGAGGCCTTGCTCAGGCCCTGCTCGACAGCCTTGAGCAGTTTTTGCAGCGTGATGGGTTTTTCCAGAAAAGCCATGGCGCCAATCTTGGTGGCCTCGACGGCGGTGTCTATGGTGGCATGGCCGCTCATCATGATGACGGGCATGCTGAGCAGGCCGCTGGAAGACCACTCCTTGAGCAGCGTCACGCCGTCGGTGTCGGGCATCCAGATGTCCAGCAGCACCAGGTCGGGCCTGGAACGCCCGCGTGCGGCGCGGGCCTGGGCCGCGTTTTCTGCGAGCTCGACCTGATGCCCTTCGTCATTGAGAATTTCTGAGAGAAGGTCGCGTATGCCCAGCTCGTCGTCGACCACCAGAATATTTGCCATGATTGAATTGCTGCCTGCCTGTTGTTGCGATGCCGTGCGGATCTTGAAATTGAAGTGTTACTGAATGTGTTGTTAAGCCACAACTGCAAATGATAACGACACTTGCGCACCTTGCACGGCGCCGTCCACCAAGCGGTTGGAAATATCGATACGCGCCCCGTGCTCGTCGGCGATTTTTTTGACTACCGCCAGCCCCAGCCCCGTGCCCTTGACCTTGGTGGTGACGTAGGGCTCGAAGGCGCGCTTGAGAATGTGCTCGGGGAAACCGGTGCCTTTGTCGCGCACGCTCAGGCGCACACGCCTGGAGGTTTCGGAGTACTCAGTCTTGAGGGTGACGAGCGCACCCTCCTTGCCTTCCTGGGCGTCCTGCGCATTTTGCAGCAGGTTGTGGATGACCTGGCGCAGTTGCTGGGCATCACCCTGGATCAGCGGGGCCTTGGGGTCGAGTTCGGTGACGACGGGCACGGCGGCCGCGGCATCGCTGCGCCGCCCGCCGTGGCCGTCACTGTGGCTGTCATGCAGGTAGAGCTGCATCACGTCGGCGACCAGGGCATTGAGGTCCACCGGCTTGAGTTCGGCGGCGGGCAGGCGTGCGTAATCGCGGAACTCGTTGACCAGCCGCTTCATGGCGTCGACCTGGTCGACGATGGTCTTGACGGACTTGGTGAGCAACTGCTGTTCGGGCTCGCCGACCTTGCCGGTGAGTTTCATTTCAAGGCGTTCGGCCGACAGCTGTATGGGTGTGAGCGGGTTCTTGATCTCATGCGCCAGCCTGCGTGCCACCTCGCCCCAGGCCTGGGCGCGCTGGGCTGAAACCATCTCGGAGATGTCGTCAAACACCAGCAGGAATTCCTCGGTGCCAGGCATCTTGGCGCCGCGCGCGATCAACGTGATGGCGTTGTCGGGCGCGCCGGGCATGGCCGCGTTGAGCTCGAAGGACTGCTGCCAGTGCTCCAGCCCGTGCGCAGCACCGTCGCTGAGGTAGTCGGCGAACTGGGCCAGCACGTCTTTGGCGAATATGCCCAGCCCCGGCACCTCGCCCAGCGACTGGCCGTGGTAGGCCGCCAGCGGTGCCCGCAGGATGCGCGTGGCGCCCGGGTTGCTGGACTGTATGCGGCCGCGCACATCCAGCACGATGACACCGGCCGTGAGGTTGTCCAGGATGATCTGCAGGTTGGCGCGCGCTGCGTCCACCTGGCTCATGCTGCGCTGCACTTCTGATCGGGCATCGGCCAGCTGCTGCGTCATGTCGGCGAAAGAACGCGTGAGGCCGCCGAGCTCGTCCTTGCCTTGCAGCGCGGCCTTGGGCGTGAGGTCGCCCTGGGCCACCTGGCGCACGCCCTCGGCCAGCACCAGCAGCGGCTTGGCCAGCTGGTTGCCCAGCAGCACCGCCAGCAGCACCGCGCCGAACACGGCAAGGAACAGGCTGAGCGTGAGCGTGCCTATGTACATCTTGCGCAGGCCGCCGCGCGCCAGGGCTCGCTCCTGGTATTCGCGGTTGGCTTCCTGCACGGCGACGGCATTGGCGACCAGGCCTTCAGGCAGGAGTTGGGTGACCTGTAAAAAGCGTGCATCGCCGAGCACGTTCACATTGGGGCTGTTGACCACCGCGACGGCCTTGACGCGCGGCGCGTTGCCGGCGTTGAACGAGGGGCCGCCGGCGCCGGCCGTCAACTCACCGTTGCCGGCGGACACCACCTCGTCCAGGCCCTCGATCTGCGTGACGACCCGCTGCGTGCGCGCGTTGCGCAGCTGCTGCACCGAGGGGCGCTCGGGTTTGAGCAGGAAGCGCGAGTCGCCGGCGCTGGCGATCACCTGGCCCGAGGAACTCCAGAGCACCACGTCGCTGGCCTGCAGCTGGTCGCGCAGGCGCTCAAGGGCCAGGCCGGCCATGGCGTCGGGCGTTTCGGCGATTTGCGTGGCGGCCTGCCGTGTCTTGTTGCCGAGATCGGCGGCCAGCGTGTCCAGCGTGGCGCGGCCCAGGTTCAGGCCTGCGGCGAGGGCCCCCTCGACCTCCACGTCGAACCAGCTTTCGATGGAACGCGAGACGAACTGGTAGGACACCACGTAAATCATCAGGCCGGGCACCAGGCCGACCAGCGCGAAGATGGCCGCGAGCTTGACCAGCAGCCGGCTGCCGAAACGGCCGCGGCGCAGCCGCAGCAGCAGGCGCACGACGATCCAGCCGATCACCAGCAGCAGCAAGCCGGCGACGGCGATGTTGAGCACCAGCAGGAGCGCGTAGTTGCGTTCGTAGAGCTCGCGGTTGCCGGTGGCCTGCGTCAACAAAAACATCAGCACCAGGCCCAGCGCCACGATGGTGCCTATGCCGACGCCGACCGTCCAGCGAAATGCCTTGCTGCTCTTGAGCGAGCCGCCGCTGACCTGCAGATTCACTTGGTGGCCTCGGTACCGGGGGCCGCAGGGGCGGCCTGGGGCGCGGCGGGCTCCATGCGGAGCCGGTCCTTGACCTGCGCCGATATATTCCAGTCCCGCTGGCCGGCCACGCCGATCTGGAAGGGGCGCGGCAACTGGGACAGGTCCAGCCTGAAGCTGAAATCCAGTTTGTAGGAAGCGTCAGGATCCACATCGGCGGCGTCGGCGATCTTCCAGCGCGCTACGCGCTGGATGGCCGACAGGGCCTCGGGCAGGGTTTCGTAGTTCTGGTTCAGGGTGGCGCGCAGGCCGGAAGAGCTGGCAATGAGGCCCGAAGCAATATTGACGCGCCAGCGGCGGGTCAAGGGCTGGTAGGCCAGGCGTATGGTGCGGGTGGCGCTGGCAACGCGCGGGTCCGTCCAGTACCAGCGGTCGCGGTAGATGTCGGCCTCGGCCACAAAAAACAGCGGGATGCCCTTGAGCAGGGCGTCTTCGACCACCGGCGGAAGGTCAAAGCGGACCAGGGCCGACAGGTGCACCCCGTCTTCGCCGCGCTCCACGCGCAATTGCGTGATCTCGGTAGCCGAGGCCGGCGCGCACGCCCAGGCCAGCAGTACGCACAGGCAGGCGCCCAGCAGCCAGCGCACGACGGCATGCCCCGGCCGCCGGCAGTCAGCGGCCGCTTTTTTCAAGGAGTGCGTAATAGAAACCGTCGTGCTCACGCATCAAATTGTCCGGGAAGACCGTCGCTTTCACGCCACTTTGCGGGAGTAAATGGCCTGGCGAGGGCTTTAATAGGGCATCGGTGTGGTGCGCAAGAAACGTTTGCATCTGCTGATCCCCTTCCGCGCGGAAAACCGAGCAAGTGCAGTACAACAGGCGCCCTCCGGGCTTGAGCAGGGGCCAGAGCGCCTGGAGCAGCTTCGCCTGGATGGCAGCGAGCTGGGCGATGTCAGTCGGCCGCCGCAGCCAGCGCACGTCGGGGTGGCGCCGCACGATGCCGGAGGCCGTGCAAGGCGCGTCCAGAAGAATGCCGTCATACGGCCGGCCGTCCCACCAGCCGTCGGGTTTACCGGCGTCGCCCACGCGGATTTCGGCCTGCAGGCCCAGGCGCAGCAGGTTCTGCGCGATGCGCTCGCAGCGCCGGGCATCGATCTCCAGCGCCATCACCTCGCAATCGGCCAGTTCCAGCAGGTGGGCGGTTTTGCCGCCCGGGGCGGCGCAGGCGTCGAGGATATGGAGCCGGGCGCCGCCCTCACCGGGTTTCGCGAGTTCCTGCAGCAGCAAGGGCGCCGCAAGCTGCGCGGCGGCATCCTGCACCGAAAAATGGCCCTGGGCAAAGCCAGGCAGGCTGGGCACGGGGCGCGCCGCGGCCAGAACGACCCCATGCCGTCCCACAGGGGAAGCGTCTATCCCGGCCGCTGCCAGCGCCAGCAGGTAATCGGCCTGGGTTGTTTTGCGTTCATTGACGCGCAGGACCAGCGGCGCGCGGCTGTTGTTGGCCTGCAGGATGGCCTGCCACTGCCCGGGATGGTCTTTGCGCAGCCGGTCTATCCACCACTGCGGATGGTTCCACACGGCTTGGGGGCTTTTTTCGGTTCGCGCCACCAGCTCGTCGCGTTCGCGCAAGAAGCGGCGCAGGCAGCCGTTGAGAAAACTGGCCTGGTGCCGGGTGGCCTCGCCGCGCTTGGCCGCTTCAACAGCCTGGTCGACCAGGGTGTGGGAGGTGTAAGGCGCACCCTCCTCCGTCCAGGCCAAGGCCAGGGCCACGCACAGCAAGGCGTCCGCCTCAGGCGGCGGCGGGCGGTGGGCCAGCTGCTGGCGCAGGGCATCGGCGCGGCCCAGCCAGCGCAGCGTGTGAAAACCCAGGGCCTGGACACCCGGCCGCAATGCCGCATCAACGTCTTCAAGTGCGGCGGTCATGGACCGGCCGTCACGCACGGCCATCAGCAGGGAGGCAGCCCCTTGCAGCTGGCGCCACAGGGGGACTTGGGTCGGGTTGTCTTGCATTTGTCTCGCGGATACCGCCCGGAACGGACGGCCAGCCCGTATTAGACCAGCAGGGAGATCACCGCTCGTTGTGCCCACCGAACTCTTCAAGCCAGCATGAGCCGCGGAACTGGCTTTGCCAGGCCGCAGGCGGGCGGCCCCGAGGGGCTGGAGCCCGCGGCTCCAAGCCTGCCTGCGCAGGCTTGGACGGGCGACAGAGGCGAAGCGTCTCGCGAGCCGCGGCCTGCAAGGTCTCGCGACCCACACGAAGTGGGGGAGCGTGGGGGCTAACTGAGACTATCCGCCCAGATATTGCTGGCCCAGTTCAGCGCGTAGACCCCCTCAAGCTCGGTCGGCCCAGCGCTGACACCGCCCGAGCCGGCGACGGCCTTGAAGGTTTTTTCGGCGGCCACGTATTCATGCACGCTGGCCACGTGGATGACGTTTTTGTTGTCGACAAAGCTGTAGCAGGTGTTGGTCAGCATGGGCGCCGGGTTGACGTCCCAGCCCGAGAGCTGGGCCACGATGGCGGCAGCGGCCACCTTGCCGTGGTTGTTGGCCATGTGACCGCTCTTGGGCATGGCCGGCGCCACCTGGATGGAATCGCCCAGCACATACACGTCTTTGGCGGCGGTGGACTCAAAGGTGAGGTAGTTGACACCGCACCATCGGTTGTTGGCCTGGTTGTTGAGGCCGGCCTGCACGGCGATGGTGCCGGCGCGCATCGATGGCAGCACATTGAGCACATGGGCCTTGACGTCGTCCTGCACGTCAAATTTGATGATGCCTGCCTTGGCATCAACCGCCGTGGCCTTGTGCTGGCCGCGGTACTCGACGATGCCCTTGTACTGCTCGGCCCAGACCTTTTTGAACAGCGGGCCTTTGGAGGTGACATCGGGATTGGCGTCGAGGATCAGCACCTTGCTGCGCGGCTTGGCGGCCTTGAAGTAACCGGCGATCACCGAGGCGCGCTCGTAAGGGCCGGGCGGGCAGCGGTAAGGCGCTTCGGGAATCGTGATGGCGTAGACGCCGCCGTCGGGCATGGCTTCAAGCTGGCGGCGCAGCGCCAGGGTTTCGGCGCCGGCCTTCCAGGCCTGCAGCACTTGGCCGGAGGCATTGGCTTCTTTGAGGCCTTCGATGCTGCCGAACATCAGCTCCACGCCGGGCGAGACCACCAATTTGTCGTAGGCGATGGTGGCGCCGCGGGCTAGCGTGACGGTTTTCTTCGCGGTGTCTACGGCACTCGCATAGTCCTTCACCACAGTGATGCCGTGGGCGCGCGACAGGCCCGCGTAGGAAGTGGTGAGATCGGATATCTGCTTGCCGCCGCTAAGCACGAGGTTGGAGATGGGGCAGGAGATAAAGGCATCCTGCGGCTCGATCAGCACCACGTCGATCTGATGGTCGGACAGCAGGCGCACATATTTGGCGGCGGTGGCGCCGCCGTAGCCGCCGCCTATCACCACGACCTTGGCTTTGGATGGAACGGCGGTGCTGGCGCAGCCGGCCAGGCCCAGCAAGCCCAGGGCGGCCGTGGACTGCAGGAAGGAGCGGCGCTTGAAGCCACCCAGGGAAGCGGAAGAGGATTGAAGAAAGGTGTTCATGGTGTTCTATCCTCCTTACTTCTTCTGCGCGGCGAAATAGCCGGCCAGCGACTCGATCTGCGCGTCGTTGAAGCCCTTGCTGATCTGGTGCATCACGGTGGCCGGCCGCGCGCCGGCCTTGAAGGCATTCATCTGCGCAACGATGTAGCCCTTGTCCAGGCCGGCCAGTGAAGTCACAGTGGAACCCTCCACCACCTTGCCGTTGGTACCGTGGCAGTTGGCGCAGGTGGCGGCCAGGCTCTTGGTATAAAGCGCTTCTTGGGTCTGCGCTTGGGCCAGCGGGCTGAGCGCCAGGCAGAGCAAGGGCAGTGTGAGCCCGGAGAGTCGTGGGATTCTCATGAAGTTTTTCTCCTGCGGGTTCGACCGCGGTTGCATCCTGAGTTGACAATTTAACGCGATGCCCCCGGCACCCTATTGGGAGTATCCAGTAATTCAATGCGCGGCGCCATGCGGCGTGTTCGAATCATTGCGCATGTGCTTAACACCAGCTTGTGGGTGGCGTTGATGCCCGCGTCAAAAAATCGCATCGGGCCGCGTGGCCAGTTGGTCCTGTGTAGAAAGTGCGGCCATGGGTTTGCCGTAAATCTGGACGATACGCTCCACAAGCGGTGGGTGGCTGGCGAACCAGCGCCCCCTGTCGCTCGCATCGACCAGCAGCATGTGCTGCACCGCCGGGTGCAGGCTGCGTGCGGGTGCCATGCCCTGCTCTTCCTCGCCGGCCACCTTGCGCAGCACGCCGCCCAGGCCTTCGCGGCTGCGCGTGAACTGCACGGCGCGCGCATCGGCCAGGAACTCGCGCTGGCGCGAGATCGCCGCCTTGAGCGCGCGCCCTGCGAGCCAGCCGAGAGAACCGGTGATCAAAATGGGAAAGCCCGGAAGCGCAAGAAAAGAACGCTGGCCGTTCTCGCCCGCGCTGCACATGCTGCGGCCCAGGTTGAATATCATCTCCAGCCCGAACACCATGCCCGCCAGCCGCATGTTCAGGCGCGTATCGCCCTCGCGCAGGTGGCTCAGTTCGTGGGCTACCAGACCCTGGAGCTCGTCCCGGGTGAGCTTGTCGAGCGCGCCCTGCGTGACGGCGATGACCGCATCGTCCTCACCCCAACCTGCAGCGAAAGCGTTGATCGCATCAACGCGCGGCAATACCATCGCCATGGGCGGCTTCATGCTGGCGGCGATTGCCAGTTCATCGACGATGTTGCAAAGCTTGTGCTCAACTTCCCGGCTGGCGGGCCAGGCTTCACGCGCGCCGACACGGCGCGCCAGCACCTCGCCGCCGCCGCTCAAGGCGGAAGTCTCCAGCCACCAGCCACCCAGCACGAACAGCAGCGTCACCGAGGTATTGACGCTAAAGAAATAGCCCGGGTAACCGCTAGAGCCCGGCGCAATCAGCCGCCATGCCAGTGCCAGCGCCCCATTCACGGCCAGCAGCAAGGCAACAAGCGTCAGGCCGAAGAGGAGCAGCAGGCGCAGGGTCTGGGCGCGGGCGGTTTCCTGGCGTTCAAAGAATCGCATTCGTATTTCTCAAGGAGACCCCTCACTTTAATATCCCAATGTCATTAAAAGAATCCCCGAAGGGTCCGAGCCAGCCGGGGCCGCGGAACCGGCTTTGCCGGGCCGCAGGCGCTGCGGCCCCCTCGGGGGGCAGCGACCCACACGCAGTGGGGGAGCGTGGGGGCTACATTCACATTTGGATTCGGACGGCTTGGCGCTCGGCGGCGTTCTCCGTCGACCGCAGCATGGCCGAGGGTGCGAAGCCAAATGTGCGGGCAATCAGCACGGCAGGGAACTGCCCCTGCGCATTGTTGTAGTCGAGCACCGCGTCGTTATAGGCCTGGCGCGCGAAGCCGATCTTGTTTTCGGTGCTCGTGAGTTCTTCGCTGAGTTCGCGAATCGTCTGGTCGGCCTTGAGCTCGGGATAGGCCTCGGCCACGGCGAAGAGGCGGCCCAGGCTGCCTTCGAGTGACTGTTCGGCGGCGGCCAATGCGGTGACCGCGGCGGCATTGGCCGGCCGGCTGCGCACCGCGTCGCTGGCGCTGCGCGCCTGGTTGCGCGCCAGTGTCACGGCCTCCAGCGTGCTTTGCTCGTGTTGAAGGTATTTCTTGGCGGCCTCCACCAGGTTGGGGATCAGGTCGTAGCGGCGCTTGAGCTGTACGTCGATCTGGCCGAAAGCATTGGCAATGATATTTTTGTGCCGCACCAACCGGTTGTAGGCCCCCACGGCCCAGAAAACCAGCAAGGCAAATACGACGACAACAACAAGCGTACTGAGGGACATGGGACTCCTTGGTGCGAAAAGGACGCCGCTTACCGTCAGCGGCCGTTAGCTTGCCGCGAGGTTAACTGCTTTTGGGCCGGCTCGGCAAGCCGGCCGGCAATCCCTACGGCAACAGCGCGACAAACACCCAAAAAAAAGCCCCACACCTCTTGCGGGGTGTGGGGCTGGGCGCTTTTCAGGGCGCCGGGAGCTTGTCAGCCGGCTTACTCGGAAGCAGCAGTGCTGTCACCACCGGTTTCAGCGGCGGCAGGCATCGCGGCTTCCAGCTCAGCGGCTTCGGCTTCGGCGATGGCGCGGCGCTCGGCGTCGTCCATCTGGTCCTTGGCCCTGCGTGCCTCGTGGTAAGCCATGCCGGTGCCGGCAGGGATCAGGCGGCCGACGATCACGTTCTCTTTCAGGCCGCGCAGCTCGTCGCGCTTGCCCATGATGGCAGCCTCGGTAAGCACGCGGGTGGTTTCCTGGAAGGAAGCCGCGGAGATGAACGAATCGGTCGACAGCGAAGCCTTGGTGATACCGAGCAGCAGGTTGCTGTAGGTAGCCGGGACCTTGCCTTCGGCGCGCAGGGCGTCGTTGGTGTCCAGCATGGCGGAGCGTTCGACCTGTTCGCCGGCGATGTAGCTGGAATCGCCGACGTTTTCAACGACCACACGGCGCAGCATCTGGCGAACAATCACTTCGATGTGCTTGTCGTTGATCTTCACGCCCTGCAGGCGGTAAACGTCCTGCACTTCGTCGACGATGTAGCGGGCCAGCTCTTCCATGCCCAGCAGGCGCA
>Ga0102589_1000981_pt1 | contig 44649 bp, 39 predicted proteins | sample AraplaMF_Col_mLB_FD_76858 | JGI IMG/M metagenome (GOLD analysis project Ga0102589, IMG submission 76858) | Arabidopsis root microbial communities from the University of North Carolina, USA - plate scrape MF_Col_mLB | ecosystem: Host-associated > Plants > Roots > Endosphere | place: USA...
GAAGCAGTTCGACTGCTGCACCAGCAAACGCAACAGATTGGCAGTAGGCGGCAGGCGGTATTCGCCGGTGAGGATGGTGTACCAACCCGAGTTGACGTTCTCGATCAGGGAGACGGTGCCGAGCGGCGATTCGCAGCGTTCGAGCTGGCTGCTTTCACCGGCGGTGGCCGCGCCGGCGGCGCTCCCGGTGGCCACGGTCTTGGCCGACGGGCTGCCCATTTGCATGTCCATGGTCTGGCAGCCGGAAAGAACCAGCAGGCCCGCGAGTGCGCCTGCGAGAGAGAGTTTGGAAAAAGCCATGTCCCGATCTATCGAGTAAAAAACAATGCGGCGCCTCCCCTGGGATGCGCCACCCATCGGATACCGAAGATGGGACCGCATGGCCTGTACGACCTCCCGATTCGTCGCGCCGCCAGCGACCGCGTGACGATACGGACCGCTGTGCCGGCATGCCAGTGCCGAAAGTCATGATGTGCGTGCGCGGTGCGGGAGCCGCCACGCGACTGTCAGGTCGTGTAATCGCCGCTGGCTTCCGGCTGGAAGAGAACCGCGACGACGCGGGCGGTGTTCTCTTCGCCGCCCGGCGTGTGCCAGCGGGCCGTCGCGCCGGCCTTCAGGCCGAGCAGTCCCATGCCGACGGGCGACAGCACCGAGATGAAGCCGGCATTCGGCGCCGCATCGGCGGGATAGCAGACGACCAGCTTCTGGCGCTGCCGCGTGGGCAGGTCTTCGATTTCCACCTGCGCGTACATCGTCACGATGTCCGCGGGCACCTCCCGCGATGGCAGGACGTCCGCCGCATCCAGAAGGTCGGCGAGCGCCGGGGGAGGGTGGCCGCCCGTCGTCAACTTGACGAGACGGACGAAGTCGAGTTCGGTGAGCGTGCGCTCCCCGTGGATCGTTGTTGTTGCGAGCATGAATGAAGCACTCCAGTTGAACGCGCGGGCGTGGTGCCCGGCGGTCTATGGTTTGCGCATCAACAAGGGAAGTAGCGGACCACCGGGCTCAGGAAAGTGCGGACGTCTGTCGAATGACCGTCGCGATCGCCGCTGCGGCATCCGCACGGCGACCTCCCGCTGCCAAAGGCAGGGCTGCGCATGCAGGGTGTTTGCGGAACGGAGACGGGGGAGCCATGCCGGCCAGTGTAGAGGGACCGAACAGGGCCATCGGGCAATGGCCCCACTCGTTTTGCCGATAAGGCGCGAGGAAGCAACCGGGTTGCTTGGGGAAAAAAGAGGGTTAGTCGGCCGCGAAGTACGGGGCGGGGTCGACGGCGTTGCCGTTCCTTCGCAGTTCGAAGTGCAGCTTGACGCGATCGGATTCGGTGCGGCCCATGTGGGCGATCACCTGGCCGCGTTTCACGGACTGCCCCTCCTTGACCAGCAGCTTGCTGTTGTGCGCATAGGCGGTGACGAAGGCCGCGTCGTGCTTGACCATGATGAGCTGGCCGTAGCCGCGCGGACCCACCGCCGAATAGACGACCTTGCCATCGCGCGCGGCGACGACCGGATCGCCTTCCGATCCCGCGAAGTCGAGTCCCTTGCTGCTGCGGCCATCGAAGCGCCGGATGACGGTGCCGCTCGACGGCCGCAGGAAGTTTCGTTCGGCCTTGGCCACCGGTCCGGGGGCCGCTGCCGGCGCCGGTTCGCTGCTGCGCGGACGGCGCTCCGGTGCGGGGCGGGAGGGCTCATGGCGGGCTTGCTGCGCAGGCTTGGCGGGTGCGGGCTTTCTTTCCGGCGGGGCAGGGGGCGGCTTGGTGGCGCAACCGACGAGCAGGATGCTCAGTGCGCCGGAGGCGAGGGTCCGTGCGATTCGATGGGGGAGGAAAGACCTGGAGACCGATGGCTGCTTGAAATGCATGGTCTTGACTGTATTTCAATCCTCCGGCCGGGCTGCCATGCAGCAATGGAAGCGCAACGACAACGCTAGCGCGGCCACCACGCGTACAGCACCGCCAGTCCCGCGGCCAGCCACAGCAGGACGATGAACGCGGCACCGGCACGGCTTGTCGGTTTTTTCTTCTTCTCCCTCAGCCAGTCGTCCGCCTGGACGCGGCACTCATCGAGCACATGCGCCGGCAGTGTTCTGACCGTCAGCCAGATCAGCACCGGAAGCAGCAGAACGTCGTCGACATAGCCCAGCACGGGAATGAAGTCGGGAATGAGATCGATGGGGCTCAGGGCATAGGCCACGACAAGGACGCCCAGGGCCTTGGCGTACCAGGGGGTGGCCGGATGCCTGCTCGCGAACCACAGCGTCACGCCATCGCGCTTGACGCGCGAAGCCCAGCTTCGAAGCCGATCGAGAATGGTCATCTTTCATCGCCTGCCGGAGAGGCGGCCCCCGGCCTACTGTGGCCCAAAAGGAAATGCCCCGCTACCTTTTGAGTAGCGGGGCATCCAGAGGCCTTGCGGCTTATAGTGGCTCCTCGACCTGGGCTCGAACCAGGGACCTACGGATTAACAGTCCGGCGCTCTACCGACTGAGCTATCGAGGAACAAGCCTCAGATTATAGCGTGCTTTTTTGGGCCTTCTCAACACCTTGATGTTTTCGCACAAAAAACTTTCGCTCGCGGTCTTCAGAGCGCGACGCTCAGGCCCAGCCGCAGCGTGCGCGGCGCACCCGGGAAGAGATAGACGTGGCCGAACTGGTAGGGCGATTCCTTCCAGTAGCGGCGGTCGAACAGGTTGTCGACCGCCAGCGTCCAGCTCGCGTTCATGCCGCGCATCTTGGTGTCGTAGCGCAGCACCGCATCGACGCGCGTCCACGACGGCAGCGTGACCGAGCCGTCGGCGAGAACGTTGCGCCGGCCTTCATGCGAAAGCTGGCCCGCCAGTTCGAGGCCGGGCACAGATGCCACGCGGTAGGCCGCCTGCGCGCGCAGCACCTGCTTGGGCACGTTGGTCGGCCACTGTCCGTTGCTCGCGGGTTCGACGATGCTGCCGCGGCGCTTGGCGTCCATCAGCGTCACGCTGCCGCCGAGGCGCCAGGGGCCTTCGGTCCATTGCGCGCCGGCCTCGAGGCCGCGGTGCACGGCGCGGCCGTCGTACTTCGCGTCGCACGGCGTGATGCCGAGGCGGTTGCAGGCGTCGAGGTTGGTCATGGGGCGCATGATGTCGAACCATGCCAGCTGCCAGTTGAAGGCGTCGGTGCCGCCCTTGATACCGAGTTCCCACTGGCGCGAACTCAGCGCGGGCAACGCCTGGCCGGCGTTGCTGTACTGATCGCTCCTGTTCGGCACGACCTGCGATTCGACGCCCTTGCCCCAGCTCGCGTAGGCGAGCAGTCCGGGCTGGATGGCGTAGCTGGCGGCGATCCACGGCGTGGTCACGCCTTGCTTGTAGCCCGTCGGGTTCGAGCCGTCGTTGCCGATACTGCTGCGGTCCAGCCGCGTATGGCGCACGCCGAGCCAGGTGGTGAAGCGGTCGTTCCAGCGGATCGCATCCTGCACCGAGAGTTCGGTCGACCGCTCGTCGCGGTTGGTCTGCGGTGTGGTGGCGTCGGGGTTCGGCGGCACCACGGCCGTGGCCCAGACGTTGCCCGTGCCGGCGTAGTTGTAGGCCTGGTTCTGGAAGCGGTTGCGCACGCGGCTTTGCAGCAGGCCGAAGCCGAGCTCGTGGCGCACGCTGCCGGTCATCACGTTGCCCTTGAGGTTCAGGCTGCCGGCGGTCTGCGTGCGGCGCTCGTTCTCGCTGCGGAAGTCGTAGAAGTCGAAGGTGCCGTCGGAGCAATACCGGTCGAAGTTGCCTTCGGCGCCGCAGCCGAAGGCGTAGGCCAGCCGGTCGTCGGTCTTGAGCCGCTGCTGGCCGATCTGCGCGCTCCAGCGCCAGTCGGCGTTCAGTGCCTGGCTGAAGCGCACGGTGCCGGTCAGCGCCTTGAACACCGAGGGCTGCGACCACGGCTGGTTGTTGAGGTTGATGCGCGGATCGACCGGCGCGGGCAGCACACTGCCGAGCAGGCTGAAGCCGTTCTGGCTCGGCTGCGTCTTGCGGCTTTGCTCCACCTCGAGCTCCAGCACCGAGTCGCGCGTGAGGCGCCAGTCGGCCGCGAGCGAGAACAGGTTGCGGTTGCCGTCGAGGTTGTGCGTCAGCGGCTTCAGGTTTTCGCTCGCCACGTTGAGCCGGTAGCCGAACTGGCGGTTCTCGCCGAAGCGGCCGCCGAGGTCGAGCGCGCCGAGCACGCTGCCGCGGCTGGAGGTCTCGATGCGCATCGTGCGCAGGTCCTGTTCGGTGGGGCGCTTCACGACGTAGTTGACCAGCCCGCCCGGCGCGCTGGTGCCGGCCTGGATGCCGCTGGTGCCGCGCAGGATCTCGATGCGCTCCTTGTTGTCGAGCGGGATCGAGGTCTCGGCGCTGATCGGCAGGCCTTCGCGCCGGTAGTTGAAGCGGTTGTCGAGCACGAAGCCGCGCACGGTGAGGTAGTCCCAGTAGCCGGCGGCGTTGTAGGCGTCGGTCACCGAGGCGTCGAACTGTGTCAGGTCGGCGAGCCGGCGCGCACCGCTGGCGTTCAATTGCCTGCTGTCGATCACCGTGGCGGAGAGCGGCAGTTCGCGCAGGGGCACATCGCCGAAGCCACTGACGTCGGCTGGCGGCGCGGTTGCGCCATTGGTGACAGTGATGGCCGGCAGCGAGGCCTGCTGCGCGTGCGCGCCGCAGGCGGCGGCGAGGAGCAGCGTGGCGGCGATGGCGCGCGAGACGGGCGACAAGACGGCCGAGAGCGGCCGGGCGGAGGAATGGGGAGAGCGTCGTGGCGTCATTGTGTTCAGCAGGAGCCGGTGGCGGCGCTCATGGCTGTCATCCATTGGGCGGCCGTGGCCTCGGGATCGTCGGCGGTGACCAGTGCGCGCACCACCGCGACGGAGCCGACGCCGGTGGCCAGCACCTCGGGCAGCCGCACCGCGTCGATGCCGCCGATGCCCACCTGCGGGTAGCCGCGCAGCAGGCGCGCATAGGCTGCGAGCCGCGCCACGCCCTGCGGCGCGGTCGCCATCTTCTTGAGCGTGGTCGGATAGACCGCGCCCATCGCGATGTAGCTCGGGCTCACCGCATCGGCGCGCACCATCTCGGCATAGCCGTGGGTGCTGACGCCCAGGCGCAGGCCGGAGGCGCGCAGCTGCTGCAGCGCCTGCGGCGACAGGGCGTCGAGGTCTTCCTGGCCCAGGTGAATGCCATAGGCGCCGGCGGCGATGGCGAGCTGCCAGTGGTCGTTGATGAAGAGCAGGGCGCCGGTGCCTTGCACGGCGTCGACGGCCGCCTGCACTTCGCGCCCGATGGCGGCTGCATCGTCGGACTTGAAGCGCAGCTGCACCGTCGGCACGCCGGCGCGGGCCATGCGGCCGACCCATTGCGCATCGGGCAGCACGGCGTAGAGCCCGAGCCGCTCGGGGCAGGGCGGAAACGCGTCGTCGCGCAATGCGGGCGGGAACGGCCGCATGCCGAAATCGGCGGGCGTGTCGGGCCATTGCGCGGCATCGAAGTTGCCGACGCGTTCGGTCTGCGCGTGCCAGGCGAGGGCGAGGCATTCGGCATCGATCTCGATGAAGCCAAGGGCAGTGCAAGCCTGCTTGGCACCGCGGTAGACGGCTTCGTCCGACGAAAAGGAGGTGGCACCCACCGCCGAGGCGGTGATGGCGCCGAAGCGCAGCCCATGGGCCGCGACGATGGCGTGCGCAATGGCGCGGGCGTCGTTCATGGTGCGTGGTGCCAGAAGGGCGTGCCGAGCACGGGTGTGCTGGGTTGCGCGGCGTCCTGCGCGGCCATGGCGCCGGCGCGGTAGGCAGCGCGGCCGGCCTGCACCGCATCGGCAAAGGCGCCGGCCATGGCGACGGGCTCCTGCGCCAGCGCGACGGCGGTGTTGAGCAGCACGCCGTCGTAGCCCCACTCCATGACCTGGCAGGCGTGCGACGGAAGGCCCAGCCCCGCGTCGACCAGCATCGGCACCTTGAGCCGCTCGCGCAGCACCTGCAGCGCATAGGGGTTGACCGGCCCGCGGCCGCTGCCGATGGGTGCGGCCCACGGCATCACGGCCTGGCAGCCCACATCGACCAGCCGCTGGCACAGCACGAGGTCCTCGGTGCAATAGGGCAGCACCTTGAAGCCGTCGCGAATCAGCTGCGAGGCGGCGTCGACGAGGTTCAGCGTGTCGGGCTGCAGCGTGTAGTCGTCGCCGATCAGTTCGAGCTTGATCCAGGGCGTGTCGAACAGCTCGCGCGCCATCTGCGCGGTGGCGATCACTTCCTGCACGCTGTGGCAGCCGGCGGTGTTGGGCAGCACCGGCACGGCGAGCTGGCGCAGCAGTTCCCAGAAGCCGTTGCTTGTGTCGTTGCCGCCGGAACCCTGGCTGGCGGTCTGGCGGCGCAGCGAGGCGGTCAGCATCGCGGGTTTCGCGCGCTTGACGGCTGCCTCGAGCAGGTCGGGCGAAGGGTAGCGCGCCGTGCCGAGCAGCAGGCGGCTTTGAAAGGTCTGGCCGTAGAGGACCAGCGGGTCGTTCGTGTTCATGGGTGTTGTCTCCATCTTTTCTCAGCCGCCCGTCACGGGGCGGATCACTTCGATGCGGTCGTCGGGCTGCAGCGCGCGCGCGGCATAGGCCGAGCGCGGCACGAACTCGCGGTTCACCGCCACCGCGAAAGGCGGCACGGCCTCCAGCGCCACCAGTGCGTCGGTCAGCGTGGCGCCGTCGGGCAGCGTGAAGGGCTTGTCGTTGATCAGGATGTTCATCGTCATGCGTCGGCGGTTGTCGTTGTCTCCATGCCGAAGCGCCGTGCGAGCGGGGAGTGGCCTTGCGTGAGCAGCTCCATCGCCGCGTCGAGCAGGGCCGGCGCGATCATGAAGCCGTGACGGTAGAGGCCGTTGATCTGCAGCACGCGCGGCTGCGGCTGGCGGATGGCAGGCAGGTTGTCGGGCAGCGTGGGGCGGCACTGCGTGGCGATCTCGACGATGCGCGCCTCGGCAAAGCCGCTGTGCACGGCATAGGCTGCGCTCAGCAGCTCGAGCGTGGAGCGCACGCTGGCGGGCGACATGTCGTCCGACTCGATCTCGGTCGCGCCGATCACGAACAGCTGGCCGGGCTTGGGCGCGATGTAGAGCGGGTAGCGCGGATGCACGAGGCGCGTGGGCCGCTGCAGCGCGACCTCGGGGGCATGCACGCGGATCACCTCGCCGCGCACGCCGCGCAGCGCGTTCCATTGCGGCCGGGCGCCGAGGCCGCGGCAGTCGATCACCCGGTCGGGCTGGCCCGGCGTGCCGGGCGTGAAGTCCGCCGGCGCGCGCGGCGACTGCCAGTGCAGCGTCACGCGGGCGCTGGCCTGCAGTGTAGCGAGCAGGGAGGCCAGCAGCGCACGGTTGTCGAGCTGGCCTTCGCCGGGAAGGAACAGCCCTTGCGCGAAGCGCTGGCCCAACGCAGGCTCCAGCGCGGCGATGCCCGCGCCGTCGAGCGTCTGCATCGGCGCGAGTTCGGGCACTTGCGTGCCGGTGCGGGCCAGCACGCGCGCGAGCCGTGCGGCCTCGGCGGCGTCCTGCCGGTGCCAGAGCACCAGCGTGCCTTCGCGCTGGAAGAACACGGGCTGCGCCAGCGGTGCCAGCAGTTCGGGCCAACGCGACAGCGCGTACTGGCCCATGCGCACGACCGACACGGGTGCCACGGCCGATTCGGCCAGCGGCGCGAGCATGGCGGCCGCGACGCGTGCGGCCGCGCCTTCGGCTTCCGGACTGCCGGCCTCGTACAGTTCGACCTTGCAGCCTGCCTGTGCCAGCGTGACCGCGAGTAGGCGCCCCATGAGCCCTGCGCCGAGGATGGCCACCGATTGAAATGGCACGCTCATGGTCTTGCTCCTTCGGCTCGCCGATAATTTTCGGCATGACCCAAGGACCTTCCTCCGCGCCGCAAGCGCCCCTGCGCTACGCACGCGTGCTTTCCATCGCCGGCTCGGACAGCGGCGGCGGGGCCGGCATCCAGGCCGATCTCAAGACCTTCGCGGCCCTCGGCTGCTACGGCATGACGGCCATCACCGCGCTCACCGCGCAGAACACGCTCGGCGTCTCGGGCATCCATGGCGTGCCACCGGCTTTCCTCAAGGCGCAGATCCAGGCGGTGGTCGAGGACATCGGCGTCGATGCGGTCAAGCTCGGCATGCTGCATGCGCCCGAGGTGGTCGAGGTGGTGGCCTGGGCCATCGACCACTACCGGCTGCCGAACGTGGTGCTCGACCCCGTGATGGTCGCCACCAGCGGCGATCGCCTGATCGCCTCCGAAACCGTTCAGGTGCTGGTGCGCGAGCTCTTCCCGCGCGCCGTGGTGGTCACGCCCAATCTCGACGAGGCCGCCTTGCTGATCGGCCATGCCATCGGCGGCATCGACGCACTCGATGGCGCGGCCGACGAATTGCTGGCGCTCGGCGCCAGGGCCGTGCTGCTCAAGGGCGGCCACCTGCCCGGCGACGATGTGGTCGACGTGCTGCTGCAGTCCGACGGCGCCCGCAAGCGCCTGGCCTCGCAGCGCATCGCGAGCCGCAACCTGCACGGCACCGGCTGCACGCTGTCGTCCGCCATCGCGGCGCACCTGGCGTTGGGGCTCGGCTTGCCCGAAGCCGTCGAGCGCGCGCGCGCCTATGTCGTCGGCGCCATGGCGGCCGGTGCGGATGTGCAGGTCGGTGGCGGGCATGGTCCGCTCAACCACGGTTTTGCGCCAGTGCCGACGCACCGCCTGCCGGCGAAGGCCGGCTGAGCCAGGCCAGCACGAAGGTCGCGGCCAGCGTCGGCAGCGCCGAGCCGAACTGCGGCGCCCATTGGGCGAGGGCGTGGTAGGCCGCGATGCCCGCGATCCAGATCAGCGCAGCGCCCCAGTCGATCTGGCGCGTGCCGGCCACGGCGGCCTGGCCGCCGCCCAGCCGCCCGAGGATCACGCCATAGAGCGGCACGAACACCGAGCTCAGCAGCAGCAGGAAGGGTTCGAGCGTGTGCATCGGCAGCACCAGCGCGAGCGCAATGCACAGCGCAGCCAGCAGCAGGCCCCAACGCTTCACGCTCCAGCGCGGCAGCAGGCTGTGCATCGACACCGAGCCCGAATAGACATCGCCGTACGCGTTGTCGAGCTCGTCGATGAGGATCAGGCCCAGCGCCACCAGCCCGCCCTGTGCGAGCAGCAGCGCGGTGACGAGGCCCGTGCCCGGCTCGGCCACGCTCACCACCATCACGCCGAGGGCATAGCACCAGATGTTGGCGAGCGCGTAGCCCAGCCAGGTGCCGCTGAAAGCGCTGCCCAGACCCCCCGCGCTGCGCCGGCCGTGGCGGGCGTAGTCGGCCACCAGCGGCAGCCATGACACCGGCATGGCGATCACGAGATCGAGTGCGCCGAACATGCCCATGCTGCCGTCGCCCGGGCGCGCCCAGAAGGCGTCCAGCCCCTTGGCTTGCAGCCGCGTCGCGAACTGCCAGGTGAGCCAGAGCAGGGAGAGCACGACCAGCGGCAGGCCGAAGCGGCTGACGAAGCGCCGCACCAGCCTGACCATCGAGCCCGCGAGCAGCGCCAGCAGCACCGCGCCCCAGAGCAGCGTGGTCAGCACGCCGCCCCAGACCGTGCCGAGCGAGGCGCCGAAAGCCGCCTGGCCGATGGCTTGCGTGCCCTCGCGCATGATCACCAGCTCGAAGGTGGTCCAGCCCACCAGCTGCACGATGTTGAGCAGCACCGGCAGCCGCGCGAAGGCGCTGCCGTAGGTGGCGTGCATCAGGCCGGCGCTCGCCAGACCGCTCTCGCAGCCTAGTCGAGCGGTCCAGGCCAGCAGGCCGGCACCGATGCACGAGCCGAGCACGATGGCAATGGCCGCATCGCGCGTGCCCACGGCCGGCACCAAGTAGGCGCCGATCTGCATCACCAGCAGGCCTACGCCGAGGCTGAACCAAAGGGAGGCATGGTCGTGCCAGCCGAACACGCGCCGGGACGCGGGCAACGGCGTCAGCGCCTCGTTGGCGGAAGGGGATCCGTTGTCGTCGTGTGCCATCCGTTTGCTCCAGTGCAAAAGGTTTGGCAGGTGGGCGGGGCCCGAGCGACATGGTCGCCACGCGAGAAAACGTGAGCGGCCACCGGACCAGCTTCCCTGCGCGAGGATTACCTCGGGCCTCCTGCGTAAATAACGAAGAAGGCGCAATCAGGTTCAAAGGGACTTTCTCAGCCGGATCGGCAAGCCGAACCAGCACCCCTAGCGAGAGGCCATTCTAGACGCAGGATGCGGGCTTGCGAGTACGGCAGAACCCGACAAGAAGCGGAAGTTCGCGCAGGCGAGCCGAATGGCGTTGCAGATGGACCGCCGGCGCGCAACTCACGCCGCATGAGAGTCCCCGGGAGACGCGGAAGCCGCCTCGAAGCGCAAACGCGTCTTCCCGGTCAGGCGCCTTGCATTCGGACGACCGAATCAACCAGCACGATGCCGGGCCCAACTCGATGGGGCTTCGTTCGCTCGGGTGGCCTGGCCCTCGCTCGTCTGTCGGGTCGCTCTTGAGAGTAAGCCATATGACCGCAGTCTCGTGCAGAATACGCTGCGCCGAGGGGGCGGTGTAGCCGGCGCCGTGCGCGCGACCTCCACGGAGAAAAAGAATTTCCACAAGCAAACATGAGGGGTGTCGGGATGGGAGAACCGATCTGGAGGGCTGTCCTGCCGTTGCTGCTGGTCGCTCTTGTATCGTGCGGAGGGGGTGGTGGCGAAAGCTCCGGCGGACTGCCGAGCGGACAGTCATCGTCGTCCAGCAGTGCTTCGGCCGCGATTCAGTCCAAGGCTGACCTTGAAGAGCAGAGTCTGACGACCGGGTTGGCAGATTCATCGGGGGGGATCGCCGCGCTGCGTGCCCAAGGGGCGGACGTCCTTTCCGTGTTCGAGCGGACCATGCGCGGTGCGGACCCGCTGCCTTATGCAACGCTGGATACCGGTGACTATGGCATTCCCCGGACGATGGTGTTCGACGCCAAGCGCGGCGACATCTATGCTTCGTATCCCAGTACCTTCGCGGCAACCGGCCTGAGCGCCATCGCACGATTCCGATCGAATGGCGCAGGCTGGACAAGCTCGACACTTTCGATTCCGGGTTTGCGCGACATCGCGCTGGCACCCGGTTCCAGCGTGCTGGCGGCAACGGACGCGAGCAACCACGTTCACCTGATCGATCTCGATACCTTCAGTGTGAAGAGCAGCCATCTTTCCCCTCTTGGCGTCGGCGACGAAGGCGGCTATGACGAGGTGAGCATCGCTTTCACCAAGGACGGCAAGCTCTGGATGGCGACAGGGACTTCCGGCTGGCACGGCGTGGGATTCTTCGATACCCGTACTTCCACCTTCGCAGAGCCATTGCGTTACTGCTGCTATGGAAGCCCGTATTTTGCGGCTTCGCGCGATGGTTCGCGACTGATGCTCGTCCCGTCGGCCGCCATTTCGCCATCGCCGTCCATGCTCTACATGGACGCGGATGATGGCGTCTTCCAAACGAACCCGATCGGGCTGACTTTTTTTTACTATCTGACGAGCTTGAGCGACAACGGCAACCGCTTCCTGATGGGGGGAAATGCTGTCTACGATCGTGCATTCGGGATGGTGGGCAGGGTGCCCCAATCGACAGTCGGCCTGAGGGCTGCTCAACTGTCGGCGGATGGGCGCCGTGCGTACTTGCTGGAATACGCCATCGAACAAGGCTCTTCGGCGCTGCCGATCATCCGGGTGCTCGATACGAGTGCCAACGCCGGTACGCGGCTCAACTTGCCCGAGGTCGGGAATTTCACCATCCCCGACATACCAGGTTGCCAGACTGCCGAATACCCCGCCTACGAGTGCTATCGCCCCAGGATGCGCGTTACGCCGGAGGGCAAGAATCTGCTGATACTCGGTGACAAGAAGCTTGTCGTCGTACCGATTCCGGGGGCGCTCATCGACTTCACACCCAAGCCTGCAGGCTGACCATCCGTTCTTCTGCGAGGCCCCGCACGTGTTCCTGGGCTACGGCAGTTCGGCGCTGGACACGTCGCCGTGATGCCGCTGCGCGGCCGAGCGTTTCGCCCCTGCTCGCGGTGCGCCCGCTGCCGTTCGAACTGCGGGGTTGTCGCTCGTGGAGTGCTGCAACCGGCGCTCGAACTCCGTCGCGGGCGTGCTGTGGTGAAGGGTGCGCTGCTGCGCATCGGGCGCGGTACGCCGGCCGAAGGCGCCGCTACCGGGCCCTGACATTACGCGCGAACGCCTCCAGCCCATCGATGGTGATCTGGATATGCCGCTCGAAGCTGCTGTCCAGCGGCACGGTGGTGCCGTTGTCCCAGCGCACGATGAAGGCCTGGTTGGCCAGCAGCGGCAGGTTGCGCGTGAGCACCGGATGGTCGAGCGGGCGGATGGTGTGGACGCGCTCGCGCAGTTCCTCGGCCCAGGCCTGGGTGTTGTCGGCGGGCAGGGGCGAGAACTCCATCGTCACGAAGCCCAGCATGGCCGCAATGACGCAGTTGTAGGCCTCGCGCAGCGATTCGCCTTCGAAGCCGGCCTCGACCAGCGCCGCGAGCACGCCTTCGACCAGCTCGGTCGGCAGGCTGCCGTTCGACACCAGCTGCGCGCCCAGCAGCTGCGCCACGTTCGGATGGCGGCGCACCGCGGCGCGGCAGCGGCGGAACAGCTCCGTGATCCATTCCTGCCACGCCAGCTGGCCTGCAGGCGGCGTGACTTTGGCCATGACGGTGGCGGCCACCTCGGCGAGCAGGGCTTCCCGCGTGCTGACATGCCAGTGCACCGTGGCCGGATAGACGCCGAGCTGCGCCGCGATCTCGCGCATGCTGAAAGCGCCGAGGCCGAATGCGTCGATGTACGCCAGCGCGGCTTCGGCGATGCGCTGCTTCGACAGCGCGCCGCCGCCGGCGGGCCGGCCGGCGGTCCTGGGTTGGGGCTCGGGAGCGGTCTTCTTCATGGTTGCGGCCATTGTGCGGCGGAGAAATTGATTGTATAAATAATATTAATTGAGCACTGATCAATTAATCGGCCCGAGAGACCGGCCTTTCATTCCTTCCAGGGACCACGCCATGACCGATGCCGCGATCGACCAAGCCCTCGCCGGGGCGTACCAACGCTTCACCGACAGCAACCCGGCCAGCCGCCGCCAGTTCGACGAACAGGCGCGCTACATGCCCGGCGCCAACACCCGCTCGGTGCTTTTCTACGCGCCATTTCCGCTCACCATCGCCAGGGGCGAGGGCGCGGCACTGTGGGATGCCGATGGCCACCGCTACGCGGACTTCATCGCCGAGTACACGGCCGGCGTCTACGGCCACTCGGCGCCCGAGATCCGCGATGCGGTCATCGAGGCAATGAAGAGCGGCATCAATCTCACGGGGCACAACCTGCTCGAAGGGCGGCTCGCCAGGACCATCTGCGAGCGCTTTCCGCAGATCGAGCAACTGCGCTTCACCAATTCGGGCACCGAGGCGAACCTGATGGCGCTCACGGCCGCGCTGCGCTTCACGGGGCGGCGCAAGATCGTGGTGTTCTCGGGCGGCTACCACGGCGGCGTGCTGGGCTTCGGCGACAAGCCGTCGCCGACGACGGTGCCCTTCGATTTCCTCGTGCTGCCCTACAACGACGCGCAGCGTGCGAGCGAGCAGATCCAGGCGCACGGGCCGGAGATCGCCGCCATCCTGGTCGAGCCGATGCAGGGCGCGAGCGGCTGCATTCCGGGGCGCCTGGACTTTCTGAAGGCGCTGCGCGAGGGTGCCACCCGCACCGGTGCGCTGCTGATCTTCGACGAGGTGATGACGTCGCGCCTTGCGCCGCACGGCCTGGCCCACAAGCTCGGCATCCGGTCCGACCTCACCACGCTGGGCAAGTACATCGGCGGCGGCATGTCCTTCGGTGCTTTCGGCGGGCGGGCGGACGTGATGGCGCAGTTCGATCCGCGCACCGGTGCGCTCGCGCATTCGGGCACCTTCAACAACAACGTCATGACGATGGCGGCCGGGTATGCGGGCCTCACGAAGCTGTTCACCCCCGAGGCGGCCTGCGCGCTGGCCGAGCGCGGCGAGGCGATGCGTGCGCGGCTCGATGCGCTGTGCGCGAAGGAGGGCGTGGCCCTGCAGTTCACCGGCGTGGGTTCGCTGATGAATGCGCATTTCCTGAGCGGTGAGGTGCGGCGCGTGGACGATCTGGCGGTGGTCGATGGACGCCTGCGCCAGTTGCTGTTCTTTCACCTGCTGAGCCAGGGCATCTACGCCTCGCCGCGCGGCTTCATCGTCCTGTCGCTGCCGTTGGCGGATGCGGACATCGACCGGTTCGTCGCCGCCATCGGCAGCTTCATCGGCGAGTACCGGACGCTGCTGCCTAGCGGGAAGTAGCCACGCCCAGCAGCTCGTGTAGCCGCGTGCTGGTGGTCGTGTACTGCAGCGGCACCGCCTTGCCCGGGAACACGATGGCGGTGGCACCCCAGGCCGCCAGCGTGGCTTCGTGGAAGCCGCAGACGATGAGCTTCTTCTTGCCCGGGTAGGTGTTGATGTCGCCCACCGCGAACACGCCGCGTTCGCGGGTTTCGTATTTCTCGGTGTCGACCGGCACCTGCTTGCGTTCGAGCTCCAGGCCCCAGTCGGCGATCGGGCCGAGGCGCGGCGAGATGCCGAGGCAGGCGATCAGCGCGCCGAGCGGCAGATCGACGGTCGTTGCGTCGGGCGTGGTGATCTGCAGTTGCCTGCCGTCGAAGGCGGTGGGCTGGCCGACCCTGAAGGCCAGCTTGCCCGCGGCCACGAGGGCGCGCATCGACGCGATGTTCGCTTCATCGGCCTGGAAGCCGTCGCGCCGATGGACCAGCGTGACCTGCCTTGCCACGGATGTGAGCGCCATGGCGGTCTCGAGCGCGATGTCGTCGCCGCCGTTGACCACCACCGTCTGCCCGGCAAAGCGGTCCAGCGACTCGGGGTGATAGAAAAGCGAGCTGCCTTCGAACTGCGCAATGCCTTCGAGCGCGATGTGCTTGGGCACGAAGGCGCCGACACCGGCCGCGATGAACACCGTCTTCGCCAGGAAGGCCGTGCCGGCCGAGGTCGTCAGCAGCAGGCGCTCGTCGGCTTGCCGTTCGAGCGTGGCCACCTGTTCGCCGAAGTGGAACTGCGGCTTGAACGGCGCCACCTGCGCCAGCAACGACGCCGCCAATCCGCGCCCGCTGGTGACCGGCGTGCCGGGAATGTCGTAGATCGGCTTGTCGCCATAGAGCGCCACGCACTGGCCGCCCGCGGCGGGCAGTGCATCGACGATGTGGCAGGAGATTTCAAGCAGGCCCAGCTGGAAGGCCTGGAACAGCCCGACAGGGCCGGCACCGACGATCAGGGCGTCGGTTTCGATCGGAGCAGCAGGGACAGCGGGCTGGTTCAGCGCACCAGCTCCCCGACCTTGTCCGTCTTGTCTTTCCACTCTTCGGCGTCAGGCAGCGCCGGCTTGCGCTTGGTAATGCTCTTCCAGCCATCGGCGACAGCCAGCTCGGCGTTGATCTTGATGAAGGCCATCTGGTTGGCCGGGAGGTCTTCCTCGGCGTAGATCGCATTGACCGGGCATTCGGGGATGCAGACCGCGCAATCGATGCATTCGTCCGGGTCGATCACCAGCATGTTGGGACCTTCGCGGAAACAGTCGACGGGGCAAACGTCCACGCAGTCGGTGTATTTGCAACGGATGCAGGCTTCGGAGACGACGTGGGTCATTTGTCTTTTAACGTCAGTTTGATCGGGGAAAACCCCAGATTTTAGGCCTTTGCGGCGGCAGGCTGCACGAGCACGGCAGCGGCGGTCTTGTGGGAGGCCGTATCGACCAGCACCAGCGAGCCCAATGCGCGCGATTGCGTGAAGGGCAGCACGGCCAGCGGCTGCTGCAGCGCGAGCACCACGTCGCCGATGGAATTGGCTTCCAGCTGTGTCGTGGGCTCCGATTCGAGCGTCGTGATGTTCACGCGATCGACGATGCGCGCCACCTTGGCCTTGACCCAGCGGTGGCCCTGCAGCGCCCAGTAGACGCGGCCCGCCACCAGCGGCTCGTCGTCGAGCCAGGCGACCGTGGCGGTGATCTCGCGCACCGGCTCGAAGGCGCCCGGCGCCAGCAGCCAGTCGCCGCGCGACACGTCCACCTCGCGGTCGAGCACGATGCCGGCGCTGTGGCCCGCATGCACCGTCTTCGGCTGGCGCGTGTGGCTCAGCACCTGGGCGACGGTGGCGGTCTGGTTGCTCGGCAGCACGGTCACGCGCTGGCCGGGCTCCACATGGCCCGAGGCCACGCGGCCCCAGAACACGCGGCGGCCCTGCGAGGTGTCGGCCGAGGCCGAGAACTTTTCGACCCATTGCACCGGGAAGGCGAAGGGCACGGCCTCATCTTGCACGGTGACCGGCAGTTCTTCGAGGAGCTCGAGCAGGCTCGGGCCTTCGTAGCCGACCCAGTCGGCGTGGCGCGTGGCCACGTTCCAGCCCTTGAGGGCCGAGATCGGCACGATGGCCGCGACCTGCACGCCGGCCGCTTCGGCAAAGGCGTTCAGCGCGGTCGAGATGCGCTCGAAGGCCAGGCCCGCATCGCCGATGGCGTCGAGCTTGTTGATCGCGAACACGATCGACTGCACGCGCAGCAGATGGCACAGCAGCGTGTGGCGGCGCGTCTGCGGCAGCAGCTCGCGCTTGACCACGGTGCCGTCTTCCACTTCGGCGGCCCAGGCCAGCTTGGTGGCATCGACCAGCACCACGGCGGCGTCGGCGGCCGAGGCGGCCGTGACCATGTTGCGGGTGTACTGCTCATGGCCCGGCGCATCGCCGATGATGAACTTGCGCTTGGCGGTCGAGAAGTAGCGGTAGGCCACGTCGATCGTGATGCCCTGTTCGCGCTCGGCCGAGAGGCCGTCGGTCAGCAGGGCGAGGTCGGTTTCGCCGCCGCGCTGCACACCGGCGAGCTGGTCCTGCAAGACGGTCTTGCTGTCGACCAGCAGGCGGCCGATCAGCGTGCTCTTGCCGTCGTCGACCGAGCCGCAGGTGATGAAGCGCAGGGCGGTGCCGGTGTCGCCGTGGATGTCGGTAGCGGCAGGGGTTGCAGTCGTCGCGCTCATCAGAAGTAACCGTCTTTCTTTCGTTTTTCCATCGAAGCTTCGGAGGTCATGTCGTCCATCCGGGTCGCGCCGCGTTCGCTGACGTCGACCGACAGCGTTTCGAGCACCACGTCGCCCGCATCGGCCGCGAGGCTCTCGACCGGGCAGGTGGTCGTGATGTCGCCCACGGTGCGGAAGCGCACGTCGCGCACCTGCACGGTTTCGCCGTCGCGCGCCGGCGTGAGGCCGGTCACCGGCACCAGCAGGCCGCGGCGTTCGACCACCTCGCGCTTGTGCGTGTAGTAGATCGACGGCAGGCCGACGTGCTCGCGCTCGATGTACTGCCACACGTCGAGCTCGGTCCAGTTCGAGATCGGGAACACGCGGAAGTGTTCGCCTGGTGCGAGGCGGGTGTTGAACAGCGTCCACAGCTCGGGGCGCTGGTCCTTGGGTTGCCATTGGCCGAAGCTGTCGCGGTGCGAAAAGATGCGCTCCTTGGCGCGTGCCTTTTCCTCGTCGCGGCGGGCGCCGCCGATCAGTGCGTCGAAGCGGAATTCTTCAATGGCTTCGAGCAGCGTCACCGACTGGTGCGCGTTGCGCGATTCGCCGGGGTGCGCGAGGCGCACGGTGCCGCGCGCCATCGAATCCTCGACGCTGCGCACGATCAGCTCGGCGCCCAGTTCCTTCGCGCGCTGGTCGCGGTAGGCCGTCACTTCGGGGAAGTTGTGGCCCGTGTCGATCATCAGGAGCGGGTAGGGAATGCGGCCGGCGCCGAAAGCCTTCTCGGCGCACTTCAGCAGCACCAGCGAGTCCTTGCCGCCCGAGAACAGCAGGGTGGGGCGCTCGAAGGCGGCCGCCACTTCGCGCAGGATGAAGACAGTTTCTTCTTCCAGCGCATCGAGGTGTGTGTTGGACAGGCGCGCAGGAGAGTGCATGGGCGGCAGCAGCAGTTCGGTTTCGGTACGGGCGTTCATCGGGTGGGGTGCTGAATGCGGAGGGACGGCGAGGCGTTGGCGCTCAGTGCGCGAGATGCAATCCGCACTCGCGGTTGTCTTCGCCCTTCGTCGGGTCCACGTAGTCGAAGTTGTTGGGGAGGCCGTGGGCCGTGCAGTACTCGTACAACTCCTTGGACGACCAGTGCAGGAGCGGCGCGACCTTGATCAGGCCGTCGGGGTTGACGCTGACCGGGTCCATCTGCGCGCGCACGGCCGTGTCGGTGGCCCGAAGCGCGGTGAACCAGACCTTCGGTGCCGTCTCGCGCAGCGCGCGGGCAAAGGGCTCCAGCTTCACCTCTTCGGTGAAGGCGGCATGGCGCGGATCGTCGAGCGCCGGCGTCGGGCCCTCCACCGCCTCGCGGTGCGCACGCGAGCGGCGCGGCAGGTAGATGTGCAGGTCCAGGCCCAACTGCTTCGTCACCTCGTCGGCAAAGCGGTAGGTGGCCTCGGTGTTGTAGCCGTTGTCCATCCAGATCACCGGAACATCCCGCTTGGCGCGCGTGACCATGTGCAGGATCACGGCCTCGAACGGGCGGAAGTTGGTGGTGATGATCGAAGGCTGGCCCAGGCCGATCGCCCAGTCCACCAGGCCCTCTGCGTTGCGGCCGAGTTCGGTGTTGATGCGTGCGAAGTCGATGTCCGTGGCGATGCTCATGTCGAGGGTTCCGATGCGTTCTCAGTTGCCGGCCGCGAAGTGCGGCGCGGTCTTTACCGCATCGCCCTGGTAGAAGGCGGCAAAGCGGTCGAACTGGCGCTGCGCGTCGGAGGCGTCCACGCCTTCCTTCAGCACGGCGCTCGAGAAGCCGGTGCGTTCCATCTGCACCAGCTGGTCGATCAGCACGTCGCCGGTGGCGCGGATGTCGCCCTTGAAGCCCAGGCGGCGGCGCAGCAGGAAGGCCTGGCTGTAGGCGCGGCCATCGGTGAACTTCGGAAAGTTCAGGTCGATGCGCTCGATGTCGGCCAGGCACACCTCGATGGCGAGCGGGTCGGCATCGTTGGCGAGCTGCAGCACCTTCGGGTCGCCGTCGTCGATGTGGTCTTCGGCGGCAAGGATGTTCAAAGTCTTGTTCATGCTGCTTCCTCCACCTTGAAACGCGCACCGTTGGCGGCGGCCTTGAACGGGTCGTGGCCCACGCGGCGCAGCGTGTCGATGAAGTTCTCGCCGCTCTCGCGGGTGTCGCGGTAGGTGGTGAGCACGGCCTCGATCACGCCCGGCACCTCGGCCGCCGAGAACGAGGGCCCCACGGCTTTGCCGGCCTGCGGCGTGCCGCTGAGCGCGGAGCCGTCGGAGCCGCCGAGGGTGACCTGGTACCACTCCTTGCCGTCCTTGTCGACGCCGAGGATGCCGATGTGGCCGCTGTGGTGGTGGCCGCAGGAGTTGATGCAGCCGCTGATGTGCAGGTCGATCTCGCCCAGGTCGTCGAGCTCGTCGAGGTCTTGATAGCGCTCGGTGATCGCTTCGGCGATGGGGATGGAGCGCGCATTGGCCAGCGCGCAGAAGTCGCCGCCGGGGCAGGCGATCATGTCGGTCAGCAGGTGCACGTTGGCGCTGGCAAAGCCGGCGGCGCGGGCGGCAAGCCACAGCGCATGCAGGTCTTCGGCGTGCACCCAGGGCAGCACCACGTTCTGGTCGTGCGTGACGCGGGCTTCGCCGGCCGAGAAGCGGTCGGCCAGCTGGGCGAGCGTGTCGAGCTGCTCGGCCGAGGCGTCGCCGGGCGCCTGCCTCAGGCGCTTGAACGACAGCGTGACGGCGCGCAGCGCGGGGTTCTTGTGCGGTGCCACGTTGCGGGCCAGCCAGCGGGCGAACTGCACGTCGTCGGCGGCGTGGTGGCGCAGCTCGGCGTCGGTCTTCTCGGCGCTCTGCAGCACGCGGGTGGCGAGCGTCGGCGGCACGAAGGAGGCGGCCACGCGGTCGTACTCTTCCTGCGTGATAGTGTGCGGTGCGCCGTCGTGCTCGAGGATCTGCTTGTACTCGGCCTCGACGTCGTCGATGTAGCGCTGGCCCTCGGCCTTCACCAGGATCTTGATGCGCGCCTTGTAGATGTTGTCGCGGCGGCCGTAGCGGTTGTAGACCCGGATCACCGCTTCGAGGTAATTCATGATCTGCTGCCAGGGCAGGAACTCGCGCAGCACGGTGCCGATGATCGGCGTGCGGCCCATGCCGCCGCCCACCTGGACGCGGAAACCCACATCGCCAGGGGCGATGTTTTGTGATGCATCGCCAGCCTCGTGTTTCACCACGTGCAGGCCCACGTCGTGCCAGCCGGTGGCGGCGCGGTCTTCGGTGGCGCCGGTGATGGCGATCTTGAACTTGCGCGGCAGGAACGCGAACTCGGGGTGCAGCGTGCTCCACTGGCGCATGATTTCCGCGAACGGGCGCGGATCGGCAATTTCGTCGACGGCGATGCCGGCGCGCTCGTCGCTCGTGATGTTGCGGATGCAGTTGCCGCTGGTCTGGATGCCGTGCATGTCGACCGAAGCCAGCAGGTCCATCACGTCGGCCGACTTGGCCAGCGGAATCCAGTTGTACTGGACGTTCTGGCGGGTCGAGAAGTGGGCGTAGTGGGTCGGCAGCTTGTGGGTGCCGAGCAGGCCCTGCGTCTCGAGCGCCTTCTTGTAGACCTCGGCCTCGGGCTCGTCGTATTCGCGGGCAATGCGGGCCAGCACGCGGAGCTGGCGGCTCGAAAGCTCGCCGTAGGGCACGGCCACGCGCAGCATCGGCGCGTAGCGCTGGACGTACCAGCCGTTCTGCAGGCGCAGGGGGCGGAACTCGTCTTCGTGGAGACGGCCCTTTTGCCAGCGCTCGAGCTGGTCCCGGAACTGGGCGGCTCGCTGGTGGACGAACTGGCGATCGAATTCTGTGTATTGGTACATCGTGCGTGTGTCTTGAAGAAGTGCGGTGCCGCACGTACAACGGGGCGCCCCAGCAAGAAGCCGAGATTCTGAAAGCGGGCCTTATGGAAGCAAACTATTTTTTGGTTCGCGCTTTATGCGGATAAGCTTATTCACCAATGCCCATGCGGGTTTCGGGGCGGTTGGATGCTTATTCTGGATAAGGCGCGAGGGTGCCTGAACAGGCAAGGATAAGGCCCGCGGAGAGCCCGAGAGGCTCGTGGGACTTGTTCCCTCTCCCGCTTGCGGGAGAGGGTGAGGGTGAGGGCGGCAGCGTGCCCATCACCAGCCTCGCCGGCCCTCACCCCAGCCCTCTCCCCGAGGGGAGAGGGAGTAATACTTCAGCGCAACATCGACGACATGGCCGAACAGCAGTTCAGCATGCGTACGGCGGCTTCCACCGTGTCGGTGGTGAAGCACAGGGTGACGCCGTCGAGGCGCTCGAAGGCCGGCCACTGGCAGAACAGGTCGGCCATCATCGGCGACTGGGTGCGCAGCGTGACCGCCTGCGGGCCCTTGAAGACCAGCGGGCTTGCATGGCCGCGCGCAGCCAGCGCTTCAGTCACGCCGGCACGGATCGCCGAGCGCGACCGCTCCGGCGACAGCGACACGCCGCTGTTGAAGCCCGTCGCCTTCTTGGTCTCCACGAAGGTCGCATGCGGAAAGAGCGCCCGGTTCTCGGCGATGAACACGTCGTCGCCGCTGGCCATCACCACCGGCACGCCGTACTCGCCGGCCAGCGCGCCGTAGAGCCCGGCCTCGCCCAGTTCCTGGTCGCCGAGCCGGATGCCCGCAAAGGCAAAGCTGTTGATCGTGTGCGCGAGGATGCCGCGCCCCTGTGCGCGCGAGTGGTAGCCCACCATGCAGACCGCTTCCACGCCTTCTTCCTCGACGCCCGCCACCATGCTCAGGTAGCGCGGCTTGCCCTGCACCACGCGGGCGCGTGGGTCGAGCACGTCGGGCGGCATGTTGCGAAAGCCGCCGTGCGAGTCGTTGACCAGCACCTCGGTGGCGCCGGCATCGAAGGCGCCGGCAATCGCCGCGCTGGCCTCGTGCGCCATCAGGAGGCGGGCGCGTTCGTACTCGGGGTTGCCCGCCCGCGCCTGCTCGTGGTGGTAGACGCCTGCAACGCCTTCGATGTCGGTGGAGATCAGGACTTTCATGGGAGGGGGCGCGGTTGCGCGAAAGAAGAAAGGGAAGAGGGCGGCAGCAGCTCCGACAGCGCCGCCCGGTGATTGCCATCGCGGCCCGTCACGGACGTCGCGCGCCAGAGCGCGTGAAGGATCGCCTGCTCGGTGCTGTCGGCCGCGGCCTGGAAGAGGCCGTCGAGCAGCCCGTCGTGCACCATCGCAATCGTCGGCATCGGGCGGTCGACGCGGTCGGGCACGGTGTAGGCGGTGGAGAAGGCCAGCACGATGTCGCCGCTGCCGTGGCCGAAGACCGAGCCGGTGCGGGCCAGCCCCGTGCCCGCGCGCAGCGCCAGCCGGCGCAGCTGGCGCGCATCGAGCGGTGCATCGGTGGCGACGACGATGATGATCGAGCCTTTCTCCGGCTCCTTGCATTCGGCCGTGCCTTGCGCGGCCAATCGCTCGCCGACCGCGTGGCCGGCCAGCACCAGCTGCGGCTGGCGCCCGTAGTTCGCCAGCACCAGCGCGCCCACGGTGTGCAGTTCGCCGTCGGGCGCCGACACGCGGCGCGATGCGCTGCCGATGCCGCCCTTGAGCTGGAAGCTCGACATCCCGCGGCCTGCGCCGACCGAACCCTGCGCGAAGTCGGCACCGGCAATTTCGAGCGCATGCAGGTAGTCGGCCTCCGTCACGGCCAGCCGCTGGATGTCGTTCAGAAAACCGTCGTTGCACTCGAAGACCAGCGGATTGACCGTCGGCAGCGACCGGCCGCTCTCGGGGTTGGCGGCCACGCAATGGCGGATCTGCGCCGTCGCGACCGTGCCGACCGAGAAGGTGTTGGTCAGCGCGATCGGCGTTTCGAGCACGCCGAGCTCGGCGAGCTGCACCAGCCCCACGCTCTTGCCGAAGCCGTTGAGCACCACGGCGGCGGCCGGCACCTTGTCGCGGAACGGATCGCCGGCGTGCGGACGGATCACCGTCACGCCGGTCTGCACGCCGCCGTCATCGAGCGTCCGGTGGCCGACCGTGACGCCTTCGACGTCGGTGATGGCGTTGCGCGCGCCCTGGAGCAGGTTGCCGATGTAGGGCAGGGTGATGGATGGCATGAAGGAAGGACTACTGCCGGTCGATCTTCGGATCGAGCGCATCGCGCAGCGCGTCGCCCAGCAGGTTGAAGGCGAGCACGGTGAAGAAGATGGCCAGGCTCGGGAACAGCGCCACGTGCGGCGAGGTGACCATGTCGGCGCGCGCTTCGTTGAGCATCGCGCCCCATTCGGGCGTCGGCGCCTGCGCACCCATGCCCAGGAACGACAGGCTGGCGGCCGTGATGATCGAGGTGCCCACGCGCATCGAGAAGTAGACGACGATCGACGAGATCGTGCCCGGCAGGATGTGCCGCACGATGATGGTCCAGTCCGACGCGCCGATGCTGCGCTCGGCCTCGATGTAGGTCTGCTGCTTGAGCACCAGCGTGTTGCCGCGCACCAGGCGCGCAAAGGCCGGCACGCTGAACACCGACACGGCCACCACCACGTTGGTCATGCTGCTGCCCAGGATGGCGACCACGCCCAGCGCCAGCAGGATGCCGGGGAAGGCGAACAGCACGTCCGAGATGCGCATCACGATGCGGTCCCACCAGCCTTCGTAGTAGCCCGCGAGCAGGCCGAAGGCCGTGCCGATGAAGCCGCCCACCAGCACCGACAGGAAGCCGGCCATCAGCGAAATGCGCGCACCCATCAGGATGCGGCTGAAGATGTCGCGGCCCAGCGGGTCGACGCCGAACCAGTGCGTGACCGTCGGGCCACTGTTCAGCATGTCGTAGTCGAAGAAGTTCTCCGCATCGAAGGGCACGATCCACGGTGCGAACACCGCGACGAACACCAGCAGCAGCACGAAGACCGCGGCGACGATGCCCACGGGCTGCTTCTTGAAGCGGCGCCAGCATTCGCCCCAGGGCGTGCGGACCTTGCCGGCGGTTTGCACCGCGGCGATGGGGGACAGTGGAACGATGGTGTCGGCAGACACGCCGGTAGCTTGCGTCATGGCTGCTTGCTCACTTGTAGCGGATGGTCGGGTTGATGTAGCCATAGAGCACATCGACCACGAGGTTGATCAGGATGAATTCGAGCGAGAACAGCAGCACCAGCGTCTGGATGACGGGGTAGTCGCGCATCTGCACCGAGTCGACCAGCAGGCGGCCGAGGCCGGGCCAGTTGAACACCGCCTCGACCAGGATCGAGCCGCCCAGCAGAAAGCCGAACTGCAGGCCCATCATCGTGACGACCGGAATCAGCGCGTTGCGCAGCGTGTGCTTGAACACCACGCCGTATTCGGCCACGCCCTTGGCGCGCGCGGTGCGCACGAAATCTTCCTGGATCACCTCGACGAACGAGGCGCGCGTGAAGCGCGCCATCACGGCCGCCACGGCCGCGCCCAGCGTGATCGAGGGCAGGATGTAGTGCTTCCAGGTGGCGGCGCCCACCGTGGGCAGCCAGCCGAGCTGGACCGAGAAGATCTGCATCAGCAGCATGCCGAGTGCAAATGCGGGAAAGGAGATGCCCGAGACGGCCAGCGTCATGCCGAGCCGGTCGGGCCATTGATTGCGGAACACGGCGGAGACGATGCCGATGCCCATGCCGAAGAACACCGCCCACACCATGCTGGTGATGGTCAGCATCACCGTCGGGAAGAAGCGCTCGGCGATCTCCGTCGACACCGGTCGCCGCGTGCGGATCGAGGTGCCGAAGTCGCCCTGCAGCATGTGGGTGAAGAAGTTAACGAACTGCTGCGGCATCGGCTTGTCGAGGCCGAGCTCCTGGCGCACCATGGCCACGGTCTGCGCGTCGGCGTCCTGGCCGGCGGCAAGGCGCGCCGGGTCGCCGGGCAGCATGTGGACGAACAGGAACACCAGCACGGCCACGATGAGCAGCGTGGGGATCAGGCCCAACAGTCGTTTGAGAAAGTAATTCAGCATGGGGTGCGGGTGTCGCGAGCGGGCGATGGCGGGATGCCATCGCCCGTCGGGCAGTCAGTCAGAAAACGAGGAGCCGGGATCAGTTCGACACTGCAATGGCGTCGATGTTGATGTTGCCGTCAGGCATCACGAACACGCCCGAGAGGCGCTTGGCGTGCGACGACAGGTTCTGCTCCGTGACGAGCGGAATGCGTGGCAGGTCCTTCTGGAGCTGTTCCTGGGCGGCCTTGTAGAGCGCGGCCTTTTCCTTGTCGTCCACTGTGACGAGTGCCTTGGCGATATTGCCGTCGACCAAGTCGTTCTTGTAGTACGCGTAGTTGGCAAGCTTCGGCGGCCAAGCTTCCGAGGCGAACAGCGGGCGCAGCGCCCAGTCGGCCTCACCGGTAGAAGACGACCAGCCCACGTAGTACAGGCGCACCTTGGCGGTTGCCGGATCGGCCCAAGTTTCGACCCATTCGGCGCGCTGGCCTACTTCAAGTGCCTGCACCTGCAGTTTGATACCCACTTGCGCGAGCTGCTGCTGCAGGAACTGGATCACCTTCTGCGAGGTCGTGTTGTTGTAGTGGCTCCAGAGGACCGACTCGAAGCCATTCGGATAGCCGGCTTCTGCCAGCAGTTGCTTCGCCTTCTTGACGTCGTAGCCGATCGGCGCCATCTTTTCGGCGAACTTGACACCCTGCGGCACGAAGCCCTGCGCCGGAAATGCGAAGCCGCTGAAGGCGACCTTGGCGAGCGCATCCTTGTTGATGGCATAGCCAATGGCTTCGCGCACCTTCGGGTTGTCATAGGGCTTTTGCATCACATTGAATGTGAGGAAGCGCGTGATGATCGACGGCGTGGTCACCACTTCGAGCTTCTCGCTCTTCTTCAGCAGCTCGGCCTGTTCATAGGGAATGGGGAAGGCGAAATCGGCCTCGCCGGTCTGCAGCATGGCGGCGCGGGTGTTGTTTTCGAGCACCGGCTTCCACGACACCGTGTCGATCTTCGGATAGCCCTTCTTCCAGTAGCCGTCGAACTTCTTGGCCTTGACGGCTTCGGTCTGCTTCCACTCGACGAACTCGAAGGGGCCCGTGCCCACGGGGTGGAAGGCGATGTCCTTGTTGCCCCACTTCTTCAGCGCGGTGGGCGAAATCATCGCGGCCGAGGCGTGGGCCAGCGAGTTGATGAAGGGGCCGAAGGGCTCCTTCAGCGTGATGCGCACGGTGGTGGCGTTCACCGCCTCGACCTTGCCCACGCGGTTGAACTGGTTGTAGCGCAGCAGCTTGTTGTCCTGGTTCAGCACGCGGTCGAGCACGAACTTCACGGCCTCGGCGTTGAAGTCGGTGCCGTCGTGGAACTTCACGCCGCTGCGCAGCTTGATGGTGTAGACCAGGCCGTCCTTCGACACCTCGTAGCTCTCGGCGAGCACGTTCTGCACCTTCAGGTCCTTGTCGAACTGGAACAGGCCTTCATAGAAGGTCTTGGTCACCGCGGTGGTGATGGTGGTGTTGGTGTTGTACGGGTCCAGCGTTTCCGGCTGGTAGCCGATCGACAGCACCACGTCTTTGGCGGCCAGTGCCGTGCCCGATGCGGCCAGCGCGGCCAGGCCCAGCAGTGCGGATGCCCATCGCAGGGAGGAAGAAGATTGCGTCATGGAAGAACTCCAGTCGGTTCGTGGAAAAAAGCAGGAGGGCCTGCGGGTTGAAAAAATCGATGGATCAGAAAGCACCGCCGATGGCGTGCCGTGCCACGAAGTGGCCGGGCGCCACCTGCACCAGCGGCGGCACGTCGGGCTCGTCGCCGACCGCGCGGATCGGGCTGGGGATCTCGCCCTCGAGCAGCGCGCGCGGCTTGTGGCGGCGCGACGGGTCGGCCACCGGCACGGCCGCCATCAGCTTGCGGGTGTAGGCGTGCTGCGGCGCCTCGAACACCGCGCGGCGCGGGCCGATCTCGACGATCTGGCCCAGGTACATCACGGCCACGCGGTGGCTGATGCGCTCGACCACGGCCATGTCGTGCGAGATGAAGAGAAAGGCCACGCCCAGCTCGCGCTGCAGGTCGAGCATCAGGTTGACGATCTGCGCCTGGATGGACACGTCGAGCGCCGAGACCGATTCGTCCGCCACCACCACCTTGGGGTTCAGGGCCAGCGCGCGTGCGATCGCGATGCGCTGGCGTTGGCCGCCCGAGAACTCGTGCGGATAGCGCTGCGCCACCTCGGGCGGCAGGCCGACCTTCTGCAGCAGCCAGTCGACGCGCTTCTGCGCCTCGGCGCCCTGGGCGATGCCGTGGATCAGCAGCGGCTCCATGATCGAGAAGCCGACCGTCACGCGCGGATCGAGCGAGGCGAACGGGTCCTGGAAGATGAACTGGATGTTGCGGCGCAGGGCCTGCAGTTCGCGCGTGGGCAGCTCGCGGATGTTCTGGCCGCCGAACTCGATCGCGCCGCTCTGGCTCTCGACCAGGCGCAGCAGCGAGCGGCCGGTGGTCGACTTGCCGCAGCCCGATTCGCCCACCAGCGCGAGCGTCTCGCCGGGATAGAGGTCGAAGCTGATCTTCTCCACCGCATGCACGCGGCGCTTCACACGGCCGAACACGCCGCTGCGCACGTCGAAGCGGGTGACGAGGTCGCGCACGCGCAGGATCGGGCCGGCCTCTTCGCGCACGGTGGTCTGCGGCGTGGTGTCTGTGCACGGCACGGTCTCGGGGCTGCCCTCGGTGCGCAGCAACTCGAACTTGGCCGGCAGGTCGGTGCCCTCCATCGCGCCCAGCTTCGGCACGGCCGACAGCAGCGCCCTCGTGTAGGGGTGTTTCGGCGCCGCGAACACGGTGTCGGAGCTGCCTTCTTCCACCTTGTCGCCGCGGTACATCACGAGCACCCGATCGGCGATCTCGGCCACCACGCCCATGTCGTGCGTGATGAAGAGCACGCCCATGCGCATCTCCTTCTGCAGCTCGCGGATGAGCTGGAGGATCTGCGCCTGGATCGTCACGTCGAGCGCGGTGGTGGGCTCGTCGGCAATCAGCAGCTGCGGCTTGCACGACAGCGCCATCGCGATCATCACGCGCTGGCGCATGCCGCCCGAGAGCTGGTGCGGAAAGCGGTCGAGCACGTTGCGCGCCTCGGGAATGCGCACCAGCTCCAGCATGCGCAGCGCCTCGGCGCGCGCAGCCGCGTTGCTCTTGCCCTGGTGGATGCGGATGGCCTCGGCGATCTGGTCGCCGGCGGTGAACACCGGATTCAGCGAGGTCATCGGCTCCTGGAAGATCATCGCGATGTCCGCGCCGCGGATGCCGCGCATCGTGGTGTCCCGCGCCTGCGCCAGGTCGAGCACCTCGCCGTTGCGGCGGCGGAACGCCATGCGCCCGCCGAGGAGGCGGCCGCCGCCGTGTTCCACCAGCCGCATCAGCGCGAGCGAGGTGACCGACTTGCCCGAGCCCGATTCGCCCACCACCGCGAGCGTCTCGCCATGGTCGACGTGGAAGGACAGGTTCTTGACGGCATCGACGGTGCGCTCGGAAGTCGAGAAACGCACGGTGAGGTCGTCGACGGCGAGGACGCGGCCGTCCGGCAGGGCGAGGGCAGGGGTGGACATGGGGATGCGGGAAGGGAAAGCGTTGGCGTTCAGTTGCTCAAACGTGCGTCGCGGTTTTTCGTGGAACACCGCGGAACCGGCTTTGCCGGGCCGCTGGTGTTGCCCCCGGCGAGGGGGTTGGCGAAGCGACACGAAGTGCGCGAAGACTGGGGGTGTGCTTTCATGCTGCGAAGATGGCCGTGATGGGCGCTTCGTCGCCGCGCGCGTGGCCGCGGTACATGCCTTCGGTGTTGAAGGCGAGGCTCAGGTTGCCGTGGCGGTCGACGGCGATCAAGCCGCCGGTGCCGCCGATGGCGGGCAGCGACTGCTGCACGACCGCATGCGTGGCGGCTTCGAGCGTCGCGCCGCCGTAGGCCATGCGGGCGCAGACGTCGTAGGCCGCCGCGACGCGGATGAACATTTCGCCGCTGCCGGTGCAGGACACGGCCGCTGTGCGGTCGTCGGCGTAGGTGCCGGCGCCGATCAACGGCGAATCGCCGATGCGGCCGACGCGCTTGTTGGTCATGCCGCCGGTCGAGGTGGCGGCGGCGAGGTGGCCGTTCATGTCGAGCGCGACCGCGCCGACGGTGCCGAACTTCTTGTCTTCGTCGAGCGGCGGCGTCATGGCGGCGCCTTCGTGGTCGGTGACCACGCGGCCGGTGTCGCGCACACGGTAGAGCTGCTGGCGGCGCGCCTCGGTCGAGAAGAAAAAGGGCTCGACCATTTCGAGCCCGCGGTCGCGCGCGAAGGCTTCGGCACCCGCGCCGGCCAGCAGCACATGGGCGCCGTCTTCGAGCACGGCACGCGCGGCGCGCACCGGGCGGCGAACGTGGCAGACGCCGGCAATGGCACCGGCGGCGAGCGTCGCGCCGTCCATCACGGCGGCATCGAGCTCATGGGTCTCTTCGTGGGTGAAGACCGAGCCGTAGCCCGCATTGAAGAGCAGGCAGTCTTCGAGCATCTCGACGGCGAGGCAGGTGGTGTCGAGCGCGGACGCGCCCTTGAGCAGCATTGCCTGCGCGGCGCGCACGATGTCCTGCAGTGCGTCGTGATAGGCCTGTGCCTTCGCTGCGTCGGTCGTGGCCGCGCTGATGGTGCCGGCACCGCCATGGATGGCGATGACGGGCGTGATGTTCTTCATCGGGAAGCTTTCTTCTTTTTCTTGCGGTCGCCGGCCTGGGCGGTGGAACCGGCGGGTTGTGGGGGGGCCTCGGCGCGCGGCAGGCCCTGTCCGCCGTGCAGCCAGGGGCGCACGGCCTGCAGGATGCGGCTGGCGGACTGGACTGCATCGGGCGCGCGCAGGGCGACCGCGCTGGTCAGTGCCTCGATCAGCGCGAGCACGCTGGTCTCGCAATTGGGGCGGTAGCTGGTTTCGGTCTGGCCGTAGAGCACCACGTCGGCCAGCGGCGCCAGCGGCGAGCTGGGCCGGTCGGTCAGCGCCAGCACCGCGCAGCCCTGGCCGCGCGCGATCTGCGCCAGCGCCACGGTGTCGGTGAGGTAGCGCGGAAAGGTCAGGCCGATGAACAGGTCCTGCGGCCCGGCGTGCACCAGTGTGCGTGCGGCGTGCGTGATGCCGCTGACGCTGGACAGCATTCGAACGTCGTTGCAGGAGCCATCGAGCCCGTGCTGCAGCAGGCCTGCGAGCCATGCGCTGGCGCCGAAGCCGCCGATGTAGATCGAACGCGCCTTCAGGATGCGCTGCACCGCGGCCTCGCAGGCGGCGTAGTCCAGCGACTGGCGCGTGGCTTCGATGTTGCGCCGGCTCTCGTCGAGTGCCGTGGCGAACACTTCGGCGACCGTGGTCGGACGCTCGAGGTTGCCGCGCAGCCGTTCCACCGGCGCCACCAGCGACTCGAAGCCGCGCACGAGCTCGGCGCGGAAGGTGGCGTAGCCGTCGAAATCCAGCGCACGCGCAAAGCGGTTGGCCGTGGCGACCGACACGCCTGCCGCGGCCGCGAGTTCGTCGATGGGCAGCGTGGCGACCTGCAGGGGATGTTCCAGCACGTAGTCGGCCACCTGCCGGTGCGAACGCGTCAGCCGCGGCAGCGCCTGCGCGATGCGCTGGGCCACGGTGGTGCCTGGTGTGTCGACGGTGGTGCTCATGAAGGGTGCGGGGGAGCCCGAAAGTGTGCTTTTTTTGAAAACTGGTTTACAAATATAAGTCAAACAAGAAAATTTTCTGTCATTTCCGATCGAGTTTGCAAGGATCGGGCCAGGATTCAGGGTTTGTACGGATGCTCCGGATGCTCACGGACGCCGGCGGCGAATGCCAAGCCGGCGACTGGGGTTCGTTCGTCCCGCCGCGCGGTCACTCCCCCTCGAGCCGGTCCCGCCGCATGGCACGCCAGAGCGCGAGGTCGTAGGAAATCTTGAGAAGCCCGCATGCGATGAGCGGCAACGAGATCCATCCGGCCGCGAACAGCGCGCCGCTGAGCGTCGGGCTGATGGCCGCGGCCAGGCTCCGCGGCACGGCGGTGAAGCTCGCTGCGGCGCTGCGTTCCGCCGGCGTCACGACCGCCATCACGTAGGCCGTGCGCGTGGGCACATCCATCGACGACAGTGCGCTGCGGACCATCAGCAGGCCCAGCGCGACCGGCAGGCTCGGCGCCAGCGCGGCCAGCACCAGGCAGACGTTGGCCGGCAGGTGCGTGAAGACCATGGTGTTGAGCAACCCGATGCGCTGCGCAACCACAGGAGCCGCCAGCTGCGAGGCGGCACTCAGCAGACCGGTCCAGAAGAAAAACACGCCGGCCTGGGTCAGCGAGAAGCCGAATCGCTCCAGCAGCCACAGCGACATCAGCGCGTTGACCGTCAGCCCGCCGGCAAACGCGTCGACGCTGAAGAGTGCCGCCAACCGCACCACGACGCGGCGCGAAGGTCCCAGCGGGGCCGGCGCGACAGGCGCGCTGTCCGCGTTGCCGGCGCCGGCGTGGGCCGGCAGGTTTCTATAGAGCCAGAAGACGATCAGCCCGATCGCCGCGTAGACCCCGAACATCCCGCGCAGCGCGTCGAGCCGCGCGAACTCGCTGTGCCGAACCAGCCAGTCCGGCACCGCGGCGGCCAGTGCACCCAGGGCGGCACACAGGGCGCCCAGGAGGCTGTAGCGTGCAAACAGCGCGGTGCGTGCATGGCCTTGGGCCGCCGCTGCCAGGCGGGCGTGCTCGAGGGGAAGAAACACGCTGACGTCGCCCGAGCTGGGGTTGAGCGTGCCGACCAGCGCGACGACCAGCAACGGCCAGAACGAGGACAGGCCCGCAAAGCCCAGGCCGGTGGCGGCCATCAGCAAGGCCGCGCCGCGCAGCAACCGTCCCCCTGCGAAGCGGTATCCCCAGGCGCCGACCGCGAGCGTCGCGAGCGCCGAGCCCAGCATCGTCGCCGTGCTGACGATGCCGACCTCCAGCGTTCCGAGCCCGATCGACAGCAGGTAGGCCGGCAGCAGCACCGCCATGTACCCGTCCCCGAAGGCGCGAAGCCCCCGCGCGGCGAGCAAGGGCAGGGCGCCGGGATCGACCCCGGAGGGCAGCAGGCGCGCGAGACCCGGGCGCGGGCGAGGCACGGAGGTGGTGCTCATCGCGTTGGCCCGGGCAGGTACTTCGCGCCGGCATCTCCCTGGCCGGAGGGCTTGGCCTCGAGCGGCCGACCCGCGGCCTGCCAGCCGTCGATGCCGCTGCGCAGATAGCGGGCGTTCAGGCCCGCAGCGCGCAGCCGCATGGCCGTGCTGCGCCCCACCTCATGGCCGTAGACGCAATAGACGACCAGCTCGCGGTCGGCCGGCAGTTCGGCGGCCCAGCTGTCGACCGCGGCCGGGTCGAACCAGCGGGCACCGGGCAGCATCGCCGTGGCCTGATCGAACACCCCGGCACGGCGCACGTCGAGCAGCATCGATCCGGCCGCTTCGTCCTGTGTCGCGCCAAAGGGCTCGCTGGCGGCGTGCACGGCCTGCTGGTAGCGCTCGTACGCCGGGGCCCAATGGATGTTGTCCATGAAGGCGTCGACATAGGCGCCGGCCGCAGCGCCGTGGTCCAGGTGGTAGGCGTGCTCGTACATGTCCAGCGCCAGGATGGGTGTGCCGCCGGCCAGCGCATGGGTGTGGTCGGCGGCCCACTGGTTGACCAGCGTGCCTTCGCGCGGCTGGAAGGTCAGCAGCACCCAGCCCGAACCTCCGCCGAGCGCCTTGCCCATGGCTGCGAATTCCTCGCGCCATCGGTCGGCGCTGCCGAAGTTGGCGGCCAGCGCCAGGGCCATTGCGGGCGCCATCGTTTGGCCGTCGCCGCCGAGCGACGCGAAGTAGAGCTCGTGCAGCAGCATCGAGTTGCTGGCGATGAGTTCTTCCCGTTTGAGGCCGTTGAGCTGGAAGCCCGGCATCGATGCGAACGGCGTCGCGGCGAGTTGCGCGCGGATGGCGTTGAGGCGCTTGACTGCGCCGCCGTAGTTGTTCTGGTGATGGCTGGCCAGAAGTCGGGCCGACAGGCCGCGCAGCGTGGCGGGATCGAAGGGCAGGGGTTGAATCCGGGCGTTCATGGCGATTCCTTCAGCGCAGTGGGGGAAGCAACAAGGTCACCGCCAGCCCGATGGCCGCGCAGGCACCGAGCAGCGGCATCACGCCGACCTTGAAGCGGAACAATGCAATGGCCGCGGCGACCGCGACGACCGCCAGGATCGCGTCGAAGCGGCCGCTGAAACCCTGCGGCCAGAGCACGTGGTACGCGAAGAAGAGCGCCAGGTTGAGGATCACGCCCACCACCGCTGCGGTGATGGCCGACAGCGGCGCCGTGAAGCCCAGCCTGCCGTGCGTGGCCTCGATCGCGGGCCCGCCGGCCAGGATGAAGACGAACGACGGCAGGAAGGTGAAGAAGGTGACGACCGTCGCTGCCAGCGCCCCCGCAAGGAACAGCGAGTCGGGCCCCAGCACCTGCTTCAGCCACCCGCCGACAAAGCCGACGAAGGCCACTACCATGATCAGCGGTCCCGGCGTGGTCTCTCCCAGCGCCAGCCCGTCGATCATCTGCGTGCCGGAGAGCCAGTGGTATTGCTCGACGGCACCCTGGTAGACGTAGGGCAGCACGGCATAGGCGCCGCCGAAGGTCAGCAGCGCCGCCTTGGTGAAGAACCAGCCCATCTGCGTGAGCGTGCCGTGCAGCCCCTGCATGGCGACGAGTGCGCCCATGGCCGCCAGCCAGAGGCCCAGGCCGACGGCCACGACCTTGGCCAGGTGCGAGCGCGAGAAGCGCGCGTGCGGCGGCGTGGGGGTGTCGTCGTCGATCAGCGCCGGACCGTAGCGCTGCACGGCGCTGCCGTGGCCGCCGCCGGGCGCGAACACTTCGGGCGCCCATCGCGCCCCGAAGTGGCCGATCAGTCCGGCCGCCAGCACGATCGCGGGGAACGGCGCGTCGAACGCGAAGATTGCCACGAAGGCAGCAGCGGCGATGCCCCACATCCACCGGTTCTTCAACGCGCGGCTGCCGATGCGGTGCGCCGCGTGCAGCACCAGCGCGGTGACCGCCGGCTTGATGCCGTAGAAGATGCCGGCCACCGCCGGCACGTTGCCGAAGCGCAGGTAGATCCACGACAGCGCGATCAGGATGAACAGCGAGGGCAGCACGAACAGCGCGCCGGCCACGATGCCGCCGCGGGTGCGGTGCATGAGCCAGCCGATGTAGGTGGCCAGTTGCTGGGCCTCGGGGCCGGGCAGCAGCATGCAGAAGTTCAGCGCATGCAGGAAGCGCTTTTCGCTGATCCAGCGCCGCCGCTCGACCAGCTCCGCATGCATGATCGCGATCTGGCCGGCGGGCCCGCCGAAGCTGATGAAGCCGAGCTTGAGCCAGAAGCGCAGGGCTTCGGCGAAGGAAACAGGCTGGAGGGGCGCAGAAAGCGCAGGTGGTGCGTCAGGCAAGGCGGTGTCCACGGAGTGCTCCGTTGTGAGTCGCCAGCGCTTGGACGGGACACCGTCAATCTTTGCAGACCGGGAGGCTGTTTTCCCGGGAAGGGCATCGTAGCAGTCCCTTGATCGATATTCCAGCCTTGCCGGTGTCCTGGACAGCCGGGAGGGCTGTCCAGGGGGACTACTAGGTTACCTTGATGTCGATGCGCCGCGGCTGGGCATGGGTCGCCTTCGGAATTCGCAGCTTCAGCACACCCTGCGCAAGCTCGGCTGTCACGTTTTGCGTGTCCAGTTCCTTGCTGAGCGTGAAGACGCGGCGGAAACGGCCGAGGCCGACCTCCGTATGGCTGGTCTTCAGCCCTTCCGGTATCGCGAGGGCAGACTCCGCTTCGATCGTCAGCGTTGCCGCTTCCACCTGGAGATTCAGCTTGTCCCGGCTGACGCCCGGAAGGTCGGCGTAGAGCGTGATGCCGCTCTCGTCCTCGATCACGTCGACCGGCGGCGTCAGCGCGGCATCGCTGTAGCGGGAGCGTTCCTTCTGGGCAATCTTGTCCGGCGCGGCTTCGCGCGCGTTCTGGATGTCGTTGCTCATGGCGGGTCTCCTTTCGTCGTCTTCGCTACTGGATGGCGATCCGGCGCGGCTGCTCGGATGCCCGGCGCTGCACCCGGATGTGCAGGACGCCGTCGCGCATCTTCGCCTCCACGGCGTCGGGGTCCGCGTCGTCGGGCAGCGTCATCACGCGCCGGAACGCGCCCTCGAAGCGCTCGTTGATGTGCACGGCCGCCTTCTTGTCCCCCGCTGGAGGCAGCGTGCTCTTGCGCTCCCCGGCGATGGTCAGCAGGCCGCGCTCCAGGTTGACCTCGAGGGTCGCGGGATCCACGCCGGGCGCGAAGGCATAGATTTCCAGGGCCTCCGGCGTGCTGCCCACGTTCAACGCAGGAAAGCCGTTGCGGGCAAAGCCCCGGATGGTGGGAGACAGATCGAAGGCCTGCTGCACGTCGCGCTGCAGGCGATCCATCTCGGCGAATATGTCGCGAGGAAAAAGAGAACGGTACATGGCGAAACCTCCTGTTGATCCAATGCTGCGCCGGAGGCATCCCCGGCGCTTCCGACGGGTGGTTCACGCGCCGGGACGGACAGTGCGAAGGGCCCGGCGCGTCGCGGCCCTAGTGCGGCCTGGCCGTGTCGCCGCGGTTTGCGGGAGGAGGCCCGGGCGGTCGGGCGTGTGCGGTGGTCTTGATCCGCGGCATCCGGAAGCGCCAACGCGGCGCAGGGGATTGCGGGTAGCTGAACTTCGCCAGTTCCTCGCGCCCCTTCTCGGTGATGGCCAGCACCTGGGCCGCTGTGGCGGAGCCCGACAGGGAGAGCGGGTCCGAGGGCGACGGCACGAGGGCGACGACGAGCCCTGCGGCCCGGAGCACCCTGACCTGGTCGATGTCCTCGGTGCGATGGAACGAGACAGGCAGGCGGGAGCCGGCGATCTGCGTGAGCAAGTTCATGGTCATTGCAGTACCTCCTTTTCGGTCGACCAATTTCCGACGGAAAAAAGATAGGCGCGGCCGCGGCCGATTTCAAGAGGACAAGAGGAGAATTTCAACGGCCGGGCAGCGGGCGAACAAGCGCTGCATCGCCCGCATCAGCCGGAAAGCCTGCTCGAGCGGCTGCTCGGCAAATCCCGACCCCTGGCCGCGTCTTTCTGCATGAACACGCTGAGCGGATCGTCCGGGTAGGCCCCGAACAGGCCGCGCCGCACATAGCCCGCACGCGCATAGAACGACAGCGCCTCCGGCTGGCTCACGCCCGTCTCCAGCCTGAACATCGCGCAGCCCCGCGCCATCGCCTCGCCTTCGAGAAAACCCAGCACCTTCGCGGCCACGCCTTGCCCCCGGTTCTGCGGCCGCACGTACATGCGCTTGAGCTCGCCGTAGCCGGGCTCCATGACGATGGCAGCGCAGCCGATGGCCGTGCCTTCCGTGTCGCGGGCAACGGCGAACAGCACATGGGCTGCCGACAGCGCCGCGATGTCGATGCCGTAGTGGCTCTCCGGCGGATACAGCGGCTTCTGGTAGGCATCGAGGTCGTCGATGAGCTGGATGACGTCGGGTTGGTCGGGGCTTTCGAGGGCGATCTGCATCGGGCGATGTTACGCAACCGGCATCGCAAAGCCCGACTCGCAACGAGGTTCAATGCCGCGGCGAACAATGCGCCAGCGGCGGGCCGGGCGGTCCGCCGCGTCATGTTCGAAGGAGTAGCACTTTGGAATACCGTTACCTGGGTAGATCGGGACTCAAGGTCCCCGTGTTGAGTTTCGGCACCGGCACCTTCGGCGGCAAGGGCGAGTTCTTCAGCGCCTGGGGCCACACCGACGTGGCCGAGGCGCGCAAGCTGATCGACATCTGCATCGACGCCGGCGTCAACATGTTCGACAGCGCCGACATCTATTCGGACGGTGCCGCCGAATCGGTGCTCGGCGAAGCCATCAAGGGCCGGCCGCGCGACCGGCTCATCCTGTCGACCAAGGCCACCTTCCACAGCGGCGAAGGGCCGAACGACGTGGGGTCGTCGCGCCACCATCTCGTGCAGGCGGTCGATGCGGCGCTCAAGCGGCTGGGCACCGACTACATCGACCTGTTCCAGCTGCATGCCTTCGATGCCGGCACGCCGGTGGAAGAAACCCTGTCCACGCTCGACGACCTCGTGCGCGCGGGCAAGCTGCGCTATGTGGGCGCGTCGAACTTCTCGGGCTGGCACCTGATGAAGTCGCTGGCCGTGGCCGAGCGCTACGGCTACCCGCGCTATGTGGCGCACCAGGCCTACTACTCGCTGGTGGGCCGCGAGTACGAGTGGGAGCTGATGCCGCTCGCGCAAGACCAGGGCGTGGGCGCCGTGGTCTGGAGCCCGCTGGGCTGGGGCCGGCTCACCGGCAAGATCCGCCGCGGCCAGCCGCTGCCCGCCAACAGCCGCCTGCACGTGACGGCCGACCAGGGCCCGCCGGTGCCCGACGAACTGCTGTACCGCGTGGTCGACGCGCTCGAAAAGGTCGGCGCCGAAACCGGCAAGACGGTGCCGCAGGTCGCGCTCAACTGGCTGCTGCAGCGGCCGACGGTGTCGAGCGTGATCGTCGGCGCCCGCGACGAAGCGCAGCTGCGCCAGAACCTCGGCGCCGTGGGCTGGAACCTCACTACAGCGCAGGTTGCCGAGCTCGATGCGGCCAGCGCCACGACGCGGGTCTATCCCTACTGGCACCAGCAGGGCTTTCTCGAGCGCAACCCGAACCCGGTCTAGGAACCCGGCGTCAACCCGAGCACCCACTGCTTGAAGTGCTCCAGCGCCCCGGAGGCCGGACGACCTTCGGGGTACGCGAAGTAGTAGCCCTGGCGCACGTCCAGGTGGCGGTCGACCGGAATCACCAGCTCGCCGGTGCGCAGCTCGTGCTCGACCAGGATGCGCGGCGCCAGGCCGATGCCCATGCCGGCCGCCGTTGCCGCAACCACCATCGTGAACAGCTCGTAGCGCGGCCCGCGCGAGGCGTGCACCGTGTACTCCCAGCGCTGCTGCGCATACCAGTCGCGCCACGCATGCGCGCGCGTGCTCAGGTGCACATGGCGGCAGCGCTCGAAGCCTGCTTCGTCCCAAGGCCCGTTGGCATCGCGAAAGGCCGGGCTGCAGACCGGCACCATCTCGCCTTCGGAAAAGATCAGCCCGCCGCGCGTGTTCGGCCAGAACTGGTCGCCGAAATAGATCGCCGCGTCGTAGGCGTTTTCCTGGAACGAGAAGGGCTGCGAGCGCGCCGAGAGGTTGACGGTGATGTTCGGGTGCAGCCGGCTGAAATCGGGCAGCCGCGGAATCAGCCACTGGGTCGCGAAGGTCGGCACCACGGCCAGCTCCAGCACGAAGCCCATGTCGTGGCCGGCGCTGATCTCCAGCGTGTCGCGCCGGATCTGGTCGAGGTGGCGGCGGATGCGCGCCGCGTACTCGCGCCCCACGTCGGTGAGCGTGAGTCGCCGCCGCACGCGCGAGAACAGCGGCACGCCAAGCCGCTGTTCGAGCATCGCCACCTGCCGCCCGACCGCGCTCTGCGTCAGCGCCAGTTCGGCCGCGGCGCGGGTGAAGCTCCCCAGCCGCGCCGAAGCCTCGAAGGCCTGGAGCGCGCCGAGATTGGGGATGTCTTTTCTCATCGATTCCTTCCGAGGCTGCACAACGTTGTGAGTATTTAGCGTTTGTTCCGCACGCCGCCGCGACTCTATTCTGCGTGCCGACCCGCCAACGATACGAGGAGACTTCCGATGATTGTCTTGCGCACCCGTCGCACTGCCCTGGGCATTGCACTGGCTTCCGTCCTTGGGCTGCCCGCTGTTGCACTCGCACAGGCCGAGCAGACCGTCACCATCGGCCATGCCGGCCCGCTCACCGGCGGCGCCGCTCACTGGGGCAAGGACAACGACAACGGGGCGCGCCTCGCGGTCGAAGACCTCAACAAGCAGGGCCTCGTGATCGGCGGCAAGAAGATCAGGTTCGTGCTCCAGTCCGAAGACGACCAGGCCGACCCCAAGCAGGCCATGGTGGTGGCCAACAAGCTGGCCGACATGGGCGTGAAGGGCATGCTCGGGCACTTCAATTCGGGCGCCGCCATCCCGGCCTCGGCCGTCTACAGCCGCGCGGGCCTGCCCGACGTGTCGACCGCCACCAACCCGAGCTTCACCGGGCAGGGCTACGACAACGTCTTCCGCATCCTGGCCAGCGACGACGACGTGGGCATGGCCATCGCCAACTTCACCGTGAAGGACCTGAAGGCCAAGAAGATCGCGGTGATCGACGACCGCACCGCCTACGGCCAGGGTGCCGCCGAGGTGTTCTCGCGCGGCGTGAAGGGGCTGGGCGGCACCATCGTCGCGCAGGAGTTCGGCAGCGACAAGGCCACCGACTTCATGGCCATTCTCACCAGCATCAAGAGCAAGCAGCCCGACGTGGTGTTCTATGGCGGCATGGACGCGCAGGGCGGCCTGATCGCGCGCCAGATGAAGCAGCTCGGCATCACGGCCAAGCTGCTCGGCACCGATGGCCTGTGCACCAACGAAGTCGCCAAGATCAGCGGCGGCGCGGTCGACGACCTGCTGTACTGCACGCGCGGCGGCAAGGAGATCGAGAAGACCGCCAGGGGCGCGGAGTTCGAGCAGCGCTACAAGGCCCGCTTCGGTGTCGAGGTGCTGACCTATGCGCCGTACCTCTACGACGCCATGATGGCGCTGGCGGCCGGCATGCGTGCGGCCAACTCGGTCGAGCCGCAGGCGTACCTGCCCGCGATGCGCAAGGTGAAGTTCGACGGCGTCACCGGCAACATCAGCTTCGACGCCAAGGGCAACCTGCAGAAACCGGACTTCACCGTCTTCACCTACAAGGACGGCAAGCGCGTCCGCGTGGCGGGCTCCTGAGCCGACGGCGCTGCGCCGTGTTTGTGGATACGCTGGAGGGGGCGCGCGCCGAAGCGGGGGCGGCGGCGCAACTGGCGTACGTGCATCAACAGCAGCAATGAGCGGCAAGGAAGGCAAGCATTTCATGCGTCGAGTGGTGATCATCGGCGGCGGGGCCATCGGCTCCGCCATCGCCTACTTCCTGACACTGGACCCGAAGGCGGAGCCCTTCGAGGTCACGGTGGTCGAGCGCGACTTCTCGTACACGCAGGCGTCGTCGGCCCTGTCGGCCAGCTCGATACGGCAGCAGTTCTCGACCGCCATCAACATCGAGATGTCGCTCTACGGCATCGACTTCTTCCGGCATCTCGGCGAGATCCTGCGCGTGGGCAACGAGGTGCCCGACATCGGCCTCGTCGAGCCGGGCTACCTGTACCTCGCCTCGCCGGCGGGCGTCGACGTGCTGCGCGAGAACCACGCGATGCAGAAGGTGCATGCGGTGGACGTGGCGCTGCTCACGCCCGGCGAACTGAAGGCGCGCTTTCCATGGATCTCGACCGAAGGCGTCGCGCTGGCGTCGCTGGGGCTTTCGGGCGAGGGCTGGTACGACGGCTACAGCCTGCTGCAGGCCTTTCGCAAAAAGGCCGCGTCGCAAGGTGCGCGCTATGTGCAGGCGCATGCGACGGGGCTGCGCCGACATGGCCGCACCGCCACGGGCGTGCAGCTCGACAGCGGCGAGACGCTCGATGCCGACATGGTGGTCAACGCCGCCGGCGCATGGGCCGCGAAGGTGGCCGGCTGGGCCGGCATCGAACTGCCGGTGCACGGCCGCCGCCGCAGCGTGTTCAGCTTCTCGTGCCCCGAGACCTTGCCGGGCTGCCCGCTGGTGATCGACACCTCGGGCATCTGGCTGCGCCCCGAAGGCCGCCAGTTCATCTGCGGCTTCGCGCCGTCCGAAGACCAGGACCCCGACGACGCGCCGCTCGACGTCGAGTACAGCGCCTTCGACGACTTCATCTGGCCTTCGCTCGCCGAACGCGTGCCCGCCTTCGAGGCCATCCGCATGACCGGCGCATGGGCCGGCTACTACGAGATGAACGTCTTCGACCACAACGCGATCCTCGGCCTGCACCCGGACTGCGACAACCTGTTCTTTGCCAATGGCTTTTCGGGGCATGGGCTGCAGCAGTGTCCTGCTGCGGGGCGCGGCGTGGCGGAGTTGATCCGCTTTGGGGAATACCGCAGCCTGGATCTTTCGCCGGTTTCGTTTGCGCGGATTCTCGAGAACCGGCCGCTGGTCGAGAGGAACGTGATCTAGTAGCCGAATCGAATGAGTCGCGGCTCGACAACGCTTGTCAATGCGTGCCGCGTACTTTCATTTTCAGATCGGTGCTGCATTTCGATCTGTAGTTGTCTGCGTGTGGCCTTTCGGCTAGTCTGAAACAACTTGTACGGGGTGCGCTGCATGGTGCACGCGTCATCTGAGATGGTGATCGACCGTTCAAAAAATCAAAAAAGCTGATCGTCGCGGCTCGTGAAGAGTGGACCGCAGATGTTCGGGCACGCAAACGAGAAAGCATGAGGGAGAGTGAGATGAGGGATTCGAGAGCGCTGTATCAAACGCTGGGAGGCTTCCTGGGAAGGCTGACGGCTTGGAGGCGCAATATGGCTCATGCTTGCCGCCTAGTTGCGGCATTCATGTTCTTCTGTTTATGCAGCATCGCCAGTGCAACGATTCCAACGACATTTACCGGCTGGACACTGAATCAGGTTCCCTATGTGGGACCCTTTTTCTCTACTCAAGAGGAAGTCTGTGATTTGGGGATTGCCCAAGTTGAAGCTCGGGTAGGAACACCTGTTTACTACAAGCTCGGTGGCGGTATGTGTACGTACTTCTCCGTTGGCACGAGCACGTACGCGGCTAATATTTTTGAAGGCAATCTCCAGATTTACGGTTGGAACGTCTGTCCGGCTGGCAGTAACTATGCCGGCGGCACCTGCACATGCAACGGCGACGTTGTAGAAGACCCAACCCGAACTCGTTGTGTTACTCCCGCTCCTCCTGAGCCAGTTTCCCAAGGGGGGATGTGTAGGGCCCCCGCCACCATTGAAGGGCTCCTAGCTGGTTCTCCGATCGCCCCTGCTACGGCAGAAAAGTACCGATCAGAGACAGACTGGGCGGACGGCGGTCCAGCTCCTCTGAAGTTCACCCGCACGTACCGCAGCAACTGGGCAAAGGGCTTCATGGGGCCTGCTTCCGGTCTGGGCAGTGTCTGGTCGCATAACTACAACATCGGACTGACTGCAAGTCCCAGCACAGCGCCTGTGAGCGTCACCGTGAGTCTGCGAGAAGGCTATCAGCGCACCTTCAGCAAAGTAGCCGGCGCCACCACCTGGACCGCCAAAAACAGCGCCGATACTCTGACGCAACTCTCCTCCGGCACCTGGAGCTACCACCGTGCCGACGACGACACCACGTTCGGCTTCGACGGCTCCGGCAAGCTGCAGACCGAAGCGGACCGCAACGGCTGGGCCACTGTCTACACCTACAACGGCGACGGCCGGTTGGCCTCCGTCACGAACGGTTTCGGCCGCACCCTTGCGCTTGCGTACAACGGGGCAGGCCAGCTAACCACCGTCACGACTCCGGATGGACGCGTCATCGCCTACGCCTACGATGGCTCCGGTCGCCTCTCCTCAGTCCTGCACCCCGACGGCAAGGGCCGCAATTTCGTCTACGAGAACGCTTCGTTTCCCCAAGCACTGACCGGTATCCTCGATGAAGCTGGGGTTCGTTGGGGCACGTTTGCCTACGACAGCACAGGCCGTGCAGTCAGCACCCAACTCGCCGGTGCCGTCGATAGCTATCAAGTCAGCTATCCATATACCGGTGCCGCGACGGTTACCGATCCCCTTGGCACGGGCCGTACTTACCGTTACGGGACAACCTTGGGCAAACTCGCTGTCACTTCAGGCTCGCTGCCCTCGGGCGAGGGCAAGAGCGATGCCGCCAGCCGTGTGCAGGACGTCAATGGCTTGATCGCTTCGGAGACCGACTTCAAGGGCGCGGTCACAACGACGACTTGGGACACCATCCGCCGCTTGCCCACAACCGTGGTCTACGCCTCCGGCACCCCTGACGCCAAGACCGTCACCACGCAGTGGCATTCGACCTTCGCCTTGCCAGTGCTGGTCACCGAGGCCGGCCGCACCACCGCCTACACCTACGACGCCCTGGGCAACACGCTGTCGAAGACCATCACCGACACGGCCACCAACAAGGCTCAGCTTTGGCAGTGGGCCTATAACGCCCAAGGCCTTGTGAGTTCCCGGACCGAGCCTAACGGTGCGGTGACGAGCTACACCTACAACCCCCGAGGCAACATTCTCAGCGCTACCAATGTCCTCGGCCACATCACCAGCTACACCTACGACGCTGCCAACCGCGTCGTCAGCACTACCGACCCCAACGGCCTCGCCACCACCTATACCTACGATGCCCGCGACCGCCTGCTGACCCAGACCGTCGGTAGCCAGGCCACCACGCTGACCTACAAGCCCTACGGCACGGTCGAGACGATCACGCTGCCCACCGGTCTGGTCCTGAGCTACAGCTACGACGCCGCCCACCGCCTCACGGGCTGGAGCAACAACCGCGGCGAGTCCGGCACCTACACCCTCGACGGCATGGGCAACCGCACCGCCGAGCAGATCAAGGACAGCGCGGGCAATGTCGCGTGGAACACGGCGCGCACGATCAACAACATCAACCGGTTGTCTGCGAAGACCGAAGGTCCCAACCAAGCCAACAGCTTCGGCTACGACGCCAACGGCGAGTTGACCCGCACCACCAACGGCCTCAACCAGAGCACCCAGTACGGCCTCGATGGTCTGCGCCGCGTCAAGAGCGTGACCGATGCGGCCAATGCCAGCGCCACCCTGAAGTACAACGCCCTCGACGCCGTCACCGAGGCCAAGGACTTCAAGGGCGTGGTCACCACCTACGCTCGCGATGCCCAAGGCAACGCCACCAGCGAGTCCAGTGCCGACGTGGGGGCAGCCAGCACCCAATACGACAACCTCGGCCTGCCCAGCCAGATCACCGATGCCCTGGGCCAGGCGACAACGATCACTCGCGATGCGTTGGGTCGCCCGACCAGCCTCGTCTTCGCCGACGGCAAGACCACCACGCTGCGCTACGACCTCACGGCCACCAGCAAGGGCTACCTCTCCGAGATCGTCGACCGCAGCGGCACCACCGAGTACACCCGCGACGCCTTCGGCCGCGTCACCCTCAAGAAGCAGACCCTCGCCAACGGCAGCGTCCAGCAGCTCAGCTACGCCTACAACCCCAACGGCACCTTGGCGAGCATCGGCTACCCCAACGGCGGAACGCTCGCCCATCTCTACGACGCCACCGGCCGCCTCGCCAGCCTGAACTGGAACGGCAATCCCCTCGTCACCAACCTCGCCTGGAACCCCCTGGGCCAACCCACCGCCTGGACCTGGGCCTTCGCCTCTCCTGCCGTGGCCGCCAGCCGCAGCTACGACACCGCCGGCCGCCTGAGCGCCACCGAGTTCAGCAGCTACGTCTACGACGCCGCCGGCCGCATCACCAGCCTGACCCAGAACCTGTACCAGCCCGGCGACACCGACCCCACCCACAGCACCATCGCCAGCGGCAACACCACCTGGAGCGTCGGCTACAACACGGTCGGGCGCATCGTGAGCTTCAACGCCACCGGCAACACCGCCGGCTTCGGCT
>Ga0102589_1000982_pt1 | contig 44631 bp, 38 predicted proteins | sample AraplaMF_Col_mLB_FD_76858 | JGI IMG/M metagenome (GOLD analysis project Ga0102589, IMG submission 76858) | Arabidopsis root microbial communities from the University of North Carolina, USA - plate scrape MF_Col_mLB | ecosystem: Host-associated > Plants > Roots > Endosphere | place: USA...
CGATTATAGTGAGATATCCAACGTTGTACAATTGACTTTGAGATTCCTAATTCTTTGGCAATTGAAGTAGAACCCATATGATTATTCGCATACAAATCTATCGCTTTAAGCTTGAACTCTTTTGAATAAGTTTTTCTAATATTTCCCATAAAAAAATCCCCTCCAAAGTAGACAGTACAACCCTTTCTTTTTACTGTCTACTATGAGGGGATATTAACAAGTTGAGGATTCCTCTTTTTTATTTTTAATAAAGAACTTTCACCAATGCAATAGATAATTCATAAGATATTTAGGAGAAAGATGTTAGGCGGTAGTCCTGCTTATAGATATTAATTTTCCATTTACCATAGTGAAGTAAAGAAGGTGAATGCTGCATGTTAACTGGCTTGCATATAGCTGTGATCGGTGGGGATGCCAGACAGCTGGAAGTTATTCGTAAGTTAACAGAGTTAGATGCTAAAGTAACATTAATTGGTTTTGAACAATTAGATAGTGGTTTCACAAGCGCATCAAAAGAATTAATTGCAGATGCAGGTTTTGAAGAACTGGATGCGATTTTATTACCAGTTCCAGGGACAAATAATGAAGGAGTCGTCGATACAATATTTTCAAACGAAAAAGTCGTTTTAACGAAAGAATTATTAGAAAGAACACCAGAACATTGTATAATCTACTCTGGAATTAGTAATTCTTACTTGGATGGAATCATTGCAGCATCAAATCGAAAGTTAGTTAAGTTGTTTGAAAGAGATGATGTAGCGATTTATAACAGTATTCCAACTGTTGAAGGAACAATCATGATGGTTATACAGCACACGGAATACACGATTCATAATTCCAAAGTTGCAGTTCTAGGATTAGGTCGCACCGGTATGAGTGTTGCTCGAACATTTCATAATTTAGGTGCAAAAGTAAAAGTAGGGGCTCGTAGATCAGAACATATCGCTCGCATTGTAGAGATGGGTGTTGAAGCATTTGAATTTAAGAATATTGAAGATGCTTTAAAAGATGTTGATGTTGTCATTAACACTGTTCCAACTCTTATCGTTACTGCAAGTGTAATCTCGAAATTACAATCACATGCACTTATTATTGATTTAGCATCAAAACCTGGTGGAACAGATTTTCGTTATGCTGAAAAGAGAGGCATAAAAGCATTATTAGCACCAGGATTACCAGGAATAGTTGCTCCTAAAACGGCTGGTCAAATTATTGCAAATGTACTAACGCAACTTCTAAAGCAAGAATTAGATAAAAGAAAGGAGCAACCGAAATGACTTTAAAAGGGAAAAAAATTGGTTTTGGAATAACAGGATCACATTGTACGTATGAAGAGGTCGTGCCTCAAATACAAAAACTTGTTGATGATGGAGCAGATGTCTATCCAGTCGTGACGTTTACGGTGAAAAGTACAACAACTAGATTTGGTGTAGGTGAAGACTGGATTGAAAAAATTGAAGAAATCACTGGCCGTAAAACAGTTGATTCGATCGTAGGAGCAGAACCATTTGGGCCAAAAGTTCAATTAGACTGTATGGTTATCGCACCATTAACAGGTAATTCGATGAGCAAATTTGCAAATGCACAAACTGATAGTCCAGTTCTAATGGCAGCAAAAGCAACATTAAGAAACGGCAAACCAATTGTATTAGGTATTTCGACAAATGATGCTTTAGGTTTAAATGGAACAAATTTAATGCGTTTAATGAGTACAAAAAATATTTATTTTATTCCATTTGGCCAAGATGATCCAATTAAAAAGCCTAATTCATTGGTAGCTAGAATGGAGTCTTTATTAGAGACAGTATATGCCTCAATTGAAGGAAAGCAGCTTCAACCTGTTTTAGTTGAAAAATATCGTGATTTACAATAATAATTTTAGAAAAAATTACTACGAAGTATTTTTTCTATGTTAGAATGAAGAAAATTGAGTATGTGTCAATAAGATACATACTCGTTCCTATGAAAAGAAATGTCCAAACTTAAATTTTTGAAAATCAACTTTATATCGCGTAAACTATTTAATAAAAGTTGAAAACAGGGAAGGTGCAAATAGTGGGGAATAAACAAAGTTATGTAGTAGCTGTTGTCGGAGCTACTGGAGCAGTTGGTCAACAAATGATTGCAACATTGGAAAAAAGAAACTTTCCAGTAAAAGAAATTAGATATTTATCATCAAAGCGCTCTGCTGGGTCAAAATTAACTTTTAATGGTCAAGAAGTAATTGTACAAGAAGCAACACCAGATGCATTTGAAGGTGTTGATATTGCATTATTTAGTGCTGGCGGTTCAGTTTCAAAAGAATTAGCACCTGAAGCAGTTAAAAGAGGGGCAGTAGTTGTAGATAATACTAGTGCTTTCAGAATGGCTGAAGATGTACCATTAGTTGTTCCTGAAGTGAATGATAAAGATTTATTTAATCATAAAGGTATCATTGCAAATCCTAACTGTTCTACTATTCAAATGGTTGTTGCACTTGAACCAATTAGGCAAACAATTGGATTAAATAAAGTTGTTGTTTCAACTTACCAAGCTGTTTCTGGAGCTGGTGTAACAGCAATCGATGCATTAAAAGAACAAGCGCAAGCATTTTTAAACGGTGAAGAAGCGAAGCCTTCTGTATTACCGGTAAAAAGCGGTGACAAGCATTATCAAATCGCATTTAATGCAATCCCTCAAATCGATGTTTTTACAGAGAACGGTTATACTTATGAAGAAATGAAAATGATAAATGAAACGAAGAAAATTATGCATTTACCTGAGTTGCAAATCAGTGCTACTTGCGTTAGATTACCTGTTATATCTGGTCATTCAGAGTCAGTTTATATTGAAGTAGATAAAGAAGTATCAGTGGCAGAACTTAAATCAATTTTAAGTGATTCACCTGGTATTGTATTACAAGATGATCCAGATCAACAATTATATCCAATGCCATTTTATAGTATTGGAAGCAACGATGTATTTGTTGGTCGAATCCGTAAAGATTTAGATAATCCATTAGGATTCCATTTATGGATTGTATCGGATAACTTATTAAAAGGTGCTGCTTGGAATTCAGTTCAAATTGCTGAAAGATTAATTGAGTTAAGCATCATTTAGTGAATACAGCTAGAGAGGTGCAAGAATGAAGATATTAGTCCAAAAATTTGGTGGGACTTCAGTTCGTGACGAAAATGGAAGAAAACACGCATTAAGACATATAAAAGAAGCATTAGAAAAAGGGTATAAATTAGTTGTAGTTGTATCTGCAATGGGACGAAAAGGTGAACCATATGCAACTGATACGTTATTAAATTTAGTAGGCGCAAAAAGAAGTAAAGTTTCACAACGTGAGCTTGATTTATTAATGTCATGTGGTGAAACGATTTCTTCAATCGTTTTTTCGAATCTACTAAATGAAAACGGCATTCATTCTCTGGCTATGACAGGCGCAACTGCTGGTTTTAGAACAAATGATGAATTTGGTAATGCAAAAATTCTTGATATGAAATGTGGACGCCTCCTAAAAGAATTAGAAAACTATGATGTTGTCGTAGTTGCAGGTTTTCAAGGGGTAACAACAAAAGGGGATGTCACAACATTAGGTAGAGGTGGAAGTGATACTTCTGCATCAGCATTAGGAGTTGCAGTTGGAGCAGAAACTATTGAAATCTTTACGGATGTTGAAGGTGTTATGACAGCAGATCCTAGGATTGTTAAGGAAGCGAGACCATTGTCGGTAGTAACGTATGCGGAGATTTGTAATATGGCATATCAAGGTGCAAAAGTAATCCATCCGAGAGCGGTTGAAATTGCGATGCAAGGTAAAGTGCCGATCAGAATCCGATCAACTTATTCAGACAGTTTAGGTACACTTGTAACAAGTAATCCATCACAAAGATTAATTGGTGGAGACATTCAGGATCGATTAATTACAGGTATAGCGCATGTTCCAAATGTTACACAAATACGTGTAACCTCGAAGGAGCACACATTTGATCTACATTCCCAAGTTTTTAAAGCAATGGCGAATAAAGGGATAAGTGTTGATTTTATCAACATTTCACCAAATGGCGTTGTCTATACAATAAGCGATGAGGTTGCTACAAAAGCGATCGATGTATTAAAAGGGATTGGCTATGAACCTTCATTTACAAAAGGTTGTGCAAAAGTATCAATTGTAGGAGCTGCGATAGCAGGAGTTCCTGGAGTAACTTCAAAAATTGTTACTGCACTTTCTGAAAAAGGTATACAAATACTACAATCGGCCGATAGTCATACAACGATTTGGGTACTTGTTAAAAATGAAGATATGATTGAAGCGGTTACTGCACTACATGAGGCTTTCGAACTTAGTTCAGTAAAAATGGATTAACTATTGATCGGAGTGGGAAAATGAGTAGATTTGGTAAAATTTCAACTGCGATGGTAACGCCTTTCGATTCGAAAGGTAATATTGATTTCGCAAAAACAACGAAACTTGTTAATTTTTTAATTGATAACGGGTCAGATTCACTAGTTGTTTGTGGAACAACAGGAGAATCACCAACATTAACATCAGAGGAAAAATTAGCTTTAATAAGCCATGTTGTAACAACTGTAAATGGCCGAATTCCAGTATTAGCAGGTACTGGAAGTAATAATACACGTGAAACAGTGGAATTGACGAAAAAAGTATCCGCGCTTGGTGTAGATGCAATCATGGTTGTTGTACCATATTACAATAAACCGAACCAAGAAGGGCTTTATCAGCATTTTAAAGCTGCAGCAGAAAGTACTGAATTACCAGTTATGTTATATAACGTACCTGGTAGAACAATTGCTAGTCTATCAGTAGATACAGTTGTAAGACTTTCTGAAATACCAAATATCGTCGCGATTAAAGATGCGACTGGTAACTTAGGTATTATGACAGAAATTATCGATCGAACTTCTGACGATTTTGAATTATATTGCGGAGATGATGGTTTAACTTTACCAGCATTTGCAATTGGTTCAAAAGGAACTGTTTCAGTTGCATCGCATGTGTTAGGGAATGAAATGCAACAGTTAGCTGAAAGTTACTTTACTGGTAATATGGAAAAAGCACAATTTTTACATCGTAAACTTTCTCCTTTATTCGAAGGTTTCTTTATGGCACCAAGTCCAAGTCCAATCAAAACTGCTCTTCAAATGAAAGGCTTAGATGTGGGCGGTGTACGCTTACCACTTGTACCATTATCAGAAAATGAACGTACTACTTTAAGTTCATTAATGAGCCAATTAGAAGAAGCGTTACAAAAATAAAAAAAATAAAAATAAAAACCACTTTTGATGGGTCCAGACTATTTGGATAATCGAAAGTGGTTTTTGGTTTTTATTTAGCTTTTTTACAAGTTAAATCAGTAAAAGTAAGTAGAAATTTTCATGTCTTTTGTAATTCAATTTTCCTTATTAAGGAAGAATGTATCTTGTTTTACCTGTTCTTACTAGGATATAATGTTTGTAAGATTTTGAACGGTCTGTAAATTTAAAAGTTTGCTAGGAGGAACAGGTAGTGGTGAAAGAATTAAGTCAACAAGTTAAAGTGTTTGCCCTTGGTGGGGTAGGTGAAATCGGAAAAAATATGTATGTTGTCGAAGTCGGAGAATCAATTTATGTTCTAGATGCAGGATTAAAGTTCCCGGATCAAGAAATGTATGGTATAGATCATGTTATACCTGACGTAAGCTATTTAGAAAAAAACGCTCAAAGACTAGTGGGTGTTTTTATCACACATGGTCACGAAGATCATATTGGTGCGATTCCTTATATAATGAAAAAGCTTCCTGAAGTTAAATTTTATACAAATAAACTAGCTTTATTATTTATTAGAGAGAAACTAAGTGAAAAAGGGATTAAAAATCTATCTCAATTTGAAGTTTACGATGAAAATAGTAATTTTAATTTTGATGATAGCTCAATAAGCTTCTTCCGTACAACTCACAGTATTCCAGATTCGTTTGGATTTTGTATTGATACACCTCAGGGAGCGGTTGTTTATACAGGAGATTTTAAATTCGATCAATCAAAAAGTCCATATCCTGGGGCAGACCTAGGGAAACTAGCATTAATAGGGGACAAAGGTGTTTTATGCTTATTATCTGATAGTACAAATGCAGAAAGACAAGGATTTTCTGGTTCAGAGAAAAAAGTTTCTGAAGAAATAAAAAAAGAGGTAATGAATGCAAAGGGTCGAGTGATTATAGCTTGTTTTGCATCAAATATTTATCGAATTCAACAAGTGATTAACGCCTGTGTTGCAGCTTCTCGTAAATTAGCAGTAGTTGGAAGTAGTATGGTTAAGTCTATCGAAATTGCAAAAGAATTAGATTACCTAACAATACCAGATGATTTAATGATTTCTGTTGTTGATACGGACAACTATAAAGAAAGAGACATTGTTATCTTAACTACTGGTACACAAGGAGAACCGATGGCAGCTCTTTCTCGAATTGCGAAAGGTGCACATAAACAAGTATCTATTCGAAAAGGTGATACAGTGCTGATGGCAGCAACACCTATTCCAGGTAATGAAATGCTTGTTGCATCTTCAGTTAATTTATTATTCAGAGCTGGAGCCAATGTAATTTATGGCTATAAGAAAGTACATGTTTCAGGACATGGATATGAAGAAGAATTAAAATTAATGCTAGAATTAATGAAACCTAAATATTTCTTACCTGTTCATGGTGAGTTTCGCATGCAAAAAGCACATGGGCATATCGGTGAAGAGGTTGGAATTGCAAAAGAAAATATCTATATAATCGAAAAAGGGGATATTATATCTTTTAAAAATGGCATGGCAAGCAAGACAGAAAAAGTAGAAGTAGGAAATGTACTAATTGATGGCATTGGAGTAGGTGATGTTGGAAATATCGTGTTAAGAGATCGAAAGCTTCTTTCTCAAGATGGAATACTGGTTGTAGTCGTTACGTTTAATAAACAAAGAAGGCTAATCATTTCAGGTCCTGAAATTATAACGCGCGGTTTTGTTTATGTACGAGAATCAGAAAAACTAATTACAAGGTCATCTGAAATTGTAAAAGATATTACTGAAAAAATGCTGCAAAATGATCAAATCGAATGGACATTATTGAAAAATTCTATAAGAGATGGGCTTAGTGCTTATTTATACGAAGAGACTAAACGTAGACCTATGATCCTTCCAATTCTAATGGAAGTATGATGTTTGAAGAGAAGCAATGATTTTATGCTTCTCTTCTTCTCAAAATTGGGTATGTTTTCCTTACTATTTTCACATACTAACTTGTATGAAATAAGATAGGGGGAACCGTTTTTGTCAAATTCAAATAATGAAACACCAATCCCAAACGAAGAAGCGCCAGCAAAGCCAAATGACCAAAAAGATATGAGTCTAGTTGAAAAAATACAACAACTTGGGCAAACCAATGTACCAAATAGTAATGATTCAAAAATACATTGCTTATCAATAATTGGTCAAATTGAAGGACATGTTCAATTACCGCCTCAAAATAAGACTACAAAATATGAGCACTTAATACCTCAATTAGTAGCGATTGAACAAAATCCGAAAATTGAAGGATTATTAATTGTTTTAAATACGGTTGGTGGGGATGTAGAAGCAGGATTAGCAATATCCGAAATGATTTCTACATTAACAAAACCGACAGTATCAATCGTTCTCGGTGGGGGACATAGTATAGGTGTTCCAATTGCAGTCAGTACAAGCTACTCTTTCATAGCTGAAACAGCTACAATGACGATTCATCCAATTCGCTTAACTGGTTTAGTGATAGGCGTACCACAAACATTTGAATATCTCGATAAAATGCAAGAACGAGTTACTAAATTTGTAACAAAGCATTCCAAAATAACTGAAGAACGTTTCAAAGAGTTAATGTTTACAAAAGGGAATTTAACTCGTGATATCGGATCGAATGTTGTTGGAATAGATGCAGTAAAATATGGGTTGATCGACGATGTCGGAGGTATTGGTCAAGCGCTAAGTAAGCTTCAGGAATTAATAGACGAAAGAAAAGAATTAACCAATAAAGAGGAGAATGCCGTTTGATTCTTTATACTATTATGCCACTTGAATCTATCTATCCAGTTGATCAACAAGAATATACTACGCAACAATACATGGAATACAACGGTGTGCCAATGTTAGTTGATAGTGTTGGTGGAGCATCGTTTGAGATAAAACGAATTGTAAGTACAGACCCAGAGCATTACATGCAATATACTCCAGGACAAAGGATTTTAATCTTTCCATCATAAGGTAAATAATAACAATACATGGTAAACATATGTTCTGATATGTTATAATGAATGCAAATTAAGAAAGCAGCCAAAAGGCTGCTTTCTTTGGCGAATCTATAATTAGATGGGGGTGAATTACATGGCAAAACAAAAACAGCAAAAATCAAAAGGTCGGAAAAATGTAAGTGGCTCTGGTTCAATTTGGTATGAGATTAGTGGATTATTATTTATCGCACTTTCAATCATTACGATCTTAAAATTAGGGATTGTCGGAAAATCTTTTGTACTATTCTTACGCTTTTTCTTTGGAGAATGGTATATGCTTAGTTTTTTATTTATTATTGGTCTATCTGCTTATAGTATTATTTACCGAAAAAGACCACCTTTTATATCGAGTATGACAATTGGTGGACTATTAATCTTCTTTAGTATATTGATGTTTAGTCATGTTACTCTATTTGATTTATTAGCGAAAAATAATCAATTTCCTAATCAGTCCGTCATAGATAGTACGTTTCAATTGTTTATGATCGAAGCAAAAGGGCAAATAAAATCCGTTGATTTAGGCGGTGGTATGATCGGTGCAGTTTTATTTGCAATCCTTTATTTCCTATTCGAGAGAACAGGTGCAATTCTATTCGGCATTATTGCTATTGTTGCTGGTATTTTATTCATTACGGGGAAACCACTTGGAGGATATCTATACCAATATATTATGCCGAAAATAGGAAATTTAATTTCAGACTTTTTTAAAGACATTCGTAATTTTTGGAAACGTGATCCAAAAACGAATACAAATACAAGTAGGCGTGCCGTTGCGAAGCAAAAAAGAAAAGCTGAAAAAGAGATTAATGAGGAACTTGAAAATGAAGTTTCGATAAGCGGTAGTTCAAACTTCCAAGTAGAAAATTTAAATGAAGTTTCTTTGGTAGAGGTACCAAAAGAAATTCAAATCGAATATGCACCTACATATCATGCGCCAAGTAATGAACCTGTACAAATCATCCAAGGACTTCCGACTAAACAACAGTCCGTTCATGTAGATGACGATGAAAACTCGATTGAATTACCAGTTGCGGAAGTTAATGATGATGAAAAGGTAGATTATGTTTTACCATCAATTGAATTATTAGCACTTCCTAAAGGGATTAAGCAAAGGGAAAATGAATCAAAACTAAAAGAAAACGCGGACAAGCTTGAAAGAACATTTCAAAGTTTTGGTGTAAAAGCAAAGGTGACGAAAGTCCATCATGGTCCAGCTGTTACGAAATATGAAGTTTATCCTGATGCTGGAGTAAAAGTTAGTCGAATTGTTAATTTAAGTGATGATTTAGCTTTAGCACTTGCTGCGAAAGACATTCGTATCGAAGCACCTATTCCAGGTAAGTCTGCAGTCGGGATTGAAGTTCCAAATACACATATAACTACCGTTTTATTAAGGGAAGTATTAGAAAACAAGAATCCTAAAATTCAAAACCCACTTGCTGTTTCATTAGGAAAAGATATAGCAGGTGAAGCAGTAATTGCAGAATTAAATAAAATGCCACATTTACTTGTTGCGGGTGCGACTGGTAGTGGGAAGAGTGTATGTATAAATGGAATTATTGTCAGTTTATTAATGAATGCAAAACCATCGGAAGTTAAATTAATGTTAATTGATCCTAAAATGGTTGAATTAAATGTATACAATGGAATTCCACATTTACTTACTCCAGTTGTTACAAATCCTAAAAAAGCATCTCAAGCTTTGAGGAAAGTTGTAAGTGAAATGGAAAGAAGGTATGAATTATTCTCTCATACAGGAACTAGAAATATTGAAGCTTATAATGAATTAATTCGACAAAATAATAATATGATGGATGCTAAACAGCCTCTTTTACCTTTCATAGTAGTAATTGTCGATGAACTAGCAGACTTAATGATGGTTGCTTCAAGTGATGTGGAAGATTCGATTACAAGACTAGCACAAATGGCTCGTGCAGCTGGCATTCATTTAATAATTGCAACTCAAAGACCATCGGTAGATGTTATTACTGGGGTAATAAAAGCAAATATTCCTTCACGAATCGCATTTAGTGTATCTTCTCAAACGGATTCAAGAACAATATTAGATACTGGTGGTGCAGAGAAATTACTAGGTAGAGGAGATATGCTTTACCAACCGATCGGTGCGTCTAAACCAACACGTGTGCAAGGAGCATTTTTATCTGATGATGAAGTGGAGAGAGTAGTTGAATTTTCAATCTCTCAGCAAAAAGCACAATATCAAGAGGAAATGATGGTAAAGGAAGAGAAAGATGGAAAATCGCAAGTGGATGATGAATTGTACGGTGAAGCTGTGGAATTAGTAACAAATATGCAATCCGCATCCGTTTCTTTACTACAAAGAAGATTCCGTATTGGCTATACTAGAGCTGCGAGGTTAATTGATGCAATGGAAGATAATGGAATTGTTGGTCCTTATGAAGGTAGTAAGCCAAGAGAAGTATTAATAAGTAAACCGGTTGAAGATGAACAAGCTTCATCCTAATCTTTTGAAAATTTCGTCGAATTTTGTTGACAGTTTTAAACAATTGATGCTATTATTTTCTTCAGATAGATGTAGGTCCTCATATAAATTCGACATTATGGGTCGAAAGTTTCTACATTGCAACCAATATTTGCAATACTATGGGGAAAAAGCATTATTATGGAGAACGTGATTTAGCCCGAAAAAATCTAGAACTCTTATAATCTAGCTTTTTCACTGTGTGAAACGGAAGGATTATAAGAGTTTTTTTATGCGGATTTTAGCTAAAATGAACATGTTCGACAAATTGAATAAAGCGTTTACAAAAAATATACAGAAAGTATTGAAAAGATTATAAAATAACAGTATAGTAAAGATGGATTATACGACAGATGTCTAACAACAGATGTCCGAAATCCGAAGTTTGGGGGATGGGACATGAAGATTAAAACAGATTCCAGATTACTCTATCTCCAAGTGATGGATAGAATAAAACAAGATATAGAGAATGGTGTTTATTTGCCACATCATAAGTTACCTTCAGAGTATGAGTTATCTAAAATATTTGGAGTAAGTAGAGCAACATTAAGAGAAGCGTTAAGGGTTTTAGAAGAAGAAAATATATTAATCAGACGACATGGTGTTGGTACGTTTGTCAAACCTAAGCCGATTTTTCGGACAGGTATTGAACAACTAAGCAGTGTTTCAGAAATGATCGTCGAGGCTGGTAAAGAACCTGGTACAATCTTTTTATCTTCTAAACTATTAGTTCCAACAAAAGAGGATTTAAAAAACTTCTCAATTTCTGAAGATGATCGAATTCATGTAGTAGAGCGAATTCGTACTGCAAACGGAGAACCGGTTGTTTATTGTGTTGATAAATTACCTACCAATTTATTTAAGCAAGTTCCGTCATTTGAAGACCACTCATTTTTTTCGTTTATCAACAAAGAGACTGGTCGAAATATTGAATATTCAAGTGCACGAATTGAACCAATTGGTTACCATGATAAAGTATCTCCTTTACTACAGTGTGAACCAGAAGTTTCACTTTTATTAATCGAACAACTTCATTTTGACGATTTAAATCGTGCGGTTTTACATTCTTATAATTACTTCAGAGCGGATCAATTTAGCTTTAATGTTTTAAGAAAAAGAAATTAACTGCATATACAATAGTAATTTTACTAAAAATAAAATTGGCTGGTATTTCAAATATTATTTACTGAAAATTTCATTAAAATTTATTAGGGAGGTGGATCGTTAAAGAAACGATTATATACCAAGCTAGTACAAATGTAAATAAATATTAAGGGGGCAAATGGTTATGAAAATGAAGAAAGCTGGTCTTATTCTTTCTATGGCTTTAGCTGCAGGAACTATTTTAGGCGCATGCGGTAAAGACAATGGCAAAAAAGATGCTGAAGGCGCATTTAAAGTAGGTATGGTAACAGATGCAGGTACGATTGACGATAAGTCATTCAACCAAGGAACTTGGGAAGGTATCCAAGCGGGTGCTAAAGACTTAAACTTCGATGTAAAGAAAGACACAAAATACTTAAAACCAACTGGTACTACAGAAGCTGATTACTTAAAAGAAATTGGTAACTTAAACGATGCTGGTTATAAATTCATCGTAACACCAGGTTTCAAATTTGAAACTGCAATCTTTAAAGCGCAAGATAAATACAAGAAAGACAAATTTGTTATCATTGATGGAACTCCACACGCAGGTGATTTCAAACCTGTAGTAAAAGATAACACAGTTTCTATTTTCTTCGCAGAACATGAAGCTGGTTACTTAGCTGGTGTTGCTACTGCACTTCAATTAAAAACTGGTGATGTTGGTTTCATCGGTGGTATGGAAATTCCTGCAGTTCAAAAATTCAACTGGGGATTCCAACAAGGTGTTAAATACGCAAACGAAAACCTTGGAACAAAAATCTCTTTAAAAGCTGAAAACGTTGTTTATGAAGGAAGCTTCAATAACGTAGCTGGTGGACAACAAATTGCTGCACAAATGTACGATCGTGGCGTTAAAGCAATCTTCTGTGCTGCTGGTGGTGTAGGTGTAGGTGCAATTAATGAATCTAAAGCTCGTGCTAAAAATGGTAAAGAAGCTTGGATTATCGGTGTAGACGTTGACCAATACTCAGAAGGTATTTATGAAGGCGACAAATCTACAATCTTAACTTCTGCTATGAAAGATATTTCTAAAGCTGCATCTGATATGATGAAAGCTGAAAAAGATGGAAAATTCCCAGGTGGACAAACTTTAACATTTGATGCTAAAAATGACGGTGTTCACTTACCAGAAAAAAATCCTAACTTAAGTGACGATACTTTATCTAAAGTTGATGACGTATTTGGCAAAATTAAGTCTGGTGAAATTGTAGTTTCAAACGAAAGAGGAAGCTTATTAAAATAATTAGTAAGTTCGAATCTTAATGAATAGTTAAAAGGAGAAGCATAAGGAAAGGGTGTAACCACCTTTTTATATGCTTCTTCTCCAACTTTTAAGGAAAATCATGCCTTAATCAATTGTAAGCACTTTATATGGAAGAGTTTCCAATTGATTAGGGCATGAAAATAGTGGCTGAGCGAGAAACCGTCCCTAAATTATAAAAAGGTAAATATTTCGAATTCAATAGAGCTAATTGTAAATAAATGATTTCGTAATATAAAAAGGAGGAAAATTATGGAGTATGTAGTGGAAATGTTAAACATAACAAAAGAATTTCCTGGGATAAAAGCGAATGACGATATTACACTACGATTGAAAAAAGGGGAAGTTCACGCTCTTTTAGGGGAAAATGGAGCAGGGAAATCAACTTTAATGTCCGTCCTTTTTGGAATGTATACACCTGAAAAAGGTTCGATCAAAGTTAGAGGCAAAGAAGTAAAAATTTCGAACCCGAATGTTGCAAATGATCTTGGAATTGGTATGGTTCATCAACATTTTAAATTAGTTGCCAACTTTACAGTTACTGAAAATATCATTTTAGGACTTGAACCGAAAAAAGGTCTTGTTGTCGATATAAAAACTGCAGCTAAACGTATTGAAGAACTTTCAAAAACTTATGGTTTAAACGTAGATCCATATGCAAAAATCGAAGATATATCAGTAGGTATGCAACAAAGGGTTGAAATTCTTAAAACATTATATCGAAACGCTGAAGTATTAATTTTAGATGAGCCTACAGCGGTTTTAACACCTCAAGAAATCCAAGAATTAATGAAAATTATTAAGAATTTAATTGATGAAGGTAAGTCGATCATCATTATTACACATAAGTTAAAAGAGATTAAAGCTGTTGCTGATCAATGTACTGTTATAAGACATGGTAAATATATTGGGACAGTTGATGTTAAACAAACATCTGAAGCTGAAATGGCATCAATGATGGTCGGACGTCAGGTCTCTTTTAAAGTAGATAAAGTACAAGCTACTCCAGGTGAAGTAGTTCTTGATGTAAATAACTTAAGTGTAAAAAATAATAAAAAAGTTCTTGGCTTAAAAAATGCTTCACTACAAGTAAGAGCTGGTGAAATTGTCGGAATTGCCGGAGTTGAAGGAAATGGACAATCTGAACTAGTTGAAGCAATTACTGGACTTAGACCAATTGAAGAGGGAAGTATCAAATTAAAAGGTCAAGATATTACGAAAGATAGTATCCGTCAACGAATTCATAGCGGAATAGCTCACATTCCTGAAGATAGACAAAAAAGAGGATTAGTTCTTGAATATACAATCGAAGAAAACGTGGTTTTAGAAATTTATAATCAAGAGCCATTTTCAAAATTTGGAATTCTTGATAAAGCAGCAATTGCAAAACATGCTAAAAAAATTATTGAAGAGTTCGATGTTCGTTCAGGTGAAGGAGCTAAAACGGTTGTTGAATCAATGTCTGGTGGAAATCAGCAAAAAGCTATTATCGGCCGTGAAATTGAGCTTAAACCTGAATTATTAATCGCTTGTCAGCCAACACGTGGTTTAGATGTAGGTTCAATCGAGTATATTCATAAAAGATTAATTGAACAAAGAGATAGTGGAAAAGCTGTTCTTTTAATTTCTTTAGAGCTTGATGAAGTTTTAAATCTTTCAGATCGTATCGCGATTGTTAATGCTGGGGAAGTTATTGACATTGTTAACGCAAAAGATACAAATGAAGATGAATTAGGGCTTATGATGGCTGGTATAAAGCGAGGTGAAGGGGCATGAAAAAGGGAGGAATAATTTCTTTAATTGCCATATTATTAGGTTTACTAGCTGGAGCATTACTTATTTTATTAACTGGTAATGATCCAGTTGAAGGATTTACTTATTTGTTTAAAGGTGGCTTACAAGATGCAGAACGTATCGGTAATACACTAGCTACTGCTACCCCGTTAATTTTAACAGGTCTTTCTGTTGCATTTGCATTTAGAACAGGACTATTTAACATCGGTGCTTCTGGACAAATGTTATTCGGTGGATTTTGTGCTTCTTCGATTGGGTTAACAGTTGATTTACCAACTATTATTTTAGTTCCATTGATGGTTGTTATTGCATTTATTGCAGGTGGATTATGGGCATTTATCCCTGGATTATTAAAAGCTAAATTTAATGTTCACGAAGTTGTATCAACGATTATGATGAACTGGATCGCCTATTGGACGATTTATTATTTAGTTCCAAAATACTTTAAAGGTAATACAGAGACTGAATCTAAAATACTACCTGATGCTGCAACTTTAAAAATGCACTGGTTAGCTGATATGTTCGGTGGATCATATATAAATTTCGGTTTATTTATTGCGGCAATTATGGTAATTGTAATCGCATTTATCATTAATCGCACAGTATTAGGTTATGAACTTAAAGCTGTAGGATTTAACCGAAGTGCTGCAGAATATGCAGGTATTTCTGTTAATCGAAATGTTATTTTATCAATGATGATTTCAGGCGGATTAGCTGGTCTTGCTGGAGTCGTACAGTATGCAGGTAATGCTCAATTAATTCAAATTGGTGTGTTACCAACTGAAGGATTCGACGGTATTGCAGTTGCATTATTAGGTATGAACACGCCAATCGGTGTCTTCTTCTCAGCGATTTTCTTTGGTCTGCTATATTCAGGTAAAGGCTTTATGAGTGCAATGACTTCAATCCCGCCAGAAATTGCTGACGTTATCATTGCGATCATTATTTATTTCGCTGCAACAAGTATTTTAATTAAAAAGGTAATTGATCGTGTTGGTAAAGCACGTAAGTATAAGAAAGAAGCATTAGACAGCAAAGACGGAGAGAAGGTGAAATAAGGCGATGGATTTAATCTTACAAATATTCCCATATGCAATTGCCTATACGATTCCTTTATTAATCGTAGCGTTAGGTGGACTATTTTCTGAACGAAGTGGTGTAGTAAATATAGGTTTAGAAGGTTTAATGGTTGTCGGTGGATTTTCGAGTGCATTAACAATCTCAAAATTACAAGAAACACATCCAACTGAAACTTGGGTGATCTGGGTAGGTCTTCTTGTTGCTATGCTTGCAGGTGCCTTATTCTCATTATTACACGCATTTGCAAGTATTAACTTAAATGCAGACCAAGTTATTAGCGGTATCGCAATCAACATGATCGCTGGTGCTTTAACAGTATTCTTAGCTAGAAATATAACTGGTTCAGGTAATATTCGTGTTAACGGTATGATTCGTAGTGACATTCCAGGACTAAGTAAAATTCCAATAATCGGGGATTTATTCTTTAAAAATGCATACTCAACAACTTGGTTAGTATTGATTATATTAATCATAAGTACATTTGTTCTTTATAAAACTAGATTTGGATTACGTTTACGTGCATGTGGAGAATATCCTCAAGCAGCAGATGCAGCTGGTATTAATGTATACCGTATCCGTTACTTAGGTGTAATCATTTCTGGAGCGTTCTCTGGTTTAGGTGGAGCAATTATTTTAGTTACGTATTCAGGTGAATTTACAGGTAGTGTGGCAGGTTTAGGTTTCCTTGCGATTGCAGCCTTAATTTTCGGACAATGGAGACCACTAGGTATTTTAGCTGCGACTCTATTCTTCGGTGTTGCAACTACAATTGCTAACGTTTCTCAAGTAATTCCAAGCTTGGCGCAAATTCCGCCATTAGCTTTAAAATTATTCCCTTACGTTGTAACTTTAATTGCTTTAGTATTATTCTCTAAAACTTCACAAGCACCAAAATCTGTTGGTGTGGCGTATGAAAAAGGAAAACGTTAATTATTTTCGAAAGAAGCTTCCTAAATTTTTAGGAAGCTTCTTTTTTTATTTTTGAATGAAGATTTTTGGGTAAACTAAGCAGTAGGTTTTATTTTTGGTAAAATAAGAGATACAATGAAGATATTGGAAATAAATATGAATATGTGATAACTGTCTAAGGAGGGGTAAATGTGAATTTGTTACAGTATAAAAATAGTGAAATTAATGGAATCCAGCTACATGTCATCACAACTGAAAAATTTAAAACGAATTCAATTACGTTAAAGGTTCGTGGGAAACTTGAAGAGGATACAATTTCATTCAGAGGTATTTTACCTTATGTGTTACAAAGTGGTACTGAGGAACTGCCAACCAATGGTGAAATTAGAAGAAAACTTGAAGAATTATATGGCGCAACTTTTTTTGTAGATGTATCAAAAAAAGGGGACTATCATGTCATGTCATTTTCAATAGATATTGCGAATGAAAAATATCTTTCAAATCAAAATGCCTTACTAAATGAAGCGATTTCTTTAATCTCATCTATTTGGCAAAATCCATTTAAAGAGAATGGAACATTTTCTGCTAAACATGTTGAGACACAAAAAAGAACACAAGTTCAACGCATTCAATCAATAAATGATGATAAATTGAAGTATGCAAATCAACGATTAGTTGAAGAAATGTTTAAAAATGATCCATACGCTTTATTAGCTAATGGAAAAACTGAAGATGTAAAATCGATTACTCCAGATGCACTTTATGATTATTATGAGAAGTCTTTAAAAGAAGATTTAATTGATTTATATATCGTAGGAGATGTTTCTTTTGAGCAATGCCAAAAGCTTGTTGAGGAGAATTTTAAAAGTACAGGTGTGGAACAAAAACGTTTCTCTACAATCAAAGCGAAGCCGGTTGAATCACCTCAAGAAATAATTGAAGAACAAAAATTAAATCAAGCTAAATTACACATTGGGTATACAACTGATATTTCGATTCAAGATCCTGACTATTTTGCACTACAAGTATTTAATGGTCTGTTCGGTGGATACTCACATTCAAAATTATTTATCAACGTACGTGAGAAAAATAGCTTAGCATACTATGCTGCTTCTCGTTTTGAAAGCCATAAATCCATATTGATGGTTATGTCTGGGATAGCAAATGAGAATTATGAAAAAGCAACTACGATTATTGCTGAGCAACTTGAAGAAATGAGAAAAGGTAATTTTACAGAGGACGATATTGCTCAAACAAAATTAGTTATTAAAAATAGTTTATTAGAAGGTATGGATACTGCTTTTGGTATTATTGAGACGCTATTTAATGATCATGCAGCAGGAAATGAGCGTGCAATAGAAGAATGGATTCCAGAAATTGAAAAAGTGACGAAGGAAGAAATTGTGAATGTTGCTAAGAAAATTAAATTGCATACAACTTACTTCTTGAAAGGTCAGGAGGGAGCATAATGGAGAAAAAGTATTTTGAACAACTAAATGAAACACTTTACTTTGAAGAGTTTGAAAATGGATTAAAAGTATATATATTACCAAAGCAAGGATATAACAAAACTTATGCGACCTTTACTACTAAATACGGATCAATTGATTCAGAGTTTATTCCCCTTGGAAAAGAAGAAAAATTAGTCGTTCCTGATGGGATCGCTCACTTTTTAGAGCATAAACTATTTGAGAAAAAAGATGGAGATGTTTTTCAAGTTTTTAGTAAACAAGGTGCATCATCAAATGCATTTACAAGTTTCACTAGAACTGCCTATTTATTTTCAGCAACAAACAACGTTGATCAAAACTTAATTACATTATTAGATTTTGTTCAAGATCCATATTTTTCCGATCAAAGTGTTGAAAAGGAAAAGGGGATTATTGGTCAGGAAATCAAAATGTACGAAGATAATCCTGATTGGAGACAGTATTTTGGAATGATTGCCTCACTTTATGGTAAACATCCAGTAAGAACGGATATTGCTGGAACAGTCGAATCGATTTCAAAAATCACGAAAGAACTACTATATACTTGTTATGAAACGTTTTATCATCCGAGTAATATGTTATTTTTCGTGGTAGGTCCTGTTGACCCAGAAGAAACTATGAAAATGATTAAAGACAATCAATCGAAAAAAACATTTAAAGAAGCAACAGAAATTAAACGCTTTTTCCCAGAAGAGACAGCATCATCTTTTGAGAAGAAAAAAGTATTACATATGAATGTACAATCTTCAAAAGTTTTAGTTGGCGTGAAAGATTTCGCAGCACCAAAAGAAGGGGATACCCTGTTAAAACATGAATTGACGGTTTCAATTTTACTTGATTATTTATTTGGTAAAGGATCTAATACTTATCAAGAGATGTATGAAGATGGATTAATTGATGATACATTCTCATATGACTATTCAGCTGAAAATGGATTTGCCTTTGCGATAATAGGAGGGGATTCAGCTGAACCTGAAAAACTTTCTGCAAAAATTAAAGAAATATTATTGGATTCAAAAAATCTTCAATGGGAAAAAGAAATTGTCGATCGAGTAGTGAAAAAGAAAATTGGAGGATTCCTTCGTTCACTAAACTCACCTGAATATATTGCAAATCAATTTACACGTTACGCATTTTTAGATATGAATTTATTTGACATAGTAAGTGTGCTACAATCTATTAATGTAGAGGATTTAAAAGCAGCTGCTAGTCAATTATTAAATGAAGACTATATGAGTGAATTCTTCGTTCTTCCTCATTAAACTAGTGAGCATCCTTTTAGGATGCTTTTTATTTGAAATTGAGAACGAAATTTTGAATCGACTCTGTCAGAACATTTGGCTGAGTATGAGGGGTATCCATTCGCAAGATTGAATGATAGAAGACTTATAAGTGGAGAATATAAGAATGAGAAAACGAGTTTTGGTTATTGGGGCAAGTGGAGATATCGGTTTATCTATTTGCAAAAAATTAATTGAAGAAAAATATCATATTATTGCACATTACAATCGTAAAGTTGAGCCATTGACTGAATTGTTCAATTTAGCAAATGATTATCAAGTTGATTGCCAAGTTGTACAAGCTGATTTATCGAGTGAAGAAGGTGTAGAAATATTAACTTCACAAATCACTTCTGATATAGATTCGATCGTATACGCTTCAGGTTTATCAGTTTTTGGATTAATTACTGATGTAAGTAATGAGGAAATAGATAAGTTAACACAACTACATATAAAAAGTTTAATTAAAGTGAGCAATCATTACATTCCAAATATGGTTATACGTAAAACTGGTAGTATTGTCGTAATTTCCTCAATATGGGGTCAAATTGGTGCCTCATGTGAAGTGCTATATTCTACTACAAAAGGTGCCCAAAACGCTTATGTAATGTCACTTGCGAAAGAGTTAGGTCCAAGTGGAATAAGAGTGAATGCAGTAGCTCCTGGAGCAGTAAAAACAAGTATGTTAAATTCTTTTAGTGAAGATGACTTGGAAGCCATTGCTGAAGAAATTCCGTTAAATAGGTTAGCAATTCCAAGTGAAATTGCTAATACAGTATCATTCCTAATTTCCGAACAATCTTCCTATGTAACTGGTCAAATAATTGGAGTAAACGGTGGTTGGCACACCTCATAATAATGTTAACGCTCGAAAGTTTGTTATTTCACATATTTTACCTTTTCTATTAAGGTAAAATCGTTTATTATAAAAGGTAGAGTAAAAGTAGTTATATAATAGGGGGTATTAGTATGCAGTTAGTCGAATGGTATTTTGAATATGAAATACACAAGAATCGCCCTGGACTACTTGGAGATATAGCTTCACTTATTGGTATGTTGGGGATAAATATTTTGACAATTAATGGTGTCGACACGATGAGACGTGGGATGCTATTAGGTTGTGAAAATGATGATCAAATTACTAGATTTGAATCAATTTTAAATACAATGGACAATATAACAATAATAAAATTAAGAAAACCAACACTTCGAGATCGTCTAGCAGTTAGACACGGTACGTATATTCAACGCGATGAAGACGATAAAAAGACATTTCGTTTCGTTCGTGATGACTTAGGAATGTTAGTTGATTTTATGGCTGAGCTTTTTAAAATGCCAGGTCATAAGTTAATTGGTATCCGAGGAATGCCACGTGTCGGTAAAACTGAATCAATTGTTGCGGCAAGCGTTTGTGCAAATAAGCGTTGGTTATTCGTTTCGTCGACGCTAATTAAACAAACATTAAGAAGTCAATTGATAGAAGATGAATATAATTCAGATAATGTATTTATTATTGATGGAATTCTTTCGCATAGAAGAGCTAATGAGCAACATTGGCAGTTAGTTCGTGAAATTATGGCAATGTCCTCTGTTAAGGTGGTCGAACATCCTGATGTGTTTGTACAACAAACTGAATATTCTTTAGATGATTTTGATTACATAATAGAATTAAGAAATGATGAAAATGAAGAAATTAAATATGAACTAGTAGACCAAATGGATAAAAATGGACCGAACTCGTTCACAATGTTTGATTTTTAAAGTTAGTTGGGGTGTGACTTGTGACAGAATTAGGAAAAATATTACGTGAAGCAAGAGAAGCGAAAAACTTATCAATTGATGATGTTCAAGAATTAACAAAGATTCAAAAACGTTATCTTGAAGCAATTGAATCTGGGAATTATGATATATTGCCTGGTCAATTTTATGTACGTGCATTCATTAGACAATACGCTGAAACAGTAGGTGTTGATGTTTCAAGTTTATTAATTGAGAAGCCAGCAGTGGAAGAATCCAGTGAATCTTCTGCAATTCCTGATGAAGTAAAACAAGAAGAAATTCCGAGCAGAGCAACAAAGCTTAAGGAACCTTTAGGTGTAAATGTTAAATCATCAAGAATAATGGATTACTTACCGAAAATTTTAATTGCTATATTAATTATCGGTATTTGTATCGCAATTTATATGATGTTCCCATCAAAAAATAAAACAAATAACTCTACCAACACTAATCAATCTAATGCAAGTTCAGAAATTGAGAAACCTGAAAATAATGCTTTAGATCAAGCGAAGGACGATCAAAAAGATACTGAAGTACCTAAAGATGAAGTTACTCAGGAAGAGCCAACTCAAAAGATTACAGTTGATTCTGCTGAAGGGAAACGTACAACTGTTTCTTTAACTGGTACAGATGTGTTTAAATTTGAAGTTATTTCTAATGGTGAAAGTTATGTGGATATTAAAAATCCTAGCGGGAAAATGTTTTACAGTGGAATTTTAAAGCAAGGTCAAACTCAATCATTTGACTTTACTGATGAAAATGAAGTTACTGTAAATATTGGTGCCTCTCATAATGTTGAACTACGTATCAATGATGAAGTATTCCAATTCCCAGTTAGTCCAACAGAAGCTGTTCATCAATATATTACGATTAAAAATTTAAAAATGAATCAATAGTCATCTTCAAGATGGCTTTTATTCATTTATCATAAATTGCTTCATTTTTTAGAATGTTTTGGAGGTTTTTAGAATGAATTTACCAAATAAGATTACAGTTTCAAGGGTATGTTTGATCCCGTTATTTATGATTGTTGTTTTAATAGACTTTGGATGGGGTAATGTTACATTACTTGGTGATTCGATACCTGTTAATCACTTAGTAGGTGCAGCGATTTTCATAATAGCGTCTGTAACAGATTTTATCGATGGGTATTATGCACGTAAGTATAATTTAGTGACGAACTTTGGGAAGTTTTTAGATCCATTAGCAGATAAATTACTTGTATCATCTGCTTTAATTATTTTAACAGATTTTAACTATGTTCCTGCATGGATTACAATTGTTATTATTAGTAGGGAATTTGCAGTTACTGGATTACGAATGATTCTAGCTGGTTCAGGTGAAGTACATGCTGCAGCAATGCTAGGGAAAATTAAAACATGGGCCCAAATCGTAGCAATATCAGCTTATTTTCTTCATGATTTCCCATTAAACTTTTTACCATTTTCTATTGCTGATGTAGCACTATGGGTTGCATTATTTTACACTGTTTATTCAGGTTGGGATTATTTTTATAAAAATAGAGACGTTCTTATTAAATCAATGTAATTGGATTTAGTTAAGAATAGGAGGAAATGAGATGAAAAGAGCTGAAATAATAGCTGTTGGAACAGAGCTACTATTAGGACAAATTGCAAATACAAATGCGCAATTTCTAGCTAAACATTTATCAACCCTAGGATATCATCATCATTTCCAAACAGTAGTTGGAGACAATTCTGATCGTTTAAAACATGCATTAGAAGTGGCTTCATCTAGGAGTGACCTAATTATCCTAACAGGTGGCTTAGGTCCAACGAAGGATGATTTAACGAAAGAAGTAGTTTCGGAATTTGTTGATGAAACACTAGTTTATCATCAACCATCTTTACAGTTTATCGAGCAGTACTTTATAAAAGTTAATCGTCCTATGACAGAGAATAATAAAAAACAAGCATTAGTCATTGATCATTCTCATGTATTAGTTAATAAAAATGGCATGGCTCCAGGAATGGTTTATGAAAGTGAAAATAAACAATTCGTGTTGTTGCCTGGGCCACCAAAAGAAATGATTCCGATGGTTGAGAATGAGTTAATTCCTTATTTCTTAATAGGTAAAGAAATGAACACGATTGTATCAAAAGAACTTAAGTTTTTTGGTATAGGAGAATCGATTCTTGAAACTAAGATACTAGACATTCTCGAAACCCAATCTAATCCGACAATTGCCCCGTTGGCAAGTGAAGGCGAAGTTATGCTTCGTATTACGGCAAGTGCAAGTAATGAACTTGAAGCTAATAGATTAATTGAAAAGGCTGAACATGAAATTCGCGAACGTGTTGGACAATATATTTATGGTACAACCGGAGATAATTTATTTATTGTTTTATCAAAAAAATTGAAAGAATTAAATCTAACAATTTCTGCTGCTGAAAGTTTGACTGGTGGATTATTTAGTAAGAGAATGACCGATATTCCTGGTAATTCTTCTATTTTTACCGGAAGTATAGTGTGCTACTCTAATGAAATGAAACAAAACCTATTAAATGTTCCATCTGAACTTCTTGCTAATTATGGTGCAGTTAGTGAGGAATGTGCTAAATCATTAGTAGAAAACATGCAAGGTTTAGCAAAAAGCAATATTTCGATTAGTTTTACTGGAGAAGCTGGACCTTCAACATTAGAAAATGTGCCAGTGGGTAAAGTATACATAGGTATTAAAATTGGTGATTCGGAACCTGTTATTAAAGAATATCAATTTAGTGGAACAAGAGAACAGATACGTTTATCATCCGTCAAAAATGGTGCAAGCTTATTAATTAAATTAATTAATGAAAGTCAAGACTTATAAAACGTAACTTCATATTTTATAATTAAAAAGCTCGGTAAATTAGCCGAGTTTTTTTAATTTTATAGATTATAGATTAATAGAAAATGTGTTTTATAGTAGAAAAAATACGAAACAAGCGTTTCTATTCTTCAAAAAACAACTTTAATTATGAAAAATATCGAATAAACGTTCTATTTTTTTGTTGGCAAACGAACAAAAAACAGTTATTATATATTTAAGAGATAAATGTAATCCTGAGGAGGAATATTAATGAGTGATCGTCAAGCTGCGTTAGAAATGGCTTTAAAACAAATAGAAAAACAATTCGGTAAAGGTTCGATTATGAAGCTTGGTGAACAAACTGACCGTCGAATTTCAACTATTTCTAGTGGATCGTTAGCACTAGATATAGCATTAGGTGTTGGTGGGTACCCAAGAGGCCGAATCGTTGAAATATATGGCCCTGAGAGTTCTGGTAAAACAACTGTGGCTTTACATGCCATTGCTGAAGTTCAAGCTCAAGGTGGACAAGCAGCATTTATTGATGCGGAACATGCATTAGACCCAATCTATGCACAAAAACTAGGTGTAAATATTGATGAGTTACTATTATCACAGCCAGATACTGGTGAACAAGCGCTGGAAATTTGTGAAGCTTTAGTACGTAGTGGTGCGATTGATATTATCGTAGTAGACTCTGTAGCAGCATTAGTTCCAAAAGCTGAAATTGAAGGTGAAATGGGAGATGCTCACGTTGGTTTACAAGCCCGTTTAATGTCTCAAGCATTACGTAAGCTTTCTGGTGCAATCAATAAATCAAAAACAATTACAATCTTTATCAACCAAATTCGTGAAAAAGTTGGCGTTATGTTTGGTAACCCTGAAACAACTCCAGGTGGACGTGCGTTAAAATTCTATTCATCTGTTCGTTTAGAAGTGCGTCGTGCTGAACAATTAAAACAAGGTAATGATATTGTTGGTAACAAAACAAAAATTAAGGTTGTTAAGAATAAAGTAGCACCTCCGTTCAGACAAGCAGAGGTGGATATTATGTACGGAGAAGGTATCTCTAAAGAGGGTGAGATTTTAGACATCGGTTCTGATTTAGATATCGTTCTTAAGAGTGGAGCATGGTATTCATATAATGAAGAGCGTCTTGGTCAAGGACGTGAAAATGCTAAAATATTCTTAAAAGAAAATAAAGATATTCGTGATACTGTTAAAGCATCTATTCGTGAGCACTATAGCTTAGACAAACCAGTTACTGTGCCTGAAGATGAGGAAGATCAATTCTCTTTATTAGATGAATAATCTTATTCTGAACATATAATGTTATACTAAATCTTAATAGTTTAAACGTAGAATGCGAGTGCTTTTTAAAGCACTCGCTTTTTTAATAATAAGCTCTGCTATTTTTTGAAGTATTTTATCGAAATATAGTGAAAATGAGCAAATAAACTTACCTTCGTCCACTAAAAAGAGAGCGAAAACTCTAGAAGATCTCAAATGTACTTTAACAGACCTTTTAAAAGTAGTTGATAGGTGAGACCTTAGCAGATGTCAAAAGGTATGCATGGTAATACTACGACGCCTTGTCGTAACGCATGTATGACCCACATCGTGTGGGCCTTGGCTCATCGCACACCCTAAGGAAAGCGAGCATCCTGGAGTGGAATTCGACGTATTACTTTTTTTATTGCAACAAAGTTTACAAAAACAACGATTTTATAAAAAAAACATGTCATAAAGTGCCATTGTAATTTAATAAAAATAAACAAAGTTTGCATAAAATTTTCATTCTTATGTATGAAATCTAGTAAAAATGTAATAAATATTGATAAATCAAGCAAGTAAGCGATTTACAATGCTTGACATCATTTGGTAAGAGATTTAATATTTAAGTGTATATTCTAAAAAAATATTACTTCGAAATGAAATTTTGAAATTAAATGTGCTGTATGTTGATGCAATTATTAATAACAATATACAAGCCGACAAAAATGAAACTAATTAAATAGCAAGAGGAGGTGAAATCATGGGTGCAAAAGAAATAATTTTGATCATCTTCGTATTGCTTGCCACATTCGGAGTCGGTTACGTTGTTGGATTTTTTGTTCGTAAGTCCATTGCAGAAGCTAAAATTAATGGCGCAACTAATCATGCAAATCATATTATTGAAGATGCTAAACGTGATTCAGAAACAATTAAAAAAGAGGCTTTATTGGAAGCAAAGGACCAAATTTTCAAAATTCGTACAGATGCGGAGAACGAAATTCGAGATCGTCGTAGTGAAATACAGAAGCAAGAAAATCGTTTAATGCAAAAAGAAGAGAATCTAGACCGTAAAGATGATGGACTTTCAAAACGTGAGTCTGTTCTTGAAAGAAAAGAAGATTCTCTTGTATTGAAACAACAGCAGATAGAAGAACTGGAAAGCAAGATAGAGGGATTAATTGCTGCTCAACAAGACGAGTTAGAAAGAATTTCTAGCTTAAATCGTGAAGAAGCAAGACAATTAATACTTACTAAAGTCGAAAATGAACTATCCCATGAAACAGCAATACTAGTAAAAGAAACAGAAGCTCGTGCGAAAGAAGAAGCTGATAAAAAAGCGAAGGATATTTTATCATTAGCAATCCAGCGTTGTGCAGCAGATCATGTTGCTGAAACAACCGTATCAGTTGTAAATCTTCCAAATGATGAAATGAAAGGGCGAATAATCGGTCGTGAAGGTCGAAATATTCGTACTTTAGAAACATTAACAGGTATTGATTTAATTATTGATGATACGCCTGAAGCAGTTATACTATCAGGTTTTGATCCAATTCGTCGAGAAACAGCGCGAATTGCATTAGATAAATTAGTACAAGATGGTCGTATACATCCAGCTAGAATTGAAGAAATGGTCGAAAAATCAAGACGTGAAGTAGATGAGTACATACGTGAAGTAGGTGAACAAACTACTTTTGAAGTTGGTGTTCATGGAATTCATCCAGACTTAATAAAAATATTAGGTCGTCTGAAATTTAGAACTAGTTATGGTCAAAATGTGTTGAAACATTCTATGGAAGTAGCTAATTTAGCAGGTTTAATGGCGGCTGAGCTCGGAGAAGATGTAAAGCTAGCTAAACGTGCAGGTCTTCTTCATGACATTGGTAAAGCAATCGATCATGAAGTAGAAGGAAGTCATGTTGAAATCGGTGTAGAATTAGCAACGAAGTATAAAGAACACCCAGTTGTTATAAATAGTATTGCATCTCACCATGGAGATACTGCACCAACGTCAATTATTGCAGTACTTGTGGCTGCTGCAGATGCATTATCGGCTGCAAGACCTGGAGCTCGAAGCGAAACTTTAGAAAACTATATTCGTCGTTTAGAAAAACTTGAAGAGATTTCTGAATCGTATGAAGGTGTTGAAAAATCTTTCGCAATTCAAGCAGGTCGTGAAGTTCGTATCATGGTTAAACCTGATACTATTGATGATTTACAAGCTCATAGACTTGCGAGAGATATTAGAAAACGTATTGAAGATGAGCTGGATTATCCAGGTCATATAAAAGTAACGGTTATTCGTGAAACTCGAGCAGTAGAGTACGCAAAATAAAGTGGTTTATACCACTTTATTTTCTTTTTATCAGAAATAATGGATTTTTTACAATATTTCGGCTCCTTCTAAATCATTCTGAACTTATCTTAGTTGAACGATAAAGATATAAGTTTTGGAATGTGATAGGTAAGGGGCCTTTCATATTTTGGGTAATATAAGTGTAAGTATTTGCATTAACTACTAACTAGTAAATGCAAACTGGAAGGAAGTAAACCGATGAGAATTATGTTTATAGGCGATGTAGTAGGGTCTAATGGTAGAGATATGGTTAAGTCTCATATTCAATCATTAAAACGTGAATTTTCACCATCAGTGACAATCATTAACGGTGAAAATGCAGCCCATGGTAAAGGAATCAACGAGAAGATTTATCGTGAATTTTTAGAATTAGGGGCACAAGCTGTTACACTTGGTAATCATGCTTGGGATAAAAAAGAAATCTTTGAATTCATCGATGATGCAAAATATTTAGTTAGACCGGCAAACTATCCAGAAGGAACACCAGGAAAAGGTTTAGTTTTTTTAAACTTTAATGATGTAGAAATAGCAGTCATTAATTTGCAAGGAAGAACATTCCTGCCCCCAATTGATTGCCCGTTTAAAAAAGCAGATGAATTGATTAAAATCGCTAAAAAAAGAACAAATATCATTTTTGTTGATTTTCATGCTGAAGCAACTAGTGAAAAAATTGCAATGGGTTGGTATTTAGATGGGAGAGTTACTGCTGTTGTAGGTACACATACGCATGTTCAAACTGCTGATGAACGTGTTTTACCAGATGGCACAGCTTTTATTACGGATGTAGGAATGACTGGACCGTATGATGGCGTACTTGGTGTAACGAAAGAGGCTGTACTAAAAAAATTCTTAACGAATCTACCTGTTCGCTTTGATGTAGATGAAGGAAGAGGCCAGCTTAGTGGTGTAATTATTGAGTTAGATAAACATAGTGGACTTGCTAAGTCGATTAAAAGAATTCAAATAAATGATGATCGTCAAAGCTTATTATCATAATTAAATGAATAGTAAAAATTTTTAAAAAACTTTAAAAAATTAGCAGGAATATCTCCTTGTAATCGAGAATAGTTTTTATTGTACACAATAATAGCTTTTTAAGTAACAAGGAGGATCCAGGAATGGAAATATTAAAAGTTTCAGCAAAATCAAACCCTAATTCTGTAGCAGGAGCACTTGCAGGTGTATTAAGAGAGCGTGGTACAGCCGAGATCCAAGCAATTGGAGCAGGAGCATTAAACCAGGCTGTAAAAGCAGTTGCAATCGCTAGAGGTTTTGTTGCACCAAGTGGTGTTGACTTAATTTGTATCCCTGCATTTACGGATATTCAAATCGATGGGGAAGAGCGTACTGCGATTAAATTAATCGTTGAACCTCGTTAATAATAACAACCTGTAAGCCAAAAGCGAGCAGGTTGTTTTATTTTGTATTTTTATTAGTTCAAATAACGATTTTATAAATATGATAAAATAGTTTAAAAAATCTAAAAAATATTGGGAGGGTGTAAAGTAATGAAAGTATTCGATGCGCATTGTGACGTACTAATGAAACTATTAGAAGAGCCTACAATTAATTTTCAGAATGACGAATCATTACAAGTCTCTGTTGAAAAGTTACAAAGTGGACAAAGTAAAGTACAGTGTTATGCAATTTATATTCCTGAAAGTGTACATAAATTAATTAAATTTGATGCAGCATTGGAATGTGTTACACTTTTTTACGAGAAAATTGCAACTGCAAATAACAAGATTAAGGTAATACTAACAAAAGAAGATGAGACAAGCTTAAAAGCAAACGAAATGGGCGCCATCTTAACACTAGAAGGTTGTGACGCATTATTAGGTGATATTAATCGTTTGAAAATTCTTCATCGTCTAGGAGTTCGTAGCGTCGGTTTAGTTTGGAACTTCGCAAATGAAACTGCAGATGGTATTCTTGAAGAAAGAAATGGTGGTTTAACAAATTTTGGTAATAGTGTAGTTCGTTATTTAAATGAGCATAATATGTGGTGTGATTTATCTCATTGTAGTGAAGCAGCATTTTGGGATGCGTATCATCAAGCGAAGTACCCAACAGCGACTCATTCGAATGCAAAATCAATTTGTAAAAATCCAAGGAATTTAAACGATGAACAATTGAAGGCTATGTTTAGCAGAGATGCAATTGTTGGGATAAACTTTTATCCGCCATTTTTAGTTGATAATGGAACGGCGACGATTTCAGATATTATTAAACATATTGATTATATGTGTGCACTTGGTGGAGAGAAATGTATTGCAATGGGCTCCGATTTTGATGGAATTGAAATCCATCCTACTGATCTAAATCATGTTGGACTTTATCAAAATTTAACAAATGAATTGCTAAAATTCTATACTGAAGAACAAGTCAAAGGCTTTATGTACGAGAATTATTCATCCTATATTCATTTTAAATAATGGGTTATTTGTTCAGAATAATAAAAATATAAAAATTATAGGAATATTTTCTCTCAAAATCATTGATTTTTTTGAATATAAGGTCTAGAATTGAAAGCGAATTAACTCATATCATTTGATATGTTTTAGATCGCTTTCATTCTTTTTATAATAAAATGAATGATATGCACAAATCATTTAAATTAACTACGAATGAGGGCATTCAAAGGGGTGTAGGAAATGATAGAACAACTTTCATGGAAAGTTGGAGGACAACAGGGTGAAGGTATCGAAAGTACAGGAGAAATTTTTGCAATAGCGCTTAACCGTTTAGGTTATTATTTATACGGTTACCGTCATTTTTCTTCTCGTATAAAAGGTGGTCACACAAACAATAAAATTCGTGTAAGTACAACTGAAGTTCGCGCAATTTCAGATGACTTAGATATTTTAGTAGCTTTTGACCAAGAAACAATCGATGTGAACTTTTATGAATTACGCAAAGGCGGTATCGTAATCGCTGATGCTAAATTTAATCCAACAATTCCAGATTCAACGGATGTAACGCTTTATTCTATTCCATTTACTGATTTAGCAACTGAACTTGGTACTTCATTAATGAAAAACATGGTTGCAGTTGGAGCTTCAAGTGCAATTTTAGGTCTTTCAATTGATGTATTTAAAGAAGTTGTTGATGAAATCTTTGGTAAAAAAGGTCAACAAATTGTAGACAAAAATATCGAAGCTATTGCACGCGGAGCAGAAGAAATGAGAGAAATGCTTGGCGTAAATGTGAATAAAATGCAATTAGCAGGTGCAGACGGTAAAAAACGTATGTTCTTAATCGGTAATGATGCAATCGCAATGGGTGCATTAGCTGGTGGATCTCGTTTTATGGCAGCGTATCCAATTACACCTGCATCTGAGATTATGGAATATTTAATTAAAAAACTACCTAAGTTTGGTGGAGCTGTAATTCAAACTGAAGATGAGATTGCTGCATGTACAATGGCGATTGGTGCAAACTACGCTGGTGTACGTACATTAACAGCTTCAGCTGGTCCTGGTCTATCACTAATGATGGAAGCTATCGGTCTTTCAGGTATTACTGAAGTACCACTAGTAATCGTTGATACTCAACGTGGTGGTCCAAGTACAGGTCTTCCTACAAAACAAGAACAATCTGATTTAATGGCTATGATTTACGGTACTCATGGTGAGATTCCTAAAGTTGTAATCGCTCCAAGTACAGTAGAAGAAGCATTCTACGATATGGTGGAAGCGTTTAACGTAGCTGAAGAATATCAAGTTCCTGTAATTTTAATTACTGATTTACAGTTATCTCTAGGTAAACAAACAGTTGAGCCACTTCAGTTTGAAAATGTTCAAATTCGCCGTGGTAAATTTGATTTCAACCAAGAGCTTCCTGTATCTGAAAATAAAGAGTACTTCAAGCGTTATGAAGTGACTGAAGATGGCGTTTCTCCTCGTGTAGTACCAGGTATGAAAGGTGGTATTCACCACGTAACTGGTGTTGAACATGATGAAATGGGTAAACCTTCAGAGTCACCAATTAACCGTAATCAACAAATGGATAAACGTATGCGTAAGTTAAACAACCTTCGTTTCCCAAATTCAGTATTAGTTAATTCAAAACATGAAGATGCTGATGTATTATTAGTTGGTTTTAACTCAACTCGTGGTGCAATTGAAGAAGCAATGGTTCGTTTAGAGCAAGATGGAATTAAAGTAAATCATGCTCATGTTCGCTTAATTCACCCATTCCCAACACAGGAACTATTACCAGAGCTTAAAAAAGCTAAACGTGTAATCGTTGTTGAGAATAATGCAACTGGTCAATTAGCTAGCATTATTAAAATGAATTGCGGTCACGCAGAAAAGATTTCAAGCTTATTAAAATATGATGGAAATCCTTTCTTACCAAAAGAAATTTACAACACTTGCAAGGAAGGAGTTGTTCTAAATGGCAACATTTAAAGAATTTCGTAATAATATCAAACCTAACTGGTGCCCGGGTTGTGGAGATTTCTCAGTACAAGCTTCAATTCAACGTGCAGCAGCAAATGTTGGTTTAGAACCGGATAACCTTGCAGTAGTTTCTGGTATCGGATGTTCAGGTCGTATTTCTGGATATATTAATTCTTACGGTTTACATGGTATCCACGGTCGTTCACTTCCAATTGCACAAGGTGTAAAAATGGCTAACCGTGATCTAACAGTTATCGCTTCAGGTGGTGACGGTGATGGATTCGCAATCGGTTTAGGTCATACAATCCATGCAATTCGTCGTAACATTGACATTACTTATATCGTAATGGATAACCAAATCTACGGATTAACAAAAGGTCAAACTTCACCACGTAGTGATGTTGGCTTTAAAACGAAAAGTACTCCACAAGGTTCAGTTGAATCAGCTCTTTCTGTAATGGAAATGGCTTTAACAGCTGGTGGAACATTCGTAGCTCAAAGTTTCTCAAGTGATTTAAAAGAGTTAACTTCATTAATCGAGCAAGGTATTAACCATAAAGGATTTTCATTAATTAACGTATTCAGTCCATGTGTTACTTACAATAAAGTAAACACATACGATTGGTTCAAAGAAAATCTAGTTAAGCTTTCTGATGTTGAAGGTTATGATCCTTCAAATAAAGAAATGGCAATGCAAACATTAATGCAAAATAAAGGTTTAGTAACTGGTCTGATCTACCAAAATAAAGATCAAAAGTCATATCAAGAATTAATCTCTGGTTACAGTGAAGATCCACTAGTTGGAGCTGATCTTCAATTAGAAAAAGATCAATTCGAAAAATTAGTAGCTGAATTTATGTAATAAATTAAAACTCCTCAAATATGAGGAGTTTTTTTTTTGAATTCATTGAAAAATATGGAGAAAAGTATAATTCGTATATGTTTGCTGTATAGTAATAATAAAAAATCGGAGTTATTGTATGAAAACAAATCTTAAACAATTAGGTTTATTATGTATCATAATTTTTTTGTTATTGCCAAATATATTAGTAAAAGCAGATTATATAAATTATTTTTTGGGAAGTAAGACTATTCGATTTAAAGGAAGTAATTCAAATTGGGATATTGTCTTTTCGGAAAATTTAATTGGAAGCGAAATCGGATATGAAACTTATTTAAAATATAAAGGCGAAATGCCGCCAACTTATTTTCATACTAACTCGCTCTATAGTATTTCAGATAATCAATTTGGAGCTATTTCACATCATTTTTCTCTTAATAAACAAGGTGCATACCATCACAAAGTGACTGATTGCATTGGTTGTCAGTTTATAGATGAAAAGGAAAAATATATTAATGCTGAAATAATTTGGAATAATCAAATTGATCTAATTAAGTTAAAGAAAATAAATTAACTGCTGATAATTGGACTACTATTTTTCTGTCTCAAGAACTTACAATATGAAAGCGCTTAAAAAATGTTGAAACCAATTCGATTTTATTTCTACATTTTTATGCTGGAATACTTGATAATCGACCTTTCTTTTTTGCGTAAGTTACATTGTATATAGTAGAATAACGTTATATACTAGAGTAATGTGTGAACGTTGTATTGAAAGGAGATTGTTTATGAACGAACAACAACGCCTCCAGGGCACTACTATAAATAATTCAAAAGATAAAACTGATAAAGACTATAGCAAATATTTTGAAAAAGTTTATCAGGCTCCTTCTTTAGCTGATGCGAAACGTCGTGGTAAGGAAGAAGTTATGTACGATCGTGGATTTGAAATTCCTGAAGAAATGAAAAATTCGGGTGTGGGTAAGAAATTCTTAATCCGTACTTATGGCTGTCAAATGAATGAGCATGATACGGAAGTAATGGCAGGTATTTTTACCACTATGGGTTATGAAGTTGCAAGCTCAGTTGACGATGCAGATATTATTCTATTAAATACGTGTGCAATTCGAGAAAATGCTGAGAATAAAGTTTTTGGAGAAATAGGACATTTAAAACCTCTTAAACTTCAAAGACCTGATCTTTTAATTGGTATTTGTGGTTGCATGTCTCAAGAAGAAGCAGTAGTAAACCGAATTCTTCAAAAACATTCATTTATTGATATGGTATTTGGTACTCATAATATTCACAGATTACCATTTATTATTCAAGAAGCTATGTTTAGTAAAGAAATGGTAATTGAAGTATGGTCTAAAGAAGGGGATGTCATAGAGAACCTTCCAAAAGTCCGTCGAGGAGAAATAAAAGCTTGGGTTAATATAATGTACGGTTGTGATAAATTCTGTACGTATTGTATCGTTCCATACACTCGCGGTAAAGAACGTAGTCGCAGACCCGAAGATATTATCAATGAGGTACGTGAATTAGCTCGCTTAGGATATAAAGAAGTAACGTTACTAGGTCAAAACGTAAATGCATATGGAAAAGACTTTGACGATCTTGAATATGGTTTAGGTCACCTAATGGACGAAATTCGTAAAATTGGTATTCCTCGTGTTCGTTTTACAACGAGTCACCCACGAGATTTTGACGACCACTTAATTGAGGTGTTAGCTAAAGGTGGCAATTTAATGCCGCATATTCACTTGCCAGTTCAGTCAGGTAGCTCAGAAGTACTTAAAATGATGTCTCGTAAATATGATCGTGAGCATTATCTTGAACTTGTAAAAAAATTAAAAACTGCTATGCCAAATATTTCATTTACAACCGATATAATAGTTGGATTCCCAAATGAAACAGATGAACAATTCGAAGAAACGATGACTCTTTATGAAGAAGTTGGATTTGATTTAGCATTTACATTTATTTATTCACCACGGGAGGGTACTCCTGCAGCGAAAATGATTGATAATGTTCCAGAATCCGTTAAAAAAGCGCGTTTACAACGACTTAATGCTGTTGTGAATGAAAAGGCTGCTGAATTTAATAGAGGTTTCGAAGGTCAAATAGTAGAAGTATTAGTTGAGGGAGAGAGTAAGAAGAATCCTGATGTACTTGCGGGATACACTCCTTATAATAAACTTGTAAACTTTAGAGGCCCTAAATCAATTGTAGGACAAATCGTAAAAGTAAAAGTTACAAAAGCAAAGACATGGTCATTAGACGGTGAATTAATAGAAGAAACAGTTGAGGTGCTATAATGGGTAAATTTACGAAAGCAGATATCGTTGAACGTGCGAAAGAATTAGCAGTAATGATTTCTGAAACGGAAGAAGTAGACTTTTTTAAACGTGCAGAAGCACAAATTAATGAAAGCCAAACAGTTAAATCATATATTGAAGAAATTAAATCACTACAAAAACAAGCTGTTAATCTAGAACATTGGGGTAAAAAAGAAGCCCTTAAAAAGGTTGAGCAAGAGCTTGATGAAGTAAACGAAAAATTAGAATCAATTCCAATCGTACAAGAATTTCAATCTTCACAAGTAGAAGTAAATGATTTACTTCAACTGATTGCTCACACGATTTCAAATGGTGTGACAGATGAAATTATTAAATCAACTGGTGGAAACTTATTAAGCGGTGAAACTGGTTCTAAAATTGCAAATAGTACTGGCTGCGGTACCGATAGCTGTAGTAATTAAAATAAAAAACACAACATGCAAAGATCTTTGCTGTTGTGTTTTTTTTATGTCCATAAGAGCATCTATCTTTCTTATTTGCAATAGTATTTAATTATTCGCTTTAAACGATAACTTTTAATGTAGCCTCACCAATCTCTTTAATGTAGAGAATTAACTTTTTATTTGGTTCTAAACTTTTTGACGCATCTAAAGTAATGTCGATAGTAGTATTATGTGTATTAATAATTTTTTTTAATGACTTAGATGCATAATCACTCGATAAAATTCATCTACTAAATAATCAATATTTTTTCCATTAGTGAATCCGGCGAAAATATAAACTTCTAATTTGGACCATTCGTTTTTTATTTGTGAAGACAGAAGTTGAATGGTGAGTCGTGATTTTCATCATTTTTAATTGATAAATCAATACTAGTTCGTGATTAGTTTAATTAATCATAATAAAGGAAATCGAATGTTGATGGTCTACTTTTATTAAATTGAATGATTATTTTCTAAAATCTTGAAATTACAGTCAACTTTATTAGGCTCTCGTCATACAATTTATCATCACATGTTTTTTTAACTTGTATAAAAGAATTTTCATATCATTAACACATTCCGCTAATGTCACGCATAGAATGAAATGAAAATGGAACGAGGAGGGTCATACCTATGTCTGAACACAGAGAGATTATAACGAAGGCAGTCGTAGGAAAAGGCAAGAAATATAATAAAAGTACTCATACAATTACACCAAGTCATGCACCATCGAGTATACTAGGCTGCTGGGTTATTAACCATGTATATGATGCAAAAAAAGTAAAAGATGGAGTAGAAGTATCAGGCAAATATGATATTAATATTTGGTTTTCGTTTAATGACAACACGAGAACAGAGGTTGTACAAGAGTCAGTAAAGTATCATGAGCATGTGAAGTTAAGATTTAGAGATGATAATTTTACTGGTGAAGATTGTGAAGTAATTGCAAAGTCTTTAAAACATCCAAATTGTTTAGATGCTATTATTTCTCCGAATGGTAATCGATTTATCGTTACTGTAGAGAAGGAAGTATTAGTTGAGGTCGTAGGAGAGACGAAAGTAGTTGTTGTGATCGCTCCTGAAGGTTCTCATCATGATGACGATTTCTTCGATGGTGATGATGAGTTTGAGGAATTAGATCCAGACTTTATGTTAGAAGGCGAAGAAGAGTAAACGAGGCTAGGAAGGTTAAACTTCCTAGCTTTTTCCTTGTCCATCATAACGAAAATGAAAGGTGAATATTCATATCAACTTCTCATAAGGTAGAAAGAAAATGTGATATAATATGCAAAGAATGTTTTTTGATGGAGAGGATAACATGGCTACATATACGCCTATGATAGAGCAATATTTAAATATAAAGAAAAATTACCAAGACGCTTTTTTATTTTTTAGATTAGGTGATTTTTATGAAATGTTTTTTGAAGATGCAATCAAAGCATCTCAGGTATTAGAAATTACATTAACAGGGCGTGCAGGAGGATCTGACGAGCGTATTCCTATGTGTGGAGTACCATATCACTCTGCTGCTGGATATATTGAACAATTGGTTGAGAAGGGCTATAAAGTAGCTATTTGTGAGCAAGTTGAGGATCCTTCAGTTGCTAAAGGTGTTGTGCGAAGAGAAGTAGTACAATTAATTACTCCTGGTACGCAAATGGAAGGTAGAACAATTGAAGAAAAACAGAATCATTATATTTCCTCTCTAATGGAGGTCTCATCGAATTCTTATGGATTAGTGTGGATTGATTTAACAACTGGAGAAGGAAATGCACTTTTACTAAACGGTTCTTTAGATGAAGCAGTTTTAAAAATAGCTGCAACTGGAACAAAGGAAGTAGTAGTGAATGATGATTTTTCTTCAAAAGCGATTCAAACTCTTGAAAAGAGCTTTTCTATTACAGTCTCATTTGAAGCTAATGATAGCCTGACAGATGAATTTAAAAATGTTGTTAAAAGTATTGATCAAGCTAGTTTACGAAAATCAGCTGCACGGCTTTTAAATTATTTATCAAAAACTCAGAAGCGTACACTTTCGCATCTTCAAGAAATTATGGTCATTAACCAACATGATTTCTTAAACATGGATATGTATTCAATGAAAAATCTTGAATTAATTGAGACTCAGCGATCTAAAAGTAAACAAGGCTCATTAAATTGGTTACTAGATGAAACGAAAACGGCAATGGGTGGTCGTTTGCTAAAAAAATGGATTCAACGTCCTTTAGTTAACCAAAAACAAATTGAAAAAAGATTGACAATTGTTGAATTATTAATGGATCATTATTTCATCCGAGAAGACTTAAAAGAATTATTAAAAGAGGTTTATGATTTAGAACGATTAGCAGGGAAAGTTTCTTTTGGTAATGTTAATGCAAGAGATTTATTACAATTGAAACGTTCATTACAAACAATTCCATCGATTGTCCTAGCACTTAAGTCAATTGAACATGAAGAAATTGAAAGCCTGATAAATGAGATCGACCCATGTGAAGAGCTTCAAGATCTATTAGAAAATGCAATTCTTGAAGATGCACCATTATCTATCAAAGAAGGTAATATGATAAAAAATGGTTATCATCAAACTTTAGATGAATACCGTTTTGTAAGTAAAAATGGTAAGAATTGGTTAATGGAGCTTGAGCAACGAGAACGAGAAATTACTGGAATTAAATCATTAAAGATTGGCTATAATCGAATTTTTGGATATTATATTGAAGTTACAAGAGCTAATGTAGCTCAACTGCCAGAGGGTAGATATGAGCGTAAACAAACTTTAGCGAATGCTGAACGATTTATTACTGAAGAATTAAAAGAGAAGGAAACATTAATACTTGAAGCTGAAGAGAAAATGATTGGTTTAGAGTATGAGTTATTTATTTCAATTCGTGAACAAGTAAAACAGTATTTATCGAGACTTCAAAAATTAGGACAAGTAATTAGTCAAATTGATGTTTTACAAAGTTTCTCAGTCGTAAGTGAAAAGTATGGATATGTAAAACCTTCATTTACATCAAAAAGAGAATATATAGTAACAAACGGTCGACATCCTGTTGTGGAGCAAGTGTTAACGGAAACTGAATATATTCCGAACGATACGAATCTAGATGTGGACACGCATCAATTTTTAATTACTGGACCAAATATGGCCGGTAAGAGTACGTATATGAAGCAGGTTGCTTTAATTAGCATAATGGCTCAAATTGGATGCTATGTACCTGTTGAAACGGCAAAACTGCCTATATTTGACCAAATCTTTACAAGAATTGGTGCTGCTGATGATCTAATTTCAGGACAAAGTACGTTTATGGTTGAGATGTTAGAAGCAAATTATGCAATCACAAATGCAACAGAAAAGAGCCTGATCTTATTCGATGAAATCGGTAGAGGAACATCAACTTATGATGGTATGGCATTAGCTCAAGCAATGATTGAATATATTCATAATCATATCGGGGCTAAAACATTATTTTCAACTCATTATCACGAGCTTACAATTTTAGCCGATCAATTAACATATTTAAAAAATATCCATGTGGCGGCAAAAGAGCAAGAAGGAAAAGTATTATTTCTTCATAAAATCTTTGAAGGAGCGGCTGACCAAAGCTATGGTATTCATGTAGCTGAATTAGCAAATCTTCCTAAAGACGTTATTAAAAGAGCGAAAGAATTACTAAGTGACTTAGAATCGCAAAATCATCAACCAGTAATAAAACATAAAGATGTAAGTAATTCTGCAATTGCTTTAATTAAGAGTGAAACAAAACAAGCAGAAATGATAGCTGAAAAGTCAATTGATGTGAGTAAAGATGAGTCACTTGCACAATTAAGTTTCTTTAAAGATGATCAACCAACAATAAAAGAGGTTATAAAAAGTCATCCTGTAATCGATCAGTTAAAAACAATTAATTTATTAGAGTTAAACCCTATGGAAGCTTTTAATTTATTATATGATCTTCAAAAGCAAGTTAAGAAATAAAAGGGGGCCATCTAGGCCTTTCTTTTTATTCAGAAAGGAGGATGCTTATGTCAAAGATAAAAAAATTAGATGAGATATTAGCTAATCAAATAGCCGCAGGTGAAGTAGTTGAGCGTCCAGCTTCAGTTGTAAAAGAATTGCTTGAAAATGCGATAGATGCAAATAGTACACGTATTTCAATCGAAATTAGTGATGGTGGTCTATCGAGGATCTATATTAGTGATAATGGTGAAGGTATGTCAAAAGAAGATAGTATTCTTGCATTTGAACGTCATGCCACTAGTAAAATAAAAAATGAAAATGATTTATTTCGAATTCGTACGCTAGGGTTTCGAGGTGAAGCACTACCGAGTATTGCTTCAGTAAGTTACGTTACTGTAAAAACAGCTACTGATGAAGGACCTGGTATTGAAACAATATTAAAAGGCGGAGTGCTACAATCTCAAATCGAAATTGCAAAATCCAAAGGCACAAGTATTGAAGTTTCAAATCTATTTTTTAATACGCCAGCAAGATTAAAATATATGCGGACAGTCCAAACAGAATTAAGTAATATAACGGATGTGGTGTATCGTTTGGCATTAGCAAATCCGTCTATTGCTTTTGATTTAAAACATAATGAAAAATTAATGTTTCGCAGTAATGGAAACGGGGATGCAAGACAAATTTTAGCATCTTTATATGGCCTTCAAATTGCAAAAAACATGGTTCATTTCAAGGGAGAATCATTAGATTTTCAAATAGAAGGATATTTATCTATGCCTGAATTTACTCGAGCTACACGAAACTATTTATCTCTTTATGTAAATGGTCGTTATGTAAAGCATTATGGTGTTAATAAATCAATTAGTGAAGGCTATCATACTTTACTTCCGATTGGTCGATTTCCAATTGTAGCTCTTTTTATAAAGATGGATCCGCAACTAGTTGATGTAAATGTGCACCCTACGAAACAAGAAGTCCGTTTTAGTAAAGAAGAACAACTGTATACGCTTATAAGCGAAAGTATAAAAAAAGTATTTAGAGGTCGCTCATTAATTCCCGAAATAACTAGATCAACTCCAAAAGAAAAAGTGATAAGTGAACAGTCTACATTTTCCTTTGAACATACGTCCAAAGAAGAGTTTGACAAGAAATTACCGTTCTCTTTACAATCAAATTCTTATCCTAGTACGGCATATTCGGGTGAATCGACTAACGAAAATAAAACGAATATAGATGATTTAAAAGATACTTTGCATATTGAAGAGTCGATTGATTATGAGAGCCTCTATTTTAATCAATCTAATTCGAATTTAGATCGTGAGGATACAATTTTTGAACAAAAGAAAACTAATCAACAAAACGAAGAAACCGTTTTGATTAATGAAACGGTTTATGACGAGGAAAATGTTGATCAGTTACCTCCTCTTTATCCGATTGGACAAATGCATGGAACATATATAATTGCTCAAAATGAGAATGGACTTTATTTGATTGATCAACATGCAGCTCAAGAAAGAATTTATTATGAATACTTTAAGGAAAAGATTGGAGAAATTGCATCAGAACTTCAAACTTTATTGATTCCAATTACGTTTGATGTATCACCTGAACAAGCTATTCTTTTAGATCAATATCATGGTGAGCTACAGGAAGTTGGTCTATTCATTGAAAAATTTGGTTCTAATAGTTATGTCATACGTGAGCATCCGAATTGGTTTCCTGAAGGACAAGAAGAAACATTAATCGATGAAATGATTCAAGAACTTTTAAAACGTGGAACGATTAATATTAAGAAATTAAGAGAAGAAAAAGCAATTATGATGAGTTGTAAGGCATCAATAAAAGCAAATCAATATATAACAAACGATGAAATTTTTAGTTTGTTAGAATCATTAAGAAAATCAACAAATCCATTTACATGTCCACACGGACGCCCGATTGTGATTCATTTTAGTTCATATGAACTTGAAAAAATGTTTAAGAGGGTAATGTAATCGACTCAAGAAATTGAGTCGTTTTTTTATATGCACTGTATTGTCTTTTATCAATGTCTGTTCAAAATAAAGTTGAATTCCTTAACATGTTGCTCCATTTTCCTGGGGCGAGAGACTAGCCTTCTGGTCAGGCTATCATCCTTCTAAATACTCTAAAAGGAGTCTCCCACCTGCCACTCCAATCAAATCTTTTTATCACGCTTTAAACTAATTTTGTTAGATCTTTCAGAACGATGTGTTTGTTTAATTTAAAAATTCAACATTAACAGTGCGTTTATCAAAATGCAAAAAAAGTACAATTTATATATAATTTATAAAATTGAATTATCTGGATGGAATATTGATTTGTCTAATAGTAGTGGATTTGATAAACTAATCTTTGGGTTGACTATTGTTCAGGAGGAGAATCTTAATGATTAACAAAATTGGTAAAGTAACTGTATATGTTCAAGATCAAGAACAAGCAAAAGATTTTTGGATTAATAAAATGGGCTTTGTGTTAAAGCTTGAAATGCCAATGGGTCCAGATGCTAAGTGGATTGAAGTAGGACCAAGTGAAGATGAATTTACTACTTTTGTGCTTTATTCTAAATCATCAATGGAACAATTTAAACCAGAAAAAATAGCACATCCATCTGTTATTTTGAGTACAACTGATATTGAATCTGCATATGAAAAAATGAAGCAAAATGGTGTAAAGGTTGATGACATGATGAGAATGCCTTATGGATCAATGTTCTCCTTCTATGATCAAGATGGTAACGATTATTTATTACGAGAAGATAAATAAATAATATGAATCATACATACAAAAAAAGAGTTGCTTCCAGATGGAAGCGACTCTTTTTTAGATTAGCTTATCAAATTTAATTCGCTTATTTAAATAATACATTAATGGTATGCCGACAGCCATTACAAGAAATTCACCAATAGCAGTCGTTAAATAAGTAATAGGGAATGGAAGTCCAAATGCTAGTTTAAGCTCAATTGCAATGAGGAACATCGAGATTGTAAAGACGATTGTATTAATAATCATTCTGGGAATAATAGCCTTAATAAACTTAGTAGTTACAATCGTTATTAATAATGAGATAATAGTTTGTCCTACACCAAAAATTAAATCGTAAGCCACCATAGGTGAAAAGAATAAATTTGCTAAAAATACGCCTAATACAATTCCATAGATGTATTTTTTATTAAATACAACTAGATGATTAAACATTTCGGACAATCTAAATTGAATATTTGAAAATCCAAAAGGCTGAATAAAATAAGTAACCGCAATATAAAGTGCAGCAAATACACCATTTACTGCAATTGTTTTTAACTTCATTTTCATTTCTCCTTAGTTTTTTTCCGTGGGAGGTTTTCGAACCACGTATTGTTATATTTATAGAATTAAGTTTCTATTGTATAAGCATATAATACCTCTGTCAATTGAATTTCTGAATAAATTTGTGAACTACAGTTCGAAAAATAGAATGAAAGAAACGTATGTTATACTGATATAATAAAATTGACGATTGATTTTTCTTTCAAAAAAAACCGAAAGGATTGACAAGATGAGTAATAATAAAGAACCTTATATATTAGTTTTTGGTGTTTCTATATGTGATATTATCGGTTTTACGAAGAAAAATTATCGACCATTTGATTCTAACCCAGGTAGTGTCAAATTTTCATTTGGTGGAGTTTGCCGTAACATAGCTGAAAATATGGCTAAAATAGGTTTAAATACTAAGTTCATATCGGTTCTTGGAGACGATATAAATGGAATGAACATGCTAAATCACGCGAAAAAGTTAAATATTGATATGAGCGATACGTTAATAATAGAAGGAGAATCCACTCCAACATATTTAGCTATATTAGATGAAAGTGGTGAAATGGTTTCTGCGGTTGTTGACTTAAAGATCACGAACAATTTTACAAATGAATTTATAAATTCTAAAGCAGAGGTTATTCGTAATGCGGAATATATGGTTGTAGATGCCGATAATCCAACTACTTTGGCATACTTATTAACAGCGTTCCATAAGGATACAAAATTTATACTAGATCCTGTATCAGCAGCGAAGGCATACAAAATAAAAGACTACATTAAATATTTTCATACAATTAAACCAAATCGTCATGAAGCTGAAGTTTTATGTGGATTTGAAATCAAAACAATAGAAGATGTTCGAAAAGCTGGAAATTACTTTAGAGATATCGGCGTACAGAACGTTTTTATCAGCTTAGATTCAGAAGGGATATATTATCATAACGGGATTGAAGAAGGAATTATTAAAGCAAATGGAATATCAGTCGTAAATGTTACTGGAGCGGGTGATGCACTTGTTGCTGGGATTGGTAATTGTTATATGAAGAACATGAATATAGTAAATACTGTGAAATTTGCGGTATCTATGTCATCTATTACAATTTCGCATAAAGATACGATTAACCCAAATATGTGTTTTGATCTCGTCAATAACCATGTTAATGAATTAAGTTGGGAAGAAATAAATTTTTAAAATTTTTGAAAGATGATTTACAGATTATGAATATGTGAAAAAAAGAACCTTGTCTTCTGTTAATATCCCCTCATAGTAGACAGTAAAAAGAAAGGGTTGTACTGTCTACTTTGGAGGGGATTTTTTATGGGAAATATTAGAAAAACTTATTCAAAAGAGTTCA
>Ga0102589_1000985_pt1 | contig 44529 bp, 40 predicted proteins | sample AraplaMF_Col_mLB_FD_76858 | JGI IMG/M metagenome (GOLD analysis project Ga0102589, IMG submission 76858) | Arabidopsis root microbial communities from the University of North Carolina, USA - plate scrape MF_Col_mLB | ecosystem: Host-associated > Plants > Roots > Endosphere | place: USA...
ATCAAGCTCTCCAAGGATGCCGGCACCTGGAAGGGCGTCGTCGGCGTGGCCGAGCACCTCGGCTCCGACACGTTCCTGCATGTCAATGTCGAGGGCGTGGGCATGCTTACCGTCCGCGCCGACGGGGATTTCCCCGTCACCCACGGCGACATCGTCCATCTCACCCCCGATGACGGCCGAATCCACCGCTTCGACGAAAGCGACAAGGCGATCCGATGAGACGGCTCTTTACGATCCTAAGGGCTATGTACTTCAGCAACGCGGATGAGTGCGCCTACGTGTAGCATTATGCATATTAATGCGGTGCAATTTGGGAAAAGCAGGAGCCAAATAAAGCAACAGTCACGCCAACGGTTCAGACCCGTTCAACAGCTCATAAAGCTATAAGAGGGGATACCCTTTACAAAATACGCGCCAAGCGGCGCGTATTTGTGTTGGACATCACGTCCTCCGAAGCGAGGATCACGACATGATCAGGCCACCATCGACATTGATTGTCTGGCCGGTGATATAGACTGCGTCGGCGGAGGCGAGGAATGCGACGAGCGCGCCGACTTCGGCAGGCGTACCGGCACGGCCCATCGGAATGCCCTCGACCCATTCGGCCATCAGTTCACCTGGACCGTATTCGCCGAGCATCTGGCCCCAGACGCGGTCGTTATAGTCCCACATTTCCGTGTGAATGATGCCGGGGCAGATGGCGTTGACGGTGATGCCTTTGCGGGCGAGCTCTTTGGCAAGGCTCTGCGTCAGGCCGACGACGCCGAATTTCGAGGCGGCGTAGTGCGGCGTGTAGATGAAGCCCTGGCGGGCCTGGCCGGAGGCGGTGTTGATGAGGCGACCCCTGGTGCCGCTGGCGCGGAAGCGGCGGACCGCCTCCTGGCAGCACAGGAAGACGCCCTTGGTGTTGACGTCGAGATTGAGGTCCCATTCGCGCTCGGTCAGGTTTTCGACCTTGGCGATGGTGATGACGCCGGCGTTCTGCACGGACACGGAGATCGCGCCGAGCTTGGTCTCGGCCTCGCCATAGGCTTCCTGCACGGCCTTGGCGTCCGTCACGTCGAGTGTAAGGCCGAGAATTTCAGCGCCGGTCTCGTTGGCGAGTGCGGCTGCGGCGTCCGCCGTGTCCTTTTCGATCGCGGCGATCGCGACCTTCGCACCCTCTTCGGCAAAGCGCTTGGCAATGCCGCGGCCGATGCCCTTGTTGCCGCCGGTCACGAATACCGTCTGGCCTGCAAAACGTGTCATGGTGTTTTCTCCATAAAGCGCAGCAGGCCGACGTCCGATCCCGAATGAATCAGGCCGTGAGCCGTGCCGCCGTGAACTTGTCGGTGACAAGCACATCGATGACGCCCAGTTTCAGGGCGCCGGCGATGGCCTGGGTTTTCGATTCTCCGCCCGCGAGCGCCATGACGCGGGCGGTCTTGCGCAGTTCCTCCAGCGATAGGCCAATGACGCGGTCGTTGAGCGGTGTTTCGACCGGTTTGCCGTCCCGATCATAGAAGCGATAGGAAATCTCGCCGACCGCACCGGCCTCATGCAGCATTGCCATTTCCTGGGGGGAGAAGGTGTTGCCGGATCGGGCGAGAAGTTCCGACGGTTCCACAGCACCGATGCCGACGATGGCGAGGCTGAGGCGGCCGAAGAGATCCATCGTCTCGCGCACCACCGGGTCCGCGAGCATGACGAGCTTGGCTTCACGTGAGGAGGTGATGCCCTGTACGAGAAGCAGCCGCGGCTCGCCGCCGGTCAGCCGGGCGAGGCGGGCCGTCAGCTGCGTCGCGTGGGTCTGCACCGAGGCGTCGCCCATGCCACCCAGGATTTGCACGATGTACTTGGCCTTGGCGTTCTTCAGCGGGTGGATGTTGTCCACCATGCGCAGGATCGTCTGGCTCCAGCTCGAAACGCCGATGATCTCATCCTGTTGCAGCGTGACTTCGAGGAAGTGGGCCGCCGCTTCGCCGATGCGTGCCATGATTGCGCCATCACGATCTTCCGAACAGTCGATGACAATGGCTTCTGTCAGGCTGTAGCGCTCCCGCAGCGCCGTTTCGAGATCGGCGAAGGTGCCCGCAGGAGGAATGACCGTCGTGCGTACGATGTCTTCCTGCTCGGCTCGCTTAAGCATGCGCGATACAGTGGCCTGCGACATGTGCATGAGTTCGGCGATCTCAGCCTGTCGCTTGCCCTCGATGTGATACATCTGGGCGATACGGGCGATCAGTCGCAACTCGTTGAGCCGTCCCATGGAACCTCCGAAGGTGAATTTTTATTCACTCATAGAGGAAGGGGCCGGTACGGTCGAGCGGTAGATTGCGTCCTGCCAGACGAGGAGGCGATCCGCGGAATCGGACGTCCGGGGAGGGAGGATGTTGACCGTGCGGGGTAAGGCGGCAATGGCCGCGAGATCCCGCCAGACGCCGAGCGTCAGTCCCGCCATATAGGCCGCACCCAACGCTGAAGCCTCTGGCGCGCCGCACTGGATGATCGTGTGATCCAACGTATCGGCGACGCATTGCATGAGGAACGTGTTCTTGCTCGGGCCGCCGTCGGCATAGAGACGACCAAGCCGCGTGGGCGATTGGGACGACATGGCCTTGAAGACATCATGAACTTGAAAGGCGATGCTATCCGTCACGGCGCGGGCCATCTGGGCGCGGCTCGTGTTGAAGGTGATGCCGCAAAACAGCGCGCGAGCATCCGAATTCCAGTAGGGTGCGCCGAGGCCGACGAAGGCCGGAACGAAACCAGGTCCGCCGGGAGGAGCGGTGGCCGCGAGTTCGGTCAGCGCCTGCACATCCGGCAAGCCGAGCATGTCGGCCATCCAGGGTAGTGAGGCAGCGGAAACAAGGATGTTGCCCTCGAAGGCATAGGTCGGCTGTCCGTCGATCGACCAGGCGATGGTCGTGGTGATCCCCTGCTCGGGCGCAATGAAACGGGGCAGGGTCGTCATGATCGACGAGCCGGTGCCAAACGTCACCTTGCCATCACCGGGATTGAAGGCGCCGTGGCCGAACAATGCCGCGTGGCTGTCACCGATGGCGGAGGCGATCGGAATGCCGTCCGGCAGGCCCGGTACATTCTTCGTGACGCCGAAGTACGATGCACTGTCGCGCACCTCCGGCAAGGCGGATTTGGCCACGCCGAAGAGGGCGCAGAGTTCATCGCTCCAGACCTGCGCGTTGAGATCGTAAAGCTGGCTGCGGGCAGCATTGGCAGCGTCGCACGCATGGACCGCGCCATCGGTGAAGCAATGGATGAGCCAGGCGTCGATCGTTCCGAGCCGAACCTTGCTGCCTGAAGGCACGCGGTCGAGCAGCCACTTCATCTTCGGGCCGGGGAACATCGGGTCGATCGGCAGGCCGGTAAGCGCCTGGACCTGCGGCGCATGCCCGGCGGCGATCAACTCTGCGCAGGCCGGCGCGCTGCGGCGGCATTGCCAGCTGACCACGGGGCCGAGCGGTTTTCCGGTTACCGCGTCCCATACGGTGACGGATTCGCGCTGGTTGGAAATCGCGATGCCGAGGACTTCAACGGCGGGTGCGGCTGCACGGCAGGTGGCGATGGCTTCCAGCACCGATTCCCAGAGACGCTGCGGGCTCTGTTCAACCCAACCTGGCTTAGGATGTTCAATGCCGACGGGGGACGAGCCGCGCGCCAGGATTTGGCCACTCGTGGAGACGAGCACGGCCTTCGAGTTCGTGGTGCCCTGGTCAATCGCAAGAATGGCGGTCGTCATCTCGGCTCCGGTCGGCGGAAAGAAGAAAAGGGCGCGCATGAGGGAGGTATTGCCGCACCCTGCACGAAATCTGGTCGCGCACGATTACGTGCGGGAAGATTTTCGCGCGATCAAGTCCACGGCTGCTTGCGCGATGCCAGCGGGCGCCATCCCAAATTCGTCAAGCAGGAACTCCGCGGAGCCGGTGGGCGGGAAAATGCCGGGCACGCCAAGGATTTTCATCGGCACTGGGGCTTCCGCCACGACCACTTCGGCGATGGCCGAGCCAAGGCCGCCGAAGGTGGAGTGCTCCTCTGCCGTGAGAATCGCCCCGGTGTCGCGGGCCGCGGACACGACGGCCGCAATGTCGATGGGGCGCACGGTTGCCATGTTGAGAACGCGCGCCTGGATACCCTGCTCGGCAAGAATGGCGGCGGCCTTCATCATACGGTGGGTGACGGTGCCATTCGCGATGAGCGTGATGGCATCGCCGTCGCGCAGCAGGTTGGCCTTGCCCAATTCGAATTTATGGCCTTCCGGCAGCAGATCCGGCACGCCAACGCGCGAAAGGCGCAGGAAGACCGGGCCGTCATAGGAGGCTGCCCATTCGACGGCAGCGGCCGTCTCGATGGAATCGCAAGGGGCGACGACCGGCAGATTCGGCAACACGCGCGTCCAGGCAAAGTCTTCGATGGAATGGTGCGTCGGGCCGAGTTCACCATAGGCCATGCCGGAGGAGATGCCGATGAGCTTCACATTGGCATTGGAATAGGCGATGTCGGCCTTGATCTGCTCCAGCGAACGGCCGGTCAGGAAGCAGGCCGCGCCACAGACGAAGGGTAGGAGGCCGCCATTGGCGAGGCCGGCGCCGACACCAACGAGCGCCTGCTCGGCGATACCGACATTGACGAGCCGTTCGGGCCACTTGGCCTTGAAGCCGCCGAGCTTGGAGGAGCCGACGGAGTCGTTGCAGACGGCGACGATCTTGGGATTGTCGGCGCCCAGGCGCTCCAGTACGGCGACGAAGGCGTCACGGCAATCGTGCAGCTTGGGAGAGGGGGTGATGGCGTTCATGACAGGGCCTCCGAAAGCTCAGCGACGGCAATCTTGTATTGTTCGGCATTGGGCACCTTGTGGTGCCAGTCGACCTTGTCCTGCATGAAGGAAATGCCGTGGCCCTTGTTGGTGTGGGCAACGATGCATTGCGGGCGGCTGCCGCGCTTCTCGAGGGCGGGGACGATCTCGTCCATGGCATTTCCGTTGATCTCGGTGACATCCCATCCGAAGGCTTCGAGTTTGGCCGGGAAGGGCGCGAGATTGTTGGTGTCCTTCAGGGACGCACCCTGCTGGAAGCGGTTGTGATCGATGATGAGCGTGAGGTTGTCGAGGCCGAACTGGGCGGCCGAAGCGATGGCTTCCCAGTTGGAGCCCTCCTGCATCTCCCCGTCGCCCGTCAGGACATAGGTGCGGTAAGTCGCACCGGTCAGCTTGGCGGCCTTTGCCATGCCGACGGCCACCGGCAGGCCATGGCCCAGCGGGCCGGTGTTGGTTTCGACGCCGGGAACCTTGTTGCAGTTCGGATGGCCGTTGAGGCGCGAATGGGGCTTCAGGAAGGTTGCGACCTCTTCTTCCGGAATGAAGCCGCGCTTGGCGAGCGTCACATAGAGGGCGAGCGCCACATGGCCCTTCGAGAGCACGAAACGGTCGCGATCGGGGTGCTTCGGCTGGTCCGGCCAGATGCGCAGGACGCGGAAATAAAGCGCCGTCAGGATGTCGATGGCGGACATTTCGCCGCCGATATGGCCTGCGCCAGCTTCAAAAACCGCTTGCAGATCGCGGAGACGGATCTGTTGAGCGATGCGGTCGAGATCGTTCGGCTGCATGAAACCCTCATGGTGAATAAATATACAGTTGCAGATATACTTGCACGGATAATCGTGAAGTCAAGCGAAAATGGGCTGAGAGCGCGGAATGAAATTTACGGCACTCGTCTTGACACCCGCAGATATGTTGCGTTACGAATTTACACACAGTAATGAATATTTATGCGCTAAGCCGAGCGCGAAGCCGCAAATGACCGGGAGGAGCGTCCATGGTGGCGGATGTGAAGGAACGACAGGGATTCGCGGGCATCATGTTGCCTTCGTTGCGCGGAGCCACGGGTCCGCTCATCGGCCTTATCGTGCTGTGCCTCTTCCTCACCTTTGCCACGGACAAGTTCCTGTCGGTGCGCAACTTCCTCAACGTGCTCGACCAGATCACGGTGCTCGGTGTGATGGCCGTCGGCATGACGCTCGTTATTCTCATCGGCGGCATCGACCTCGCGGTCGGTTCGGTCATGGCGTTGGCCATGATGGTGCTGGGTTACCTGAACGTGGTTGCCGGTGTGCCGATGGGGATCGCCATCCCGCTTGCCCTGCTCGTCGCGTCGCTGAACGGGCTGATTGCCGGGATCTTGATCACGCGCTTCAACGTGCCGGCCTTTATCGCGACGCTTGCGATGATGTCGATCACGCGCGGTCTTGCCAACATGATCACCGACGGCCAGCAGATCATCGGCTTTCCTGCCTGGTTCAACATGATGGCCATCGTGCGTTTTGGCGGCTTCCTGACATTGACGGTCGCCGTGATGGTCGTCGTCTTCATCGTCGGCCTGCTCTACCAGCGCTATCGCCACGGTGGTCGCGTTCTCTACGCAATCGGTGGCAATGCCGAGGTGGCGCGCCTCGCCGGTATTAATGTTCAGCGCGCAACCGTGCTCGTCTACGTCGTGTGCAGCTTTCTCGCCGGCCTCTCGGGCATGGTGCTTGCCGCCCGCCTCGACTCCGTACAGCCGTCCTCGGGCGTGTCCTATGAACTCGATGCGATTGCGGCGGTGGTCATTGGCGGTACGTCGCTGTCGGGCGGCACCGGCGGTATCGGCGGCACGATCATCGGCGTCCTGATCATCGGCGTGCTGCGCAACGGTCTCAACCTGCTTAGCGTTTCGCCCTTCATGCAGCAGGTCATCATCGGCGCGGTCATCGTGCTCGCCGTCACGGCCGAAACCTATCGCAAGCGCAAATAACGACGTTCACTCCCATCGCGATCGCGATGGGGCGGAAAAACGGTCGGCAATCGTGCAGGCCGGCAAAGGGAAGGCGGTTTTCTGCGAGGCAGGCACCGCCGGGTAACGTGGAGGAGAAATCATGAAACTGTCCAAACTGCTGCTGGCGGCAACCGCCGTGTCCATGCTCGCACTTCCGGCTTCCGCCGCCGAAGTCAAGAAGATCGGCCTTGCCGTGCCGAACCTGCAGGCTGACTTCTTCAACCAGATCAAGCTCGGCGTTGAAAAGCATGCCAAGGAAAAGGGCATCGAAGTTGTCGTCGTCGATGCGAAGAACGACACCAATACCCAGGTCAGCCAGGTTCAGGACCTGATGACGCAGGACATCAACGCCTTCATCTACATCCCGGCCGGCGCCGCCGCCGCGGCCGTTCCGACCCGTCTCGCCCGTGAAGCCGGCATTCCCGTAATCAATGTCGACCGCACGCCCGAAGGCGCGCCAGGCGATACGTTCATCGCCGGCGAAAGCGTCCAGTCCGCCTACGAAGTCTGCAAGTACATCATCGGCAAGGCCGGTGGTTCGGGCAAGATGGCGATCATCCACGGTCAGAAGGGTACGACGCCTGAAGTCGATCGCTTCACGGGCTGCAAAAAGGCAATCGACGAGAACAAGGGCGTCGAGCTTGTCGACCAGCAGTGGAGCAACATGTGGTCGGCCGACGAAGGCTTCACGATTGCGCAGAACATGCTCCAGGCGAACCCGGATATCACGATCATCTTCGGTCAGGCCGATGGTCTCGCGATGGGGGCCGCAAAGGCTGTCGACGTTGCAAACCTCTCGGACAAGGTGATCATTGGCGGTTATGACGGCGACGTCTCTGCGCTTGAATACCTCGCGAAGTGCAAGGGTCCGTTCATCGCGACCGCGACCCAGAGCACGCAGAAGATGGGCGTTCTGGCCGTCGAATCCGCGCTCGCCGTCGCAGCCGGCCAGAAGGTGGAAGAGCGCCAGACGCCGAACGCCGTCCTGACGACTTGCGAAAACGCACCGGAATTCGTCAAGAGCCATCCGTAATCCGGGACAGTAGCAAAAGGCAGCAGCGCCATGACGAACCGCTCTCCCCTCCTGTCGCTCCGTGGAATCCAGAAATCCTACGGTCCGATCAAGGTGCTCCACGGTGTCGATCTCGACATCTATCCGGGAGAGGTCGTGGCGCTGCTCGGCGAAAACGGTGCCGGGAAATCGACCCTGTCGAACATCATTTCCGGCACCGTCCAGCCCTCGGCCGGCGAAATGACCTGGCTCGGCAAACCCTATGCCCCCGCCAATCCCCGCGCCGCGATGGACGAGGGCGTGGGCATGATCCATCAGGAATTGAAGCTTCTGCCGAAACTCTCCATCGCCGAGAACGTCTTTGTCGGTCGCTACCCCATGAAATCCGGCCGTCTCGACCGCCGTGCGATGGAAGAGCGTGCCCGCGCCGGCCTGCAGCGTCTCGGTCTCGACGTGTCGCCTGACCGTCTTGTCGAGGGGCTCTCGACCGGTCGGCAACAGCTGATCGAGATCGCGAAGGCGCTAACGCTGAATGCGCGCCTGCTCATTCTGGACGAGCCGACGGCAGCACTCGGTAGCGAGGAGACGCAACTCCTCTTCCACCAGATCGAGCGCCTGAAGGCCGAAGGCGTCGGCATCATCTATATCTCGCACCGCCTCGAGGAAATCCGCCGGATCACCGATCGCATCGTCGTGATGCGCGATGGCGCCAAGGTTCAGGAATTCGACCGTGGCGACGTACCGATCCGCACCATCGTCGAGGCGATGGTCGGGCGCTCGCTGGAGCGCATGTTCCCGACATTGCCCACACCGACGGATGAGGTGACGCTCGAAGTGCGTGGCCTGTCGGCGCCATCGAAGGCATTTCGCGACATTAATTTCTCCGTTCGTAAAGGCGAGGTCTTCGGCATCGCCGGCCTGATGGGCGCTGGTCGTACCGAGCTCGTGCGCGCGATCACCGGCGCCGACCCGATCGCCAGCGGCGAAGTGCTGTTGCACGGCAAACCGGTGACGCCGCGTTCGCCGATCGATGCGATCCGCAACGGCATCGTGCTCGTGCCGGAGGATCGCAAGCTGCAGGGCGTCGTGCTCGACCATTCGATCGCCGAAAATATCGGCTACGCCAATCTCGGCGAGATTTCCCGCAACGGCTGGATTTCGTCGCGCCGCATCCGTGAATTCGCGGAAGACTACATCAAGCGTTTCGGCGTGAAGGGGCGTGGCGGGCAGAATGCCGGCGAGCTTTCCGGCGGTAACCAGCAGAAGGTGGTGCTGGCCAAGTGGCTGGCGCGCAAGCCGCAGGTGGTGGTGCTGGACGAACCGACGCGCGGCATCGACGTCGGCGCGCGCTCGTCGATCTACGATCTCATCGTGGGCCTGGCGCGCGAAGGCGTCACAGTCATCGTGGTCAGCTCCGACCTCGAGGAGGTGTTGGGCGTCTCCAGTCGCATCATGGTCATGGCACAGGGCAAACAGGCCGGTATCCTGAACCGGGAGGACGCCAACGACGTCTCGGTGATGGAACTGGCGACACTTTGAACAGGAATAGACAGCATGTCGGAAATCAAACTCAACGCACCGAAATTGTTCGATCTCTCGGGCAACGTTGCCCTCGTCACGGGTGCCGGTAGCGGTATCGGCCAGCGCATTGCGATGGGCCTTGCCCAGTGTGGCGCGGACGTCGCCCTGCTTGACCGTCGGACGGATGATGGCCTCGCGCAAACGGCTGATTTCATCGCGCGCGCTGGGCGTCGCAGCGTCCAGATCGCCGCTGACGTTACAAGCGGCGCAGCGCTTACCGACGCGGTTGCGCGCACCGAAGCAGAGCTCGGCTCTCTTACGCTCGCCGTCAACGCCGCCGGTATCGCCAATGCCAATCCGGCGGAGGAGATGGAGGAGAGCCAGTTCCAGACGATGATGGACATCAACCTGAAGGGCGTGTTCCTCTCCTGCCAGGCCGAAGCGCGCGCCATGCTTAAGACCGGCCGCGGCGCCATCGTCAATATAGCCTCCATGTCCGGCGTCATCGTCAATCGCGGCCTGAGCCAGTGCCATTACAATGCGTCCAAGGCCGGTGTCATCCACATGACGAAGTCCATGGCCATGGAATGGGTCGGCCGCGGCATCCGCGTCAACACGATCAGCCCCGGCTATACCGCAACGCCGATGAACACCCGGCCTGAAATGGTGCATCAGACGAAGCTGTTCGAAGAGCAGACGCCGATGCAGCGCATGGCCAATGTCGACGAAATGGTTGGCCCGGCCGTCTTCCTTCTTTCGGATGCGGCAAGCTTCGTGACGGGTGTCGACCTGCTCGTCGATGGTGGCTTCTGCTGCTGGTAATCGCCAAGCGGCATCGCTTTGAGTAAATATCTTGCGCGTTTTAACGTCCATGGCGCATCGACCATTCTAGAGGTGATCTCACGGTGGGGCATTCCCCATCGGCGCGACCGTTCGGGCCCAACTGATCGCGATACATCACCCCGATGTCACCGTGGCTGCCATGGCAGGAGCAGCTCTCCAATCGGCAAGACACCGAGCCAATCTACTCCACAGCTCGCTTCGACATGACTTCCCGCGCCGATTTGAGAAACTCCTCCACTTTTGTAACTTTAGCCGTTCCTCTGTGAACGAGGTAATAAACTGATACCGGTGGCCCGGACCACTGCGGCAACACCGGCTGTAGCAAGCCGCGCCTGATGCTCTCGGCCGCGAGGTCGTGGCTCAAAAAGGCAATGCCTGCTCCGCTGATTGCAACTCTTTCCGCGATCGCGGGATCGTCGACAATCATGGTGGGCACGCGCTTCAACGAGGTTCGGTCGCGACCATTCGACAGCGACAGATCCAAAACCTCTCGGTTCATTCGCGCACGATGAGCAATGAACCTGGCGTTATACAAATCGTCGGGTGACGAAAACTCTCGCGATTTGCAATAGGCCGGCGCTGCGAAAAGCCCCTGCTTGATTTGACCGATCTTCCGATAGGTCATGTTGCTATTAACCGGTTCACCCATCCGGATTGCGATATCCATAGTTTCGCTGATCAGGTTGACGTTCTGATGGGTGGTTGCAACATCCACCCTCACGTCAGGACATCGCTCTCCGTACCGAAAGAGGATTTCAGGCAGGAAGGACATTGCGAAGCTTACCGAGGTCGCAACACGCAACGTACCTCGGGCGGCTCGATCAAACGTCAGGAAGCTGTTGATACCCTGATCGAGCGCTTCGACGGACTTTCCCGTCATCTCGAGAAGCTGGCTTCCAGGTTCCGTCAAAGAGACACGGCGCGTCGTACGCAACAGCAGGATCGTGCCAAGATCCGCCTCCAATTCAGAAATGTTGCGGCTGACCCTGCTCGCAGGAATGCCGAGCCGGTCTGCCGCTTTCGAGAAACTTCCGGTTCGCGCAACCTCTAGGAAAACCCTCAGCTTATTGAGATCCGTCATCCTAAATTACTTCTATTTTTAGAATAATGAAATTTGAAAAATAGAGGTAATCTGCAAGACCGGCAATGGCTATCTCCATTCCATCATTTGAAGGAGACCAACAATGCCGACCCGTCGTCAAGCCTTAACCCTTATGGCAGCATCCGCTATGTTGCCTTTGGCCCCCCGCCTCGCATTTCCGGCCGCCGCTTTTTCCAAAATCGAGAACTCGGGATTCTATCGCTTCAAGCTGGGCGATCTGGAAATCACAGCGCTATCTGATGGGACCCTGCCGTTGCCGCTGGCAAAAATTTACCGCAACAAGGCCGAAAGCGAACTGCAAAAGCAACTCGATGCCAATTTTCTTGGGACCGAACCCCATGTATCGATCAACGCTTTCCTGATTAACGACGGCCAGCGTCTCGTCCTTGTCGATGCGGGAACAGGCACTCTGTTCGGACCGATCGCAGGTAAGCTGATTTCTCATCTGGCCAACGCTGGATATCAACCTTCGCAAATCGATGCCGTTGTGCTGACGCACATTCATGCCGATCACACCGGGGGGTTGACGATTGAAGGAAAGCGGCAATATCCGAATGCCGACCTCCATATTGCCGAACGAGAATATGATTTTTGGATCCATCGCTCGACGAACGTTGGACACACCCCGGAATTAGAGAAGGATTTCGCCAGCGCGAAGGCGGCGCTCGCCCCCTACATAAGTGCGGATCGCGTTCGGCTTTTTAAGGATAATGCCCCACCCATTCCTGGCTTCGGCTCAATATTCAGACCTGGACATACGCCCGGCCATAGTTCCATTGTGGTTTCCTCGAAGGGAGAACGCCTTGTCATATGGGGCGATATCATCCACGGCGACTACATCCAGTTCGATGATCCGGACGTCTACGTTACGTTTGACGTCGACGGCCGTGAAGCTATCAAGACACGGGCTGTTGCACTGGAAGAGGCGGCTCAGCAAAAGTATCTTGTTGCTGGTGCGCATATCCCGTTTCCAGGGATCGGTCATGTGGCGCGGGACGAGACGATGTATGGCTTTATCCCGCTGAACTATTCGGAGTGATCGCAGCATGCGGACCTCGGTGAAGGCTACGGAAGCTGCCATAGTTGGATGCCTGGCCGAAGTCGCCCCCATCGGCTCGTCCTTATTCTAACAATTGGGACTTAAACGTCCTCGGCACGATTTGCCGAAAGCAGATCGGTGAGGATATCTCCGCGGGCTGTGCGAATGGATCGTCGGGGATGGGTTAGTTATCGTTTTCTTCCGCTAGCTCGGTGATCTGCACCTTGCCGATGGTCCGCTTTTCCAAAGACTGTACCCCAAAGACCAACCCACCCGCTTCGACAACGTCCCCCTCCCGCGGTAGATGTCCGATTTGCGTGAGGATGTATCCTGCCAATGTCGAGTAGCGGTTCGCGTCGTCCACGAGGTTATGTCCGATCGTGCTGCTGAGTTGACGGATATCGACAAATCCATCGGCAATCCAGGTGCCATCATCCTGGCGTTCGAGGACAGCGGCCTCTTCACCGATGTCTGGAAACTCTCCGGCAATGGCTTCGAGCACATCCGTTGGGGTCGCTATGCCCTCAAGCGAACCGTGCTCGTCGACAATCATAGCCATCTGCACGGGAGAACGACGCAGTTGCTCCATTACCTTCAGGACATCTGTCGACTCATGCACGATTGCGGGCTGTCTTGCGACCTTTGTCCAGTCGATCGGTTTATCGTCGATAATCGCGTTGAGCAGCTCCTTCGTAATAGCAACTCCGACGAAATCGTCCACACTATCGCGAGCAAGAATGACGCGGCTGTGCGTTACCTTCCGGATTGCTTCTTGCAAATCTTCAGGGCTTTCATCGAGATCGAGCCATTCAAGTTCGTTGCCGGGTGTCATGATTGAACTAACCGGCCGCCCGCTGAGGTCAAGCACCCCGCGGATCATATCTTTCTCTTCTGGCTTGAAGATATCGCCTTGCGAGGCCTGTTCGGCAATGACATCGACGGTCTCGCCAAGCGGCTGCTCGCCGACGCGACCACCGAGAAGGCGAAGGACGGCTTCCGACGTGCGTTCGCGGAGGTCACCCGTCGTAATACGCTTCTCGCGGTTGTGCCGACCGATCTGATTGGCGGCCTCGATCAAGACTGAAAACCCGATCGCCGCATAGAGGTATCCCTTCGGAATGTGGAAGCCGAAACCCTCTATCACCAAGCTGAAGCCAATCATAAGCAGGAAACCGAGGCAAAGGATCACAACGGTCGGGTGCTTTGAAACAAAGGCCATTAACGGTTTTGACGCTGCCATCATCACCGCCATGGCAACGCAGACGGCAGTGATCATAACCCAGAGATTGCTGACCATGCCCACGGCGGTGATGACGCTATCTAGGGAGAACACCGCATCGAGCACCACGATCTGGACGATCACCTGCCAGAATACTGCATGGACGACCTTGCCCTCTTTGGGTTTATGGGCGCCCTCTAGCCGCTCGTGGAGTTCGATCGTACCCTTTGCCAGTAGGAAAACGCCGCCAAGGATGAGGATTATGTCTCGGCCCGAAAAAACAAAGTCGGCCACCGAGAAGATCGGTTGCGTCAGCGTCACTATCCAGGAGATCGAGAACAACAGGACGATACGCATCGCAAGCGCAAGGGACAAGCCGATGAGGCGCGCTCGGTTGCGTTGGTGTGGTGGGAGCTTATCCGCCAGAATCGCGATGAAGACGAGGTTGTCGATGCCTAGCACGACCTCAAGAACGATGAGGGTGACGAGGCCGATCCAGAGGTTCGGATCTGCAAGGAACTCCATGATTGAGCCTTCAGGAAAATTGTGCGCAAACGCAAAAAGCCCCGGATGAAGCATCCGAAGCGAGCACTAGCACACTAGTTTGGAAAGTGATTTTACGAGGCTGGCCTCCACTTCTGGAGGCCAGCCTCGTTCGGTATCGGCTATCGCCTGTACTGTCGCCTTCGTCCGGCATTATCGTGCGTGATTTTCCAATTGAAGGGCAACGTAATTTTCTCAGCCAATACCATACGTATGAGGAAGTGGGAAGACGTGAGAACAAAACCAGGGTCGTATCCAGTGCACGCCCTGGCCTTTACCAAGCTTCGGTTTCGTTCCCACTCCCTGGCCATGCGATCAGCCGCTCGATGAAGCAGGCGGGTGAGACGTCCGCCGACTGATTGGCAGACCGCAAGCACCCGGACATTGCAATGGAGGGCCGGCGGGATGAAGAGGCCGAATGCAGCGTCCTCCCGGTTGTACAAGAGCCCCGAGTTGTCGGCCCCTGTGCCGAACAGTCTCCGACGGTCGCTATTCATCGGCACAGCGTGCCTCTGCCAAGTCTAGGCGTTACATCTGTTCTATCGCATTTGCCAAGGCGGACTCATCGTACGGCTTTCCAAGGACGACCGCATCGGCGATCAATTCGTGCCCGTCCACACGCGGAATCCCGGATGCACCTGAAGCAAAGATGATGCCGAGTCCCGGCTTCTGCCTCCGGCATTCAACCGCAAGCTCCGCTCCGGACATGCCCGGAAGCCCGATATCAGTCAGAAGAAGGTCGATCGCCTCTCGTGCCAAGACCTTGAGTGCCTCTTCGCCGCTGACGGCCTCAAACACCACATGCCCCATCGCCTCCAACATATCCGCCGTACTCATCAGGATCAGTGGTTCATCTTCGACGACCAGAACACGCAAGGATGATCTCTCGTCGCGGGCAGGTGTCGCCGATATCGCGGGTTGCGGGGCTTGCGCGCGAGAAATGGAAGGGGATTGCCTGTTGGCGAGGACGTTGCGAATCTTCCTGGCCATGGCCTCGCGGGTATAGGGTTTGCTGAGGAGCTCGATACCGTCATCCAACCGTCCGCCGTGGACGATCGCGTTTTCGGTGTAACCAGAGGTGAACAAAACGGCGATGTCCGGCAGTCGCTCGCGCGCCTTCCGGGCGAGCTCATCGCTACGCAGCGGCCCGGGCATCACGACGTCGGTGAACAGAAGATCGATCGGAACGCCGCTCTCGATTACCGCGAGCCCGGTCTGTGCATCGACGGCCCGCAAGACCCTGTAACCGAGGTCCGTCAGCATTTCGATAACTGTCGTGCGAACCGCCTCGTCATCCTCGACTACAAGAACGGTTTCCGTGCCGCCGACAACCGGACCGTTGTCGATCTCGACTGCTAGGTCCTCGACTTGCTTGGAGCGCGGCAGGTAGATGCGAATGGTCGTGCCTTCCGCCAGCTCACTGTAGATCTTGATGTGGCCTCCCGATTGCTTGACAAGGCCCCAGACCATGCTGAGACCGAGGCCCGTCCCCTTGCCCGTAGGCTTGGTTGTGAAGAATGGCTCGAAGGCCTGTTCCATGACCTCGGGACTCATGCCTGATCCGGTGTCGGTAACTGCTAGCATGACATATTGTCCTGGCGAGACGTCGGCATGGCGCGCGGCGTACGCATCGTCCAGCGAGGCGTTGCCAGCCTCAATGGTCAGTTTGCCGTGTCCTCCCATTGCGTCACGCGCGTTGATGGCTAGATTGAGGAGAGCATTCTCGGCCTGCGCTGGATCGATCAGCGTGTTCCAGAGACCGCCGGAAACGATCGTCTCGATTTCGATGCCTTCACCAAGAGCCCTGCGCAACATATCGTCAAGGCCACGGATCAAGCGTCCTAGATTGACAACCTTCGGCTCCAGGGCTTGCCGCCGCCCGAAGGCCAGAAGCTGCGAGGCCAGTTTCGATCCTCGTGTCACGCCCGCCAGCGCATTTTCCAGACGCCGCTGGGCTTTCTCGTGGCCGATCATGTCCTTGGAGAGCAACTGAAGGTTTCCGCCGATCACCTGCAGGAGGTTGTTGAAGTCATGAGCAACACCTCCGGTCAGCTTGCCGACCGCCTCAAGCTTCTGCGATTGGCGAAGTTGCTCTTCGGCGTTACGGAGCGTCTCCGCCTGCTGCTTGGCCATGGTCACATCGCGGGCAACACAATAAAGCAGATCGCCTTCCGGCACGGCAGTCCAGGACAGCCACCTATATGTACCATCCTTGCAGCGTAATTGATTCTCGAAAAATGGCGTGACGCCGCCAGAGGCGAGATGCGTTATCTCGTCACTGGTTTTCTCCCGATCGTCCGGATGTTCAAGCCATTCCGTGCTGCGGCCGACAATCTCCTCTTGCTCCCAGCCGAGCGTTGTTGTCCATGCAGGGTTGATGCTGAGCCACACGCCATTGCGATCGGCGACGCCCAGGAGATCGTGGCTGAGATTCCACACCCTGTCACGCTCCTGGGTGCGCTCGGCGACCGTCGCTTCCAGGTTCTCGTTAAGATGCGAAAGCCGCGCCTCGCTTCTTCGCAACGCCTCTTCGGTTTTGCTTCGTTCGGAAATTTCGCGTTGTGCGGCCTGGTAAAGCCGCGCATTATCGATGGCGATGGCTGCTTGGGCAGCGATGCCCGCCACCAGCCATTCGGCACGATCTGTGAACATCCCAGGCTGCGAATGGCCGAAGAACAGGCCTCCCAGCACCTCACCGGATCGGGAGATCACCGGCGCCGCAAGATAGCTGCACACCGGCAGATGGCCTTTCGGCATCCCGTGGTGGGGCGCGCTTTTGCCGTAGCGAGGATCTTTGGTGATGTCATCGGACCGCACAATGCCTTCACCGCCGAAGGTCGGACTGAACACCGCAGTGTTGCGCGGCATGGGGAAGGATGAAAACGCCTCGAGCGGCACGCCCGATAGCGTGTAGAGCATGTAGCTTTCGCCCTTTTCGTCGAGCACGTTGTAGAAGAACGAGCCGAATTCAGCGCCGGTCAGTTCGGTCGCAGCGTCCGTGACCGCCTGGACCGCCCGATCGAGATCAAGCTCTCCAGCGATGACGCTGCCGACACGGTTCAGGGTTTCAAGCGAATGGGCCTCTTCGCGCAGACGTTCTCCCATTTCTCGCCGCACCCGGGCCATCGCAAGCGTGGCGGCCACACGCGCCGCCAGTTCGCGCGCTGAGAGCGGTTTGACCAAATAATCGTCAGCGCCAGCGTTCAGGCCCTCGACGCTTGCCTCTTCACCGGCGCGAGCTGAAAGGATAATGACGGGCAGCTCGGCCAGATCGGGATCCTGCCGGATAGCCTGGACCAGCCCGAAACCATCGAGCCGCGGCATCATCACATCCGACAAGACGAGGTCTGGCTGCCGGGTTCGGATCGCTTCCAATGCGGCAACGCCATCGGTCACCGTTTCCACGTCATACTCCGCACTCAACAGACGGCTGACATATCCGCGCATGTCAGCGTTGTCGTCCGCAAGGACGATGCGTGGCCGAGCTGTCGTGTTCGGCGCCATAAGTGGCGGCGGCTCAAAGTGGGTAGTTTGCTGTTCAGGCTGGTCGGAAGCCAGCGCATGGCTTCAACGACGAATGCGCCGGCCTGGATGGCTGTAGATGCAACTTCGCGGGCGGCCTGTATCCGATCCAGTGGCAGATGCTCCGTACCTCTCGGGATCCTGACCCTGAACGCAGTGCCGCGCCCGTCTTCGCTTTCAACCTCAATGGTGCCGCCATGCAGCTTTACCAGTTCCTGCACCAGGGCCAGACCAATGCCACTGCCTTCGAAGCTCCGGCCTTTTGCACCCTCGACGCGATGGAAGCGCTCGAACAGACGCGGCAGTTCCTCGGCTGGTATACCGGTGCCGGTGTCCTTAACCGACAGCACCGCGGCGCCAGCGTCATATGTCATGGTAACGCGAATCTCGCCCTCGAACGTAAACTTGAATGCGTTGGAGAGGAGGTTGAGGACGATCTTCTCCCACTTTTCGTGATCGACGAACACCCGCTCCAGCGACGGCGCGCAATCGATGACAAGGTTCAAACCGGCCCTTTCCGTCAGCGACCGGAAATTGCTCGCGAGTTCGGCCGTCAAGGTGCCGAGATCGGTCGGCTCGAAGCTGGCCTGTGTCCGACCGGCCTCGATCCGTGCAAAGTCCAAAAGCGAATTGACGAGCTTCAGGAGGCGCATCCCGTTGCGATGCACGATTTCGAGCCTCGCCTGTGCCTCCGGCTCGCGCTGGCGAGCGCCCGCCAGCTCTTCTTCAAGAGGTCCGAGCATCAAGGTAAGCGGTGTGCGGAACTCATGGCTGATATTGGAGAAGAACGTCGTCTTCGCCCTGTCGAGTTCCGCCAACACTTCCGCCCGTCGCCGTTCTTCTTCGTAAGCCTGTGCATTGGCGATCGACCCGGCGATCTGCCCCGCCACAAGTTGCAGGAAGCTCCGGTAGTCGTCATCAAAAAGGCGATAAGGATTCAAACCAACGACCAAGGCACCCGATCGCCCGGTTTCGCCCGTCGGCATAACGGGAACAACCGCTGCGGATTTGGGCGGGATGCGCCATTCTCCGGTCGGGAGATCACGTGCGGTGATCGCGGCGAGATCTTCGATAAGAACCGGCCGCTGACCATGAAGCGCCTCCGCTATGGGAAGGATCGATGCTTCACGAAGACGGATCGCCGTCGGGAGGCCGGAAGCCGCCATATCGATGCCGCAGGTCGCGACCAGTTCGGCAACCTGTGCGTCCTCGTCGGTCATGTAGAGGAGGGCAAGGGCACATCATAGGCATTGGCAGACAGTGCCGCCGCTCCGCGTTCGCATGCGATGCGCCAGTTACGGGCGTCCGACGCGGTCGTCGCCAATTCCCGAAGCAGGGCAAGCTGGCGTTCGCTGACGACGCGCTGGGTATCGTCGGTGTTGGCGCAGATGATGCCGCCCGGTGTACCGTCGTCGTCAGGAATGGGCGTATAGGAGAACGTGTAATATGTCTCTTCAGGATAGCCGTTGCGTTCCATGATCAGCAACTGCTCTTCCACATATGTTCCTTCATGGCCCCCCATCGCCGTCGCCAGCATCGGGCCGATATCATCCCAGATCTCGCGCCAGACGTCGGCAGTCGGTTTTCCGAGTGCCAAGGATGTTTTCCGCCTATGATAGACTTGTAGGAATCGTTGTAGAAGTAAATCAGGTCACCGCCCCAGCCGATCCAGATCGGTTGCCGGGAAAGGAGCATGATGCGGATCGCGGTCTTGAGGCTTTGCGGCCAGTGCTGTGCGGGACCGAGCGGGGTCGACGCCCAGTCGTGGGAGCGCAGCAGTGCGCCCATCTCACCACCGCCTGACAGGAAATCGAGTTCGGGCACCACGTGAGGCTCGGTCGCATAGTCAGGAAACTCGTTCAACTCAGGCTCCTTCCCGGCCCTCGCCCGGTACGCGCGGGAAACTCGTTGGTTAGAAGTAGCCCTCTCGATCGTCTAGAAAAGAGGCGTGGATAAGAAACCTTGCGTTTGCCGAACGAGGCCCGTGCAGTTGCTGAAAAAGCTGCGCCTCGATCGCCTGTCCAACCGACGGTGTAGTTGCCCGGAATTCGAATTCGCCATCTGGTCGGTCGAGGCGCAGGACGTCCCGCCCTGGGGGTGAGCGATTCATGCTTGAAACGGAGGGTGCCGCGGTCCCAGCATCAACCACGAGAGCCGTCTTCGATCCGGCTCAAAATCTTAAGCGACACTGCTCAGGTGTGCGAGGAAACCCCGCAAGCGGTAGTTCGTATAAATCTCCCCAGGACGGCGCAGTTGCATTGAGGCGGCGGTGGTGAGGCCCATGCGAGCCTCGTCCTGCGACGGTTAGAATTTGACCGTGGCACCGTGTCTGCCGAAGATCGCCTCTGTATGTACTGTCTGGGCGTCGAGATCATCTTCAACCCTTTTAAAAAAGGCGCCTTTACCGACAGACCTTCCGTTTCTTCACAACCTGCCGGCCGAAACGATCCTTTGCTTTCGTGACTACCGTCTTGCATTGTTGCTTAGGCTTCTTCAAAAGGGTTCTATGAGTTTCTTTTTGGTGATGACGCGGCGGTTCTTGGGCACTCACGGTCGAAATCGAAAATATGGTCGCTACAGCAAGCGTGAGGGCCAGGGTGTGCATTTTCATATCATTTGTCCTTTTTCGAGCTCCGGCGGAGTGTATGCTTGTCGTCGTGGCTGCCGGGGGCCACGGTTCTTTGTAATCGGCAAGGGGTTCTTGTCCGAATGACGCTGATGAACGCACTGGTCATTGCGCCCCACAGATAAGGGTGCCAGCGGGTTCAATCTCAAAATCGTTATCTCATCGCCAAGCGTGGTCCGACCACGCTGTCTAAAACTGCAGGTCTCTCGACATTGATTGTCCCAGTCCATCCACCGCCGAGCGCTTTGTGAAGCGAAATGTAATAGCTGGCGATCGAGGCTTGGCTCTGGATAAGGTTCGACTCTGCCGTATACAGCGCCCGCTCCGCTTCCAGGACGTCGAGGCGATTGGTTGCCCCAGCGACGTTCAGCTCCTGTGATATCTGAGCCGCCTTGCGATATGCGGCGACCGATACGGCAAGCTTAGCGCGTCGTTGCTGTGACTGTGTCAGCCCGACGATGGCGTTCTCCACGTCTTCAATTGCCGACAGGACGGCGGACTGATAGGCGACATAATATTGATCACGCTGCGCCTGAGCAATTTCGACGGCCGCCTTCAACTGTCCACCGTGAAACATGGGGATGGAGACGCTCGGCCCGAAGGACCAACTGATGGTCGACTTCCTGCCCAGATCGGCCAAATTGTTCGCCGTCGACGCGATGTTACCTGTCAGGCTGATCGAAGGGTATCGGTCGGCCTCTGCCTGTCCGATCTTTGCGGTGTATTGAGCGAGGCGTCGTTCCGCGGCTCTGACGTCTGGACGGTGGGTGAGGACGTCTGCGGGAATGCCCAGTCCAGCGACCATTTTCGGTGATGGAATCTTGCCGCGTTTTTCCATAAGGCCTTGAAGATCCGCGGGCGATTTCCCGAGAAGCACGGCGAGGCGATTGACGGATTGAAGATACGAGATCCGGTAAGATGGGATGTCGGCCTCCGTCGATGCGGCCTGGCCGTCCGCCGTTGCGCTGTCCGCACCGGTCGCGGTTCCAGCCTGCAATTGGTCACGCGTCAGCGCGGCGGTCTGCCTTTGTGATCGCGCGGTTCGTTCGGCCAGTGCAGCCAATTCCTGATATTGTCTGGCCTCGACGTAATAGGACGTTACGTCGCCGATAAGCGTCACCAACGTGTCGGCGAGGTCATCGTTGGCCGCCTCTGCTGCAAAGCCTGCGGCTTCGGCTGCCCGCTTCCTGCCTCCGAAGAGATCGACTTCCCAGCTCGCGTCAAAGCCTGCTTTGTACTGGTTATAGACGCTTGGCTCGGCGTCGGCGACGCTGCGGTTCCTTGTTGCTGAGCCCGAGCCGTCGGCCGTTGGAAGTAACGCCCCGGTTTGCTGGCGGAAAGTCGCGCGTGCCTCGCGGATTTTTGCCTTGGCGGTTGCGACATCGAGATTGTCATCAACCGCCTGAACAACGAGCCTGTCAAGCAGCGGGTCGTTGAACTGCCGCCACCAAGCCGTCAAGTCCGGTTTCTTAACCGCGCTCGACTTCCCATGATCCCCCGCCCACTTGGCTGGTGTGATCACGGCCGGCCGCTCATAGTCGGGGCCCACGACGCATCCGGCGAGTACGATCGCGATGACGGATGCCCCGGAGGCCTTAACGCAGGCTGCCAGACCGCGCATTTTCAACATGTATATCAAGGAAGCGTTCCTTACGCGGGTTACTCTGAAGGGGCGACGGTTGCTGCGGCGGTGTTCCTTGACCTTGACCTGAAAATCCGGCGTACGGTGACGAACAGCAGCGGAATGAAGAAAACACCAAGTACGGTGGCTGAAATCATGCCACCCATGACACCGATACCGATCGAGTTTTGAGCGCCTGAGCCCGCACCATCCGCGACGGCAAGCGGCAACACGCCAAGGATGAACGCGAAAGACGTCATCAGGATCGGACGCAGCCGCTGGCGGGATGCTTCAAGTGTGGCTTCAATCAAGCTCTTGCCGTGGGCCTGTTGCTCGATTGCAAACTCGACGATCAAGATCGCATTCTTGGCCGCAAGGCCGATTGTCGTGAGAAGTCCAACCTTGAAATAGACATCATTCGTCTGGCCGAACAGCGTTGCGGCCACAACAGCGCCGAATATGCCGATTGGGACTGAAAGAAGGACTGCGAAGGGGATAGTCAGGCTTTCGTAAAGCGCCGCAAGCGCCAGGAAAACGACGAGTACCGAGATGGCGTAGAGTTGAAGGGCCTGATTGCCCGACAGGCGCTCCTGAGCGGACAAACCCGTCCATTCATGCTGATAGCCTGCGGGCAGCTCCTGCATCAAGTCGTCGATTGCGGTCATCGCCGTGCCTGAACTGACGCCCGGCGCAGCCGATCCCTGGATTTCAACGGCTGAGACGCCATTGAAGCGTTCGAGGCGCGGGGAACCGTAGGTCCATTTGCCCGTTGCGAAGGACGAGAAAGGCACCATCGTGTCACTCGAATTCTTTGCGTACCAACGGCCAAGGTCTTCGGGCTGCATACGGAAGTCCGTCGCGCTCTGCACGTAGACAGGTTTGACGCGCCCGCGATCGATGAAGTCGTTGACGTAGGAGCCGCCCCACGCGGTCGACAGCGTGTTGTTGATGTCCGAAATCTGCAGGCCAAGCGCGCTGGCTTTCCGGTCATCGATCTGGATTGAGTACTGTGGCGTATCCTCTTGACCATTCGGTCTGGTGCCGACAAGTTGCGTGTCCTTGCCCGCCGCGGCCAACAACTGATTGCGCACATCAATCAAGGCAGCATGTCCGGCACTGTTGCTGTCCATCAGATAGAACGAAAATCCACCAGATGTGCCAAAGCCGGGAATGGCAGGCGGCTGAAGGGCGAAGGCGCTGCCATCGCTGAACTTCGAAAATGCTCCCATCGCGCGGCCAGCGATTGCCCCGGCCTTGGCGTTTTCGTCTGTGCGGCCCTCGAAGTCTTTGAGGCTGATGAAAGCGATGCCGACGTTCTGACCTGCGCCACCGAAGCTGAAGCCGACCGACGACATGACGCCCTCGACATATTCCTTCTCGTCATTCAGGAAGTAGTTCGTGACATCGTCAAGCATCTTGCGTGTACGATCTTCGGTGGCGCCGGGCGGAAGCTGGACGCTGGCGATCAATACGCCCTGGTCCTCATCAGGAATGAAGGAGGACTCCATCCTGGTAAACGTGTAGGCAGCCACTGCGACCATAGCGACGAATATAACCAGGAACACCGGGCTGCGGCGCACGATGCCGCCGATGCTTTTCTGGTAGGCGCTGCTTGTCCTCTCGAAGCCACGGTTAAACCAGCCGAATAGCCCTTTGTTTTTCGCCTCATGTTTGGGCGGGCAAAGCAGGGTGGCGCAGAGCGCGGGCGTAAAAATCAAAGCCACTCCGACGGAAAGAACCATCGCCGAAACGATCGTCACCGAGAACTGGCGGTATATGATACCGACCGATCCGGAGAAGAATGCCATTGGTATGAAAACGGCTGACAGAACGGTTGCGATGCCGATCAAAGCGCTCGAAATCTCCTTCATGGACTTGATCGTGGCGGCTTTGGGATCAAGGCCTTCTTCTTCCATGACGCGCTCGACATTTTCGACCACGACGATAGCGTCATCCACAAGCAGGCCGATGGCCAGCACCATGGCGAACATCGTCAATGTGTTGATCGAATATCCGAACAGGGACAGGATGCCGAACGTGCCGAGAAGAACGACCGGCACGGCTAGAGTGGGGATGATCGTCGCACGGAAGCTCTGGAGAAAGATGAACATGACGACGAAGACGAGAACGATGGCTTCGCCGAGCGTCTTGATGACATCCTGGATCGATAGCTCAACGAATGGCGTCGTGTCGTAGGGATAAACGACGTCAACGTTCTGCGGCATGGTGGGCTTCATCGCCTCGATGGCAGACTTGACACCGTTTGCGGTGTCGATGGCGTTGGCGCCCGTAGCCAGGTTAACACCGATGCCGCTAGCGGGCTTCCCGTTGTATTTCGTTGTTGTGGTGTAGCTTTCCGCACCCAGTTTAACGGTCGCCACATCGCTCATTTGGACCAGTGACCCGTCCGTCTGGCTCTTGAGGATGATGTTCTCAAATTCCTCGGGCGTCTGTAGGCGACTTTTCGCGGTCACGGTCGCGTTCAGCTGCTGACCCTTACGCTGTGGTGCAGCTCCCAACTGGCCGGCAGACACCTGTGTGTTCTGGGCCTCGATTGCACTGGTCACGTCTGAAACCGTAAGGGAATACTTCGACAATTTGTCGGGATCCAGCCAGATACGCATGGCATATCCCGAACCGAACAGCCGGGTATCGCCGACGCCTTCGACGCGGGCGATGCGGTCCTTGAGCGTGCTGTTGATATAATCAGAGATATCTGTTGCGCTCAGCTTACCGTCATTTGAGACGAATGCCGCGATGAGAAGGAAGCTGGACGAGGATTTGGTGACCGTCACCCCGGCCGTCTGCACCGCCGTCGGCAAACTCGATTCGACCTGCTGCAGCTTGTTTTGCACCTGCATCTGAGCGACGTCCGGGTCTGCCTGGTTGGTGAATGTCAGTTCAACCGAGGCTTCACCGGTCGAGGTCGATGTGGACGTCATGTGATCGAGATTGTCTATCCCGGTCATACCCTGTTCAATGACCTTGGTGACGGAGTTTTCGACCGTCTGCGCATCTGCGCCGGAGTAGGTCGCACTCACTGTGACCGACGTGGGCGCGATCTGAGGATATTGAGATATGGAGAGTGAGCTGATCGATAATATACCTGCCAGCATCACGCAAACCGCGATGACCCACGCGAAAATGGGACGGTTGATGAAAAACAGAGACATCAGTTCTGTGCCTCCGCGACATTGACGATCATGCTCGAGCCGCCAATAGAGGCGGACTTGAGCTCGCCGGTCGCATTGTCGATCGTCACTTCTTTCGCATCAGCTTCTTGACCGATCTGCGTGCGCTGCGATCCTTCTACGATTATCCGGTCACCTCCGTTCACGCCGGCTGTCACGAGCCAGTTGTTGCCGATGCTTCGATCCACCGACAGAACCCGCTCCTCGACCTTGTTGTCCTTGGTCACGAACCGCGCGGTGGGCTCGCCCTTGGTGTTGCGTGACACGCCACGCTGCGGCACCAGATAGCTGTTCGGCGCAATACCTTCCTGGATGACGGCGCGGACATACATGCCAGGCAGCACTACGCGGTCGGGATTGGGAAATTGTGCCCTTAGCTTGACCGTCCCGGCGGACTGATCGACCGTCGCTTCGGCAAACTCCACGGTCCCGGTTCTGTCGTAGGCCTTGCCATTGTCGAGCTTCAGCTTGACCGAGACATTGGTTCCGGAAAACCGGAGCCTGCCGGAATCCACCGCTTCGCGCAGGTTGAGCAGGTTGGAACTCGACTGTGTAACATCAACGTTGATTGGATCGAGGCTTCTAATGGTGGTAAGCGCGGTTGTCTGTTCGGCGGTCACAAGCGCGCCGACGGTTATCGTGGACGCGTCCACCCGCCCGGAAATCGGTGCACGAATTTTGGTGTATTCCAGATTGATGCGAGCCGTTTCGACACTGGCCTTTGCGGAAGCAACGTCTGCCTTGGCCTGGGCAAGTGTCGACTTCGCATCCTCGAGGTCCTGTTCGCTAACGGCATTGTTCGATGTAAGGCGGCCATAGCGATTCACCTTGGCCTGCGCACTCGGTAAAGCGCCTTCAGCCTTCTGCAGCGAAGCGACGGCGCTGTCGTAGCTGGCCTGGTAAGTTGCGGGGTCGAGTTCGTAGAGAACGTCCCCTTCCTTTACCTCGCTGCCTTCCTTGAAGTTCCTTTTGCGGACAATGCCCCCGACTTGCGGGCGAACCTCGGCCTCAAGGGAAGCAGCTGTTCTACCCGGAAGCTCGGCTGTTATAGCGACGTCCTGCGGTTGAAGCACGACGACGCTGACACTTGGTTTCGAGGCAGCTGATGGAGGCGCGGGCTCTTCCTTGCTGCAGCTGACAAGGCATAGGCCGATGAGTGCGATCACACCCGCGAATGTGGTTTTAGAACGAGGTGACACGTCGCTTACCCTTTAATGTAACAACGGGTACAGATAATAAATTGCCTGCCGTGTCAATGGGTGCTAAGCGAGCCTGGATGAAAAAGGTAACGAACGACATGGGGAAGACGACAGCCGAACGAGGCCGCGGTCGCCCCAAAATCTACAGTGATGCGCAGCGCCGCAAGACGATTATCGATGAAGCGCGCCGCGCATTCATCGAGGAAGGCTTCCGCGCCACGACAATTGCCAAGGTGGCGGCGCGGTGCAGGATTTCGAAGCAGACGATTTACGAATCATTCGATAGCAAAACTGAACTGTTCAAAGCCGTCGTGGGAGACCATAGACGGATGATGCTGGATTTGCCGCGTCCCGAAAATGAGGATGATGATCCAGATGTTATCCTTGAGCGCATCTTCCTGATCGATGTTGACGAGGAGACTGAGAAGGAAAGGAATAGCTTCCTTGCCTTTGCATTTGAGGAGGCAAGGGATGTCCCCGAACTCGCCGAATTTATCCGAAGGGAGGGTGCCGACCCGTCAAGAAGCGATTTGGCTGATTGGCTTGAAGGTCAGGTGGCGAGGGGGCGTTTGAAGATCGACAACACTTCAAGCGCGGCACGAATGCTGATGGATATGTTGTTAGGGCCGACAGGACCTGGACGACATGACTGGTCGGCACGAGAAGACCGCCGGCGACACCTGCGTTGGTGCATCGACTTTTTCCTCGCCGGAACAGCAGTGAGATAATCGCTCTGCGTGCGGCAAGCCCCTAGTTGCAACTGGCCGGGTGGGCCTTTTCAGCATAGGGGCATCGGTTCAATCTTCCCAAGAGCTTTAAGAAATGTTGCTTCTGCCCGATGATGTACGAAGCGGATTGATCATTTCGATACCATAAAAGTCCTTCTCATTGTCGGTTACGACAACGCAACCGTTTGCCTGGGCGGTGGACGCTATAATCATATCAAGGCCGTTGCGCGGGCGTCCGGTTGCTCTTCCCTCCGCCATCAAGTGCGCCCATATGAGCGCCGCTTTTTCGTCAAAGGGTAAGACACGGTTGGAAAAAAGGCGCTGTGGGCCGTCTTCACCGACAAACCAACTCTCCAGAGAAGTCAGCCGCTTGCCAGCAGGTTCTCCAGGATCCCCTTTGGATCTCAGCAACAGTCAGAGAAGCGATAAAAAGATCTTCATCGGTCCGATCGGCAATCCATGTCATCAGCGTCGCGGATGGCTCTTTCTTGGTTACGTTACTCAGGATATTTGTCGAGAAGATAGCCCATTGAAGCTCGATCTCACGCCCTTCTTCATGATGACGGGTGAACTCAATGTCAGCCCCAACCAGGGGCGAGCGGCGAAGCGCTGCGAGAATTCCCCCCTTTTTGGCTGGCTTACCATTGATGGTATCACTGACCGCCGCGCGTATTCTGGCTGACTCAGGGCTGTTTTCCGCTAAGCGGCGTGCTAGCAGCCTGATAAGCTCACGATCGGCATCGCGACCAAGTACCTCGAAACGAGCTAGCCCGCGTTCACTCAATCGGGCTCTGTAGTTTTGAATTGCGCGGGTCTGGGAGCCAGACATTTTCGCCTCCTTGCCATTCCGGGTAATATAGTCAGGAATAGTCCGTCCTAAAAGGCCGGCACCTCGTCTGGCAAGTTGCGGCAGATGCCCCGCTCGACGGTTCAATGCCGTTCAATGTCATTCAGACCGTCTATTAGCAAACGAATTCGCGGCCGGCAGACATGCAAGGGCCTCCTTTTTTACCCACGCTGCAAATACCGAGACCGAACAAGAAGAACTTGTCTAAGCACATCAATTTCTTCGTTTAAGCGGGTGGTTTCCGCGGGCATGCTCCACCGTGCCTCATGGGGATTGTGTAATGACAAAAGCACTTGTCACGGAGGCGACGCGGGCCGCCGGACGCCCGATCGCCACGATGCTTGCAGAAGAGAGTTGGGACGTGCACGCGCCGTGCCGTGACCGCATCGCGCTGGACAAGATGCGCGGTGAAAACAAAATCGTGCCGCTGGCTATGGATCTGACGGATCGCGCGTATGTCCGCGCCGTCGCGGCAGGGCTGGCTATCGACTCCGGTTTTCAACCCCTCATCATCGAGCGACAGGAAGATGGATATGGAACGTAATGGAGGGCAGTTGCTCGTCGAGTGCCTCTTGGCGCTGGGGGCGACGAAGAGCTTCGGCGTGCCGGGGGAAAGCTATCTTGCGGTGCTCGATGCGCTGCATGATAAAGGCGGACGCCTCGATTATGTCCTGTGCCGCAATGAAGGTGGTGCGGCGTTCATGGCCGCGGCCTATGGGAAGCTTACCCGCCAGCCGGGCATCTGCTTCGTGACCCGTGGTCCCGGCGCCGCCAATGCCTCGATCGGCGTGCACACAGCCATGCAGGATTCTGCACCGATGATCCTCTTCGTCGGACAGGTTGGAACCGACATGAAGGGTCGCGAGGCTTTCCAGGAAGTCGATTACAAGGCCGTTTTCGGTACCATGGCCAAGTGGGCCGTCGAAATCGATCAGGTCGAACGCGTCCCCGAAATCCTCTCGCGCGCCTGGACGCTCGCGATTTCGGGCCGTCCCGGCCCGGTCGTGATCGCGCTGCCGGAGAATATGCTGACCTCGATTACAGCCGCCGCGCCCCTGTCAGGCCCTCTCGAAATCGCTGAGCCCGCGCCGTCTGCTCCTGCCATGCAGCGGCTGCGCGGGATGCTGGAAGGCGCAGAGCGTCCCGTCATTCTCTATGGCGGCTGCAACTGGGCCGATGGTGCAATGGACGCGGTCCGGAATTTTGCGGAGGCGTCCGACATTCCGGTGGTGTCCGTCTTCCGTTATCAGGACCAGTACGACAATGCCTCGCCGACCTTCTGCGGCGAAGCCGGTGTGGGCATGGTCGCCTCCGTCAAGGAATTGTTGCGCGAAGCCGACGTTATCCTCGCGGTCAACAACCGCTTCGGCGAGAACTCGACAGACGGCTACACGCTGTTCGATGTTCCGCAACCACGCCAGCAGATCATCCATGTCCATGGTTCGGATCTGGAGATCGGCAAGGTTTACAGGCCCGCGTTCGGTATTCACGCCGGACCGAACGCCTTTGCGGAAGCTCTGGGCGCGCTTGAACCTGTCAAGAGCGGGTGGGCGCAATGGCGGGCCAAGGGGCGTGCCGCGTACGAAAAGAGCTTCGACCTTCCTGACCTGCCCTCGCCGGTAGACATGGGCAAGGTGACCGCGCTCCTGAACGAAATTCTGCCTGACGACGTGATCCTGACCAACGGTGCGGGAAACTTCACCGTCTGGCCCAACAAGTTCTTCAGGTTCGGGCCGAAAGCGCGGCTCCTGGCTCCGCAGTCGGGCGCGATGGGCTATGGCGTTCCGGCCGCCATCGCCGCCAAGGTCGCCCATCCCGACCGCACCGTCGTCTGCTTTGCCGGCGACGGCGATTTCCAGATGAACTGCCAGGAACTGGCGACGGCCCTTCAGCATGACGCGCAGCCGATCATCCTTCTTCTCAACAATGGCATCTACGGCACGATCCGCGCCCATCAGGAGCGGCATTACCCGGAGCGCGTCTCCGGCACGACGATGGTCAATCCAGACTTCGTGGCCCTTGCGAAGTCCTACGGTTTCCACGCCGAGCGTATCGGGGCGACTTCGGACTTCGCGGCCGCCTTCGAAAGGGCGCGGGCGTCCAAGACCGGCGCGCTTCTCGATCTTGACATTTCACCCGAAGCGTTGACCCCTCGCCAGACGCTGAGCCAAATGCGCAAGGCCGCTCTTTCTGCAAAGGAAACCGCATGACAAAGCGTCACGACATCCGCCTCGGCGCCGATATCGGCGGTACCTTTACCGATATCGCACTCGATGTGCGCGGCACGCTCTTCTCGACAAAGGTACTGACCGATTACTCGGCACCGGAACAAGCGATTCTGGACGGTATCGAGATCGTCATCGTGGATGCGGGCATTTCGGCTGAAGATATCGACATCGTCATCCACGGCACTACGCTTGCCACCAATGCGCTCATCGAGCGCCGCGGTGCGAGGACAGCCCTTGTCACCACCGAAGGGTTCCGTGACGTCATCGAGATGCGCACTGAAAACCGGTTCGAACAATACGATCTCAGCCTCGTGCTGCCAAAGCCGTTGATCCCGCGTGAGGATCGCTTTCCGGTCAAGGGGCGCATCGATGCGCAGGGTAAGGAGCTTCAAGCACTCGACGAAGCCGCATTGGAAGCTCTTGCGGACGTTATCGCCGAGGGTGACTTCGGGTCCATCGCCATCGGCTTCATCCATTCGTACATGAACCCGGCGCATGAGCAACGCGCTCGTGAAATCCTGTCCCGGAAGCTCTCGATCCCGATCTCGATCTCGTCGGAGGTCTCGCCGCAAATGCGCGAGTTCGAGCGGTTCAATACGGTCTGTGCCAATGCCTATGTACGCCCGCAGATGGCCGACTATTTGTCGCGGTTGCAGGTGCGGCTGAAGGAGATGGGTGCGGAGTGCCCGGTCTTCATGATCCATTCGGGCGGCGGGCTGATCTCGGTAGAGACGGCGTCCGAGTTTCCGGTTCGGCTGGTGGAATCCGGCCCTGCGGGCGGCGCTATCTTTGCTGCCGACATTGCTCGCCGCTTCAGCCTGGACCGTGTCGTTTCCTATGACATGGGCGGCACGACGGCGAAAATTTGCCTCATCGAGGATTACCAGCCGCACACAGCGCGCACTTTCGAAGTCGCCCGCACCTACCGCTTCTGCAAGGGCTCGGGCATGCCGATCTCCATTCCTGTCATCGAGATGATCGAGATCGGTGCGGGCGGCGGCTCCATTGCCTGGGTCGATGCCATGGGCCGCATCCAGGCCGGCCCGGAATCGGCGGCCTCCGAACCCGGCCCGGCCTGCTACCAGCGCGGCGGCGATCGGCCCGCGATCACCGACGCAGATCTCGTGTTGGGCAAGCTCGATCCGGATAACTTTGCCGGCGGCAAGATCAAGCTGTCGGTCGACAACGCCAGTGCCGCGATCGCACGCGACGTCGGTGCCCGCCTGAAGCTCGCCACCGAAGCGGCCGCCTTTGGCATCGTCGAGGTGGTGGACGAGAACATGGCCAATGCGGCGCGTGTGCACGCCGTCGAGAACGGCAAGAACATTTCTGATAACATCATGATCGCCTTCGGTGGCGCAGCGCCCCTGCATGCGGCGCGTCTGTGCGAGAAGCTCGGCGTCGACCAGTGCCTCATCCCGAAAGGGGCGGGCGTCGGCTCGGCAATCGGCTTCCTGAAGGCGCCGTTCGGCTATGAAGCGCTGGCATCCAACATCATGCGCCTTTCGAAGTTTGACGCAGGCGCTGTCAACGCCATGCTCGGCGGGTTGAAAGAGACCGCCGAAGGCTTTGTACGCGCCGGCACGCAGGGAAAGATCGTGTGCGAGGTCACAGCCTTCATGCGCTATGCCGGCCAGGGCTGGGAAATCCCCGTGGCGCTGCCCGACCGTGCCTTCACGGCGGCGGACGCGGGTATGATCGAGGCGGCCTTCAAGGACCGCTACGCCCAGTTCTTCGGCCGTGCGGTGGAAGGCCCGGAGATCGAGTTTGTCACCTGGTCCGTCAAGGCGCAGGACGTGCGTCCCGAGGGCGAGCGATTCACGCTTGAAACGGACGGGAGCGCGGTTTGCGCATCCACCACGAGAGCCGTCTTCGATCCGGCCTCCGGCAAGACCCTGGAAACCGCCATCGTGCCGCGCGAGACGCTGTCACCGGGTGCGCGCGTGGCTGGCCCTGCGGTCATCGTCGAGCGGGAAACCTCGACCGTCGTCACGTCGCCGTTCAATGCCGTGATCCAGATCGACGGCACCATTCTTCTCGTGCGCAAGGGGCGCTGAACATGAGCGATATCAATGAAATCCGCATGCAGGTCATGTGGAACCGCCTGATCTCGGTCGTTGAAGAACAGGCATTGACGCTGCTGCGCACGGCGTTTTCCACCTCCGTTCGCGAGGCGGGCGATCTCTCGGCGGGCGTCTACAACGCCAAGGGCGAGATGCTTGCCCAGGCCGTCACCGGCACGCCGGGCCACGTCAATACAATGGCGGAAGCCGTGCTGCATTTCATCGCCGAAATCCCGCGCGAGGATATGTATCCGGGCGATACCTATGTCACCAACGATCCGTGGAAGGGAACCGGCCACCTGCACGACATCACCATGGTCTCGCCGTCTTTCAAGGGGGAGGAACTGATTGGCTTCTTCGCCTGCACGGCGCATGTCGTCGATGTCGGCGGGCGCGGCTTCGGGGCGGATGGCAAGTCGGTCTATGAGGAAGGCATTCAGATTCCGATCATGAAGTTCGCCGAGCGTGGCGTGGTGAACAAGGACCTGCTGAAGATCCTGCGCCTTAACGTGCGCGAGCCGAACCAGGTGATCGGCGACTTCTATTCGCTCGCCGCCTGCAACGACGTCGGCCACAAGCGGCTGATCGAGATGCTGGATGAGGTCGGTTACCACAACCTCGACACGTTGGGCGACTTCATCCTGTCGCGCACGCACCGGGCGACGATGGAACGCATCGCCGGCCTGCCGAAGGGAGCCTGGACGAACGACATGCTAACGGACGGCTACGACGTGCCGATCAGGCTCGCCGCGGAGGTCTCGATCACCGACAGCGGGATCAATGTCGATTTCTCCGGCACGGATGGCGTGAGCCGCTGGGGCATCAACGTGCCGCTGATCTACACCAAGGCCTACGCCTGCTACGCGCTGAAATGCGTGGTGGCACCTGACATTCCCAATAATTCCGCCTCACTTGCCGTCTTCAACGTCTCCTCGCCGGTCAATATCCTCAATGCCGAGCGGCCGGCCCCGGTTTCGGTGCGCCATGTCATAGGCCACATGGTCCCGGACCTCGTTCTCGGTGCGCTGGCGAAGGCGCTGCCCGGCCAGATCCTTGCCGAAGGCGCGGCCGCCCTGTGGAACATCCATATATCGGCCCGCCCGGTTGCCGGCGCTGCCGGCCGCCGTGCCGAGGTGCTGATGTTCAACTCGGGCGGCATGGGCGCACGTCCCGGCATCGATGGCCTGTCCTCGACAGCATTTCCGTCCGGCGTCCATACCATGCCGATCGAGGCGACCGAACATACCGGCCCAATCGTCGTCTGGCGCAAGGAACTGCGTCCGGATTCCGGCGGGGCGGGCAAATATCGCGGTGGTCTTGGCCAGATCATCGAAATCGCGCCGGCGGAAGGCCACGAATTCGACTTTTCGGCAATGTTCGACCGCATCGCGACGCCAGCGCGCGGGCGGGACGGCGGTGAAGACGGGGCGCCTGGCTCTGCGAAGCTCGATGACGGCACGAAACTGCGGCCGAAAGGCTGGCAGCATGTATCCGCCGGCCGCCGGCTGATGTTGGAACTGCCGGGTGGCGGCGGCTTCGGAAACCCGTTAGAGCGCACCGCCGAAGCCAGAGCCGAAGACCTGTCCAAAGGCTATGTGACGGAGAAGAAATGATGAGCCATATCGCCAGCAGGCTTTCCGCCGTCAAACCCTCAGCTTCCATGGCCGTTTCGCAGGCCGCCAAGGACCTTGCGGCGACGGGCGTCGACGTGATCGACCTCGGTCTCGGCGAGCCGGATTTCCCGGCTCCCGCCCACATCACCGAAGCCGCCTTCGCGGCGGCGCGCAAGGAGCGCATGCTCTACACCGCCCCGCTCGGCATACCAGACCTGCGTAAGGCCATCGTCGCCAAGTTTCGCAATGAAAACGGCCTCGACTACGCCATAGACCAAATCGCCGTCGCCAATGGCGCCAAGCAGATCATCTTCAACGCGCTGATGGCCACGGTGGAGCAGGGCGACGAGGCGATCCTGCCAGCGCCCTATTTCGTCTCCTATCCTGAGATGGTCAAACTTTTCGGCGGCGTTCCGGTCACGCCGGCCTGCCCGGCGGAGAACGGTTTTCGCCTGACGCCCCAGGTTCTGGAAGCGGCACTGACGAAGAAGACCCGCTGGCTGTTCCTCAACATGCCGGGCAACCCGTCGGGCGCGGTCTATACCGAGGCCCAGTTGAAAGCGCTCGGTGCGGTGCTCGCAAACTATCCCGATGTCATGATCCTGTCGGATGAAATCTACGAGCACATCATTTTCGACGGTCGCAAGTTCGTCTCCTTCGGCGCGGCCTGCCCGGAACTTCGCGATCGCTCGCTGATCGTCAACGGCATGTCCAAGGCCTATGCCATGACCGGCTGGCGCGTCGGCTATGCCGCAGGCCCAAACGATCTGATCAAGGCGATGGCGACGATCCAGAGCCAATCCTGCACCTCCGTTTCCGCCCCGGCGCAGATCGCGGCCAGGGCGGCGCTCGAGGGACCGCAGGATTGCGTTGCCGAATTCCGTGCCGCGTTCGAACGGCGCCGCGATCTCGTGGTCGAAGGCATCGCCAAGATCGATGCGCTGAGCCTCGACCCGCCGGAAGGCGCCTTTTACGCCTATATCGGCTGTACGGCGCTGATCGGCGCGAAAACCCCGTCGGGCCAGACGCTGGAAGACGACGTCGCGGTTGCGAAATATCTCCTCGACGAGGGGCATGTGGCAGCGGTTCCGGGCACCGCCTACGGCTTGTCCCCCTTCTTTCGCATTTCCACGGCAACCTCCGAGGCGGTTCTGGAGGAGGCGGTGAAGCGTATTGCGGCCGCCGTCGCCAAACTCGAATTCTGATTGGAACTAAGAATGTCCAAATCCTACAAGACCATTCTCATCACGGGGGCCGCCGGCCGACTGGGTACGGAGCTGCGCCGGGGCCTTTCGCCGCTCGCTGACACGCTGCGGCTGGCGGATATCGACGAGATCAAGGATCTGCAGCCGAACGAAGAGGCGGTGACCTTCAATCTCGCCGACGAGGCCGCTGTCATGAAGGCAGTCGAAGGTGTCGATGCCATCGTGCATTTCGGCGGGGTTCCATTGGAGCGTCCCTGGGAGGATATCCTCGACGCCAATATCCGCGGCAGCTATCATATCTACGAGGCTGCCCGGAAGCACGGCGTCAGGCGCGTCGTCTATGCGTCCTCCGTTCATGCGATCGGCTATCATCCGCTCGAAGCCCACATCGATACGGACGCGCCGGTACGTCCCGACAGCCTCTACGGCGTTTCCAAATGCTTCGTCGAGGCGCTGAGCCGCTTCTACTGGGACAAGTTCGGGCTGGAGAGCGTTTGCTTGCGCATATTCTCCTCGTTCCCGGAGCCGGCAGACCGTCGCATGCTCTGGTCGTGGCTGTCGTTTGAGGACTGCATCCGCCTGGTGACGGCGAGCCTGACGGCGCCGCGCGTCGGCCACACGATCAGCTTTGGCATCTCCGACAATGCCGTCAAGCCTGTCGACAATGGCAAAGCCGGTCATCTCGGCTATGTGCCGCAAGACAATACCGAGCGCTTCCGCGCCAGGGTCGAGGCGGAAAAGCCGCCGGTCGATCCGAAGGCTCCCTCCACTCTTTATCTCGGCGGATGGTTCGTCGATATCGGCCATCCCAACGACGAGGCCTCGAAATGAAAGACCAGTATGACGTCGTCGTTATCGGCGGCGCGGTGATCGGCTCCGCCGTCGCGTATTATCTTGCGGCCAATCCCGATTTCGATGGGTCGGTGCTCGTCGTGGAACGCGACCCAACCTATCTGAAGGCGGCAACTTCGCTGTCTTCTTCTTCGATCCGCACCCAGTTCTCCAACCCGATCAATGTGAAGATCAGCCAGTACGGCTCCGAAGTCATCCGTAATTTCGGCGAGATGATGCAGGTCGGTGACGACAGGCCGGATCTCGGTTTCCATTCCGGCGGCTACCTGTTCCTGGCCAGTACGCCCGAGCAGGTGCAGATCCTCAAGGAGAACCACGAAGCGCAGATCTCCTGTGGCGCCGATGTCGTGCTCTGGGACAGCGCCGCGTTGGTGAACGCCTTTCCGCACCTGAACGTCGCGGACATCGAGCTCGCCTCCTATGGCCGCTCCGGCGAAGGCTGGTTCAACAATACCGGGCTCATGTATGGTTTCAAGAATAAGGCCCGCTCGCTTGGCGTCGACTACGTCACGGATGAGGCCGTGGCCGTCGGCCGCGATGGCGATACTGTGACGTCGGTCACCTTGAAGTCCGGCGCGGTCGTCAAGGCCGGCACGATCGTCAATGCCTCCGGTCCGCGCGCCGCGCTAACGGCCCGCATGGCGGGACTCGATATTCCAGTCGAGCCGCGCAAGCGTACCCTGTTCGTCTTCGATTGCGCTCATACGCCGGAGGGAACGGCTGCTGTCAACCAGGGTCGGCTCCCGCTGATGATCGATCCCTCCGGCGTGTTCTGCCGGCCCGAAGGCCGGTTCTTCCTGACGGGCTGCCCGCCGGTTGATGACCCGGCGGTTGACTGGGATGATTTCGAGCCGCGCTACGAGGAGTTCGAGGAGATCATCTGGCCGGCGCTGGCCGAGCGGTCGCCCCAGTTTGAAGCGATCAAGGTCGTGAACCAGTGGGCGGGGCACTATGACTTCAATACGCTTGATCACAATCTGGTTGTCGGCCGTCATCCTGTCGTGCGCAATTTCCTGTTCGCAAACGGTTTTTCCGGCCATGGGCTGCAGCAGGGACCCGCAACGGGAAGGGGCGTATCCGAGTTGATCACCTACGGTGAATACCGCACCCTGGACCTGACGGAAGTCGGCTACGAGAGGATCGTGGAGAACCGCCCCTTCCTCGAAAAAGCTGTGATATAACGGCTGCCGGCTCCACCTATGGCTATGGGCGGAGCCGGTCGTCATTGAATATCACCTGCGGAGGGTGACTTGGCTGGACAACACACGCGGCTTCCCCCTCTCAATGCGCTGCGCGCATTCTGGGCGGTCATGCGTCAGGGCACATTTCGCGGTGCGGCCGACGAGCTTCTCGTCACGCCACAGGCGATCAGCCAGCAGATCAAGCTGCTGGAAGATACCTTGCATGTGCCCTTGTTCGAGCGGAAGGGGCGGGTCATCGAACCCACAGAACATGCGATCATCCTGTCGCATTTCGTCCAGGCGGGCTTCGATGAATTCAGTGAAGGCATTCGCCGGGTTACAAACTCGACCTACCGCAATCGCATCAACATCAACGTCAGCCCGTATTTCGCCACACGCTATCTGATGGAGCGGCTGGAGCGCTTTCGCCAGCGCATGCCCGGTGCCGACATCCGTTTGACGACCATGGTCAACGTGCGCGACTTCGCCGCCGACGAGGTCGACGTTTCCATCCAGTGGGGCTTCGGCAACTGGAAGGAATACGATGTTAAACTGCTGATGCATGATCCGAAGATCATTTGCTGTTCGCCGGAACTGGCAAAACAAATCTCTTCAACCGCCGACCTTGGCCGCATGACGCTACTTCATCCGGTCATGGCCCGCGATCTCTGGCGCAAGGTGCTGGCGCATCTCGGCCTGCCGTCGATGGAGATGGCCGGCGAAATCGAATTCCAGGATGCGGCGACCATGCGCAGGGGCAGCATTTCCGGCATCGGCGTCGGGCTCGTCTCGAAGCTCGATGCGCTTGCCGATATCAAGGCCGGCACACTCGTCGCGCCGCTCGGCCTTGATATCCTTGATACGATGGATAAGAAGGACGTACCCGGCTTCTATCTCGTCGTTCCGAGGGCGCACAAGCGCGTCAAGATCATCTCCGCCTTTTGCGACTGGATTACCGCAGAGCAATGGTGAGGGATCGCTAGGAAGAGGCGCGCCTTGTCAATTGCGTCTCGCGCCAGATCGTGAAGAGGCCGGCTCCGACGACGATGATGGCCCCGACGACCATGTTGAATGTGACGATCTCACCGAACAGCCACATAGCGAGGATGACGTTGAGAACGAGCTGGAAATAGGTGACCGGCTGAACTTCGGCCGCCGGCAGCAGGCCATATGCGCGGATCAGGAAATAGTGGCTAAGAGTACCGCAGACGCAGAGCGCGGCGAGGGCTAGCCAGTCGCCGGACCTGACCTCCGTCCAGTAGAACGGACCGATCAGCGAAATCGCCACCGCCCCCGCGATACCGGCATAGAAGAGACTGGTCACGGCCGAGTCTTCGCGGCTCACCGCACGCGTGGCGATGCTGTAGAGCGCAAAGAGCACGGACGCTCCGAGGGGCAGAAGCAACGACAGGTCAAAATGGACATCCACGGGATTGATGATCACCAGAACGCCGAGAAGGCCCACCAGCACGGCGGTCCCGCGGCGCCATCCGACAGCCTCGCCGAGCAGCGGGATCGAGAGGATCGTGATGATCAGCGGCGTTGCCTGGAAGATCGATTGGCTCATCGCAAGACCGGCATGCACATAGGAATAGACGATAAGGATGATTTCGGCCACGAGCAGAAGCCCTCTGGCGATCTGCAGTCCGGGGCGGCGCGTCTGGACCGCTTGCCGGATGCCGCCCTTCGATGAGGCGGCGAAAGCAAAGACGAAAAGCGCGAAGGCCCAGAACCGGATCATGGTTATGAACAGTGCCGGATAGCGATCGCCTAGATATTTCGTGATCGCATCCTGGCCGGCAAAAATGCAGACCGCAAGGAATGCAAACAGATAACCGCGGGTTTTCGGGCTCATGACGCCTACAAAATCAAAATCGTTTGAACCCGCTCATAGCACAGGGATGGCCGGATGCGACGCGCGAGTTCAAGATAATTGTGGCGGGCGCAACAGCGCCCCCTCGGATCATCCGTCTACAGTGCCTTTTCGAGCTGAGGCAGGACTCCGAAAAGGTCACCGACGAGGTCGTAGTCTGCGACCTGGAAGATGCAGGGCCATCCTCGTCCTTATTGATGGCGACGATGACCTTGCTATTTTTCACGCCGACAAGGTGCTGGACGGAGCCGGAGATGCCGCGGGCGATGTAGCGCTGCGGTGCCACCACCTTACCCGTCTGGCCGATCTGCCAGTCGTTGGGGGCGTAAGCATCATCCACCACAGCGCGCGCCGCACCGACGGCCGCACCGAGCTTGTCGGCGACGGGTAGGATCTCCTCCTAGAACGTCTTCGACGAGCCGAGCGCACGCCCACCCGAGATGATGATCTTCGCCGAGGTCAGCTCCGGGCTCTCTGAGCCAGTTGCCGAACCGGTCAGCTTTCCCCCGGCCGAGGAGCCGTATTCGACTTCTTTCTGGGAAGCCCATCGGCGATATGAACAAACGGCAACTGTGACCCCGCATAACCGTGCATGGTCGGTGGATACTGCTCCGGATGATCCATCGCCCCAATCATGAAGAAAACCTGCTCATTTATGCGTGCATCGCGGTAAGCAATGGGCGCCCCGCAAGTTGGGCAGAAACTGCGCTGGATGGGATGCTCGCCGTAGGTCGATCCTTCGAAATCGACAAAGGTCACGTCAGCGGAAAGGAATCCGACGAACGCGGCAACGGGCGCCCCGCTGGCCCGCCGGCAATCCGAGCAATGACAATAAGCGGCGTAGAATGGCTTAGAGGTCGCTTCGAACCTAATGGCTCCGCAACGGCAACCGCCTGTATGTCGCTCCAAGATATCGCTCCCTTAACTTGTGCCGGAGTTCTCGACAATCCGGCTTGCCTACGTCGTCCTCCATGGGACCGTTCATATGCAGTCCTTTTGACCATCAGGAGAGTCTTCATGCAAGCTGGGACATGGCATATCGCCGGCTAGGGGTAGTCTGAGGTTTTAATGGATCAGTTCCGGCCTTGCGGTTCTCGAGCATGAATTGATAGCCGAGCAGGCCAGTGCCCTCGGCCATTCCAACCGGGCGGCGGACGCCGCCTTGGTGAAGCTGACCGAACGTGAGGGCCAGGGCACGGAAGCCGAGATCGAAATGCTCGTTGATGACGCGGCCGAGTGCGAGTGGGCGCTGTTCATCCAGCGGGAGGCTTGCGGGATGTCGAATGGCCGGGATGTCATCAAACAATATTACATACCCGGTAAAATTCTTGCGCCTGGGGGCCGCCCCGCGTCTTGGTGAAGGCCCGCTCAAGTTGAGATGAGGGCGCTCCGAAAATGGTTACTAAGTAACGGTCCTCGGCCGTGCGTTATCCGAGGTGCACCGTCGTGCGGGTCTGCATCCGCGCTCTGGGTTCGAGACAATCAGGCTCTTGTGGCCTCAGATCTGCCCACCGTCTCATTCGCTATGATTCTGCAAGACATCAGGCAACAACCTGATCCAGTTCCGACAGGGCTTCTGGGGGGAGCTCTATTGTTGCCGCTGCAAGGTTCTCTCGCAGATGTACCCGTGACGACGTACCAGGAATCAGAAGAATGTTCGACGATCGCTGGAGAAGCCAGGCGAGCGCCACCTGCATCGGCGTGGCGTCGAGCCGCGCAGCAACGTTGGACAGAGTGGATGATTGCAGCGCAGAGAAGCCGCCCAGAGGGAAGAACGGCACATAGGCGATCCCTCTGGAGGCGAGCATGTCGATCAACGGATCGTCATGACGGTGCGCAAGATTGTACTGGTTCTGCACGCAAACGATGTCTGTGATTTTTCCGGCGTTCTCGATCTGCTTCGCCGTGACATTGGAAAGGCCAATATGCCTGATCAAGCCCTGTTGCTTCAAACCCTCGAGAACTTCAAGGGGCTCGTCCAGTGAGCCTTCCGCGGGGCCGTGCACGTCGAACATGGCGCGCAGGTTGACGACATCAAGCACATTGAGTCGGAGATTGCGGAGGTTGTCATGAACGGCTTCAGTCAACTGCGCGCGTGAAAATGCCGGCTTCCATGAGGCGTCCGTGCCTCTGCTCGCGCCAACCTTTGTGACGATAACAAGGTCGTTGCCGTAAGGATGCAAGGCCTCTCGGATAATCTCGTTTGTGACATGGGGGCCATAGAAATCGCTGGTATCGATGTGGTTGACGCCATCCTCCACGGCTTCTCGCAGCACGGCGATTGCCTCCGCACGATCGCGCGGAGGTCCGAAAACACCCTTTCCCGCTAGCTGCATTGCGCCATAGCCCAGGCGGCGCACCGTACGGTTGCCAAGCATGAAAGTTCCTGAAGTTGCAACAGAGCTCATGGTCTATCTCCTTTGTTTTCCAGAAACTAGGCATGTGGCATATTGGGGACAAGAAGGTATAATCAGAACAGCTTGTCCGTTTAGCCGGACAAAGGTCGCGGATGCCAGGAGAACAATATGCCGGACTTGACCGATCTGAATGCATTCTTACTGGTGGCTCGATCCCAAGGTTTTCGGCAGGCCGCGCGCGAAAGCGGCATCAGCTCCTCGGCGTTGAGCGATGCGGTGAAACGGCTGGAAGACGACCTTGGGGTGCGACTGTTCAATCGCACGACCCGAAGCGTGCTGATGACGGATGCAGGACGCCTTCTACTGGAGCGCACCGCACCTGCATTTGCAGAGGTGGCATCGGCGCTGAACGAGGTCAAAAGCAGCCGCGGCCGCACTTCAGGTGAGCTTAGGCTCAATGTCCCGATGAGTGCGGCAAGGTTGGTCATGCCTGCTATCGTGCCACCGTTTCTTACGTCCTATCCGGAAATCAGGCTGGAAATCATAACCGATGAGAATTTCGTCGACATCATCAAGAGCGGCTGCGACGCAGGCATCCGTTATGACGAAAGGCTGGAGCAGGATATGGTCGCCTTGCCGATCGGTCCACGCCAGCAGCGTTACGCGCTTGCCGCGTCGCCGGATTACCTTGAAAGAAGAGGCACACCGCAACATCCACAAGAGCTGCTTTCACATCATTGCATTCTGGGCCGGTTTTCGGGACGCGCCATTCCCTCTTGGGAATTCGAATGCGAGGGAGAAGGTGTCGTCATAAATCCAAAAGGAAATCTCGTTGTTCAGTTTGGCGGCGGCACCGACCTTGGAATCGACGCAGCCGTTGCCGGTACTGGCTTGATTTACCTCTTCGAGGACTGGCTAAGGCCCCACTTTGATCGAGGCGATCTAGTTCCGGTTATGGAGGAATGGTGGATCCGGTTTCCCGGCCCATTCCTCTATTATTCTGGACGGCGGCTCGTGCCCGCACCTCTGCGCGCGTTTATCGATTTCGTGAAGCAAACGAACAAAGCGGCAGCGAATTGTTGACCGCCTGCCAATGATTATCGGATCGCCACGTCGGCGCCCTCCTTTGGCAGTGTCGCCGGTTTTCGATACGCTGTTGAGGTGCCGCAATCGTACAGCTTTTTTCGGTCAGGTCTTCTTCCTGTGCAGCAATTGTCGGGTTTCGCCCCGCCTGCTGTCTCAATGGAACATATGAGTTGGGAAACGGTTGGTGGCCCGTCATCCAAACTAGGAGAGCACGATGGTCACCATGGTCGGAAACGAAGAAACAATCGACAAGCTCGTCACCAACCTCATCTATCTTGAACGCGACGCCATCGCCGCCTACGAATCCGTGATCGAGCGTCTCGACGATAAGCAGCTAAGCGTACAGGTCGCAGCCTTTCGTGACGACCACCTCCAGCATCTTCAGGTTCTTAACGAAATTGCGCGCGAAATCGGCACTGAAGCGCCGACCGACGGTGACATGAAGCAGATGTTGACCACGGGCAAGATCGCGCTGGCGGACCTGTTCGGGGACTCTGCAATCCTGAAGGCGATGAAGACAAACGAAGACGACACTGTCACAGCTTACGAGCGGGCTTCCCGTCACGAGGACACCATCCCGCAGTCCAAAGCCTTCTTCCTGAAGGCACTCCATGACGAGCAGCGCCATCGGGAATGGTTCGAGACAACGGCGAAAGCTCTGTGATCTTGAATTCGAGCCATCTAGTTCTCACCTATGGCTCACACCCCGATTGACAGCAGCCTGCTTGCACGAAACCGTCGAGCGTTCACGGCTGTCCGGGTCCGAAGGGCGCTCCCTTTGAGCAGGTCGAGCGCCCTTCGGATGTCGAGCCGGATGATAGAAACCGCCGCCAACCACGGCGTCTTTCAGGGATTTAAAGTTGAAGTCGAGCCTACCGAATTTCCTAAAATCCGCTACCGCACTGTTTATGGCGATGACATCGATGTCTCATCCCATCAAGGCGATGGCGTCGGAACGCACTGACGTTGCCGCTGATCGCCGTGTTCAGAGAAGTGATGTTGACGTGAATGGCGCGGCGGCGGAGCCCCGGCAATCCCGACGTCTGGTAATATTCTTCCACGGCATACGAGGGCGCGGCTCCGTCATGGCTGCGATTGGGGAGTCATGGAAAGCAACGCTACGTGAGACGGAATTCGTTTCTCCGGATGCTCCATTCGCCCATCGCTCCGGCGGAAGGCAATGGTTTGCCGTCGATGACCACGTCCTGCGCCCGGATCGCATCGCTGCGGCGCGTCATGCCTTCGACGAGTTGGTGAACGAGATCATTCAGCGCGAAGGATTCCAGAATAACCTGCAGGGCGTTGCGTTCGTCGGCGTCTCGCAGGGCGCGATCATGGCGCTTGATGCTGTCTCTTCGGGACGATGGAAGGTTGGCGCACTCGTGAGCTTCGCAGGCCTCATGCCGCTACCCCCAACATCATCGTCATCCGACACGCCAATCTTCCTGATACATGGCGGAGCTGACGGAACGATACCGTCGACGGCGTCGGCGGCCGCAAGCGGGCAGCTGAAAGCCGCTGGTTATGATGTCATGTTCAAAATCTATCCGGATGTCGGTCACACGATCTCGTCAGAGCAAGCGAGGGACGCCGTTGCCTACCTAAAAGGGCGGCTTGGCGGGTAACGGATTGCGGATCATCCTCTTGCGGGCAACTGTCAGGCGATCCTCTCACGAATCGACGCGACCTCACACATCCGATCATACTCCTTTCTCCGTAGGAACTTTCCGGCAGGCAACAGGTTCATCGTAAGAGGTCGCGGCGTGTCAAGCCGACGCGACGGGGATGGTGAACACGGTGGTTTTTCGGCTTTCTCATCGTGGCCAACGAATAGGCAGGCGAGCACCCCACCCATCCGCCGCGGTCTCAACAATAAGTTTAAGGAGGAACGATCATGTCGAAACGCGAGCTAATAGATACCGGAAACGATAAGCGCTATGTACGTCGCGACGAAGATGGCAAGTTCAAGGAGTCGGTGGATGTCGGTCGCTCACTTTCAGCCGATAAACGTCATAAGGCGGAGCACGACGCAAAGCCCGGCGAGGGTGACAAGGGCGATCGTAACTCCGAGTGAATATGGCCACCTACGACGTTGATGGTGTCAACGGCCGTCTGGAAGTCATACGCTCGGCGGAGCTTTACGAACTCGAAGTGCCGGTCACGCGTGCGCGCGACTAAAAAGTCATGCCAAGTGAACTGTACGTTTGCGAGGCGGAGCGATGCGAGGACGGAGCGCAGTTTCGCATCGAGGT